>WNGC01000955.1_pt1 | contig 31741 bp, 17 predicted proteins | sample 5400051 | NCBI WGS metagenome assembly WNGC01 (sample SAMN13153368, study PRJNA577476) | soil metagenome | isolation source: 20 cm soil or saprolite under grassland replicate 2 | place: USA:California | collected 2016-06-15
TGCGGATCGAAGCCCATGGTGCCCATCTTGCGGCAGTACAGCGTGTACTCGTGTTCGGTCCCCTGGACCATCTTCCTCATGCGTCACCCGACCATCGGGTCCGCACCGGTCCGGAAGACCTCCCGCTGGCGCTTCTCGTAGACGTACATCTCCGTGATCGCGTGCTCCTTGCTCTCTTCGTCGATCGCCATCTCGAGGTCCCTCATCGTGAGGCCTTCCTTCTTTCGCTCCGTCTTCTTCAACAGGATGACCCGCTTCACGAAGTTCTTCTTCGCGGTCGTCACGATGGCCTCAATGATGGCGCCGGAGATGATGTCCTTCCGCTTGACGGTCTTGATCGCCTCTTTCGCTTCCGCGTCCAGTTTGACCTTGACCCACTTGTTCTCCCCATACAATTCGTCGAGGACGAAGCGGCGGAGGGCCTCGACGGCCTCCTTGTGACCGCCGGATTGCTCCTCGAGGCTCGCTTGGACCGGGAGCTCCTCGTTCAGATAGATCCGCAGGATCTCCTCGGCCGCCTGCCGGTCGGGGCGAGGGATCTCGATGATCTCGTCGAACCTCCCCGGCCGGAGCAACGCCGGATCGACGAGGTCCGCGCGGTTCGTCGCGCCGATCACGAACACGTCGTGGAGTTCGACGAGCCCGTCCATCTCGCTCAGGATCTGCGCGATGATGTTCTTGTGCACGCCCGAGGTGTCCATCATCCCGCGGACCGTGAACAGGGCCTCGATCTCGTCGAAGAAGACGATGCTCGGCTTCTTCTCGTGGGCCTGGCGGAAGATCTCCTTGATGATCCGCTCGCTTTCCCCGACCCACTTCGACAGGACGTCCGCGATGCTGACGTTGAAGAAGGTCATGTCGTTCTCCTTCGCGATCGCCTTCACGAGCAACGTCTTCCCGCAGCCCGGCGGTCCGTATAGCAGGATGCCGCGCGGCGCTTCGAGGGCGATCTGCGCGAACAACTTCGCTTCCTGGTATGGCAGGACGACGACGTCCTTGATCCGCTCGATGGCTTCCATGAGGCCGCCGATCTGGCCGTACTTCACGTTCGGTTTCTCGCCGAGTAACAGGGACTTGACCTCGAGGTTCGGGAGGACCTCGAGCACCTCCATGGTCGGAGGGAGCACGCTGATCTGGAAACCCGGCTTGAGCTTCTTGTACACGGTCTTGTCGGTGTTGATCAAGCGTTTCTCCATGTCGCCCTCGATCGAGATCACGAGCTTGCCGTCCATCATGTCCGCGACCTTCGCGATCACGCCCTCGTTCCGGACGGCGCTGCCCTCGACGATCGCGTACGTCTGCGGGTGCACCCAGACATATTGGCCGACCCCGAGCTGGGATTTGTCCATGAGCCCGGTCGAGACCTTGAGGAGCTCCGTGGCCCGCGCGACGACGACCTGGTTTCCGTCGAGGTCGGGGCCTTCCTTGCGCACGACGTAGGCGTAGAGGAGCGGGGGCTGCTTAATCTTGTTGAACTTGTCCTCGTACGCCTTGAGGCGGTACTCCCGTTCCTCGATCTCGTAGCGGAAGGAGTGGAGGTCCCGCTCGTACTGCCGCCGGAGACGGTCCATCTTCTCCTCGAACTCGTCCCGGACGTCGTCCGCCGACTTCCCCGCCTTCCCGTCGCTTTCGTCGCTTGCCATCCGTGTATCACCGCGTGCCTGCGCCCGCGTGTCGGTCAGGGCGGGACGGCATCTGCTCTGTCGACGCAAGTCTGTGGAACAAGATGCCGTCTCGTCCCATCCCTTGTTAGAAAGTGGCATCCAGAATTAAAGCTTTTGTTATCGGTATTGTGCGCGGGACAATCGGAATATTCCACCGGGAGTGAAAGTGTCCCGAACGGGGCTCGAACTATCGGCCCGCGCGAACGACACCTGTCGGTCTTGTTGTAGCGAAAGGACGTTGAAGGATTGCCGCGCCGGGAGGGACATTCCCCCGAACTGGAATTTAGTGGGCATACGCGCCGTCAATCAGTTTCTTGATGTACGGCGTCAAGACGCGCGCGAGGGTCATGTCCCCGTCCCAATCCTCGATTTGGTCCCAGTGGTGATCCTCCATGTCCTTGATGCACCGCTCGATCTGCACGGTCCAAGGCTCACTGCCGTCCCCTTCGATACGGGCCGCCAGGACGAGCCACTTGCCGCGGCCGATCAGGATGTGCATGTGACCGACGGTCATCTCATTCAGATCTGCGTAGTCGTCGCCGCGAAGGGCCTCCTTCACGAACTGCTGCACGGCGGTGAGCATCCCGGTCAGGATGTCCGTATCGACGTCGGGCCGGAGCCGGCGTGTCTCGTGCTTGATCAAGATCCCGTCTCGGTGGTTCAGCAGGAAGACGTCCTCGATGATCGCCTCCTTCGCCTTCGCGACGGGCGCCGGCGCGGCAGGTTTGGGTGCCGCCGCGGCCCGGCGGCGCATCACCAAGAAGAGGGCCGTTCCCAAGATTGCGGCCAAGATCGGGATGAGCCACCAGAAGCTGGACAACGCGAGACCACTGGGGGGCGCAGCGGCCGTCGAAAACTGATACGTCAGGGGGTTAAGCATCTGGTTCCCCGCGAGATCGGTCGCCGTTGTCGCGAGGACTACTCTGTAGGTCGTGCCGGCTTGAAGTGCCCCGTTGGCGAGGAACGTCACAGAGCGAGAGTCCGAGCTCCATTGGAAGGTCCCGTTCACCCCGCCCGAAATGTTAAAGGCTCGCTCGACGGATTTTCGGTCCATCGACTTGGAGAATGTGATCTGGATGATCGGCGAAGTGGTCGCATTGATCGCCGTGGGCGCGTAGGAGGTCACGACCGGCCGGGTCATGTCGACGATCGTATACGTGTCGTTTGAGGAGGGTGCGACTTCCCGGTTTCCGGCACGATCGGTGGCAATCGATCGGAAGGCGTAGATGCCCTCGATCGGGGCCGTGAACGTGGCCGACGTGGAGGTCGTGCCGACGAGCCAGTTCACCCACCCGGACCCTGCGTTGTATTGGACCGTGTACGTGGCGATGTCCGTGACCCCCGTGTCCGGGGCCCACGTCACCGCGAAGGACATCGAGTTCTTGTACTGTGGCAGGGTGTTCACATGGGAACCGGGAGTGAGGGTGTCGATCAGGGTCCACGTGTTGTTCGCGGTAGGTCCAGGCTGCGTATTTCCTGAGAGATCGTTCGCCGTCGTCGCGAACTCATAGTGGCCGTTCGATGTCGCGACAAAGGCGAATTGCCCGGACGGTGCCGCGACCTGGGTGGTGAACTTGATCCATACGACACTTTCGCCCTGCCGGTACCAGAGTGTGATGTTTCCCAGTCCCGTCCCAAACCCGTCGCTTGCCGTGTAGTACACGAAGAACGACGTCGAGTTCTCGTACGTCGGGAGCGCGCTCGCCGCGGAAGTCGGGGGAGCGAGATCGACCATGGTGAAGGTTTCCGTGTGGCTCGTCGACATGTCCACGCTCCGAGGACTGTTCCCGAAGGTGTAGGACGAGTACGTCACGCGAGCCTTGGTGACGTTGTCTTTCGCGGTGTTCGATCCGATGTAGACCCGGTCGGTCACGAGGATCCACGACTGGTCCCCGGTCGGGGCCGTCCGGTTCCAGATGTCCACGCCGTTATCCTGGATGATGATTCGAGCGCCGGTCACCGGCGTGAATCCGTCGGGCCAAAGCCCCTGGACATCAAGGAAGTTTTGGACCGTCAGGTTGCCGGCCGGCATCACCGCCGGCCTCGTGAACGGTGTGTTCACGGAGACGGCCCAGCTGTCATTGTTCACGAAGAACTCGTAGTTACCGACGAACGCGAAGCTCGCGTTATCGACGGTGAAGCGACTTGTGAAGGTCGCGTTACCGAGGAAGTTGAATCCGATGCCGTAGGAGGTCTGGAGCGGAGGGCCGCTGCCAGCCGCGCCCTTTGTGACGCTCGTAATAGAATCGAAGGAGGAACGTCCGTCGGCCACCAAGGCTCCAATGACCCCGGTCGCGTCGCCCCCGCGTCCGCCGTTCGCACCGGTGGAATCCCCGCCGCGGCCTCCTTGGAGAGTCAAGATCGTGTCCGATCCGAGGGTCGGAGTCGCAAAGACCACGCCGATTCCCGAGGCGCTGCCCCCGTTGCCCCCTGCCGTCCTCCCGTTCCCTCCCTGTCCCCCCGTCAACGTGCTGATCCAGTCGGACGTGACCGATGTCGCGTTGAAAAGCCCGTCATTGTTTCCGAACGCGATCACTCCCGTCGCGTTCCCTCCCTGGCCTCCGATGGGTCCACGGGTTCCGCCGACCCCTCCGGTCAAGCTGTCGATCGTGTTCGCGTGGACCGTGGACGAACCGAGGATTGAAACCACAGAAATCCCGGTCGCGTCCCCGCCACGGGCTCCGTTGCCCGTGCCGAGGGCCCCGCTCGTGTTTCCGCCGAGTCCTCCGCGGAGGGTCTGGATCACGTTCGCGCTGGCATCCGCTTGGGCGGCCGAGAGGAAGATGATGCCATAGGCGTCCGCCCCTCCGCCTCCGGAGCCGTCTCGAACCGTGCCCGCGCCCCCGACGCCTCCCTGGCCGCCTGTGAGACCCGTCACGCTGTTGGATGAAACTCCCGCCGAGGCGGCTGTAGAGAAGACCTCGATGCCCGCCGCTTCGCCGGCGTCACCGCCCCGGCCTCCGTTGTTTGTCGGCGCGCCTCCGCCACCCGCGCCGCCTCGCCCCCCCGTCAGGGCCTTGATATCGTTGCCGTAGATGGAGACGTCGGGAGTGGCTGCGACGACGATGCCCGCGGCCGAGCCGCCTCTGCCTCCTCGACCTCCCGGGCCCACGGACGTGTTCGCGGCACCGTTGCCGCCGTTTCCGGCGATGATCGTATCGATGGAATTGAACGAAACGGAGGCGGAAGGCGCCGCATTGACGAATACCCCGAGGGCCACTCCGCCGTCGCGACCGTTCGATCCCGAGGTCGGCCCACCGGAGCCTGCCAAGGCCCGGACGCCGCTGATTGCGTTATTCAAGATGTTCGCGGTCGCCCCATACCAGACGGAGATCCCGGCAGCGAACGTCGAACTCACGTTCGTGATCGTGTTCGAGGAGACCGTCGAGGTCCCCGGTTGCTCCAACTGAATCGCCACGGTCGTCCCGTTGATCGTGTTTCGGTCCACGAAGACACTCGAGGCGTTCACATACACACCGAAGCTCGTCGTCCGACGAATCGTGTTGCTCGAGAGGGTGCTCGTCGACCCTGTGAGGAAGGAAAAGCCGATGCCGGCCTGGATGACCGTGTTATCGTGAATCCAGGGCGAGCTGGGCGTCGGGCCCAGGACCGTGACCGCCCGGTCGACCCGGTCGAAGGACGCCCAGGAAACAGACCCTGTCGCGCTCGCGTTGAACTGGACGCCGCCCCAAGGGCCCACGCCGACCCCGGTCCTGTTTGCCCCGAACGTGATCAGCCCTCCCGAGCTGCCGTCCGCCCGCAAGGTTCCGCGCACGTACAGATGGACGCTCGGATCTGCCAGGACGGTGGTCCCAGGCAGGATCGTGAGGGTGGCACCCGGATTCACCGTCACGTTGCCGTACATGACCCAAGTGCATAACGTATCCCAGGTCGCGGTGCCGATGGGACCCGACCGGTAGGCTCTCCCCGTGGGACAGGACGGACCCGCCGCGGAGGCGCCACTCACCGCGAAACCCAAGACCGAGGCCCCCACGACAATCATCAGGAAGATGGCCCAGGCGCCGGTCCTTCGATTCGGGCCGGAATGAGAGTTCACCATGGGAATCGGGCTCTGAACGGGGCCGAGTGTTGGGTTGTTATCCCCGGTTCTCGTCACGATATATTAGACGAAGGGCCCGGTTACCGAGCGTGATAATGCAACGCCAGGCTCTCCGAGAAGGTTCAATACTGCCGGGAAGGTTCGCCGTGAAGATGATCGAAGCCGGTCTCGACGCCGTCTTCTCTCCACGGTCGATCGCGGTCGTTGGGGCTTCGCGGCATCCCGGCAAAATCGGGTACGAAGTCCTACGGAATCTCATCCTGAACGAATATCAAGGAGTCCTCTATCCCGTGAATCCCAACGCGCGGAGCATCCACGGACTCCGAGCCTACGCGAACGTACGCGACATCCCGGACGCGATCGATCTCGCGATCATCACGGTGCCCGCCGACCTCGCGGTCAGGGCCGCCGAAGAGTGCGGCGGTAAGGGCGCACGAGGACTCGTGGTCATCACGGCGGGATTCCGGGAAGTCGGGAGCATCGGACTCGAGCGCGAAGCCCGACTCGTCGACGTGTGCCGGCGATACGACCTGACGATGATCGGTCCGAACTGCATGGGGGTCATCAACACCCATCCCGACATCCGGATGGACGCGACGTTCGCGCCCACGCCCCCGCTCCGCGGCGGAATCTCTCTGGTCACCCAGAGCGGGGCACTGGGCATCGCGATCCTCGAGCACGCGAAGACGTTGGGAGTCGGCTTCGCCAAATTCTGTTCGCTCGGAAACAAGGCGCAGGTGAGCCTGAACGACCTGCTGCAGATGTGGCGCGGCGACCCGGACACCAAGATCATCCTCGCCTACATCGAGAACTTCGGCAATCCGAAGAACTTCGTCCAAATTGCACGGGCAACGACGAAGGACAAACCGATCATCGCGGTGAAGTCCGGCCGCTCGGAAGCGGGGAGCCGCGCGGCCGCGTCCCACACGGGCTCCCTCGGAGGATCGGACCTGGCGGCCGAGGCCGTGTTCGCTCAGACCGGCGTCCTCCGGGCGGCATCGATCGAGGAGTTGTTCGACTTCGCGATGGCATTTTCGCTGCAGCCGCTCCCTCGCGGGAACCGCGTCGCGATCGTATCCGATGCGGGCGGCCCCGCGATCATGTGCGTCGACGAGCTCGTCGCGCACGGCATGCGACTGGCGGATCTGGCCCCGGCGACCCAAGCGTTCATGCGCACCTGGGCGCCCCCCGAGGCGTCCCTCCGCAACCCGATCGACTTGACGCCCCAGGGAAGTCTCGAAGACTATCGACGGGCTCTGGATGCGGTCCTCTCGGACGAAGGGGTCGACGCGGCGATCGCGATCTACGTGCCTCCCGTGCGCGTCGACGAGGTCGATATCGCCCGTGCGGTGTGGCAGACGGCGAAGGACCATTCGAAACCGGTCCTGTGCAATTTCCTCGGCCGGTCGGAGAATAGCCCGGGATTCGTGGAACTCGTTGGCCACAGCGTCCCGTCGTACCTGTTTCCCGAGAGTGCCGCGCGATCCCTTGCCGCCATGTACCGCTATGCCGAGTACCGGAAACGGGATGAGGGAGAGCTCCGCACTTTCCCGGTGAATCGGACCCAGGCGCAGACGATCCTCGACCGCGCCGTTGGCGAAGGTCGCTCGCGGCTGCGGAGCGAGGAGGCGGACGCCGTACTGGAAGCCTACGGCATCCGAACGACGAAAACCCGGATCGTGCGCCGCATCGAGGAGCTCAACCAGGCAGCCAAAGAGATCGGCTATCCGGTCGTCCTCAAAGCCTTCGGTCCCGAGATCGTCCACAAGTCGGAACTCCAGGCCGTCCGTCAGGACATCGGAACCGAGAAAGAACTCGTCGACGCGGCCTCGGCGATGGAACGTCAGCTCCGGGACCGTCGCATGACGGTCGAAGGCTTCCTCGTCCAAGAGTTCGTCCAGGGAGGAATGGAGGTCATCCTCGGGATGGCGCGGGACAAAGTGTACGGTCCCTTCCTGGTCTTTGGCCTCGGCGGTATCTACGTCGAGTACCTGAAGGACGTCTCATTCGGCCTGCCTCCGCTGACCGATCGCGACGCGATGCGAATGATCGAATCGATCCGGACGTATCCGATCCTTCGCGGTGTCCGCGGCGAACCAGCGCGCGACGTGACGGCGCTTCAGGACGCAATCCTGCGGCTCGGCGCGCTCGTGTCCGACTTCGACTCGATTCAGGAGATGGACCTCAACCCGGTCCTGGTCCTCGAGGAAGGACAGGGATACTGCGCCGTCGATGCACGAATCATCCTGGCCCAGCCCTCCTCTTAGACGCGGATCCTACCGGTCCGGACGCGGCCCTGGATCCGCGGGTAGGCGAGTCCGATGGGTATGGACCCGCCGAAAGCAGACTCCGGGATCGGCAATTCGCCGACCAACGGGGGTTCACAACGCTTGTAGCCTGGTAATGCCATCTCCGTCGGAGAGGAGATTGATGATCCAGATCGACATCGAGGTCCCCGACCGCCCTGGCGAGTTGGCGAAACTGGCCGCGATCCTTGGGACCGCGGGAATCAACATCGAAGCGATTGGTGGGGAGTCGGCCAGCGGCCGGTCTTACGTGAGCCTGATCGTGAGCCAGCCAGTCCAAGCTCGGGAGGCCCTCATGAAACACGGGTACGTTTGTTCGACTCGGACCGTGCTCGTCGTGAGACTCGAGGACAAACCGGGAGCACTCGCGGCTCTCGCGAAGAAACTCGGGGATGCCGGTGTCGACGTGATGAGCGCGATTCACCTGGGGACCGTCGGCGGTCACGCGCAACTGGCGCTCGGAGTCGACAATCTGGAGAAGGCTCGTTCCCTGGTCTAGCGGGACCGAAGCGGCGCCTCGGTCTCAGTGTCGGATCTGATAACGGGCCGGGAGCGATAGAAACCCTCAAGAGACCCCCCATTCCTATCACATCGGCATCCGCATACTTTCGGGGGGGCGGGCGCATTATGAAAGAGGGCGTTATGGAGGAGGGGGCCATCTCGCGAGATGGCGCGGCGGTCGTCGGGCGCTCGATGGTCCAAGCTCCGAGGATGGTCCCTCGGGTCGACTACGAACGGATCTTCGTCCTTGGCGAGGATGCTCGTTTGCTCGGCGAATATGCACTTCGCGACGATTGCCCGCTCGAGTATGACGATCTCCGTCGGTCGATTCCCGTCAACGGGATGCGGCATCTCGTCGCCTTCTACCAGGGCGAGTACGCCTTCACTCCCTTTCGAGTCGAGGACCTGTGGTTCGTCGTACTGAGCCACGGCGTCCCACGGATCTAGGAGCGGGGATCCATTGGTACACTCCTCGCGGCTATGAGGATGCACCTCCCGCCCAGTCTGTCCCCGGCGATCGCGGCGCGGGAGGAGGCCTTGCAGGAACGGGACCGCGAGGCCGAGGCCCGCGAGGCCCAACTGAGACGACGGGAGCAGCGACTCGCCCTCCTCGAAGCGGAACTCCGGACCGCGGCCATCACCCTTCGCGATCTGGAAGGCGAAGTCCGGACGAGGGAGACGCGGCTCACCGCGTTGCGCGATTACGCGCTGCAAATGCAACGCGCGTTCCGACAAACGAAATCGAAAGCGGAGCATCCGGTGGAGGCCGAGCCGACAATGAGGCGAGAATCTTCCGGACCGTCGCCTCCATGACGCCCCCTTCTCACGTCCGATAACCAAAGCCCGCCCCTTAAATACGGTGCAGCCCGCTCGAATCCTCCGACAAGTCACGTGAGGGAACGCCCTCGCGAACCGAGGAAAGCAGCGTATGCAAGGGCCGATGGAAGCCCTGGTGACGGGCATCTTAATGCGAGGTCTCAGCCCGGCCCTCACCACGGTCTTGATGGCCGCGCCGTCCAGAAAAACGGCGCGGGCGCAGCTCAAGAAGATCTACGTGCTCGACGACCGCGGAGAGATGACCGGCGAATACGTCCTCGATGCCGATTGCCCAATCGATTACGATGACTTCCTGAAAGTGTTGCCGCCGGAAGGAATCGGCGATCGCGATTCTCTCTTCGTCGGAGAGTATGTGTTCACCGCGTTCCAGAGCGGCAAGCTGGTCTTCGTCCTCCTCTCGCGGGGCCATCTCGCATCCGAAGACGTCGACTGGACCGCCCTTTTGTTGACGGCTGCGGATTCGCATCTCGCCCCGGGGAATCGTGCAGCGCCCGCTCGAACCACTGAAGCGAAACAGGATCTCGACAAGGCGTCCTCGGAGCGCGAGGCGCGACTCAAGGCGAAGGAGAAAAGTCTGGCCGAACAAGAGGCGAAACTCCAGGGAGAGTCCGCGAACCTCCTCGGTCGACAAGAAGAGTTGAACCGTCAAAAGACCGGGTTGACCGCTCTCGCGGATTACGCTGCGCGGATGCAGGACTCCGTCACCCGCGGCGTGTCGCGAGCGATGAAGACGCTCGAGATGACGGAACAGCTCGCCGCGAGCCGGCACCTCGAATCCAAGAAGATCGATTCGAAGGCCACGTCGGATGCTCAACAGGCCTTCGAACAGGAACGGAACGCGCTCTTCGCCGCGAAGAACGAAGTTGACGTTCGCTACCGAGAAGCCACAGCGCAGATTGCCAAGTTCGAGAGAGAGGCAAGGGATGCGATCGTTGCTCTTGAAAAGGAGCGCGCAAACGCCAACACGCGGCTGGCGGATGAGGAACGGACGCGGAAAGAGATTGAAGGCCGCGTTGCGGACATGAGTCAACGGTTCGCCGCGATGGCGAAGGAACGCCTCGTCGCGTCCCACCGCGAACCGGGCGAGACGGACGAGGTCCGGAAGACGATGGAAGGCGAGAAGGGAGAACTCGCCCGAGAACGGAAGTTCCTCCAGCGGCGCGCGATCGAACTCTTGGACCGCGAGGAACGAGTCCGCGACCGGGAAGCGAAATCCGACGAGCGGGAGCATGAACTCGCACGTCGAGTCGAGGACCTCACGACGAAGGAACAGGACGTCGCGCGGCAGAAGACGATCATCGCGCAGGCAAAGACGCCGATGCCGGATCCTCGCGCCCAGGCCGACGAAGCGAAGAAAGACATCGAACGTCGGGTGAAAATCATCCAGCAGAAAGCGCTCGAGCTGCTCGACCGAGAGGAGAAACTCCGCCGCCGGGCAGCCGAGCTCGAAGCGATGGAAGCCCGTTTGTCCGGGCGCGTGACGGTCGAGTGACGGACCTTATTCCCTCCATGAAATCAGGGTCGATAACCACTGACCGGCGCTTAAATAGGTCTCACTCGAAATCGGAGCTACACCCGCACAGACGGCGTCTTAGTCGTGAGGACTTTGATCGTAGCAAGTGCAAACCCGCCGACCCCGTGTTCGATGAGCGGGTGCGCCTTCTCGGTCCGAAACAATCCCGACGCGACATTTTGGCGATCGATCGGCGGATGCTCTGAAAACGGACACCGGTTCGTCTTGACCGGACTGAAGGACAGGCCGTCGGCCCAACAGGGGATGACCTTCCCATGAAGATGGGGACCGCCCTCCTGCTCGGGTTTGTCCTCCTAGCCACCGCCGCCGTCGTGATCGAGAGTCAAATGGTCACCGACCCGCTTGCTGCGTTTCGGGGCCCCGATGGACGGCTCACGATCCCGGGTCGGGCCCTGACGGAAGAACTTCAACGACTCCTTTTTCAAGGGAACGATCTCAGGCCCAACTACAACATCACCTTCCTTTTCCCGGAACCGTCTTCGCACCCCACGGCGCGCCTAGTCCTGTACTCATTTGACGTGCCCAACCTCAACGTGTTCGTGCATCGAGGCTCACCGGAGGGCACCGCGGCAAATGCGATCGGTCATCGCATCCGCGAGGGGTTCCCCCCGGTCGACTGGCGCCATGTGGGGAGCGACCTCCTCGCCTCTGCTCGAGGCGGCATCGGCTGGTTCTTCGATCTCTTCACGGTGAATGCGAGGGCGGATACGGTGACGGTCGACTCGACCACGACCGCAGTCGTCGACCCTGACGCGGTCACGTGCACGACGTCCCAATCGGCGGCTGCGGCAGACAACGCCGTCCTCGTCATGCTCAGCAACCGCCCCGCGAGCGCGTACTCGACGGTCACCTATGGTTCCGTCGCTCTGAGCCTCATCGCCGGCACGGCTTCCAGCGGCGCCGGAGTGGTGCGCACGGAGATGTGGTTCTACCAGGGTGCGATCCCCGGCGGTGCCCAGACCATGACGGCCACGCTGGCAGCGGGCACGGCCAAACAAGTCTGTGCCACGATTCTTTTGAGTGGAGTCTCAAGCGCGGGCCCCACGGCGGGTGGGACGACGGCGAATGGTAATTCCGCAAATCCCAGTATCTCGATTTCGCCGGGAGCAGGCGAACTCGCATTCGCCGTGTTCGCACATCAGAGTGCCACGGCTCCGTCTGCGGTGACCGGTACAGGAGCGACCGCGACGGATCTCTTTGGCGTCGCGACGGCCAAATGCACCGGTTCTGGTACCAATCTCTGCGGAGCGGGCAGCGACATGCCCAATCCTGGAACGGCGATTACGTGGACCATCGGAGGAGGCAACAGCTGGGTCCTCGGTGCCGTTCGTGTCGTCGCCGCTCCCAACTGTGGCGTGGCCGCAGGAAACTGCTATCGAATCGGTGCGGGCGGCGCATGGAACACCGGAGCCAACTGGTCCAACTCGGCCGGGGGGGCCTCTTGCGCGTGCACCCCGGTGGCGTCGAACCAGGCCATCTTCAATGCCAGCCCAAGCGGAACCATCACGCTCGCAGCTGCTACCACGATCGCCAGCATCGATATGACGGGTTTCAATGGGACGCTGGATACGACCGGGTCAAACTGGGCCCTCACGATCAACGGCGCGTTCCTCATTCAAGGCACGTTCAACGCCCGCAATTCCACTGTCAACGTGACCGGCAACGTGAGCATCTTGACGGCGGCGACGGTCGTCCTCCTCGGCGCATCGACGTGGACGATCAACGGTACCTGGACCAATCAGTCCACCGCCGCCGGTTGGACGGCGGGTACGAGCAGCGTGACCATCCGGGATGCGGCGAATGGGACTCTCACGTTCGCTTCTTTGGCCGGAGCGACGAACGAGTTCAGCAATCTCACACTTGACGCAAGTGTGACGACGAGCATCACCTACACGATGGCGACGAATGCGCTCCGAATGAGCGGCACGCTCACAATCCGGAACTCGACCGGCGGCGCGACGGGATGGACCGTCCTGACGACGTCGGCGGCCAACTTGGGCATCATCGTCGGGGGACTCGCGGTCTCGACGTTCGGAGCCCTGACGGCAAACGCATCGGCCATCTCGATCAACGGAAACGTGAACATCGGTGCGGCGAACGGCTACCTCGTGATGAATTCGTCCACATGGACGATCACAGGAACGTGGACGAACGCTTCGACGTCAGCGACGTGGGCTGCCGGGACCGGGACGGTCACATTCAACAGTGCGACCGGTGGCACGATGACCTTCGCTGGCGCGAATCTTTCGGGCAGCGAGTTCAACAACATCACGTTCGGTTCCTCCGCCGCATCGGCGCAGACCTTCACGATGTCCACGAGGGCCCTGAACTGGGCGGGGACACTGATCGTCTCCGATGGATCGTCGACGACGGACCTGGCGACGGCCAACCTGGGATTCACCGGTGGCGCGTTGAACGTGGGCAATGGGGGAATCCTGACGGCGAACGCCTCCACGTTCACCGTCTCGAGTGTGACGATGACCGGCGGGACCAGCGGCACGATCACGCTCACGACAGGTTCGGTGACCGACTCTGGGAACTGGGACACGAGCGGGGCCGGCTCGGTCTTCACGAAAGGGACCAGCACCGTCACGATGAGCAGCGTGAGCAACATCGCAGTCTTGAACGCGGGGAACAACTTCAACAACCTGACGATCTCCGCCGCAGGAACCGTCACGCAGACCGGGCTCGTGGATGTGTCGGGCACTCTGACGGTGAATGCCGGGGCGGTCCTCGCGACCGGCACCTTCCCGTTGACCGTGGCGGGCCTTGTGGCCAACATGGCGGGAGGCATTTCAGGCGGTGCCGCGGGTGCGAAGACCATCAGCGGCAACGTGAGCATCGCGGCCTCGGGATTCTTCGCCTTCGGGGCCGCAACGTGGACGTTCAGTGGCTCCTGGACAAACGGGTCGACCAGCGGGTCTTGGTCCGCCGGCACGGCGACGATCGTTTTCAATTCGGCCGTTTCTCGAGTCATGACCTTCGGCAGCCTCGGGGTCGCCGAATTCAACAATGTGCAATTCAGCCCGACCGCCGGCGCAACCTTCACGATGGCGACGAACGGAATGCGATGGGCGGGGACTCTGACTCTCAACAACGCGGCCACCCTGGCGACCGCCAACCTGGCCTTGACCGGCCCCGGCGGGGCCTTGACCGTGAATAACGGCGCAACGCTGACCGCCGGGACGTCGACCGTGAGCGTCACGAACGTGACCATGACGGGAGGCACCTCGGGGACGATCACGACCTCGGGCACGTGGACGGTCGTGGGGAACTGGGATACGTCCGGGGCAGGTTCGACGCTCAGCGCGACGGCAAGCGCTGTCACGATGAACGGCGCGGCCCGGACCGTCAAGATTCTCGATGTGTCGAATGGATTTGGCGCGCTGACGATCAGCGGCACGGTCTCCGCCGCATCCGTCCTCACGACAGCGGGCCTGCTCACGGTCAGCGGGACCCTGGACACGACCGCGACGAATTACTCCCTGTCTATCGGGGGCGGACTCACGGTCAGCGGTGCGACGGGCGTCCTCCGAACGAATGCGTCGATCGTCTCCGTTGTCGGGAGCGTGAACATCAATAATCCCGCGGGTTACATTACGTCGACGGGCGCGGGCTTGTGGACCGTCTCGGGCGCCTGGGCGAATGTGTCCACCTCGGCGTCGTGGAGTTTTGCGGCCTCGGTCACGTTCAACGCGTCGTCCTCACAAACGATGACCTTTGCGAACCTGGCGCCTGAATTCGGCGGCGACGTTACGTTCAATTCGGGGGCGTCGACCGTGACCTTCACGATGGCGGCGAACGGCCTCCGCTGGTCCGGGATTCTCACCGTCCAGGGAGGAAGCGGTACGACCACACTCGCGACGAACGATCTCCCTTTGACCGGCGGAGCCCTCGCGATCGACGATGCCGGTCTCCTGGTCGCAAACGCGTCGACGGCCACGGTCTCGGATGTCACGATGATCGGAGGCACGTCCGGAACCATCACCCTGACGAGCGGATCGTGGACCGTCGGTGGCAACTGGGACACGTCCGGTCTCGGGTCCTCGTTGATCGCAGGAACGTCCACGGTGACGTTCACGGGCGCCTCGACCACCCTTGCGCTGGCAACCGGGCAGATGTTCTACAGCCTTGTGATTGGCGGGACGATCTCCATCACGTCCCCAGTGGGGGCCGCGGGCACCCTCACCGTGAACAACGGGGCCGTCCTCACGAAGACGGGCCAGAGCATCACGTTCAATGTCCTCACCGAGATCGGATCCGGAAGCATCGCGGACGGCGCGACTAGCGTCGGCAACTTCTCCGTCACGAACAGCGACGCGACGAACCTCACGACGATCACCGTGTTCACAGCGTGGACCGTCGACAGCCAATACACATGGACCGACTCCTCCACCCTGGGGACCTCGACGATCACCTTCACGATTGGAGGGAACACGGTCGGTTATCGATTCAACGTGATGAAGGACGCCGCGGCGTTCACAAACGGCATCGTGAACGGGTCCGGTCAGGTTGTCTTCGCCATGCTCGGCTCGGACCCGGTCGTGGACGTCATTCTCTCCGCTCCCTGTGGGGTGGGCAACCGATACTGGATCGGCGGCACAGGCAGCTGGTCCCAAACGGCACACTGGTCTTCTTCCTCTGGCGGCGTGAACGGGTGCTCCGTCCCGAATGCCTCCAACCCGGTGTTCTTCGACGCGAACTCCGCAGGCGGGACGGTCTCCGTCGACCTGAATGCAGCGTTGTCCTCCCTCAACACGACCGGATGGACCGGGACGGTCGTGATCGGCGTGTTCGACTTTGCCGTCAGCGGTGCCATCATCCACGGCGCGGGAACGCTGACGATCGGTGCGTCCGCTGGAAGTGGGCTGACCGCGACGGGTGGATTGACTCTCACCGGATCCGCCGTCCTCGATGGGTCCGGAGCTCCCTCCGTGGTGAGCATTGCCGGAAACCTGTCCATTTCCAGCGCGGCCGCCTACCTCAAGATGGGCAGCGCCACGTGGACCTTCGGCGGATCATGGACGAACAACAGCACGTCCGCGAACTGGGCCGCCGGCACGGGGACGGTCGTCTTCGATTCGACGTCATCGCAAACGATGACCTTCGCCGCGCTCGCGGGCAGCGAGTTCCATTCGGTCACGTTCCGGTCCGCCGCGGGCAGCGGCGCGGTGACCTTCTCCATGGCCACGAACGGTGTTCGGTGGAACAACGTCCTCACCATTCAGGATGGGGCGGGATCGACGACCACGCTCGCCACCGCGAACCTCTCCTTGACCGGAGGCTCCATCGCGGTCGGTAATTCCGGAATCCTCCTCGCGAACGCCTCGACCGTTTCCGCCGCGGACGTGACGATGAACGGCGGCAGCTCGGGAACCATCACGCTGACCGGCGGAGCCTGGACCGTGAGCGGCAACTGGGACACGTCCGGCCTCGGGGCGACATTCACGAAGGGCTCCAGCACCGTGACCTTGTCCGGCGCGGCCAAGACGCTCCGCACCCGGGACGCCTCGAACGGGTTCCACAACCTGACCATTTCCGGGACCATCACGCAGAACAATGCCACGGATCTGGACGGGACTCTTTCCATCGATGGGACCCTGACCACATCCGGGAATGACATCACCGGGGGAGCGAGCCTGCTCGTCGCAGGCGGTGGCACGTTGACGGCGGGTAACAGCACTATCACGATCCGGTCGATCGATACTTCGGCGGGCGCCTTCACCGCAGGGACTTCGACCCTCGTCGTCAACGCGTCCGGCGGCTCTATCCGGATCACGCAGCCGATCTTCAGTCTCACGGTGATTCCGGGCGTGAGCACGACCATCTCCTCCAACGTGACATGGTCGGGCGCGCTGACCCTGACCGGTACCACTGTCACCTTCAACGGCAACCTGACCTCCACGGGTTCGGCAACCCTGGTCTTCGACCTGGCTTCGATCGCCATCGCGGGATCGTGGGACTCGTCGTCTGTGACGACCTTTACGTCCACCGGTTCCTCGGTGACCTTCACCGGCACGAGCCAGGCTATCGCGATGGGTGCTAGCCAGTCCTTCGCGACGCTCACGATTGCGGGGACCATCGCCCTCACATCGAATCTCACCGCGGCGAACCTGACCGTGGCCGTGTCGAGCACGCTCACCAAGACGGGCCACGGAATCACGTTCAACCGCCTCTCCGTGGTCGGGACGATCGCGGACGGTTCCGTGAGCGTCTCAACCTTGACCGTCACGAACAGCGATGGGAGCGCGCTCATCACGATCACCGCGTTCGGCGACTGGACGGTGGGAGCGTCGTACGCATGGACGCATTCCTCCACCGAAACGACGCAGACCATCACCTGGACCATCGGCGGCAATACCGCCAGACTCCCATTCACGGTGACCAAAGACGGATCGTCCTTCGTGGCCGGTACGGTCGACGACGCCGGCCACTGGTGGCAGACACCGTACATGTTCCTGATCCTTCCCGGAATCTTCTTGGGTGTAGCTATGTTCGCGCAACGACAGCGCTGGAGGCCCGCAAAGGCCTTCCTTGTGGACGAACGCGGAAAAATGCTCAGGGAATTCACCCTGGACCCGTCGTGCCAGGTCACGTATGACCAAGCGGTACAGGCGGGCGTCCTCGATGCGGTCGAGAAACCGATCAAGGTCACCAAGTACCACGGCCAGACGGTCCGCGGCGACGCACTTGGGGTCGTCCTCCTCGCCTACGGCCCGGTCACCCTCGAGCACGTGGAGTTTGCCCGCGAAATGCTGGTCCAGATCCAGGACAAGTTCGAAGACGCGGTCAAGCAGCGCCTCGAAGAAGCCCGTCTCCAGGGAGCAGAGCTGGAGGCCCAGGCGAAAGGGCTCGAGGAGCGGCGGGTCGGAATCGAGACGCGAACCGGCGAACTGGACGCGATGCACCATCAGATCGAGGAGGAGCGGAGCCGGCTTGCGTCCGACCGGGCGGCGATCGATGCGAAGGAAGAAGACCTGAAGAGCCGCGAGCTGCAAGTCGCGGAGGACCGGAAGGCCATCGATGATCTCGCAAGACAGACCGAGGCCCTCCGTACGGATCTCGACACGCGGATCGGGCAGGTCCAGGCCGGCGAGAGCGAGTTGGTCGAGAAAACGAGCGGGATCAACGAACGCGAGACGGCGGTTGGAACGGTCGAGTCGCAATTGAAGGAGCGCGAGCAGGGCATCGGGAAGGAAGAGGAAAGGCTCGCCTCCGAACGGCAACGTCTCACGGCCGAGGCCGACGGAATCCAGGTTCAGGTCCAAGCGTTGGAAACCCGGGAGGCCGCCGTACGCAAGGACCTCGAGGATCTCGCGCAGAGTCGGGCACGGTTCGACATCGATCAGAGGGAGCTGCTGGAATTCAAAGGCTCTGTCGACGCACGGGTCGCACATGCCGAGGCGGCGGAGGCAGCCGCCGCGGCGAAGACGGAGGATATCACCGCCCGCGAGGCGCGCCTGGCGCCCTTCGAGGCCGACCTCGCGACCCGCGAAAGCCAAATCCACGAAGCCGAGGAAGTGGCTCGGCAAGAGAGGACACGCGCCGAGGCCGTACTTCAGGAGGTCTCGGACCGGACCCAGGACCTCGAGGCCCGGGAGACCGCATTGAAGGAAGATCGGGTCGTGCTCGAAGAGGCCCGCGGGGCATACGAATCCGAGAGGCGGGAGTTCCAAGACCGGACGGCCCAATACGACGACGAACTCCGCCGCCGCCGGGGGGACCTCGACGCACAGGCGAAGGAAATCGGTGAGCATCAACTTCGAATCGCGCAGGACAGGGAATTGTACGAGGCCACACGGAACGAAAAGAACCAGGCGATCCTGGCCCGCGAAATCGAGGTCGAGGCGAGAGAACAATCCCTGGCGGAGAAAGAAGAGGCAATCCGGGCGCAGGCGGAAGACAATGCCCGACGGCTGACCGACTTGGCCTCGCGCGAGGAATCGTTGGAGATCGAGACCGAAAAGATGGACAAAGTCCGAAGGGAACTCGAGGCGAAGAGCCAGGAATTGGCGAACCTCGCTCAGGATCTCGACGGCAAGGCGACCCGGTTCCGGGAGACGGAGGCCACGCGTGCGGAGGAACTCCGGACCTGGCAGGCGACCCTCGAATCCCAGCAGGCGTTACTCAAGGAGCAGAGGGAAACGTTCGAACAGGAGAGCGTCTCCCAGCGCGAAGCGTGGGCGGCCCGCGTGATGCGCCTCGAGCGCCGCGAGATCGATGTGAAGGACCAAGAGGAAAAGGTTCACCAGGATGTCGAGTGGGTCGCGCAGAACGAAGAGGAGGTCACGCGCCGCGAGAAAACCGCCCAGGAAGCGTCGCGGTCCGCCTCGTTGTTGAAGGAAGAAGCGGAACGCTTGAAGAGCGAAGCCGAGCAGCGAGCCCTCGAAATCGATTCGAGAGAACGGAGCCTCAGGGAAGAAATCGCACGCCATGCGACGGAACTCTCGAAGCGGACAGATGCCTTGAACGCTCTCGAGACGGAAATCGGAGCCCGACGCACCGAGCTGGAGAAGGATCGGGTGGCTCAAACCCAGCGAATCCATCAGATGGACGCCGATCTTCAGAGGAATGCCCAGGACCTGGAGGCCAAGGCACGGGACCTGTCGGAGCGGGAGAGCCGAATCGTTGAGATGGAGCAAACCCTCAGATCCAACGAAAGCCGGCTCGAGCAAGAACGCGCCTCGGTCCAAGAGACCGGAAAGCAGCTCGAGGCCCACCAACTCGAACTCGCGCAACTGAAGGACCGGTACGAGTCAGAGTCCGCGCGCGTCCGGACCGAGGCAGAAGCGCTCGGCCAATCCCTCGCAATCAAGGAGTCGGAGATCCGGGCGGAACGAGACCGAATCGAGCGTGACGCGGCGGCTCTCCAAGACACGTTGGGTGCGAAGGCGAAGGAATTGTCGCTCCGGGAAAAGGCCGTCTCCGCTCAGGAGGCGGAGATCCGCGCAGAAGCGGAGGATCTCGAGGCCCGTACCCGGGAATTGGAATCTAAAGAACACCAGGCCGAGGCCCGTCTCACCGAATTGTCCGCGCAGGCAATGGCCCTTGTTCGCCGCGAGCAAGATCTGAACGCTCGGGACACGCAGTTCGATCACGCCGCGAAAAAATTCCATTCCGAGGAGACGGAGAAACGCAAGCAGTGGGAGGCCCAACAGACGACCCTCCGATCGCAGCAGGCCCAACTGAACGCGACGACGGAGTCGCAGGCGGCGGACCTGGCGAAACGCGCCGAGGAAATCGAGGGCCGCGAACGCACCCTGCGGGCGACAGCCACCCAACTCGAACTCGAACGTTCAAAGCTGGAGGCCCAAGCGAAAGCCCATGCCGCCAAGGGCGCCGAGGCAGAAGCGTCCTGGCGCCGGTCCGAGGGCCGCCTCGCCGAACTCAAGGCGAAGGAAGACGAACTCCTTCGGGCGCGGCAATCGTTCGAATCGGAGCGTTCCGTCTGGTCCGTCAAGCGGGCGGAAGAACTGAAGCAGCTCGAAGCAACGCGCGACGCCGCGGCAGTCCAAGCCCAACAAGTGGAACGGCTCGCGGCAGAGTCCCAGCGTCGCGCCTTGGTCGCGGAGGAAACGGAGAAGGCCGCGAAACGCCAGACCGCCGAGCTCGTAGGCCAGCAAGCGGCGTTGGAGAAACGCCGGTCGGAGGCGGACAAAGCGGAACGTGCCGCGCAGGCCCAATTGGCCCAGCTCCAGGAGAAATCCCGCGATCTCGCCGCGAAGGAGACCGAGATCAAGGCGGCCGTCCGGGATCTGGAGGCACGTCAGGTCCGGACGAACGCTGCGGAGAAAGAGGCCGCGACGGCTTCGGCGGAACTGCGGACTCGGAAGGCGACGATCGAGCAGGAGTCGTCGCGGATCGCGAGCCTTTCAGACCAGTTGGCGATGCGGCTGAAGGACCTTGAATCCCGAACCTCGGTGTTCGAGGCGAAACTCGCCGACGTCACCACCCGGGAGCAAACGTTGGCGACCGAACTGCAGCGGGCCGACAACCTCATGGAGGATCTCGCGAAGAAGGACCGGGACATCCACGCCCGAAGCGATGCGACGACGGCGCTCGAGTCCGAGCTCACGGAGCGGGAAGCTTCCGTGACCTCTCGGGACGCCCAACTGTCCGAAGGGTTGCGGGCGCTCGAGAAGGCGCGTCAGGAGAGCGAGAACCAGCGCGGCCGAATCGAGGAGGACCTCAAGAGTGCGAGCACCGCCCGGAGCGAGGCGGAAAAGCTGCGCATCCAAGCTGATGCAATGCAAGCCGAGGTCTCGAAAAATCTGCGCTTCCTCCAAAAGAAAGCGCTCGACGTCCTCGATCGCGAGGAGAAGCTCCGAGAACGGGAAGTCGGAATTGAACAGAAGGAGAGGTCGCTCGACACTCGAGCCGAAATCCTCGAGGGGAAGCAGCGGGCCGTGGAGGCGGATGCAAGTGAGTCCGACTCGAAGACCGCGAGGCTCCAGGCCGAAGTTGACCGGTTGAAGGCGAGGCTCGCCGACTTCGACAAAGGCGCCGGTCCCTCGACCGCTGCCATGGAAGAATGGAAGAAAGACGTCGAGAACCGGGTGAAGATCATCCAAAAGAAGGCGATGGAGCTCCTCGACCGGGAGCAGAAGCTCCGTCAAAAGGAAGAGGAACTCCGCGCGATGGCGCAGCAACTTGGCGTCACCCTGTGAGCTCGACCCAGGAGGCGATGATGGCGGCAGTCGGTCGCCCGACTAGCGGGAAGCCGCTCGAATCGCCCGATCGAAATCCTCGATCAGGTCCTCCGAATCTTCGAGCCCCACACTCACCCGAACAAGGCCGTCCGTGATCCCGCTGACCCGCCGCTCCTCGTCGGTGAGGGGACCGTGTGTCATGGAGGCAGGATGCTGGACGAGGGTCTCGGCGCCGCCGAGGCTCACGGCGAGCGTTGCGACGTCGACGGACTCGACGAACTTCTTCCCGGCCCGGTAACCGCCCGTGAGCTCGAAACTGAGCATCGCCCCGAAGCCGGACATCTGTTTCCGCGCGAGGGCGTGCTGCGGGAACGATTTCAGCCCGGGATAATGCACCACGCGGACGCCACGGCGGCCGTCAAGGAATTCCGCCAGCGACTGGGCCGTTTCCGTCTGCGCCGCCATTCGGAGGGGGAGCGTCTTCAGTCCCCGTCGAACGAGGAACGCTTCGAAGGGGCCGAGGGTCGGTCCCAGCATCTTGTAGACGAACCAGATCCGGTCGAAGAAGTCCTGCTTCGCGGTGACGACTGCACCGGCAACGACGTCGCTGTGGCCCCCGAGGTACTTGGTCGCGCTGTGCAACACGCCGTCCACGCCTTGATCAATCGGCCGCTGGTTCACCGGCGAAGCGAAGGTGTTGTCGGCAAGGGTCGTCGCCCGAACGGACCTCGCGGCAGAGACCGCCTCGTGGATGTCCGTGATCATCATAGTCGGATTCGCAGGCGTTTCGATGTACACCAACCGGGTGCTCGGTCGAACCGCCGCCTTCCACGCCCCGGAACGGCGGGGATCGACGAAGGTCGTCTCGACGCCGAACCGAGGCAGGAGTCGGGTGAAGATCTCGGTCGTTGCGGTGTAGAGGCTGGCGCCCGCCACGACATGATCGCCACGTTCGACGCAGGTCAGGATCGCAGAGGCGATGGCGCCCATCCCCGACCCGGTCGCGAGGCCGCGGACGCCCCCCTCGAGATCCGCGAGGGCGTCCTCGAGGTCTCTTACAGTCGGATTGCCCCAGCGGGTGTAATATTCGACCGGCGCCGTGGCGACCGCGAAATCCGCGCCCTGCCGAGCCGACGCAAGGCTCCAAGTCGAGCTCGCGAAGATCGGGGTGACGATCGGGCCGGGTTCCCTCCGTCGTGGACCGTGGACGGCGCGCGTCCGCGCGCCACGATGCTTGCTCACTAGCCGGTCACCGCTGCTCCACCGAAATAGGTTTCGCGTTCGAGAAATCGTGAACCCAGGAGGGATGGAGTCGTTCTCTTCATCGAGCGCGAAACAAAACCGGAAAGGTCAAAAAGGGGAGGGGCATACAAGCCGATGCCCGGCCCGGATAAGGGCCGGGCCGAGCTCTTTGGAGGCGACCCGATGTCGCGAGAAGTGGACTTCGCAGCGAAACCGATCGACCCGGACTTCATGAACAAGCCGGACGAGTATCCGGAGACGGGAGTTCATTTTGACCACAAGGTCTTCGCCGAAGGCAAGGAGCGACCCGATGCGGACGGCACCCCCTATCCGACGCGACTCGGAATCCACGGGACTCACGTGGCCGTCGACTTTGACGGATGCGTCGCGGACGGCGTCTGCATGGACGTCTGCCCGGTCGATGTGTTCGAATGGCTCCTAGCCCCCGGCAAGAAGGGGACCGGGAACGACAAGGTCGTCGAGAAGGGCAGCTCCGAGTGGCAACAATACCGCTGTGACAAGTCCGACATGATCCGCGAGTCGGATTGCATCGACTGCATGGCGTGCGAGACCGCCTGCCCGACGAAGGTCATCAAGATCTCGCCTTAAGGCCGCCGCCTCGGGACGGCCGGGCATGTTGCCGTCGCTGAGTCGATCCGTTTTCGACCTACTCGGCGTCCGCGCTCGAAACGACCTTTCGGCCGAACAGGGCGTTCCATCCGCGGCGCAGAGGAGCCGTCACGATCCCGATCTTGCCTGTTCGGATCCCCAGGTAGGCGAGCATCACGACGATCCAATAACCCACATACGCGACGACCTCGAGAACGGTCGGCGCATCGCTGTACCCGATGATCCCGCGAAGGAGGTATCCCGCCGTATTCGACGCATCGGCCGGGAAGATGAGATGCAGATCATACACGGCGGCGGATCCGAGTTGCCAGGCGAACGCTTCCTGCAGTTCATGGATCGCGTTGGCGAAAAGACCCGCCGCGACGACGACCAAGAAAATCCCGGTGACCTGAAAGAACCGCCGCAGATTCAGCCGCCAGGAGACGCGGACGATCCCGACGCCGATGATCCCGGCGATGAGGAGCCCGATGCCGACCCCAAGGACCGCCTCGAAGGGAGATGTGAGCGCGCCCGCCCCGAACATGAAGAGCGCGGTCTCCACGCCTTCCCGGAAGACAACCACAAACGAAAGCAACGTGAGCCCGAAGACCGCGCTCTGTTTCAGGACCGCCTCGATCCGTTCCTGCACATGCGCCTTAATGCTTCGAGCGGCATTCATCATCCAAAGGACCATCGAGGACAAGACGGCGACGGCGACGAGCATCGTGATGCCTTCGAAAATCTGCTCGCCAAAGCCTTGGAATTCGATCGTCGCGGCGAACAAGACCGCGGCGACCCCTGCACTCGCGAAGAAGGCGACGATGGTCCCCGCGTACACGTGGCGCTTCAGGGAGATTCGTCCGATCTTGACCAGATAGCCGAGGATGATGCCGATGACAAGCGCCGCCTCGATGCCTTCCCGAACGCCGATGATCAGGCTCGGAATGATCCCTACAGTGGCCAACGGCGCGTCGCTCCCGGCTTCGTCCGGCCGAAATCCATTCCTTCGATAACGCTGTAATACTTAAGACTTCAGTGAACGAATCGAACGACCTAGAGACCTTCGTTCATGGAGCCGCTGCGATACCCGAGAAGGTCAATCGTGACGTAGACGAAGCCCGCCTCTCGAACGGCCCGGGCGACCTTCGCCGCGACGGCGGGCTCGACGATGCGCGGCAGGTCTTCCTTGGGCACTTCGATCCGCGCGATGCCTTCGTGGGCTCTGACCCGGACGACGGGGAAACCCAGAGCTCGAATCGCTTCTTCCGCCGCTTCAACCCGATGCAGTTTGTCCATCGTAATCACCTCACCGTAGGAAATCCGAGACGACAGGCAGGCATTGCTCGGCTTGCCATGGAAACTCAGGCCGAGCTCCCGCGCCAGCGTGCGGACATCCTCCTTCGCGAAGCCGAATTCGACGAGAGGATGCCAGAAGCCTTCCTCGTTCATGGCTTGGATCCCGGGACGGTGATCGCCGAGGTCGGAGAGGTTCACGCCATCTGCAATTGTGCGGTACCCCAACTCGGCGGCGATTGGTCTGAGTGCGGCTCCCAGCTCCTTGCGGCAGAAGTAACAGCGGTTCGTCGGGTTCGCCACGTATTGCTCGTTCGCCAGTTCGGAGACTCGAACGGTCCGCAACGGGATCCCGATCTCCGAGGCCTCCGACACGGCCTCCTCGAGTTCCCGCCGGGCGAGGGACTCGGCGTCGGCGAGGACCGCGAGCGCATCGTCGGCGAGCGCATCGTATGCGATCCGCGCGACCAGCCCGCTGTCGATTCCCCCGGAGAAGGCAACGAGCACGCGCCCCCGCTCCCGCATGGCCTCCACCATGCGGTCGTACGCCGCGCGAACATTCCCCGTCCGCTGGGCGACGGCCATAGACCGGATCGAATGCGAGGACCGAGATAAAGGCATCGCGGGACAAGTGGTATGGGCCTGCACGGCATGACCGCGTTGTGCGTCCCGCCTTCCTCGAGTGTACGACGTGTTCGAAGCATTACGAGGTCCGATTGATCAACACGTGCGATTGCGGTGGCCCGCTGTTCGCCCGATACGAATGGACGGATCTCGGCGTGGACCAGCTCCTCCCGAGGAACGACCTCTGGCGGTATGCGCCTCTCCTGCCTCTCGAAGAATCTGAGATCCGGTCGAGGGGCGAGGGCGGCACGCCGCTGCATCGGCTCGAACACCTGGGTGCCGGCGGCCGGGTCGCGCGGGTCAAGGTCGCCGCCCTCTACGTGAAGGACGAGGGCCTGAACCCGACGGGTACGTTCAAGGCACGCGGAATGGCGGTCGCGGTTCCGATGGCCTGCGCTCTCGGTGGCTCGAACCTCGTGGTCCCGACCGCGGGGAACGCGGGCGCAGCCCTCGCTCTATATGCCGCGACCTATGGCGCGAGGTCGCTGATCGTCCTGGCGAGCGGCGCCTCGGAGGAGGCGGCGCGCGAGGCCGTCGCCTACCGAGCGTACGTCTTCCGGACCGCGGGGGACATTTCGGATGCAGGACGGATCGCAACGGATCTCGCCGGCATGACAGAAACCTTCAGTCTGGCGACGCTTCGCGAGCCGTACCGCGTGGAAGGAAAGAAGACGATGCTGTTCGAAATCTGGGAAGCGCTCGGAGGCCTCCCCGACTGGATCGTCTTCCCGACCGGCGGCGGAACCGGGATCGTGGGGATGTGGAAGGCCCTCCATGAATTGCGGGATCTCGGTTGGTACGACGGTCCGTGGCCGCGGTTCGGGGTCGTGCAGGCGGAGGGATGCGCTCCTCTCGTGAAGGCCTGGAAGGAAGGGACGGAAACCGCCCGACCGTGGCCGGAGCCCCAGACCGAGGCGGCGGGACTCCGGGTTCCCGCCACGATCGCGGATCGACTCGTCCTCAAGGCAATCCGAGAGACCCGGGGCGCCGCAGTTGCCGTTTCCGATGCGGCGATGAAAGTCGCCGCACTGAACCTCGCCGCCTCCGAAGGGATCGGCGCGTGTCTCGAGGGCGCCGCGACCCTGGCAGGTTTCCGACGATTCTTCGATGACGGCGTGATCACCCCGGAAGACCGCGTGGTCCTGGTGAACACCGGGTCGGCCCGAAGTTCAGGGCTGCCCGCCCTCGCAGCCCCGACCGTCCGCACCGCGGACGAAGTCCGGACTTATCTCGACCTCACGCGGCGAGCTTCTTGACTTCGTCGAGCACCTTTTTCGGATCGGGAGGGATCTTCGGATCTTCCGTCACCCACTTGTACCGGACGATGCCGTTTCGGTCGAGGACGAACACGGACCGTTTCGCGACCCCTTCGAGACCGATGCTACCGAATCGGTCGTACTGCACCCCGTATGCCCGGCTCACGGTCCGGTTCCAATCGCTCAAGAGCGGATAATTGAGATGATTCTGTTCCTTGAAGATCCGGTGGCTGTGATGGCTGTCCGTGCTGACCCCGAACACCTTCGCGCCCATCGCCTGGAGGTCGCCCATAGAATCGCGGAGGGCGCACAGTTGTCCCTGGCACGTGTTCGTGAAGTCGAAGACGTAGAACGATAGGATCACCGGACCCTCGCCAAGCTCCTTGGACAACGTGACCGGCTTGGATTCATCGCTCAACATCGTGAAATCGGGAGCCCGTTCGCCCACCTCGACCGTCTTCGCCACCTCGTCGGGGAGGAAGGGAGCCAGAAATAATGCCTTTTCGCCTAATCCGACGGCCGCCGCCTGACCGAGCCGCGAGACGTAACGTATATCTAACCTCCCTCGCCCATTCAGGCCCAGCGAATCAAAAAGATAAAGGACAAGATCCCACTCGCGCGCCCCAATCGCTCTCGCTGGGGAGGGAGAACGATCGCAAAGTACGTGCTCGCCGCAGACTTCACATTGTTGACGGACTTTCGAAACGTCCCGCTGGCCACGTTCTTCAGTTGCATCCCTACGGACTACTGGCAGTCACGGCTCGTGTTCCGGATTTTGGCAAGCCCGCCCCAGGTCGATGGACAGGGTCGGCCGACCCGGGTTCCGTATGGCCTCCGGAAAATCGAATCGTCCCTGGTCCAGACGAACGGCCGTGAGTCCGTTGTCATCGCGGACCCGCGTCACGTGGAACAATTCATCGACGACGATACGGAGGTCGTGGGCCTGCACTCGATGGACCCGCTCGGCCTCGGGCCGGTCAGCATGTCCTTCACGATGGGCGGGGTCCTGACGCCGTACACGAAGGCGATGTTTCTCGACCTCGTCGGGCGGCTGCAACGGCCGAATCGGAAGTACAAGGTCGTCCTCGGCGGACCCGGCGGATGGCATTTCGATTGCCGCGACGGGATGCAGGAGAAGCTCGGAATCGATCATATCGTCCATGGGGAGGTCGACCACCTGGCCCCCGAGATCTTCGACCGGATCGCCCGCGGCGATGCACCGCCCGTGATGCGTTTCACGAACGCGACGGCGCCGTCCGTCGACCAGATCCCGAAGATCCTCGCCCCGACGATGCATGGGATGAACGAGGTGATGCGAGGATGTGGCCGCGGCTGCGAGTTTTGCGAGGTCACACTGCGGCGCCCGCGGTACTTCCCCCTGAATTACATCGGCGATGAGATCGCGATCAACGCCCGGGATGGCCAGTCGTCGATCCAGCTCCACTCGGACGACATCTTCCTGTACAAGCTCGAGAACTGGAAGACGATGGAGCCGAACGAGGATGCGGTGAAGGACCTCTTCCGTTTTGTCATGGACCAGCCGGGAGTGTCCCACTGCTATCCGACCCACGGGACGGTGAGCGCCGCGGTGACGAACCCCGGTCTCATCGCCGACCTCACGGAGATCGTCCACGGAGGCCCGAACAAGTGGATCGGCATCCAGAGCGGAATCGAGACGGGGAGCCCGGCCCTCTCCCGCGCCGTCCTCCACCGCAAGGCCGCACCCTTCTCGGCCGAGGAATGGCCCGATCTGGTCGTGCAGGGGACGGAGATCCTGAACCGCAACTATTGGTATCCCGCGTACACGATCATCATGGGATTGCCGGGGGAGACGCCGGAGGACGCGTGGATGACCGTGGACCTGATTGACCGGATGGAACAAATCCCGGATGGCCACTTCGTGACGGCGCCGCTCACCTTCGTTCCGATCGGCGTGCTCCGCGGGGAACAGTTCTACAATCTCGATGAAATGATCGACGAGGCCCGGTTCAACGTGGCGTACCGCGCCTGGCGTCACATCCTCAGGGAGGTGGACCAAGACCTGTGGCGGCTCACGGCGCTTCCGGCGCCGATGAAAGCGCTCATCGTCGTGACCGCCCGCCTCGGTGGGCGATACGTCCTCGGGATCATGGAGCGCTTCGCGCGGGAGAAGGGGTTCCGCATCCGCGCCCCCGCGAAGACCCGCCGCCAGGCGGAGGGCCACACGATCAGCTTTCCGACCGCCTAAGAGAAAAGTCGGCGATCCGCCGGACGCGAGAGCCGCGAGACGGACTCAGGACTCGAGACGCGCCGTCACGGACTGCCCTCCGACCTGAACGAACCCGAGCGAGCGGTACAACGCGATCGCGGGATCGTTCCCTAACGTCACATAGAGCGCGAGCCGCGGTTCGTCACGACTTGCGAGACGGCCCATCGCCGCCTCCAGCAGGGCCCGACCGATCCCCCGACCTCGACGGTCCTTCGCCACCCCGAGTTCCGCGACGAGCGGTGTCCCCATCCAATGCGTGACGAGGATCGCGCCGACGATGCGGTCCCCCTCGAGGGCCACGTAGGAGGCATCCGGCATGAACTGGCCGGAATCCCCTTTGAAGAGGCCGCCCACATACCCGCGCCACTCGTCCTCCGGCCCGACGTGCATTCCGTATTGTTGCTCGACGTGCCCTTCATAGACATCGATCAGGAACTTCGTCAGTCCGAGGACCTCGTCCTCCTCCGGAGGTTGGAGCTTCAGACCCTCGCGCGGGGGCGACTTCTTGGTGGGGGCCTCCATCCGCATCCGGGCGAACACGCGCCGAAAGCCGAGGGACGTGAAGGCGGGCTCGTACCGGTCCTCGAAATGAGCCCCGATGGCGGTCGCTCCGCCCGCGCGGAGCAGGTCCATGGCCTTCAGTAGGACCGTCGCCGTTTCAGCCGCCGAACCGGGTTCCATCGAGAATCCCGAAATCTCCGCGGGTCCCAGGCGGACCGTCCCGATCAGCCGGCCGTCCCTCTTCACGGAGAAATGAGACCGCTGCTCCTCCGGTGGAAGGGCCAGAAACCGGTCCATGTGGACCTGCAGGTCGCCCGTCGGCAGGTCCGTGCGACCCGAGAGGAATACGCGCCAATAGGCGTGGGCCTCCGTCGTCTGCAGGGGCTCGAGTCGCAGCGACATGTCCCCGGCGAGTCCCTCGCGGGTCATCAAGGTTCGGCCCGCGGAGATTTTATCCGGCAGGAGGACTTTTGACGAGCCACATGGACTTCGCGCTGACGGAGACGCAGGAGATCACGCGCAAGTCGGTCCGCGATTTCGCGGAGCACGACATCGTCCCCCAATCCCATGCGTTCGACGAGAGCCAAGAGTTCCCGCACGGGTGGGCGAAGAAGATGGGGGAGCTCGGCCTGTTTGGGGTCTACGTCCCCGAGAAATACGGCGGGGCGGGCCTCGACACGGTCTGTTATGCGATCACGATCGAGGAGCTCTCCCGCGCCGATGCGAGCGCTGGGGTGATCGCGGCCGTGTGCAACGGGCTCGTCTGCGAGCCCCTCCTGCGGTACGGGACGGAAGAGCAGAAGCGGCGGTATCTCGTGCCGGTCGCCCGCGGCGAGTGGATCGGGGCGTACGCGCTCACGGAGCCTGGGAGTGGATCCGACGCGGCGGCGATGCGGACCACGGCGGAGCTCAAAGGGAACGAATGGGTCCTGAACGGGACGAAGTCCTTCGCCACGAATGCCTCCGTCGCGAAGGTCGTCATCGGATACGCCCGGACGGGACGGCAGAAGCACGAGATCTCCGCGTTCATCATCCCGAGCGACGCGGAGGGCTTCTCCGTCCTCAAGAAGGAGGACAAGATGGGCATACGGGCCAGCGACACGGTCCTGCTCGGCTTCGACGGCATGCGGATTCCCAAAGACAATCTGTTGGGGGACCTGCACAAAGGGTTCAACATCGCGATGGCCACCTTGGACGGAGGGCGGATCGGCATCGCGGCTCAGGCCCTCGGGATTGCGCAACGGGCCCTTGATGAATCGGTCAAGTATGCGAAGGAACGGGACGCCTTCGGTCAGAAGATCTCCGAGTTCCAGGCGATTCAATGGAAGATCGCGGACATGGCGACGGAGATCGAGGCGGCTCGACTCCTCACGTACCGCGCCGCCCAACTGGAGGACCTCGGCCGCCGACACACCTATGAGTCGAGCGTCGCGAAGCTGTTCGCCTCCGAGGCCGCCCACCGCGCGGTCGATGCGGCGGTCCAGATCCACGGAGGATACGGATTCATCAAGGATTACGTCGTCGAGAAGTTGTATCGCGATCAACGAGTGACGGAAATCTACGAGGGCACCTCGGAAATCCAGCGGCTGGTCATCGCCCGCGCCGTCCTGGGCCGCTGATTCGCGGACGCATTCCCGGCCGCTTGGCCCAACGCTTTATCTCTCCGCTCCCTGTCCGCCTCGACCATGCCGACCCAGGTCCTGTACATGGAGGATCGCCGAGGGCAGGAGCCGGATCCATGCTACCTGCGTGAATTCGACGCGACGGTCCTCGAGCGGGGGCCCGATTTCGTCGTCCTCGATCGGACCGCCTTCTACGCCGAAGGGGGCGGCCAGCCCTACGACACGGGTAGCCTGTCGTGGTCGGCTGGAGAGGCGAAGGTCCTTCGCGTGACGAAGGAGAAAGGCGTCATCCGGCACCACGTGGACCGCCTGCCGCCCGAAGGGGAGGTCCGCGGGATCATCGACTGGGACCGGCGGTATGCCCACATGCGGTATCACACGTCTCAACACCTGCTGTCCGGTCTCGTCTGGAAAATCTACGCGGCTCGCACGGTGGGGAACCAGTTGTATACGGATCGGGCGCGCGTGGACTTCCAACCCGCCAGCTTCACCCCGGAGGATCTCGCTCGGATCGAAGCTGAGTGCAATCGGGCAATCGAAGCCGCCCACGAAGTTCGCATTTTTCAGGAAGATCGGGTAGTCGTCGACTCGAAGATCGGAGACCGCTCCCTCCTGGATCTGATCCCGGCCTCCATCCGGCGTCTGCGAGTCATCCAGATCGGGACCGAGGACTACTGCCCATGCGGGGGGACGCATTTGAGGAACACGTCGGAGATCGGCCGAGTCCACGTCATTGAGAAGCGGTCCAAAGGAAAGGAGACGGATCGCATCACGTACGAGCTTCTGCCGAAGTAA
>WNGC01001048.1_pt1 | contig 31740 bp, 35 predicted proteins | sample 5400051 | NCBI WGS metagenome assembly WNGC01 (sample SAMN13153368, study PRJNA577476) | soil metagenome | isolation source: 20 cm soil or saprolite under grassland replicate 2 | place: USA:California | collected 2016-06-15
GCTCGCCGGATGATGCAGCGCATCGGCAAGCCGATCATCCAGGGCTACGGCCTCACCGAGACCTCACCGGTCACGCATGCGAATCCCTACGACGCGGCGGTGCTCGAGTCGATCGGGCCGGTGGTACCGGGCACCGAGGACAAGATCGTCGATCTCGAGACCGGCACGAAGACGCTGGCGAACGGCGAGGTCGGCGAGATCTGCGTGCGCGGCCCGCAAGTGATGCGGGGCTACTGGAACAAGCCCCAGGACACGGCGGACGTCATCCGCGACGGCTGGTTCCATACCGGAGACGTGGGCCGGCGCGACGACAAGGGATACGTGTTCATCGTCGACCGCAAGAAGGAGTTCATCAAGTACAAGGGGTTCGGTGTGGGCCCGGCGGAGGTCGAGGCGGTCCTCTGCGAACATCCGGCGGTCGCAGACGCGGGCGTCATCGGAAAGGCGGACGAGGAAGCCGGTGAGATTCCGAAGGCGTTCGTCCAATTGCGCCCGAACACCCAGGCCACCGCCGAGGAGCTCATCGGCTTCGTGAAGGAGCGGCTCTCTGACTACAAGCGCGTGCGCGAGGTCGAGTTCATCGAGAGAGTCCCTCGCACCGCGTCGGGAAAGATCCTGCGCCGGGAGCTCGCCGAGCTAGAGCGTCGCCGCGCTAGCCCTTGACTCCGCCGATGCGGATCCCCTCGATGAAGTGACGCTGGAAAGCAAAGAACACGGCGATCATGGGGATGGCCGCGACGGCGGCGCCCGTCATGAGCATCCCGTAGTCGGTGTTGAACTCGCCCTGCAGAGTCGCGAGGCCCACCTGCACCGGATATTTCGATGGATCGTGCAGGATCACGAGCGGAAAGATGAAGGCGTTCCAATAGCGTTGGAACGTGAAGATCGCGAGCACCGCCAGCGCGGGACGCGAAAGCGGCACGATGACGTGCCGGTACACCTGCCACTCCGACGCACCGTCGACGCGGGCGGCGTGTTCGAGCTCCGTCGGCAGCGTCTGGATGAACTGCTTCATCAGGAATATGCCGAACACGTCAGCCAGTCCGGGAAGGATCACGCCCGGATAGGTATCGAGCAGCCCTAAGAACCGCAGGATGAAGAACACCGGGATCAGCGTCACCTGCGCCGGCACGGTGAGCGTGCTCACCACCAGCCAGAACATCACGTTCTTTCCCGGGAAGCGCCGCTTCGCGAAGGCGTATCCGGCCATGGAATCAAAGGGAAGGTGAAACGCGGTGATCACCCCCGCGATCACGACGGTGTTGAACAGCCACCGCACGATCGGCGTGGTCTCGAAAAGCCGCACGTAGTTCGCGGTCGTCAGTTCCCGCGGGACGACCTCGGGCGGCACCCGCACCACGTATTGCGTCGGTGAAAGCGACGTCAGGAAGAGCCAGTACAACGGGAAAAGCGACAGCCCGCCCGCGAGGAGCAGAACGACATGGACCGGGAGGCGCTGCCTAATACTCGACATCGGACCGAAGCGAGCGGAACTGCACCACGGCGACGACGAGCGCCATTCCGAACAGGACCACCGCCATCGCACTCGCGAGCCCGTAGCGCCCGAACTGGAACGCCGTGGAGTAGATGAGCTGAACGATCGTGATCGTCGCGTTATTTGGCCCGCCGCCGTTCGTCATGATGTACACGCGCTCGAATAGCTGGAACGCGAGGATCGTGTAGATCACGAGCAGGTACAGCGTGGTCGGCCGCAAGAGCGGCACCGTGATGTGACGCCACTTCGAGAACCAGCTCGCGCCGTCGAGGTCCGCCGCCTCGTAGAGCTCCCGCGGGAGCGACCCCATCGCCGCGGAGTAGAGGACCACGCCGCCGCCCGGGATCGTCAACACGGCGCTCAGGATCACAGCGATGAGCGCCTGATCCGAGCTCCCGATCCAAAGGTAGGGGCCCAGCCCGACCGTGCTCAGCGCCGCGTTCGCGAGGCCGTACGGGTTGGCGTTGAAGATCCAGCGCCACACCATCGCGACGAGGATCGCCGAGTTCACGAGGGGCAGGTAGAAAAGCGCGCGGTAGAAGACGTGCGCCCTCGGGCCGAGCGGCTGTATGAGGCTAGCGACGACGAGGGCGAGGGTGATCTGCGCCGCGACGACGACCGTCGCGTACAGGATCGTGTTTCCGAGCGCCTGTATGAAGACGGGATCGGCCGCGAGGGTCTCGAAGTTCGCGAGCCCGACGAACTCGCCGCCGGTCACACGCGCGTTCTGCAGCGACAACACCAGGCCCTGGACCACCGGCAGGAGCGTGAAGACGACGAACAGCGAGAACGTCGGTAGCACGAAGAGGTACGACCAGCCATAACGTCGCAGCACGGCGGCGAAGCTGCGTCGCCGCCGCGGTGCTGCGGTCGCGATCATGTCTATTTGTTGGCTTCGTCCAGCAGCTTCTGCGCCTGCGGCGCCACCTCGTCGAGTGCCTGCTTCGGCGTCTTCTTGCCTTCGAGCGCGGCGTCACGCGCCGGCCGCAGGTACTTCTGGTCGATCTCGGACCACGTGCTTACGTTCGGCAGCACGTAGGTGAATGCGCCCATCGTGGCGACCTTCGCCTTTGCCGGGTGATAGTCGCCGTAGATGCCTGCCGCGGACTTTCGGCCGGCGGGCGCGAGCCAGTACTCGACCGGCGGCGTCTGCTTTTTGAGATCGGGCCCGATGTCCGGACCGGTGAGGTATTTGGCGAACGCATGCGCCGCGGCCTTCTTGTCCGCGTCGGACTGCTCGCGCACGGCGATGAAACCGACGCCGCCCCACGCCGTCTGGTCCCCCTTCGCCTTCGGGAAGTTCGCGATGTCCCAGTTCGTGCCGAACTTCCACTTCGCGTCGGCGTTCAGGACGTTGATCATTGCGCTCGGTCGCTGGAGGATCGCCACCTCACCGGCGATGAAGCGCGCCTGCGAGTCGTTGGGGTTCAACGTCAAGAAGTCGGGCGGCATGACCTTCTGCTGCGCGAGCGCGACCCACTTCTCGAGGCCGCTCACGGCGTCGGCGCTGTTGAACGTCCAGGTCTTGATGGCGCTGTCGTACGGCCGGCCGCCGTCGATGAGCATGAAGGCAAACTCGTCGTTGGCGTGCGCGAAGCCGTAGATCTGCTTGCCGTCGGCGCGCTTGAAGGTCAGCTTCTTCGCCGCGGCGAGGAACTCGTCATACGTCCAGTTGCCATTCGCAGGGGGCGTGACGCCGGCCTCCTTGAAGAGATCGAGGTTGATGTACTCGAACCACGGCACGATCCATAGCGGATACGCGACCACCGTGCCCTTGTACGTCGTGGCCTTGAGCGCGCTCGGGTTGAAGTCGTTGCGCTCGGCATCCGTCAGCGTGGGCTGCGAGAGCTGTCCGGCCGCGGCGTACTTCAGCACGTCGCCGCCGGTGGTGTGGAACACGTCGGGGCCGTTATGCGCCTGCAGGATCGCGATGTCGAACTTCTGGTCCGTCTCGGCTCCGAATGGGCCGCCCTGTATGGCGATGCTCACGTTCGATGCGCGGTCTTTGTAGGCCTTCACCGCCGCATCCGAGGTGATCGTCTCGGCGGACTGCGTCCCGGCGGCGTAATTACGCCGCCACCACTCGATGCTGACCGCCTTCGCAGCCTGGCTGCCGCTCGCGGCCGGGGTCGGACTTGGGGTCCCCGTTGGTCCGCATGCCACCACGACGCCTACCGCGGCCAAGGACTGCAGGAAGCGCCGACGATTCATCACGCCATCAGCCGTCATCTGAAGACCTCCACGCGCTCGATCAGCGGCTGACTATAGAAGGGTCTACTTGGTCCAGTCGGCGACGTTGTACATCTCGGAGTCCCACGGCGATGGGTCGACGCCTTTGAGGGACTTCGCGACGCCGCTCGTCACCGCCGCGCGTTCGACGAGCGGAATCACGGCAACGTCCTGGATCAAGAGGTCGTTCGCCTGCATGGCGAGCTGCGCGCGCTTGGTGGGGTCCGTCTCGCCCACGAGGCGCGCGACGAGCGCATCGAAATCCTTGTTCGAGTAACGCGCGCGATTTCCCAGGAGCCAGTTGTTGGCCTTGGCCGCCATCTGCGCGGTCGTCCACCCGGCGGTGAGATAGGCCGTCGGGTCGGGGTCGCCGCCATCGGCGTAGGTCTGCACGTCCGCCCAGAAGTGAGCGGCGCCCCCGGGCGAGGTATTCGTGAAGAACGTGCTGAAGGGCTCGGAGCGCAGGTCGACCTGGAAACCGATGCTCTCCCAGTCCTTTTTCAGCATCGCCTGCGTGAGCTCCCGGCGCGCGTTGACGTTCGTCTGAAAGAGCACCTTCAGCTTCATCGTGCCTTTGGCGCGTATCCCGTCAGCGCCCTTGATCCAGCCCGCGCTGTCGAGCTCGGCATTCGCGGCGTCCACATCGAACTTGCAGACGTCAAGGCCCTTGGTGTTCGACGAGCTCAACGCGTCGGGCGCGGCGAGCACGTTGCAGGTCGCTCTGCCGAATAGGCCGTCGCCGTAGATCTTCTGGGCGATCGCGTCACGGTTCGTCGCCATCGCCAGCGCTCGGCGGACGGACTTGTCGGAAAGAAACGGGTGCCTCGTGTCGGGCTCGGCACGTTTGTCCCCCAGCGACGAGTCGGGATTGGAGAAGTTGAGATCGAGACGCTCGACGCTCGACCCGAAAGCGGTCACGAGCGTGCCGCTCTGTGAGTTCTGCGCGAGGGTACGGAGCGTCGTCGCCTCAACCTGAAGGTTCCAGGCGTAGTCGATGTCCCCGCTCTGAAAGATCGCGCGCGCGGCGGCCTCCGGGTCGGTGCCACCCTTGAAGGTGACCGATTTGAAGAAGGGTTTGCTCGGATCGCGGAAGTTCTCGTTCAGATCGAACGTGGCGACGTCGCTGATCTTGAAGTCACGCACCTTGTACGGACCGGTCCCGATGGGCTTGATGTCAGCCGCGCATCCCGTCGCTTTGACACCGAGACAGCTCTTGTACTGATCTCTTTGGAGGATCGCGCCGTCCGCGCCGACGCCCCATTGGAAAACGTAAGAATGTGGCGACCGGTACGTGACGACGACCGTGTTCGTGTCGCGAGCGACGACGCTCTGGAGGCCGTCGCACCGATCGAACGTCGACGCCGCCGTCGCGGGATCGCACTGGTACTGGTAGGTGAATGCGACGTCGTCGGCCGAGAACGGTGTGCCGTCCGACCACTTCACGCCCTGCCGGAGCTTCCACGTCACGCTCGTGGAGTCCTTTGCGATACCGCCGTTCGCGATCGTCGGAATCTCGGCGGCGAGGCCGTTGGCGATCGGCTGACCGTCCTTGCCGAGCGATGCGAGCGGTTCCAGCACCAGGCGGGCAGCGTCGCTGTCCTTGGGACCGGTGGCCTGATGCGTGTTGAGCGTGCTCGGCGGCTGCCAGTACAGGATCTTGAGATCGCCGCCGGCGCCGCGCTGCGACACGAGGGCGCCCGCCGCGGTGGTGGGGCTGCTGCGAGTGGCGTCGGTTTGCTGCGGCACGCAGGCCGCCAATGCAATGAGCGAGAGGGTGGCGAGCGCTCTCACCCACCTCCGCATCAAAGCGCGCCGATGGCCAACAGCAACCCGTTCTTCTTGATGGCCGGGCTCGTCACGATGAAGAGGACGACCCCGCCCACCGGGGCGGTCATGGCCGCGAGCGGCTCCCCGACCAGGTCGGTTATGTCTCCCAGGAGATCGCGCGGCTTCACGAGCTGGGCGACGTGGACGTGGCAGTGGAAGATCCCTTCGACGGGCGAGCGCAGCCAGTCGAAGCTCTTCACGACTGTCGGTGGCTCGACGCGCGCCGCGCGCCCGCTCAGCACCCCGATCGTCCGAAGGATGTTCGTGACGCCGGTGACGTGCCGCGCGACGTCCTCTTCGATGAGAAGCCCGCGTCCGCCGGACTCGGCGATCATCGACGCGACGCCGTTCAGCGCCGCGACGGCGAACAGCGAACCCGGCCGCTCGCTGCTCGGCATGCCTTTCACGGCCCAGCGCGCGCCGTACGCATTGGCCATCTCGCGGATCCGCTCGTCGAGTGAAGGCGTCTCCGTTTCGCGGTAGATGACGAAGGGCTCGAGATCTTCGATCAGATCGCCGGCGTGGAGGTCGATCGAGTACTCGCATTTCGTGATGATCTCGGTGAGGAGGTGATGCGCGAACCGCTCGCCCCATGTCCCGTCGGGTTTTCCCGGGAAGAGCCGGTTCAGGTTGTCCCCGTCCTCGGGATTCACGTAGATGCTGCGTTCGTAGAACCCCGGGCGGTTCAGGAGCGGAAGAATGAGGATGGTGCCCCGAACCGCGTCGGGCGAAATCGTCCGACCGAGACGGATCGCGGCCTCGATCCCGGTGTACTCGGCCGCATGTATCCCTGCGGTGATGAGAACGATCGGCCCCGCTCGGAGGCCGGCGATCGCGACATAGGGCCACTCGTACTTCGCGAGCCCGTCATCGTCTGAGAACGTGAAGGTGCCGGTCGCGCGCTCGCCCGCCTCCGGGATCGTGATGGGTCCGATCTTCATACCGATTGTCGAAAGGCCTCCATATCCACCGCCTCGCCGGTGACTCGCGACTGCTCCGCGGCGAACGCCATCAGATGGCTCGTCACGGACTCGCGGGCCGAGGTCAGCACGCCCGCGCGATCGCCGCGCAACGCGCCGACGAACGCGCGCGTGAGTCCTTCGTCCCCGCCACCGTGTCCGCCGACGCCTCGAAGCTTCGCGATGCGCTCGGACATACCGCTTCGGTGGTCGTGGATCTCGAACTCGCCGCGGCTCTCGTTGGCGAGGAGGGTGGCGCGGGTTCCGTCGATGCGGACGGTGCGGCCCTCGACGTGCGATGAGCCCTGCATCGTCAGGCTCACCGAGAGCCCGCCCGCGAAACGCATGAGCACGACCTGGTGGTCGACGACGTCGTTGTCCGAACGGTAGACGCAGCGACCGTACGGGCCGGTCTCGAGCGCTCGCATCACGCCCTCTGGCGTACGGTCCACGGTCACCGCGGCAACCGCGAAGCTGTTCGCGTTCTCTCGGAGGCGATCGAGATAGACGCGCGGCGCGAAGTACGGGCAGTCGTCGGCGATCGGACAGCCGTCGGTGCAACGCTCAGGGATCTCAGCGCCGACCACGCCGCGTGTGAAATGCGTGAGCGAGCCCGCCGAGGAAAGGCGATCGCACCGGCCGAAGATCCAAACGAGCAGATCGAGGTCGTGGCAGCACTTCGTGAGGATGATCGGGCCGCCCCGCTGGCTGTTGCCCCAATTGCCGCGAACATAGCTATGCGCGAAGTGCCAGTAGACGAGATTCTCCCGCCAGTCGACCGAGACGACCGCGCCGAGACGGCCCGACACGACGATCTCGCGGAGCGCCACGAAGAATGGTGCGTAGCGCAGCACGTGCGCGATCTGGAGGAGGCGCCCTCCTGACTCAGCCGCGCTCGCGATCTCGAGGCACTCGCGCGGCGTGATCGCGATCGGCTTCTCGAGAAGCATGTCGTACCCCGCGGCGAGGAGGCCCAGCGTGCTTGCGCGATGCGTTCGCTCGAGAGTGGCGTTGATCAGGCCTGGCGCGAGGGGCGGCCGTCCCGCGATCTCTTCCCACGAGCGGAACTGACGCTCGGCGGGTATGCCGTGGGCGTTCGCGAACCGCGCGCGGCGCGCATCGTCGGGCTCTACGACGGCGACGAACCTGGCCTCGTCCGGATTTCGCTCGGCGAAAGCGCCGTACGCGAGGTACCCGCGGTTGCCCGCGCCGACCATGACGAGCTCGACAGGCCGCATCGCCCGAAGGCTAGCGGGTGCGGGTTACTCGACCTTCGCGATGGTCTGGCCGTCCTCCGAAAGGGTGAAGACGTACCAGACGTCTTTTTGCCCGTGGTGCAGCACGAATACGAACTGGCTCGCGCCGACGGATCCGAGGTAGCGAACGCTCGTGCAATCCAGACCGTTGTCGTGCAGGCGCTGGAACTGCGCGTCGATGTCCTCCTGGGTCAGGGCAAGCGCCGCATCGGTCCGTTCGACGACGTAGGCGGAATCGCCCGCGCAGAGAGCGCCGGCGTATTGCGTGACCCACGGCGGAGCGGCGCTTCCGCGGCCGTGGCGCAGATCGGCGACCTCGCCGCGCATCAGAGCAACCTCGTCCTTCGAGGTAAAGAAATTGCCCATCGAGTCCTTGAGCGGCCCCGGTCCGCTCGCACCGGTGAGCAAGACAAGCCCGAAGACGCCGGTAATGAGGAGCTTCATGGTCTATCCCGCACCTGGGCACGCCGTGTGCCAGGGCGTCCACGTAGCATCCGGGCATCGGGACAGAGCTACGCCTCGACGACCTTGTCACTAATCGGACGATGTCGCCGGACATCGCGCAAACGCTGCGCGAGGTCGCGCGCGCCAAGCGTTCGTTCATCGTCGTCGCCGTGCCGCGCCTGGCCGGCAAGAGCACCGTCTTGCGCGCCATCCTTGCCGAGCGCCCGGCATCCGCACCGGTACTGACGCTCGCGGAGGATGGCGAGCTCATCGATCAGCTGATCAGCAAGAGTGCCGGTGGGTATCTGGTCATCCCCGAGATCACGCAGAGCGCGGCCATGCCCGGGTATGTCTGGGGCGCGGACGTTCGCCGGATATTCGAGATGGCGAAGGAGAACGTCTCACTCGCCGCGACTCTTCATGCCGAGGGCCCGGAGGACGCGTTCGCCCAGATCTGCCAGGGCTGCGGCGTCCCTGACCGCGACGCTTCGAGGATCGCCTTCGCGGTCTCGCTCCGATCGATCGGCCGCTGGGAGGAGCCCACGCGGCGCGTGGTCGCGTCCGTTCATGAGATCCGCGGCGTCGAGCGCGGGCGGCCGAACGCACGGCTTCTCTATCGATGGGATGAGGGGCGCGATGAGTTCGTCAGGGCAACAAGTGACGCTGGGAGCGGACGAGCCGAGCGGGCGTGAGGCCCGTGAGGCTGCGGCATTCACGGGACATGTGCGCCTGATCGGCGTAGCCGGCCGCGATCGCAAGCGCGGCGAGCCCCGCATCCGGTAACCGCCGCGCCAGGCCGAGCAAGCGCTGAAGCCTGAGAACGCGGACGAGGTGCTTTGGACCGTACCCGACCTCATCGAGGCACCGGCGAAAGAGCTGACGCTCGGAGAGACCAACCTCACGCGCGATGTTCCGGACGGTCCAGCGATCTCTCGCGAGCTGGACGACCCGTCGGATGAGGTGGTCAGGTCGCGCGCCGGCGCGGCCGCGTTCCATCAACACCGCGGAAAACTCCGACATCACCCGGTCGCCACCGACCGATCGCAATCGCATCGCCGCCACCTCGGCTGCCTTGCCCCAGAGATCGCCGAGCGGAACCGTCCGATCTGCGAGCGCGTCCGCTGTCTCGCCGAGCATGGCGCGGGTCGATCCCGGCCTGAGCCGGACTCCGATGGACACAGCAGGACCGGCCTCGAGCGTGGCTTCGGATCGACTCCGCGGGCCGTACACGATGAGCCCGGAGCCGTCCCACAGAATGTCGATCGCACCGTCCGGGTGGACGCCGTCGGCGTGCGATCCGACGGTGACCGTTTCCTGCCAGGTCGCGGCGACCCAGGTCGCGAGCTCCCGCGGTAGTGCAGTGGCTTCGTACATCGCCCGACTCTACGGCCGCGCGCGTCCGATTCGTACAAGTCGACCGGTCACCCGTGCGGCTAGGCTCGAACGCTCTGATCGACCTTTCGCCGCTCCGCCAGTCACGCTCGTTCCGGCTGCTGTGGGTTGGCCAGCTCGTATCGCTCACCGGAACACAGCTTCGACTCGTGGCCATCCCTTACCAGATCTACCTGATCACCGGGTCGTCCCTCGATGTTGGACTCATCGGTCTCTTCCAGGCGATACCGCTGATCTCGCTCGCGCTCTTCGGCGGCGTGATCGCCGACCGTGTCGACCGGCGGCGCCTGCTCATCGTCACTCAGATCGGCCTCGCGGCATGCTCGGCCGGGCTCGCGATCGGGACGCAGCTTGGGTTCGCGAGCGTGCCCTACCTCTACGCGTTCACGGCCATCGGTGCGGCCTTCTCGGCCCTCGACGGTCCCGCCCGCGGCGCGCTGACGCCAAGCCTCGTGCAGCGGGACCAGCTCCCCGCAGCGATGGCGCTGAACCAGGTCCTCTTCCAGACCGCGTCGATCGCGGGGCCGGCCATGGCCGGCATCGTCATCCTCACGTTCGGCGTCGCCGGCGCGTATTGGATCGACGTCGCCTCGTTCCTCGTCGCCATCGCGGCCGTGACCTCGCTCGTCGCGCCGCCCCGCGAAGTGCGGATCCATCTGCCCGTCGGTCGCGCCCTCGTCGAGGGCCTGGCGCACTTCCGGGCGAACCGCATCCTCTTCGGAACGATGCTGCTCGACTTCCTCGCGACGTTCTTCGGTTCGCCTCGCGCGCTCTTCCCGTTCTACGCGGACCGGGTGTTCGCGGTCGGACCCCAGGGGCTCGGCCTTCTTTTCGCGGCGCCCGGAATCGGGTCGCTCATCGCCGCGCTCACATCCGGATGGACGAGGCGCGTGCAGCGCCAGGGCGTTGCCGTGCTGCTCGCGGTCGCCGCCTGGGGTCTCGCGATCGCCGCCTTCGGCCTCATGAACGATGGGCTCTTCATCCCAGCGCTGGTGTTCATCGCGGTCGCACAAGGTGCCGACACGATCAGCGCGATCTTCCGCAGCACCATCCTGCTGACCGTCGTTCCCGATCACCTCCGCGGCCGACTCGTCGCCATCAGCTCGATGTTCTTCCTGGGCGGCCCGTATCTCGGTCAGGTGGAGTCAGGCGTCGTCGCGGACCTGGTGTCGCCGATGTTCTCGGTCGTGTCCGGAGGTATCGCGACTCTACTGAGCGTCGCCGGGGTCGCGCTCTGGGCGCCGGAAGTCGTTTCTTATCGCTCCGGCGCCCAGGGGGATGGGCCCCTGACCGCAGGGACCCAGCGCAAAGAGGGGCCTAGCCGCGGCGCGTGAGGGCGCGAAGGTTGGTCAGCGCCAGGAAACCGAACGCTGCCGCTGCCGCGATGCCGACCATCAGGACGGCGCTGCCCGTGGTGAGCCAGTCGCCCGAGCGGTCTGACCCAACGAGTTTCGCCGCGACCCCGGCGGTCGCGATCGCCGTGGAGTAGTACGCGAGCGCGAGACCCATGATCGCGAAGCCAATGAACGCTAGAGCTTTCGGCCATGTGGGGTTCTTCATGGCGATGCATTCAATTTGGGCCGCACGTTTCGGTCAATGTCGCCGGGGTACCAGAGTTATCTCGCAACGAAATCGATCCTTCGCCGTTGTGTTTTAGGCGGCCTGACCGCCGTCGGAGTAGGCTGCTTTTCTTCATGAAGACGCAAGCCTCGTCGGCGACGCTGCGCGATCGGGTCAGCGAGGACATGCCGCGCATCCGCGCCGAGCTCGAGGCCCTCGTTCGCATTCCCTCGATCAGCCATCCCGGGCACGACCCATCGCAGCTGCGACGTTCGGCCGACGCGACCGCGAAGATCCTTCGCGACGCCGGGTGCGATACGAAGATCGTCGAGATCGAAGGCGTTCCGGCGGTCATCGGTCACGTCGCGGCGCCGGCGGGAGCACCGACCGTCCTGCTGTACGCGCATCACGACGTCCAGCCGACCGGCGGAAGGGATCTTTGGCACTCGGATCCGTTCGACCCGATCGAGAAGAACGGGCGGCTCTATGGCCGCGGGACGTCGGACGACAAGTGCGGCGTGGTCATGCACGCGGGCGCTCTTCGCGCGCACGACTCGCAGCCTCCTGTCGGCGTGACCGTGTTCGTGGAGGGCGAGGAGGAATGGGGCTCGCCGAATCTCGGGAAGTTCCTGAATGAGTACGGCAGCGAGCTTCGTGCCGATGCGGTGATCCTGGCGGATTCGGGCAACTGGCGGACCGGCCAGCCGGGACTCACGATCTCGCTTCGCGGGATCGTGGCCTGCGACATCGAGGTGCGCACGCTCGACCACGCGGTGCACTCCGGCGAATTCGGCGGGCCCGTCCCCGACGCGCTCACCGTGCTCGCGAAGACGCTCGCGACGCTGCACGACGACCGCGGCAACGTCGCGGTCGCGGGGATCGCTCGCGGAAAAGCGGACCCACTCGACCTCGAGGAGGCCGAGCTTCGGAAGCAGGTCGGTCTCCGGCCCGGCACGAAGCTCATCGGCGAGGGCGGGATCACCGACCGTATGTGGATGAAGCCCTCGGTCTCGATCCTCGGGATCGACGCGCCGCGGCTCACTGAATCGACGAACCAGCTCGTACCGTCGGCAAAGGCACGCGTCTCCATGCGCATCCCGCCGGGTCAGGACGCGGACGCGGCGCTGAAAGCGCTGGCCGACCATCTCCGTACTCACGTGCCCTGGGGCGCGGACGTGTCGATCACCCCGCGCGGCTCCGGCAAGCCGTACAAGCTCGAAGCCCAGGGCGCCGCGTACGACGCGATGCGCCGCGCGATGAAGGAAGCCTTCGAACGCGACCCTGTCTTCATGGGGGCCGGCGGCACGATCCCGTTCGTCGCCGACTTCGCGAAGGCTTTCCCGAAGGCGACCCTGCTGCTTACGGGCGCGGGCGACCCCTTCTCCAATGCCCACTCCGAGGACGAGAGCGTCGATCTCAAAGATCTCGAGCGCTCGACGCTCGCGGAGGCTCTCTTCTTCGAATATCTCGCAGCGAGGTAAGCCCGCGCGGCACGTGTCCTGCGGCAGGAGCGGCCATGAAAGATCGCCAAGACACCGACGACATCGCTGATTCTGAGATCGAACTCGAGCCTTTCGATAAGCCGGTCGAGAACGACCCGACCGAAGCGGTCGAGGAGGCGGAACCCTATTTCCCGCCGACCGATCCCGTCGTCCGCACCGATCACTCGGGCGAGACGCGGATCGCGGGCGGTTTCGGATCGGGCGAAACGCCCGAGCAGCGGCCACAGGCGGCCGGCGCCCCGTCAGACGAAGCGCTCGAGGATCTCGTCCATCGCGCCCTGCGCCTCGACGCCAGCACCGCGCACCTGCATCTCAAGGTCGGCGTGCAGCAGGGTGTGGTCCGCCTGCAGGGACCGATCGAAGACGAGGCCGACGCCGAGAACGCGCTAGCGGTGGCCGGCGACGTCCCGGGCGTGGTCGACGTCGTCGACGAGCTGGCTCGCCCCGAGTAGCCGGATCATCGCGGCGCCCGTCGAGCACGCGGCCATCAGCGTCACCGCGGCGACCGCGCTCTCACCGCCGTGGAGCGCGACCAACGCGAAGCTGGAGCCGAGGGCGAAGAGCGCGGACGCGAGAAGAGGTCTCATCAATGCGACAACGCGTCCTGACCCCGCGAGGTGCATCCGCCAGCAGTACCGGGGTCCTAGCCCGCTCTGATTAGATCGTCGTTGAACGTCGCGCGGGGGCGCTGCGTGGGCAGCGACTGGGTCTTCTGAGCGAGCGGCCCCTGGCAAGCGGTTCATCACGATCCCACGAGGGGCCGAGCGAAGAGGACCCCGTCGGTGCCGACTTCTTACCGAAGCGTGATCGTGCCGAGCGCGACCTCGGTGCCGCCAACGGTGACCGTGACCTTGCCGTGAAGAGTCCCGCCGCGCGAGGCGTCGTAGTTGCGGACGTACAGCGTGACGCTCTGACCCCTCTTCGCGCTGAAGTGCAAGTCGATCCGGCCGTTGATCGAGCCCGCGACGCAGATCCCATCGAGCGACGTCGACACGCACGCGCCGTCCACCGGCGATCCGTCCGCGTAGAGGACGTAGCCATACGCGTGCACGTCCATGGGCGTGGGCGTCGGAGTGGGCGACGGCTTCGTGGTCGTCGTCGTCGGTTTCGGCGTCGGCGTGGGTGTTGGTGTTGCGGGCTTCGGTGTCGGTGTGCGCGCGATCGTCGGTCGTGGCGTCGCCGTCGGCAAGGGCGTCGGAGATTCGGTCGGCGATGCGGTCGTCTCGGGTGTCGGGCTCGGCGAGGGCAGCGTGATGACGGTGCTCGCCGAGGGTTCGGGCGACTGCTCGGGTTCGGGCGAGATCTGATTGAGCAGCCGTAGCGCCTCCGTCTGCGCGCTCCGAGCGCGCGACGCAGCGAGGGCGTTGCCCGTCGCCTCGAATCGCGCCGCTTCCTCGAGACGCTCCGTGTACAGCTGGCTCAGGTATTCGACCGGATCGGATTGGAACGAGACGAGCGCATCCTCGACCGCGACGCGCGCGCCGTACAGCGCGCTATCCGCGGTGGCTCGCATGGTCGAGAACGCGACGAGGACGACGAGCGCGGCGACGGCGAACGCGCGCGCGAATCCTCGGACGGCAAAGCGGGAAGGCCGGCGGCCGGTCGCGCGTTCCGTCCACGCGAGCTGCAGCCGCTTGCGAATCTCTTCGGCGGCGATGTCGTCCATCCGTGCGCCCTTGAGGCCGCCGAGCGCGCGGGCGACGGAGTCTTCCATCATTCCGCCGCGTCCGCGCCCGAGAAGCGCTCGAACAGTGAAAGCTCCCCCATCTTGTCGAGCTCCTTGCGAAGACGATCGATGGCCCGGTGCTGCAGCGTGCGCACCGCACCTTCGCTCCGACCGGTCATGCGTCCCACCTCCGCGGCACCGTACCCCTCGACAAAACGCAGGAGCAGGACTTCCCGGTAGTCGGGCTTCAGCTTTGACATGGCATTGAAGAGCACGTCGCGCTCGATGGACCGCGCGGCCTCGGCCTCGACGTTCTGTCCGGACTCCGGGTGGTTCACGAGCTCGTCGATCGACATGTCCGGCCTGGTGCGGCGGCTCTTGTCGATCGCTGCGTTGCGCGCGATTCGGAAGAGGAACGCGACGAATGGCAGTCCGCGGTCCTCGTATCGGTCGAGCGCTTCCATCGCGCGGATGAACACGTCAGCTACCAGATCCTCCGCCTCGTGTTTCGCGCCGGTCCTCGACAAGCAGTACCGAAAGACCGGGTCGCGATAGCGCTCGTAAAGCTGACCGAACGCTGAGGCGTCCCCGGTTTGGGCGGCTTTGACGAGCGCGGCGTCGATACCGCGCTGCTCTGTTCCTCTTGCCGTCTCACCGGTGATGCCGGCGTTCTGGACGATCTACGGGCTCCGGGGCATCTGGTCTGGGAACGACGCTAGTCAGCTTTCGATACACCCCCGTATGGGGGCGGTGTCACCCACTTTTCAGGGCGATTTCTCATGAGCGCGGGCTACGAGTGGCGCAAAATCCGACACGTGACGTCCACCGAGTGGGCGATCCTCATCTGGCTTGCGATCGGAGCGGGAATCGCGGGAGGGGTCTTCCTCGTCGCGCGGTCCGCGGTGCAGATCGGGAGCGTCGTCTACCGCGTCATGGAGAAGCAGCTCTCGCGCGAGTCCGCGACACGCCAGACCGCGCTTCTGTCGCTCGGGATGGTCGCGGCACTCGCCGTCACCGCGCTGATCGCGGGCTATGCGATCTTCGCGGTCTTCGGTCAGATTCTCGAAAGCGGCGGAGCCATCAACACGCTGAACAACGGATCCTGACGAAAACGAGAGCGCCGGTTAAGACCGGCGCTCTCTCGTCTTCGTGCTGTTCAGTTTTCGCAGGGACTAAGCCGGGGGCTGCCTGACGTCGCCACCCTTGTCGGGTATGTCGGTGGGCCCCTCGATGTTCGGATTCTCGACCGGGGCTCCGCCCTTCTTGCCGACGTCGTCCGGTCCGTACTCGCCCGGACGCTTTGGCAGATCTTTCTCCTGCACTAGAGCTTCTTCTCGGTGCCGGACTGGCCACCCTGCTGGCTGCCGCCCTGGCCACCCTCGCGGCCAACGTCACCGCTGCCGCCCTTCTTGCCGACGTCGCCCTGGCCCTGGCCGCCCTGCTTGCCGGCCTCGTCGCCCGGCCACTGCTTCGGCGCGCCGCCCGTGTCGCCCTGACCCGGCTGGTCCTTCTTCTCCTGCATCTTCACATGGCCTCCGCACAGATGTCGCCCGAAAGGCGCACCGAACGATCGAGCATTCGCCGTGCCGTTGACTCTAGTGAGAGGCTCACATCCGGCGGGGGTTTTACGTCTGTAACGAAGTTGAGCAGCGGCTGAAGATCAACCGAGCCGCGACGCCAGCGAACGCACCCGTTTCTCGACACCGTCGCGCACCGTGCGAAAGGCGACGAGGCGTTGCTCTTCGTTGCCGCCGGCGAGTGCCGGATCCGGGAACGACCACCGCAGCCTCATACCCGAACGTGGCGGGATCGGGCAGTTGGCGTCGCAGACCGTGACGACGACGTCCCAGCCCTCGCCGACGTCATCCACCGACTTACTCCGCTGCCCCGAGATGTCGATGCCGACCTCTCGCATCGCGCGCACGGCCAGAGGATGGATGGTCGTAGCTTTCGTTCCCGCGCTCTCGACGGAGAAGCGATCGCCGGCGTATTTCCGCAGGAAGCCTTCGGCCATCTGGGAGCGCGCGGCGTTGTGGGAGCAAAGGAAGAGGACGCGCTTCACGCCCTAAAGCATGGCGGCGGCGCCGAGCTCGCGCTCGGCGCCGCCACCAGAGTCACCGTGTGTGAGCGGTCAGGCGATGGACAGGATGTCCAGGAAGGACCGCGTGTTGGTTCCCGAGTTGAAGATCTGCGGACCCGCGTAGAAGATCAAAACGAGGACGATGAGGATGAGCAGGATGATCCCGATGATCATTCCGGCACCAAATCCACCGTCGTTCGTCACGACCGGCCCGCCACTCGGGGGGTTCACGTTGACCTGGCCCATTTAGAACCTCCTCGTGCTAAGTCGGGTTCGTATGCTCGCTCGGTATGCGGCTCGGCCCGCTCCGTCATCCCTGGTTCGCCGCCTTCTCCGGATCCGTCGGCCTCGGCGGGATCGGCGACGAAGTCGCGCGCCTCGCACTACCGCTTCTCATCCTCGACCTGACGCATTCGATCGCGGCCGCGGCGACGCTTCGTCTTGTCCAGGCGCTGCCCTACGTTTTCTTCGGCGGAATCCTCGGCGTCCTGATCGATCGCGCCGACAAACGGAAGCTCCTCATCGGCTGCGACGCGTTGAGCGTCGCGCTGACCCTCACCATCCCCGTGTCGGTCGCGGCCGGCGTGTTCTCGCTCAACCTTCTCTACGTGATCGGCTTCCTTCTCGGAACGGTCGAGGTCGCATGGGGCGTGACGACGGACTTCAGCGTCATCCCCGCTCTGGTCCAGCCCGACGAGCTCACGAGCGCGAACGCCGCCTACTTCGGCATCGACCGCGCCGCGCGCATCCTCGGCCCGACGATCGGCGGCTTCGCGATCGCCGCATTCGGCACGGCCAACGCGATGTACATCGCATCCCTTGCGTTCGTTCCCACGCTTTTCGTGTTCTTCCTCATGCCGCCGATCTACGACCTGCACCGACCGACCGCGCAGATCACCCCACGGGTGATCGCATCAGAGATGGCCGACGGTTTCCGGTTCGTCTTCGAGAACCGGATCCTCCGATGGCTGCTCGTCCTGATGTTCATCGCGAACCTCGGCCAGCAGGGCATACAGACCCTCCTCCTGTACGTGCTCCGCGAGGAGAACGGCCTGAGCGAGGTCAGCATCGGCCTCGCTCTATCGCTGGCGGGCGCGGTCACCGTGCTCGCGAGCTTCATCGCGCCGCGTCTCGCGCGAGGACGGCCGCTCGGACACACCCTCCTCGGCTCCGCGGCCGCGGCCGGCGTGATCGTGTCGCTCATGGCGCTCGCGCGCGACTGGCGGCTCATCGTCGCAGGCTTCGCCGCGCGCGAGACTGCCTGGATGGGATTCATCATTTACGCGTTCGTGCCGCGGCAGCGCGAGGTGCCGGCGCACATCCGCGGACGCGCGAACGGGGCATTCCGCACGCTCGTGCTCGTCTCGAACAGCTTCTCCGCGCCGTTCCTCTCATTCGTCGTCGCGATCGCGAGCTCGTCGACCGCGTTCGCGGTCGCCGGCGTGTCGGCGCTCGTGGCGGTCGCGGTCACCTACTTCACGCCGCTCCGGGAATACAACCTGAATGAGCCGGGAGACGGCGAGAACGCGCTCGCTGAACCGACCGCCGCCGAATGAGGTCCTACGTTTGCGTCACCTGCGCGGTGCAGCAGACGCCGAGCGAGGCGCCGCCGAGGCATTGCCCCATCTGCGAGGACGAGCGCCAGTACGTTCGGCAGGGCGGCCAGGCCTGGACGACCGTGGACGAGCTCCGCCTCATGGACCACCGGATCGAGCTGCGCGAGCTCGAGCCCGGACTCGTCGGCGTGGGCGTGACGCCATCGCTCGGCATCGGGCAGCGTGCGCTCCTGGTGCGGACGGCGAACGGCAATGTCCTGTGGGACTGCGTCGGCTACATCGACGATGACGCGATCGCCGCGATCCGCGCGCGCGGCGGGATCAGCGCAATCGCCTTCTCGCATCCGCATTTCTACGGCGCCATGGTCGAGTGGAGCCAGGCGTTTGGCGGAGCGCCGATTTACATCCCGGTGGCGGATCGCGAGTGGGTGCAGCGCGATGACGCGGCGATCGTGACCTGGCGGGGCACCCGCGAGCTCGCTCCCGGTGTCACGCTCGTCCAGTGCGGCGGCCACTTCGATGGAAGCGCCGTGCTGCATTGGGCGGACGGCGCATCCGGCCGTGGCGCTCTTCTGGTGGGAGACACGATCACGGTCGTGCCCGATGTCCGCTTCGTGAGCTTCATGCGGAGCTACCCCAATCTCATCCCGCTGCCCGCCGAGGAGATCCGTCGCATCGTCGCGCGCGTTCGCCCGTACCGCTTCGATCGCATCTATGGCGGCTGGTGGGATCGCGTCCTGCGCTCGGGCGGGATCGCCGGGATCGAGGGCTCGGCCGCGCGGTACCTGCGCTGGATCGGGGCGGATCCGCGGATCGGCTAGTGGTCGGGAGCCTTTCGCGCGTGAGCGCCGCCGCGTGGCTCGCGCTTGCCGGAGCGCGTCTCGGTCGGCGGTGCGTTTGTGGGTTTCGCCGGATGCGTGCGGGTCGGCACCCTTTTCTCGTCGAGCTCCTCGCGTATCCGGGGCGGTAGCTTCCCGCCGCCGCTGCTGAGCGCGGCGGCCTTGCGCGCGGAGATCACTTTCGCCGGCGGCTTGTGCGGTCGCGCGCGACTCGGAACCTCGTCGGGCTCGGTCCCGGACACGACAAAGGTGCGAAGCTTCGTCCCTCGGGGTTTCGCCACGGCATTCCCTCGTGCAGAGCGCGTGCCCCGTTAGGCTCGGGCGATGATGAAACCGAGATTCGAGCACGTTCCCCCGGGCCAGACGGACCCCGATCCTCTGCCCGGAGATTTCATCCTCACTCACGGCGGAGAGTTCTTCAGCCGAGTGATCCAGTTCGGCCAGGGGCTCCGATTCTCTGGCAAGAACCGGCCGTACACGTACTGGAACCACAGCGCGCTCATCGTGTCGGCCGATGGCGCGATCATCGAGGCACTCGGGCCCGGCGTGCGACGAAACACGCTCGCCGCCTACCACGGGACCCAGTACACGGTCGTCCACATCGACGCCTCGGACGAGGACCGCAAAGAGATGGTCGCATTCGCGGAGCACTGGATCGGTGGGCAGTACGACTGGGCGACGATCGTGAGCATCACGCTCTCGCTCCTGACCGGCGCCAAGTTCAGCTTCGGATTCGCGGGACAGCAGATCTGCAGCGGACTCGTGGCGCGCTCGCTCGAGCGCACCACCGCGATCTTCGATCAGGAGCCGTCGCATGTCATGCCGGCCGAGCTGGCGAAGATGTTCGCGATCACGCCACCTCCACCGGACACGCCGAAGGGCAAGCCTGTCAGGTGCTCATGAACGTCCTAGCCAAGTCTTAGTGCGCTCTTAGCGCTTCTGCTTGCATGATGTCTCGCATGCGACTCGTTGCCGCGACAATCCTCTCGGTCCTCATCGCCGGCTGCGCCGGCACGAGCGCCGTCGCACCGAGCACATCACCGGTCGCGACCTCGACCGTCACGGCGAGCAGCGCGCCGGCGTCTTCGGCAGCGACCGCGACCCAGGCGACCACGGCCGCGATTGCGTGCACCGCGCCGGCGGCTGCGCTCGTGGAGCTCACCGAGGGTCCGTACTACAAGGCCAACCCGCCGCAGAATGCGACGCTGCGCACCTCGGGGGTCGCGGGGACCCCGCTCACTCTCACCGGTTACGTCGTCTCGACGTCGTGCCGGCCGATCGCCGGCGGGAAGCTCGACTTCTGGCAGGCCGACGGCAACGGCACGTACGACAACTCCGGCTACACGCTCCGCGGGTGGCAGCTCACCGACGCAAACGGCGCGTACCGCCTCGAGACCGTGATCCCGGGGCTCTACCCCGGGCGAACCGAGCACATCCATTTCAAGGTCACCGTGAACGGCAAGACCTACACCTCGCAGCTCTTCTTCCCGGGCGTCTCGCAGAACGAAGGCGATTCCATCTACAGCTCGCGGATGCTCGTCACGCTGAACACGGCCGCCAGCCCGGCGACCGGCACCTTCACGTTCGTCGTCAACGTGGCGTAGCGGCCAGCCGGCCTCGCGTTTCACGGTGTTTCGAGTCGAAACACTCACTCGGACAGCCTCTCCATGCCCGACAATTACTCATGTGAAGCGCAACGACATCCGTAACGTCGCGATCATCGCCCACGTCGACCACGGCAAGACCACGCTTGTCGACGGAATGCTCCGGCAGAGCCGGATCTTCCGCGAGAACCAGCAGGTCGCCGAGCGGGTGATGGATTCGAACGCCCTGGAGCGCGAGCGGGGCATCACGATCATGGCCAAGAACACCGCCGTGATGTACCGCGGGGTGAAGATCAACATCGTCGACACCCCCGGCCACGCCGATTTCGGCGGCGAGGTCGAGCGGATCATGAACATGGTCGACTGCGTGCTCCTGCTGGTGGACGCGGTGGACGGCCCGATGCCGCAGACCAAATTCGTCCTCCGCCAGGCGCTCCGCCGCGGCCACCGTGCGATCCTCGTCGTGAACAAGATCGACCGGCCCCAGGCGCGCCCCAACCATGTCCTCAACGAGACGTTCGATCTCTTCCTCGATCTCGGCGCCACCGAGGAGCAGGCCGAGTTCCCCACCCTGTACACAAACGCGATCCTCGGCACGGCGAGCGCCGACCACCGTCACATCGGCACGACGCTCGAGCCGTTGTTCGACGCGATCATCGATCGCATCCCCGGCCCCGACGTCGATCCCGAGGCGCCGGCGCAGCTCCTGGTGACCACGACCACCTACGACGACTACATCGGCCGGATCGCCGTCGGTCGTCTGCAGAGCGGCACGCTCCACAAGGGTCAGGCTGTCGCGCGCATCGACCACCAGGGCGGACTCACTCCCGCAAAGGTCACACAGCTCTTCACGTTCAATGGTCTCGCGCGCGAGGAGGTCGACGAAGCCGCGGCCGGCGACATCGTGGCCGTCGCGGGCGTCGAAGCGGGGATCGGCGACACCATCGCCGACGCGGCCGACCCGCGGCCGCTTCCGCCGATCCGCGTCGAGGAGCCGACCCTCCGCATGACCTTCAGCGTGAACAACAGCCCGTTCGCTGGTCGCGAAGGGAAGTTCGTCACGAGTCGCAAGCTCCGTGAGCGTCTGTACGCCGAGCTCGAGCGCGACGTCGCGCTGCGCGTCGCCGACAGCGACTCTGCCGACACGCTCGTCGTGAGCGGCCGCGGCGAGCTGCACCTCGCGATCCTTATCGAGACGATGCGCCGTGAGGGTTACGAGTTCCAGGTCTCTCGACCCGAGGTGATCCTCAAAGAAGTCGACGGTGAAACTCAGGAACCCTACGAGCAGCTCGAGATCGAGGTCGCGCAGGAGGAGCTGGGCGCGGTGGTCGAGCTCGCCGGGCGCCGCCGCGGAACGCTCAAGGACATGAAGTACCGCGACGACGGCATGGTGCACGCGGTCTACAGGATCCCGACGCGAGGGCTCCTCGGCCTTCGACAGGCATTTCTCACCGCCACTCGCGGGCGCGGCGTGATGAACACGCTCATCGAAGGCTACGGCCCGCTCGCGGGCGCGATCGCGACGCGCGAGCTCGGCTCGCTCATCGCCTTCGAGGACGGAACGACCACGACCTTCGGGCTCAACGCCGCGCAGGACCGTGGACAGCTCTTCCTGAATCCCGGGATCGAGGTCTACGAGGGCATGGTCGTAGGCCAGCACATCCGCGAGCGTGATCTCGAGGTGAACGTCGTGCGCAAGAAGCACCTGACGAACATGCGGAGCAGCAACTCCGACATCGCGGCGAAGCTCGACGGCATCCGCGAGCTCTCGCTCGACGACGCAGTCGAGTTCCTCGCCGACGACGAGCTGCTCGAGGTCACGCCGAAGGCTTACCGCATCCGCAAGCGCCTTCTCACGAAGCAGGACCGTGACCGCGCGATCGGTCAGATGAAGCGCGCGGCTGGGGTAGCGTCCTAGTCCGGAGTCCCGGGGATCACGGCTGGTAGCGCGGTCCCCACTGCCGCTCCCGGACTCCAAGTCGGACCGGATCGAACGCGCACACCGAAAGCACTGGAGTCAGTTGCGCTCCTGAACGCGAGCGGCAGCATGCGCCAGCGCGTAGGCCGCGATGACGGCAAGAAGGATCACGAAGATGTCCGGCTGGGCATCGGCGATATAGCTATCACCACCGGGCGAGCAGATAGGCCCACTTGCCTCGGCGACACAGGGCGTTCGACCGGTGAGGCCCCCGAAGAGGAAGCCACGACTCGCGGTGTACCCGACCATCAGCGCAGCCACGACAAGCCCGGCCCCTGCCGCGCGCGCGAGAGCAAGCCGCCTCCGATCAAAGCGAAGCACGACCAGAGCCGTGATGATCGCAAGGATGACAAGACCGACACCGAGGATGAACGTGCCCGAGAACGCCTGACCGTCACGCGGCAGCCCGGTCGTCCGGTCGTACCAATAGAGAGCGAGCGCGCTGTGGCCGACGCCTACCGCGAAGAGGTACAGCGGGATCGCGAGAAGACCGCGGCTCACGCGAAGCCCAATTCGTTGTTTGGCCTTGGTCTTGCGGCATAGACTGATCCCGTGATTGCGACGACTGCCACTGCGTCGAAAACAGGCGCTGAAGGCGCCGGCCGCGTCTGGCGGATCGTTTTGGTCGTCGTCGCCGCCCAGCTTGCGGTCATCGCGTTTGGAATGGTCTTCTTTTCGGCGCTCGGTCTCGCCTCCACTGGCGGAGGCTGCGGCGGCGGGGGCTAGCAGCTCCCGAACACGTCGACTCTTCGCGCCCAGCCCAGCCTAGGATCTCCACACTCCGATCAGATTCGCCTAGATTTGCGGTATATCCAAAACGAGCACGCTCGAGCGCGGTGACTGGCTGACGCTGGGAGAGGCAAGCCGGATCCTCGGCGTCGACCCTGACACACTGCGCCGCTGGGCCGACTCCGGGAAGATCGAGGTGTTCACGACGCCCGGCGGACACCGCCGGTTCATGCGCTCGTCGATCGATGCGATGCTGCCCCGCCCCCGTCAGGCGCGCCGCCAATCACTCTCCGCGCTCGGCGAGGCTCCCGATCGGGTCTCCGCCGAGTTCCGCAAGCGCGTTCGTGTCGACCTCGCCGATCAGGACTGGTACGGGCGCTTCGACGAGGACTCGCTCCGGTGGTTCCGCGAGCGCGGCGTGCGCATGAGCGACCTGCTTCTCGGGCATCTCGACACGACGCGCACGGTCGGGCGCGACCAGCTCATCGCACAGGCCGAGGTGTTGGGACGCGAGTACGGCGTCGAGGCCCGCCGCCACGGGCTGTCGCTTGGCGAGGGCACGCAGGCGTTCCTGTTCTTCCGCGCGCGTTTCATGGCCGAGATCGCGAACGTCGCGCGACGGCGCGGCCTCGCCTCGGAGCAGGCCGCGCTCCTCTTCGAGGAGGCGGATCGTGCCCTCGATCGTGTGATCCTCGCACTCATCGCGGGGCACCAGTCGCATTGAGCGACCCCAAGGCGCTCGCGCAGCGCGCGATCAAGGCGATCGACGAGCGGCGCGATGCGCTCTTCGCGCTCTCGCGCGCCATTCACGCCAAGCCGGAGCTCGCATACGAGGAGCGGGAAGCCGCGCTCCGGATCACCGAGTTCCTCGAAGGCGCGGGCTTCGCCGTTGAGCGCGGATACAAGAACGTCGAGACCTCCTATCGCGGCGACGCGAAGGGCAGAGCGCCCGGACCAACGGTCGCGATCCTCCAGGAGTACGACGCGCTCGCCGAGATCGGCCATGCCTGCGGGCACAACCTCATCGCGATGATCGGCGTCGCCGCATCCGTCGGCGTGCGCGCGGTGATGGACCAGCTCCCGGGCAGGCTCTCCGCCATCGGCACACCCGCGGAGGAGGGCGGCGGCGGCAAGGTGGCGCTCATTCGCGCGGGCGGGTTCGACGATGTCGACGTCGCCATGATGATCCACCCGACTTCCGGCAGATCGCTCGCGGGCCGGCACTCGCTCGCGTCGAATCGCGTGATGGTCGAGTTTCGCGGTCGGTCCGCGCACGCCGCATCGCAACCCGACCTCGGGATCAACGCGCTCGACGGTGTGCTGCAGCTGTTCAACAACGTGAATGCCATGCGCCAGCAGCTGCGGCCGGACGCGCGGGTCCACGGAATCATCACGAATGGGGGCAGCGCCGCGAACGTGATCCCCGATTACGCCGCGGCGCGCTTCTCGATCCGCGCCCTGGATCGCCGGTACCAGCAGGAGGTGCTGCGGCGGTTCATCGCGTGCGCCGAGGGCGCCGCGAAGGCGACCGGAACGAAGCTCACCGTGACGGTCAACGAGAACGCGGGGTACGAGAACATGGTTTTCTCCACCCCCCTTGCGGACCGGTGGACGCATCACATGCGTTCTCTCGGTATCCAGGTCTTCGAGGCGCGCGACGACGAGCGCGTGGGCTCGACCGACATGGGGAACGTCATGCAAGTTCTCCCGGCGATCCACCCGTACATCGCGATATCGCAGGAGTCGATCCCCGGCCATTCGATCGCGTTCCGCGAGGCGGTGGGCGGTCAGGAGGCACACGAGAACGCCCTCATCGCGGCGAAGGCCCTTGCGCTGACCGCGATCGATGTGCTCGCCCAACCAGAGGTCCTCCGCAAAGCGCAGAGCGAGTTCGAAGAGCGACGCGCGCGCGGAATCGTGAAAGGCCGCAGCTGAAGCTCTCGCGCGATATCTGGATCCTCACCGGAGCGCAGGTGCTGTTCGGGTGCGGGTTCGGGCTTCTGTCCGCGGTATGGCCGCTCTACCTCCGCGATCTCGGCGCGAGCGCGCAGGACATCGGGATCGTCTTCGGCGCCGGGAATCTCGTCGCCGTCCTCTGCTTCCTCCCCGCCGGCTATCTCGCCGACCGCATCGGGCGCAAGCCGCTCATCACAGCAGCGTGGCTCTGCGCGGCGCTCGGCGTCGCGACGTTCGTGCCGCTCACCGACTGGCATGGCGCGTTCGTCGGGTCGGCCCTCTACTGGTCGGGTACGGCGGGGCTCCCGCTCATCATCGCGTACGTCACGTCAACCACACCGCGAAGCGAGCTCGGTCGCGCCCTCGGGATCGTGCTCGGCGCGTACTTCGCCGGGAACATCATCGGTGCCCCGATCGCCGGCGTCCTCGCGTCTTCCATCGGCTTTCGCGCCGCAATCGCGATCGCCGCGGCACTCCTTGCGGGCTCAGCCGCACTGACCTTCGGGCTGCGAGCGGTTCCGCCGCACGTAGAGCGCGGGCCGTTCCGGCCGCCGCGAACGTTCTGGATCCTTCTGACGATCACCCCGTTCGCCGCGATGATCTCGATCATCTCGCTCGCGCTGCTACCGGTCTATTTGCGCGACATCGCCGCCATCCCGCTCGATCGTCTCGGCATCTACGTCGGGCTGGTGTCGGTTGGCGCGGCCGGTCTCGCCGTCGCGGCTGGCCGGCTCGCCGACGCGATCGGCCCGGTGCCCGCGCTGTTCGCCGCTGCGGGCGTGATGACCGTCGCGAGCGTTCTCATGACCCTCTCCGGCCGGTTCGAGCCGCTTATTGGACTCGCGGCGCTGCTTCTCGGGGCGACGCAGGCTGCGAACCCGGTCGTCGCGTCCGCGGTGGAACGGATCATCCCGCCCGCGCGCGCGGCGCAGGGCTACGCGACCTACCAGGTGGCCTTCGCGCTCGGTTTCGGCGCGGGCGGAACGGCCGCGGGATTCCTCTACGACGCGGACCCGCTCCTGCCATTCATCGCGACCGCAGCGCTCGCGCTGCCCGTCGCGGCGATCGTCGCCGCGGTGCTCGCACGCGCCGGCGCGCCGTCCAGCGATGTTGCGACCGGCTGAGGACGCTCAGTCCCTCGAGATCTCCCTGCCCTGCAAATAGGCGATCGCCTCAGCTTCCTTCATCGCGAGCCCGCGCCCGAGTGCGGAGCGGAACTGGCCGGGGACTCCGCGTGGGAGCCACCGGCCCTCCTGCGACTCGAAGTTGTCGAGAAGTCCGGTCCCCGAACGGCGCGCGAACGTGTCGGCGATCCCCGCCAGGATCGCTCGTCGCTCGTCATCGCCCTCGGCTGCGGCGAGCTCGGAGAGGTCGCTCGCGATGAGCGCGAGTCCTGAGATGTCGCGGTCTTCATCGAAGAGCGTGGCGCCCTCGCTGAGGGCGCGACGCGATTCATCGAATCGGCCGAGCTTGTACAGGACGACGCCATTCAGGTGCTGGGCGTAGGCAAGATCGAAGCGGTTGCCGAGCGTTCGGTTCGTGGCGAGCGCCTCCTCCGCCGCGGCGAGCGCTTCCTCGAGGGTCGTACGCGCGATCCCGCCGCGCGGACCGAGCTGCAAGAACGAACCGAGCGCCCAGCTCGCTCGGGCCACCCCGCCGCGGTCGCCGAGGGCCAGAAACTTCGCACGCGCGCCGCGAAGGAGCTCGAGCGCGCGCGGAACGTCGCTCATCGGAACGCCGTACGTGAACCCGAGGTTGTATGCGGCGTTGGCCTCCTCCGCGGGATCGCCGAGGCGCCTCGCGATCTCCAGCGCCTCGGTGTAGTAGTCGGCCGACTGTTCGAACTGCGCGCGCCAGTACACGAGCCCGCCCGCCGCCTCGAGCGCCCTCATCCGCAGGACCGGTGAGACGTTCTCGGCCGGCAGCGCGAGCGCGCGCTCGCACCAGTGCGTGCCCTCGGGCAGGTGACCGCGCCGCTGCCAGAAGCGCCAGAGCGCGAACACCAGTCTCAATGCCTCGTCGGCGTGACCGCGCGCGATGGTCCAGTCGAGTGCCGCGCGCATGTTGTCGTGCTCCACCTCGAGCGCGTCCAGCCAGCGCTTCTGGTCGTCGCTTCCAAAGTGCGGCCTGGCCTCTTCGGCGAGCGCAAGGTACGCCGCGGCATGCCGCCGCGAGATCTCGTCGGCTTCCCCGCTCTCCGCGAGACGCACCAGGGCGTACTCGCGGATCGTGACGAGCATCCGGAAGCGCGGCTCCCCCGCGACCTCCGATTGCCGAACGAGGCTCTGCTCGACGAGGGCGCTCAGAACGTCGAGGACCTCGTCGTCTCCGCTGACCGCTTCGATTTGCGGAAGCATCGCGCCCGCGACGAATACGGCGAGCCGACCGAAGAGACGCTTCTCGCTTTGGTTCAGCAGGTCCCAGCTCCACGCGATCGCCCCGTTGAGGGTGCGCTGCCGCTCCGGCAAATCGCGTGCGGTCGACGCGAGCATGTCGAGACCCTGGCGAAGCTTCGGAAGCATCGACTGAGGCGTGAGGACCTTCACGCGCGCCGCGGCGAGCTCGATCGCGAGCGGTAGGCCGTCGAGTCGGAAGACGATCTCGGCCACGGCCGCGGCGTTCTCCGCCGTGACCCGAAAATCGGGCCGCACGGCCCTGGCCCGCTCGATGAAAAGCCGGACGGCGTCCGACTGCGCGAGAACCTCGAGCGCCGGCAAACGTTCCGGGTCGGGAAGCTCGAGAGGAGGAACCGGGAATTCCTGCTCGCCCGAGATGCGAAGCGGTGCTCGGCTGGACGTGATGACCTTCAACACCGGACTCGCACCGAGGATCTCCCCGACGATCGGCGCCGCGGGAAGGATCTGCTCAAAGTTGTCCAGGACCAGGAGAAGCCGTTTGCCTCGAACGTGATCGAGGACTCGGGTGAGCGGCATCTCGCTCCCGCCCACCTGAACCCCGAGGGTGTGCGCGATCGTCGATGGAACGAGATCCGGATCGGTGATCGGTGCGAGCGGAACGAAGAACGTTCCGTCGGCGAAGTCCTGAGCCGACTCCTCGGCGATGCGCAGCGAAAGCCGCGTCTTCCCCGTCCCGCCGGGACCCGTCAGGGTCATGAGGCGGGTTCCTCCAAGGAGACGCTTCCCCTCGGCGATCTCGCGCTCGCGACCGACGAAGGTCGACGGCTGCGACGGGAGGAACGTCGGCGCATGATCCAGGCTCCGGATCGGAGGAAAGTCCGCGGCTCCGCCGCTGATCAGCAGCTGGAAGAGCCGCTCGGGATTCGCCAGGTCCTTCAGCCGGAACTCGCCGAGGTCGCGAAGCGAAAGACCGTCGCCGAGATCGGCTCGCGCGAGCGTGGCGGTCGCCTCTGTGATCAGCACCTGGCCGCCGTGGCCCGCCGCGGCGACGCGGGCCGCGCGGTTCACGTCTATGCCGACGTAGTCGGCCCCCGCGTCCGCGGTCGCGGGACGACCTTCGCCGGTGTGCATGCCCATCCGCACTCGGACGGTCGCACCGTGCGGGAACGTGGCTTTGGCGAGCCCGCGCTGCGCGGCGGCCGCCGCGCGCACGGCATTGACGGCCACGGGAAAGACGACGAAGAGCGCATCGCCTTCGACGCGGACCTCGAACCCGCCCTCTTTGAACGCATCGCGGAGGATCCGCGTGTGCGTCTCGAGCACATCCTGGTAGCGGTCGGTGCCGAGCTCGGTCTGAAGCTTGGTCGAGCCCTCGATGTCCGTGAATAGGAACGTCAGGGTGCCGGCCGGCAACCCCCTCCCCGCGCTCATCCTGCTTTGATTCTGCGCTTTCCGCCGTTTGCCAAGACCAGGGCGAGCCTATAGACAACAGCGGTGCGCTCGGCGCCCGACGACATCACCGACACGCTCGCGGGGCTCGCGATCTTCGCCGACCTCTCGCGCCCAGAGCTCGAGCGCGTGGCCCATACGCTCGAAGAGCGCTATTTCGCGCAGGACGAGCGGATCTTTCGCGAGGGCATCTCGGGGTCCGCGTTCTACATCATCCTCGAGGGCGAGGCCGCCGTGACCGTGGGGGGCAAACGTGTGAACACCCTGGCTCGCGGCGAGTTTTTCGGTGAGATCTCGGTGCTCCTCGGCGAGGCACCGGTCGCCGACATCGTCGCGGCCCGGCCACTCCGCTGTCTCGTGCTTCCCGGCGATCTTCTGAAGGAGTTCCTCCTGACGAACCCGCGCGTCTGCTACCGGATCCTCGTGGCCGAGGCGCGCAAGCTCTCGAACGTGACGCGGAGGAGCGGCTGACCGACCGCCCCCATCCGCCCGGCGAGTATCCGGTCATCGTCGTTGGCAGCGGACCCGGGGGACTCCAGATCAGCTATTCGCTCTCACGCCTCGGCGTAAAGCACGCGGTCCTCTCGGCCGACGAAAGCGCGGGCGGCATGTTCCGGCGGTGGCCGTTCTTCCAGCGCCTTCTTTCATGGACCAAGCCGTACGCACCGTTCGAGCAGGGCACGCGCGAATACGAACGGTACGACTGGAACAGCCTCCTCGCCGAAGAGAAGGCCTGCCGCGCGCTCATGTGCTCGATGATGGACGGGACCTCGTACTACCCCTCGCGCCCTGAGATGGAGCGGAATCTCGCCGCCTTCGCGCAACGGACGAATCTCGAGGTGCGCTACGGATGCCGGTGGACCGGAACGCGGCGGGATGGGGATCGCTGGGTGCTCGAGACGAGCGACGGTGAATATCGCTGCCGGGTCCCGATCTTCGCCGTCGGCGTCGCCCAGCCCTGGCGCCCGCAGATACCCGGCATCGAAAACGCGCCCCACTACGCCGAGACGCGCCCCGCGGAGACGTACGCCGGTCGGCGCGTCTTCATCATCGGTAAGGAGAACTCGGGGTTCGAGCTCGCGACCGGCCTCCTGCAATGGGCCAAGCAGATCATCCTCGCGTCTCCATCGCCGGCGAAGCTCTCGATCAACACGCGCTCGCTCGTTGGCATTCGCGCGCGGTACGTGCAGCCGTACGAGGACCACGTCCTCGCGGGCGGTGTGATCGTGCTCGACGCGTCGATCGAGCGGATCGAGCGAAGCGGTGACCTCTTTCGCGTACATACGCGGAAGGCCGAGAGCCCAACCGAGCTGATCTTCGAGGTAGAGGACGTGATCGCGGCGACCGGCTTCACGAGTCCGATCCTCGATCTTCCGAATCTCGGCGTCGCCACGGTCGGCCGCAACAAGCTTCCGGCGCAGACTCCGCTCTGGGAGAGCCCATCGGCGCCCGGCGTGTACTTCGGTGGAACGATCCACCAAGCCTCGCCCGGCCTTCGCAAGCACGGCATCCCGAGCAACTCGGGCGGCGTGAATGGTCATCGCTACAACGGACGCATCCTCGCGCGGCAGGTCGCGAAGAAGCATTTTGGGATCGACCCCGAGCGGCCGGTCGTCCCGCGCGCGGAGATCGTGTCCTATCTATTGGATGAGTTCACGAACGCGCCCGAGCTCTGGCATCAAAAGTCGTACCTCGCGCGGGTGCTATTCCGAGACCCCAAGCGCGGGATCGTCGACGACGGGATCCTTCCGCTGCAAAGCTTCCTCGATTGGGGTCCGGCGGACTCCGTCGCGGCCACCCTCGAAGAGAATCCGGCCGGCGATATCTACCCCGTTCTCTACACACGACGGGGCGGCGTCAGCGCCGAGCATGACCTGCCGCCGCACCCGCTCCATGACTTCCGCACGCGCGATCACGAGCGCGCAGTCGTCGAAGCGCTCGAAGGGATCCTTCTCTAGCGCGACCCGCGCTACTTGCCGTCGGTGAGGCCGATCACGTTCCCGTCGAGATCGCTGAAGAGCGCGATCGTCGTCGTCGGTCCGACCTTCGTCGCGGGGAACACGATCTTTCCACCGCCGTCGGTCGCCTTCTTCAGCGTCGCGTTCAGATCGCGCACGACGACGTAGAACGTGACGAAGGGCTTGGGCCCGCGGAGCGGGCCGATCCCGCCGCCGATTCCCTTGCCGCCCGCGTCGGTGTCGACGAAGGTGTAGCCGGTCTGCGGGACCTCGTTCATCTTCCAGCCGAATACCGATGTGTAGAAGCGGCGAGCTTTCGCCGGATCCGCGCTGTTGATCTCGAAATTGGTGACCTGATCGCCCATGAAGAGTCCTCCCTCGCGCCGTGGCGCCTAGGGGGATACGTTAGTCTGCACTTACCAATGAAGTCAAGGCTGCGGGGAGGCCGACCGATCGCCTAGTAGCGGAGAGCGACGCGCACGTGTGCCGGCAGGAGCCGGGCGGAGCCGTCAGCGCTCACGAGATACACATCGCGCTGGTCCGATCCCCCGACGAAGCCGATGCCGACCGCGAGCCGGCGCCCCGCGGGCTCGGCGAGGAATCCGCCGTAGGTTCCGCTCGCGCTCCAAACTGCGCGCCCGGTCTTCCAGTCGACGACCGCCGCGATACTTTCGCTCGCACCGACGAGAAGGCTGTTGTCTCCCGAGAATCCGTGTGCAACAAAACCGTCGACCCGACCCATCGTCGTGCCGTCGTCCGCGGACCGGATCGTCGCTGACCAACGTTGAGATGCGGTGTCAAAGGGAAGCGTCTCGACGAGCATCGTCACATCGGCGCTCGCGGCGACCCAGCCCATCAAGCCCGCATAGTCGACGGAGCGGATGATCGCACCCGTCGAGAGCCG
>WNGC01000206.1_pt1 | contig 31676 bp, 21 predicted proteins | sample 5400051 | NCBI WGS metagenome assembly WNGC01 (sample SAMN13153368, study PRJNA577476) | soil metagenome | isolation source: 20 cm soil or saprolite under grassland replicate 2 | place: USA:California | collected 2016-06-15
GGTCGCTGGTCGGCTCCTTGCGGATGCGCGTCTGCTCGTCCACGGACAGCTCGGCCTTGAGCGCGTCCGCGATGTGCAACGCCACGTCGGTCTGGATCCCGAAGATGTCGGTCAGCTGCCGGTCGTACGTTTCGGCCCAGAGATGGCGGCCGGTCTCGGCGTCCACGAGCTGCGCCACGATGCGCACGCGATCGCCCGCGCGCCGTACGCTGCCATCCAGCAGCGTCGCGGCCTCGAGCCGCGCCGCGATCTCCTTGAGGCTCTGCTCCCGCTGCTTGAACGGCATCACCGACGCCCGGGAGATGACCTTGAGCGCCCGGACCTTCGACAGATGCGCGATCACGTCCTCGGTGATCCCGTCGGCGAAGTACTCGTTCTCCGGATCGGCGCTCAGATTCCGGAACGGCAAGACGGCCACGGACGGCGGGCGGGGCGCGGCGGGCGCGCTGAGGGCGTCCGTGAACGCCGCCATCGAGGCGAACCGGTCGGCCGGCGCCTTGGCGAGGGCCTTGCGCAGGGCCTGGTCCACGCCCGGCGGCACTGTGGGGCGCAGCCGGCGCACCGCCGGCACGGGATCGACCATCACTTTGGCGATCAACGCTTGGGCGGTCGGCCCGGTGTAGGGCGGCTCCCCGGCGAGCATCTCGTACAGCACGCACGCCAGGCTGTACACGTCGCTCCGGGCATCGAGCGTGCGGTCCCCTGTCCCCTGCTCCGGACTCATGTACTCCGGAGTCCCGACGGCGAAACCGGTGTGCGTGACGCGCCGATCCGCCGCCGCGTTCACCGCGAGCGCGATCCCGAAATCTGCCACCATCGCCTCGCCCTCGTGCAGCAGGATATTCTCCGGCTTGATGTCGCGGTGGATCACGTGGTGGGCGTGCGCGTGACTCAGGGCGGAGGCGACGTGGCGGGTGATGGCGAGGGCCTCCTCCACCGGCAGCTGCCGCTCGCGCTCGAGCTTGACGCGCAGCGACTCCCCCTTGATGTGGGGCATGACGTAGAACAGGAAGCCGTCGGCCTCCCCCGAGTCGTACAGCGCGAGAATGTGCGGATGGTTGAGCCGCGCCGCGATCTCGACCTCACGCAGGAAGCGCTCGGGACCGAGCGACGCCGCCAGCTCGGGCCGCAGCACCTTGACCGCCACGACCCGGCGATGCTTGACGTCGTCCGCGAGATAGACCGTCGCCATGCCGCCGCGCCCCAGCTCACGCTCGATCGCATAGCGACCCGCCAGCGCCGCCCTGAGGCGCGCATCGACATGGGGCACGCCGGCCTCCGCAAGTGGCCCGTTCACCCGGGCCAGATTTCTTTGAACAGCTTCAGCATCGCCGCCCACGACTCCCGGTCCGCCGCGGCATCGTAGGCGAGCTGGGACATGCCGTACTTCGCGGCCTCCGGGTTGGTGAACCCGTGCTTCGCGCCGGGATATGTGATCACCTCGAACCGCGCGCCGGCCGTCTGCATCTCCCGCTTGAACGCCTCGACCTGCTCGGGGGGAACGAAGGGGTCGGCGCCCCCCGCGAGGACGAGAATGCGGGCTTTGACGTTGCCGGGCTGCGCGGGCGAGGTCGTGGCGAGCGCGCCGTGGAACGTCACCACCGCCGCCAGGTCCGCGCCGGCGCGCGCCATGCCGAGCACGACCGCGCCGCCGAAACAGTACCCGATCGCCGCGATGCGCGTGGTGTCGACGTGGGGGTCCCGTTTCAACTGCTCCAGCGCCGCCTGGAACCGCGCCGCCAGCACCGCCGGGTCCTTGGTCACCTCGCTCGCGAACGCCTGCGCGTCCTGCGGATGGGTGGTGACTTTGCCCTTGCCGTACATGTCGAGCGCGAACCCGACGTAGCCCGCCTCGGCCAGGCGCCGGGCCTGGTTGCGCGCGTGCTCGTTGTGACCCCACCACTCGTGCACGACCAGCACGCCGGGCCGCCGGCCGCGCGCGGCGTCGTCCCAGGCCACGAATCCCTGCAGCACCGTCGCGCCCTGCCGGTACTCGAGCTCCCGAGTCTTGACGGTGGCGCCGTGGGGTGAGAGTGAGAGCAGCACGACGGCTGCCGCAAGTCCGTGCCAGGTGCGCATGCGTCGATCTCCCCGTTGTCGTGTGCTACAACGCTAGATCGGCGGGAAACGTGCCGCCAGGCCCGCGATCCGGACGCCCGGGAACTTCGGGCGCCACGTCGCGGTTTGGGCTATGTTCTTTCCACGTTCAGGAGGCCTTGTGTCCATTCGGCCGATCAAGCGGGTCGTACAGTCGCAGCCCACCCTCGAAGGCGCGGGCGTCAAGCTGCGCCGGGCGTTCGGGTTCGGGAATACGGGCGACTTCGACCCTTTCCTTCTATTAGACGACTTCCGCAACGAGCACCCGCAGGATTATCTCGCGGGGTTCCCCTGGCACCCGCACCGCGGGATCGAAACCATCACCTACGTCCTCGCGGGCAGCGTAGCCCACGGAGACAGCTTGGGCAACCGCGGGTCGCTGGGCTCGGGCGACGTGCAGTGGATGACCGCCGGGAGCGGCATCCTCCACCAGGAGATGCCCCAGGGAGACCCGCACGGACGGATGCACGGCTTCCAACTGTGGGCCAACCTGCCGTCCTCCCTCAAGATGACCAGGCCGCGCTACCAGGACATCGGGGCGGCCGACATCCCGGAGGTGGTGGACGACGACGGCACGCGGGTGCGAGTGGTGTGCGGCGACTTCTGGGGCAAGTCCGGTCCGGTGGACGGCGTCGCCGCCAATCCCCGCTACCTCGATGTCTGGGTGCCGCCGCGGGTGCGCAAGACGCTGCCCGTCGAGGCCTCGGCCCACGCGTTCGCCTACATCTTCGAGGGTAGCGGCAGCTTCCGGGACGCCTCCGCCCCTCAAGCGGTCCGGACCGAATGGGTCGGGGACGCCGCCGGTACGCCGGAGCTCACCGGCAATCGTTCGCTCGTGCTGTTCGATTCGGGCGACGAGATCACCGTCCAGGCTGGCGAAGAGGGCATCCGCTTCCTGCTCGTCTCGGGTCGCCCCATTGCCGAGCCCGTGGCGTGGCAGGGACCCATCGTCATGAATACCGAGGCGGAGCTGCGGCGCGCCTACGCCGAGCTGCGCGACGGCACGTTCATCAAGCAGCGCTGATCACGTACTCTCGAGACCGGAGCCGACCATGTCAGGCGCGACGCACGCAACGCTCAACGACCTCCCCGAATCCACGCGCGGCCAGGTGATCGACCTCTTGAACCAGCGGCTGGCCGACGCGATCGACCTCGAGCTGCAGGCCAAGCAGGCGCACTGGAACGTGAAAGGTCCGCAGTTCATCGCCCTGCACAAGCTGTTCGACGAGATTCACGCCGCCGCCGACGAATACGTCGACCTGCTCGCGGAGCGCATCGTCCAGCTGGGCGGTGTCGCCGAAGGCGTCACCGCGATCGTGGCCGAGCGCTCCGAGCTGCCGCAGTACCCGATCAACATTGCGAGCGGCGAAGAGCACGTGTGGGCCCTGTCCAACGCGCTGGCGAGCTTCGGCGAGCGCATCCGCCGGGCGATCGACGAGACGGACGAGCTGGGAGACACGGACGCGACCGACATCTGCACCGAGATCTCGCGCGGCGTGGACAAGTGGTTGTGGTTCGTCGAAGCCCACGCCGACGGGTCGACGGCGGCGGCGGGGAGTCCCGCAAGCCGGCAGACCTCCAGGGCCAGATAGCCTGAGCGTGCACGTCACCTTCCCCGCCTTGCTGCGACTGGGCGACGTCGGGCTGCTGCTGTTGCGGCTCATGGTCGCCCTGGTGTTCGTCGACAGCGGGCGCAATCATCTCCGAAACCCCGCCGAGCGGTCCAAGAGCATCGGAGCCAGCACCGGGTTCACGGTGTTTCTGGGCGCCGCCGAAGTGGCGGGCAGCGTGGGTGTGGCGCTCGGAATCCTCACGCAGCTCGCCGCGATCGGGCTGATCCTCATCATGCTCGGCGCGATCCAGAAGAAGGTCTTCGTGTGGAAGATCGGATTCTGGGGCGGGCGGGCGTACGGCTGGCATTACGACCTGATGCTGCTCGTGATGAACCTCGTCATCGTGACGACGGGGGGCGGCAGGCTCGTGCTCTTCTAGGAGGGTCGATGCTCTTCGTCCCCGTCGCCCAGGCGCAGCAACCGCCGCCGCAGCCCGCCTTCACGTTTCAGGAAGTCATGATCCCGATGCGTGACGGCGCGCGCCTGCAGACCGTGATCCTCACGCCCACCGACAAGTCGGGACCGCTCCCGATCCTGTTCCGCCGCACCCCCTACGGCGTCCCCGACGGGCCGGTCGCTCAGGTGCCGGTGAGTCTCAAGGAGCTCGCGCAGGACGGCTACCTCCTCGTGTTCCAGAATCTCCGGGGCCGGTTCAAGTCGGAAGGCGTGTTCAAGCTGACGTCGCAGGTCGACCTCACGGACTCGACCGCGACGAACGAGACGACGGACGCCTACGACACCATCGACTGGCTCGTGCGGCATGTCCCGAACAACGGCAACGTCGGCATGCTCGGGGTGTCGTACGACGGCTTGACCACCGCGCTGGCCCTGCTGCACCCGCACCCGGCCCTCAAGGCGATCAGCGAGCAGGCGGCACCGGTGGACCAGTGGATGAACGACGACGACCACCGGTACGGCGCGCTGCGGGAGAGCTACACCTTCGAGTATGCGGTGCTCGAGCAGGCCGACAAGTACAAGAACACCCATTTCGCCTTCGAGACGTACGACGGCTATTCCTGGTACCTGGCACTCGGCCCGCTCTCGAACATCAACGCCAAGTACCTCCACGGCTCCATCCCCTACTGGAACGACGTCGTGGCGCACCCCGACTACGACGAGTTCTGGAAGAAGGAAGCCTGGGTCAGCCAGCTGCATGCCTCCACCGTACCCAACCTGAACGTCGCCGGGTTCTGGGATCAGGAGGATCCGTGGGGGCCGTGGCAGATCTTCCGCCACGCCGCGGAGCACGACCCCGACCACACCAACCTCATGGTGGCGGGCCCGTGGTACCACGGGCAGTGGCGGGCACCCAAGGCGGACAGCATCGGGTTGATCGCCCTGGGCGGCCACGAAACGGCGCGCGAGTACCGCGAGACCATCGAGGCACCGTTTTTCCGGTATTACCTGCACGGGCGGGGAGAGAAACCCGCCTGGCGGGCGACCACGTTCCAGTCGGGCGCGAACCGGTGGCGCACCTACGCCGAGTGGCCGCCCAAGGAAGCTCAGCCGACAAACCTGTATCTGCACGCGGACGGCACCCTGTCCTTCGAGCGCCCGCGGGCCGGCGGCAAGGCGTACCGCGAGTACGTCTCGGATCCCGCCAACCCGGTGCCGTACCGGCCGCGGCCCATCTCGCCCACCTACCCCGGCGGCGATTGGCGCACGTGGGAGGTCCAAGACCAGCGGTTCGTCGAGGGGCGACCGGACGTGCTCACCTTCGCGAGCACGCCTCTCGACCACGATCTCACCATCACAGGAGAAGTGTCGGCTGATCTGTTCGCGTCGACGTCGGGCGGCGACGCCGACTTCGTGGTGAAGCTGATCGACGTGTATCCCGAAGATGCCCAGTCGAACGGATGGGATCCCGAGGCGGGTCCCCGGCCCGGCGCCTACGCCCAATCGATGAACGGGTACGAGCTGCCCATCGCGATGGAGGTGCACCGGGGCCGCTACCTGGCGAGCTATGAACACCCACGGCCGCTCACGCCCAACGCGCCCACCCGGTGGCGGATCCCGTTACGCGACCGTGATCACGTGGTCCTCAAGGGGCACCGCCTGATGGTCCAGGTGCAATCGACCTGGTTCCCGCTGATCGATCGCAATCCTCAGAAATTCGTGCCCAGCATCTATCAGGCGACGGCGGCGGATTTCGTCACGGCGACCCAGCGCGTCTACTGCTCCCCGGCGCTGGCGTCACACCTGGTGCTGCCCGTGGTGCGGTAACTCGAACCGCTCAACGGTCCGCCTTGCGTCGCCCCATCTTTTCTTCGGCTTCGGTCGGCGCCGGTCCGCCCACGGCGACCATGACGCGATTCCGGCCCCCCGTCTTCGCCTGGTACATCGCGGCGTCGGCGCTCGCGATCAGCTCCTCCGGCGTGTCGCCGTTGGCCGGGTACTCCGCGGCGCCGATGCTCACCGACATCTTGCCGCCGCCCTGGAACGCTTCGCCCGCCACCCGCGCCCGGATGCGCTCGGCCACGGTGGCCGCGATCGCGATCGGCGCTTCGATCAACATCACGACGAACTCTTCCCCGCCGTAACGCGCCACCGAGTCCACGGAGCGCGTCATCTTGCGGAAGATCTCCGCCACCTTCACGAGCACGGCGTCCCCGGCGAGGTGGCCGTGCGTGTCGTTGTACTGCTTGAAGTGGTCCACGTCCGCCAGCAGCACGGAAAAAGTGCGGCGCAGGCGCCGTGACCGCTGCACCTCGTTGGCGAGCGTGCCCATCAGGTGCCGCCGGTTGTACAACCCGGTGAGCCCGTCGGTGACGGAGAGGCGCTCCAGCTCTCCTTGAGCTTCCCGCTCCCGCATGCGCACGACCATGTTGTTGAACACCCGCATCAATTCGCCGACTTCACCGCCGGCGCTGGTCGGCAGCTCGACAGACAGATCGCCCGCGGCCACCTTGCTCGCGGCGCGCGTGAGGCGCCCGAGCGGGCGTACGACGAGCAGCCCCACACCCCCCGCAATCAAGGCGACGCCGGCGAGCAGGGCAGTGAAGATCAGGCCCGCACCGTGCCGGGGCTGGCCACCCGGGCGCATGGCGGCCGCTCGCGGTAGCTCCGCCACGGCCGCCACCCGGAGCTGCGGCGCGCGCCGCAACGTCCCCACGGCGTCCTGTCCGTCAGCGCGCTTGTACTCGACGATCTGCCCTTCCTTGTCGAGCAGGGTCTGCACCATCGCCTTCGGTACCCGGGTCCGCATGAGGTCGGCGGAGCTGCCCCGGCTGGTGATGACCAGTTTGCCTTCGTCGGTCATGAGATAGACGTTCTTCGGATCGTCGGCGCCGAGGCGCTGCAGCATCTCGCCCACCGAGCGCAGGTTGACCTTGGCCACCAGGGCGCCCAAGAACCGCCCATCTGCTTCGCGCACCGGTACCGCCAGCACGACTGCGGCCTTGCCGACCCCCGCGTCCCAGTAGGGGTCGCCCACGAACGCGTCGCCGGTGCGGAGCCCGTTCAGCCGCTCCTCCGGAACCTGCATCGCGCTGGTCCGGCCGATGCTCGTTGCTCCGGTGCGTCCCCGTGCGTCCGCCACCAGCAGGGCTTCGCATCCGGTGCAGCGCTCCCGCACGGAGTTGAGGTAGTCCCGCAGCCGGGCCGACGCCTGGGCGCCCCCCGTCCCCGGCCGGATCCTGGCAAGGTTCTCCGACAGGACGAACGAACCCCCGGCCACGCGCAGGTCGGACAGGCGCTCGTCCAGCCAGACATCCGCCTGGCGGGCCGCCTCCGAGCTCACGCTCCGGAGCTCTTGGGCCACCGTGTCGCTGAGGGACGGCTGCTCGTGGCGGTACGAAGAGAGGATCGCGACCGTCGGAATGAGAGTCGCGACCAGGGCGAGCACCAGCAGCCTGCTACGAAGGCTGTTCAGGTGCAGGGCGCGGAGCGACTTTGCGATGGTTTCCTGCCAGTGGCTCACAGTCCGGGCCGGTTTTGAGTACTGCAAGATTCCTGTGGCGCGCACACCTCGCAAGTGAGGGGGTCGGGGACCGCGAACGCCTGTGACGATCCGGCCGCCTTCAGGGGTATTCCTCTTTAAAAGCCTTCCTCATGTCTCGAGCGAGGTCCCCCATGACCGTCCCCGGCCCCCTGGCGCGGTGTGGTAACGCCTGCGCGCTTGCGCTCTCGACGCTGATCCTCCTGACTGCCCGGCCGCTCGACGGCCAGCTGATCTCGATCAAGACGGTCCCCATCGCGCAGGGCGATCAGTTCGACATCTTCCCGTCCCAGCACCGGGGCATGGGTGGCGCGTCCATCGCCCTGGCGGATACGCTGCTCGACCCCTTCCGCAATCCCGCCACGGCCGCCCGGCTCGCCGTGCCGCGCTTGTTCGCCTCTCCCACGTTCTACGGCGTCTCCAAGGGGACCGGCGGCGGGCGCACCCTGCCGCTCGCCACGTTCGCACAGCGCGGCACGTGGTTCGGGGGCCTGTCGCTGGCGGTCCAGGAGGTGGACCCGAGCCTCCCCCCCGCGTCGCCCAACCCCATCGCCTTCGCCGAGCCCGGCCTTAGGCCGTTCAACCAGAACCCAGTGCCGCCGAGTCCGCCGCCGCAGTCGCACGCCAACGCCTACGCGTTCGCTCTGCTCGGCACGACGCTCGCGGGACCCCGGCTGTCGCTCGCCGCCAGCTTCTCCTGGGCACGGCTCAAGGCGGTGGACGGAGTCGAGGTGCTGTATCCGGGCAACCAGGGCATCGACCAATTCGGACACGTCGTGGACATGCGCCTCGGACTGTTGAAGGAGTGGCCGGGAGAGCGCTCGCTCGACGCGGTCCTGCTTCACAACCGGTTCGCCATGTCGCAGGACGTGACCTACAGCGACCTGTTCTGGGACCCGAGCACGCAGCGCGCGTTGCAGCGCCCGCGCCTGGATCGCGAGCTCGAGCGCACCGAGACCTGGGGCCTGCACTTCCAGTACGAGCGGCCGCTGGCGGCGTCCGGCTGGCGGATCGGCTGGATCGCCACCGGCAATCTGATGTCGCACCCCAAGATCCCCGACTACGAGATCATGAGCATCCCGCGCGATCCGGGTCATTCGCACGCCTACCAGCTGGGCATCGGCGTCTCGCGCATCAACGGTCCGGCGACGTTCGGCCTCGATGCCGTGTACGAGCCGATCTGGAGCAACACGTATGCGGCGGCCGCTGTGCCGACCGAGACCGCGCCGGGCGACACGATCCCGGTGGGCGGCAAGACGATCGAGAACCGGTTCCGGTTCTCGAACGCCCTGTTCCGCATGGGCGTCGGTCGCGAGCTGCCGATCGGCAGCCGCCCCCGCGCCGCCGTCTGGCAGCTCGGCGTCGCGGTGCGCGCCATCCACTACTGGCTGACCCAGCAGGACTATGTGCAGGACGCGAGCCGGGCACGTGAAGACTGGTGGGTGGAGTGGACGCCCACGTGGGGCCTCACGCTGCGCTTCCCGGAGCTCGAGCTGCGTTACAGCGGGCGAGTCACCACCGGCACTGGCCGCCCGGGGACGCAGACCAATGGCTTCGTGCTGAACGACCCCGCCGCCTTCCGCGCCGGCGGGCTGCTCGTGGCCCCCAACGGGCCGCTGACGCTCGAGGGCGTCAGCGTCGTGACCCATCAGGTCTCCCTATCCCTCCCGCTGCACTGAGAGAGGAGGCGCGCCATGCTTCGCTTGGTCGAGAGGATCTGCTTCGCCCTCCTGCTGTGTGGTGCCGCGTGCGAGCGCAGCGACACGCTCGCCGAGCCGTCGCTCGACGCCGGACTGCGGCAGGACATGTCCCGTTGGGGCGTGATCCCCATCGGGCCGCTGGCGGCCCAGGACCCCGCGCTGGTCGATCTCGGTCGGGCTCTCATGTTCGACCCGGTCCTGAGCGGCAACCGCGACGTCGCGTGCGCCACGTGCCATCATCCCACGACGCACGAGGCCGACGGCCTGTCGCTCGCGATCGGCACGGGCGGGTCGGGGCTGGGGCCGGGGCGCACGCTGGGTTCGGGGCGCCAGTTCGTGCCGCGCAACGCGCCGTCGCTCCTGAACGACGGGCTGGGCCTGTCTTACCTGTTCTGGGACGGCCGGCTCTCGAACTTCCTCGGGGGCCCGCCCCCGCCCCCGACCGCGAGCGTCGCGCCCGGCGTGTCCAATCTCCTCGCGGCGCAGGCCAGGTTGCCCGTGCTCAATCGCCAGGAGATGCGCGGCGAGCCGGGCGACCGCGACGTGTTCGGCGCGCCCAACGAGCTGGCGCAATTCGCCGACAGCGATTCCACCGCGGTCCGCCAGGCGATCATGCGGCGGCTGCTCGCGATTCCGGAATACGTGGCGAAGTTCACCGCGGCCTACCCCGGCACGACCGCCGGCCAGCTCCGGTTCGAGCACGCCGCGACGGCGCTGGCGGCGTTCGAGATGCAAGCCCTCACGAAGACCGACTCCCCGTTCGACCGCTACCTGAGCCGGGACGACGCGGCGTTGACCACGCAGCAGAAGCGCGGCGGGCGGCTGTTCTTCGGCAAGGCGCAGTGCTCGACCTGCCACAACGGGCCGCTGCTGGGCGCCAACGGGTTCGCCAACGCGGGCGTGCCGCAGCTCGGGCCGGGGAGCGCGACGACGCCGCCGCTCGACCGGGGACGCGCCGATCTGCCCGACCAACAGCAGGGCTACCGGTTCGCGTTCCGGGTAGCGCCGCTGCGCAACGTCGAGCTGACGGCTCCGTACATGCACGACGGCGCGTTCCCGACGCTCGAGGCCGTGGTGCGTCACTACAACGACGTACCGCTCACGCTGACCACGTACGACGTCTCGCAGCTCGATCCGGCGCTGCGCCCCACGTACCACGGCGACGCCGCCACCACCGATTCCGTGCTCAGGACGCTGGATTTCCGGCTGCAGACGCCGCTCCATCTCACCGAAGGCGAGATGGGCGACCTCGTGGCCTTTCTCAAGTCGCTGACGGATCCCTCGGCTCGGGATTTGAGCGCCCTCGTTCCGGCCGCGGTGCCGAGCGGTCTGCCGGTGCCGCGATGAGCCGGCGTCACCGCCAGAGGTGCCAGACCGTGTAGATCAGCAGCCCGACCAGCCCCCCGACGAGCGTGCCGTTGATGCGGACGAACTGCAGGTCCCGCCCGACGGCCAGCTCGAAGCGCCGGGCGGTCGCCTCCGGGTCCCAGCCGGCGACGGTCTGCGCGATCAAGTCGCCGATTTCGTGCCGGTAGCGCTCCACCGCGGAGGCCGTGAGGTCGATGACCAGATCGTCGAGCTCGGCGAGGAGGGCGTCGTTCGCGAGCAGGGCCGCTCCGAACTCGCTCAGGCCGCGCTCCAGCGGTCCCGGAGCGGCGCCGTCCGCCCGCGTGGCGTAGGCGACGATGGCGCGCCGCATCGCCTCCCACAGGCGGGCGGACAGGTCGGCGATCGCGGGATCGGCGAGCCACTCCTGCTTGAGCGCTTCCGCGCGGGCGATCACGTCCGGTGCGTGCTGCAGCCGGTCGACGAAGTCGCGCAGCGCGGTATCGAACGCCGCGCGCAGCGGGTGATCCGGCCGGGCGCCGATGTCCCGGAGCACTCCCTCGACCGTCACGATGATGCGCTGGTAGATCTGGTCGTCCACCACACCCGGCACCCACCACGGGCTCTCGGCCCGAACCTTCTCGCGGATCACGTCGCGGTTGTCGTGCACGGCCTGGGCGGCGAACCGGACGGCCTCGTTGAGCAGGCCCTGGTGGCGGTCGTCCGCCAGCACCAGGGCCAGCGTCCTCCCGAGCGTGGGCGCCACGCGCGTGGCCTGCAGGCGGGCGCTCACGACCTGTTGCACCAGGGCGCGGACGTCGGCGTCGGGAAGGGTGTCGAGCGTCTTCGCCACTCCGCCCGCGACCTGGCGCGCAATCCCCCGGGCGTGCTCGGGGTCGGCGAGCCAGCGCGCGGCGCGCTCCGCGGGACGCACGGCACGCAGGTTGGCGGCCACCACTTCGCGCGACAGAAAGTGATTCTGCACGAAGGTGCCGAGAATCCGGCCGATCCGCTCCTTGCGCGTGGCCACGATCGCCGTGTGCGGGATCGGGAGCCCCAGGGGATGGCGGAACAGGGCGGTGACGGCGAACCAGTCCGCGAGGCCGCCGACCAGCGATGCTTCCGCCGTGGCGCGCACGTACCCGAGCCACGGGTAGCGCGCTTCGTACAGGCTGGCCCCGACGAACACCACCCCCGCGAGCGCGAGCAGGCCGGTGGCCTGTCGCTTCATCGCGTCGAGCTGCGCCTGCCGGACCGCGTCGTCCGGCCGCGACCACGGGGAGGGGGACGCCGTCATCTCACGGACCAAGATAATGATCGCCGTCGGCTACGACGCGCACTGACCGGCGAGCCGCGCGCGCTCGTCCGCGGTCGCCGCAGTCGCCTCATTGAGGGCCGTGCGCAGCAGGACGCACCCCTCCCCCTCGATCGGGCCGATGGTCACCGCCGCCCCGAGCATCCGCAGCGCGCGATCGGGCGAGCCCGCCGCCAGATACGCGCGCGGCTCGTAGAACGCCAGGTTCACCCAGATGCGCGCGAGCAGGCGCCGCGCGCTCGCCGCTGCGACGCTGTCGCCCCGCTCGACGGTGCGCTGCAGCTCCGCGATCCCGAGCTTCGCCACGAGCGTCTCGAGCGCGGGCGAATCGCGCTGCGCTCGCGCCCAGGAGAAAATCTTCGGGAGGCCGAGGCCCTGTTCCAGATCGCGCGCCGCGAGGCGGCGCGCCTCGGCCTCGTACCGCGACACCGCCGGGCTGGCGCGCAGCGCGGCGGCCCGCTCCGCCGCGACGCCGGCCCCCGGCCAGCGGGCGTAGTCCCGCGCGATCGCATCGTCCAGACGCAGGGCCTCCACCCAACGGCCGGCGCGCTCGAGCGCAACAGCGCGGGTCTGCTCCGCCTCGAGCCGCACACGCACCCAGGTCGAGTCCGGGGGCCGCAGGCCGCCCAGCATGGCGCGCAGCTCGAGCCAGTCGAGTGCGTCACCGCAGACGCCCGCCGGGGGCCAGCTGTGCGGCCCCTCGAACGTCACGACCCGGTACGGCACCCGCGTCCGCCGGAACCGCTCGCCCAGCGCCAGCACCTCCTCGTAATTGAAGTCCCGCGTCCCGGCCGCACCGAAGGACGCGAAGGTTGAATCGGCCGCGAACGCCGTCTCCGGACCTCCCAACTCGAATCCCACCGCGCCGCCGGCGGCGATCACCCCGGCCACGTGGCCGCGCAGCGCGACGGCAAACGCCAGCGCCGCCCGTGCGGTGCCCGAGAAGCCCGCCAGGTAGAGGCGCGACGTGTCGATCGACCAGCCGGCCGCCGACGCGAGCATCGCATTCACGGCCGCGACGTTGGGCTCGGGCGGGCCATCGCTCAGCGTGTTGTACGAGCTCATCACGATCCAGCCGAGTCGGGCCGCCGCGTCGTGGAACAGCTGCAGCCCGAGCAGGGCGCGTCCCCGAGGATCGAGCACGAGAACGACGGGCCAGCGGCGCTCACGCGTGTAGCCGGGCGGAAGGTAGAGCGCGAAATGCTGCGCCGTGTCGCTCGCGCTGGTGACGCGCTCGTCGACGTGTCCGGCACCGGCCTGGGCGGCGCAGGGCCGCCACGACGACGCGACGACGGCGAGCGCCCCGATCGAGACGATGGGCGCGGCGCGCCTCTGACGCCCGCGCGACAGTCGCGCGCGTGACAACACGCTGTGGAGTCCGCTCCTCACGTTGACACTGCCTGAGTGCGCCCCGACGTTGTGGGCGACACGACCCGCGACGGCGCATGAGACCGTCTCCCCACGATCCTCCTTCCACATGGGCCCGCTTACGCGTGAATGTCAACTGCGGGCTGCGCCGGGGTGCGTGGTACCCGGTGGTGCGGCTCGCGAAAGACCGCGCCGTGCTCGAGGTGACCGACGACCGTGTCCCGGTGCCGCGCCGCTTGCTGCAGACTGTGTTCGCGCGGCCGTTTCACTGGTCGATCGTGCCGCTCCCCGATGACGCCGTCAACGTGCCGACCGAGTGGGGTGGGCGCTACGTCGTGTGCCCGGCGTGCCAGGCACGGGCGCGGCTGAGCGGGCACCCCGCGGACATGCCTTGCCCCCACTGCGGGCAAACGTTCCAGGTCAACTGGGACGAGCACTACTTGTCCTCACCCCTTTGATCCCCTCGCAGGGACCCTTCATCGCCCAACCCGGCCGGCGGGCCACCCGCCCACTGGTGGGCTCGGTCACCGCTTCACCCTGCCCTCCTCCGGAAGGTTAGTCGAGCCGCCGATCCAATTCGCGCCCGTTGCAGTTCCGGCGATGTGGGCCCACACCCAGCGTGAGCCACCTGCGCCGCCCTAGGGTCCGTTTCCCGCCCGATTCGAGACCGCGCTTTGTGTGGCGCACGGCCAGTGCACGGAGGCACCATGCACCCAAGCCGCGTTCGCAGTCTCTTGCTCGTTGCCATCCCGCTCGCGTGTCTCGCCGCCTGCGACGCCCAGCCGTCCACGGGACCGGCGCCGCGCGGCAGCGCCACCGTGTCGAGCCCCGCTCCCGAGCCCGGTGCCCCGCTTCCGGGCTTGACGCTCGCCCAGCGGGCCGTGTTCGAGCGGGGCCGCGGCGTGTTCCAGGCCGAGTTCACTCCGGAGACCGGACTGGGCCCCCTGTTCAACAACACCGCGTGCAGCCAGTGCCACGAGGATCCGGCCATCGGCGGCATCGGCGAAGAGGTCGAGCGACAGGCGACCGCCTTCCGGGCCCCCGCGTGCGACGACCTCGCCACACACGGCGGGCCGGTGATCCAGGACAGCGTCACGCCCGCGCTCCACGCCGTCCTCGGGATCGAGCGCGAGTCCGTGCCCGCGGCAGCCACGGACAGCGCCGTCCGGACCACGCCGAGCCTGCTCGGATTCGGGCTGCTGGAGGCCGTGCCGGACGCGGAAATCCTCGCGCTGGCGGATCCGCTGGATCGCAATGGCGACGGCATCTCGGGGCGTCCCAATCGCACGGCGGACGGCCGCTTGGGACGCTTCGGTCGCAAGGCGCAGGTGGCGACGTTGCGCGAGTTCAACGCCGGGGCGTTCGTCAACGAGATGGGGATCACGAGCCCCACCGAGCCCCACGAGCAGACGATCGACGGTGCGCCGCTGCCCGCGGGCGTCGACCCGACGCCCGACCCCGAGCTGACGCAAGACGCGGTGGACGCGACCACGGCTTTCGTGCAGCTGCTCGCGCCGCCGGCGCCGCTGCCGCGCTCGTTCGTGGAAGAGCGGGGGCGGGTGACGTTCGTGCTGATCGGGTGCGCCGGGTGCCACGTACCGGCGTTGGTCACGGGGTTCAACCGCGTGTCCGCCTTGAATCTCAAGATCGTGCAGGCGTACACCGATCTCCTGCTGCACGACATGGGGCCCGACCTGGCCGACATCTGCCTCGGCACGGCACGACCGGCGGAGTACCGCACCGAGCCGCTGATGGGCCTGCGGTTCAAGACGGCGTTGCTGCACGATGGCCGGGCGTCCAGCATCGCAGCGGCGATCCGGCTCCACGGGGGCGAGGCGGCGCGGGCGCGTAACCGCTTTCTGGCGCTATCCCTGGCCCAGCGTTCGGCGCTGTTGCGGTTCCTGAGCGGACTGTAGCTCCGTCAGGTCGAGCTGCCAGGTCTCCGACACGAGCGCCTTCCCGAAGCTGTGGTTGCGCTCCTTGCGGACGATGCCAAAGCCCGCCGCCTGGTACAGCCGCCGGGCGGCGGAGAGCTCGCTCTGGGTCCAGAGCATGAGCGTGCGGTACCCCGCCCGCCGGGCAAAGCGCACACACTCGTCCACCAGGCGCGTGCCGAGGCCCGACCCGCGCGCCTGCGGCTCGACCAGAAGCAGGCGCAGCTGCGCCACGCTGCGCGATCGCGCGACCAGGAACACCGACCCCACCACGGCGCCGTCCTGCTCCGCGATCCAGCAGCGCTCCCGTGCCGGGTCGAAGCGCGCGACGAACCGCGCCACGATCTCGGCGACCAGGGCCTCGAACCGCGCGTCGTAGCCGTACTCGCGCGCGTACACCGCGCCGTGGCGGTGGACCACCCAGCCCAGGTCGCCGGGCTGCGGGGGACGGAGCAGATACGCGGCCGAGGTCGGTGAGCGGTCGGGGCCGAGCAGCCGCTCGATGGTCCGCATGGCGGTGATGACGTGAGTCTGCGCGGCGGGGGTCAAGCCGGAGAGCAATGCGGCCACCTCGTCGTGCGAGCGGGCGTCGAGCGGCGCGAACACGCGGCGCCCCAGCGCCGTGAGGGCGAGGTGGCTGCGGCGTCCGTCCGCCGCGGAGCGTGCCCGCGTGACGAGGGCGCGCCGCTCGAAGCCGCGCAGCATGCGGCTCAGGTAGCCCGCATCGAGTCCCAGGTCGCGACCCAGCTCGCTGGCCGTCGGCTTGTCGCGGTGCGCCAGTTCGTACAGCACGCGCACCTCGGTCAGCGAGAACGGGCTGTTGTACGCGCCGCGGCGCAGCAGGCCGATCTGCCGCGTGTAGAACCGGTTGAAGCGGCGGGCCGCCTCCACCCGTCGCTCCAGCTCGCGCGACCCCATGCCGCCAATGTTCGGTCAATAGTTGACTGTGTCAAGTACTTCACCAGGCCCCCGCCCTGCTTAGATTGCGCACACGCCCATGGCCGATACCCCGACGCGACCGCCCAAGAAGACGATCACCCCAGGCGCCTGGCAGGAGGCCCGAGGCCTGGTCTACGCGCACCGCCGCCGCCTCGGGGTCGGGCTCGGGCTGCTGCTGGTCAATCGCGTCGCCGGGTTCGTGCTCCCGGCGTCGCCCAAATGGGTGATCGATCGGGTGATCGGTCAGCACCATCCGGAGCTGTTGGTACCCCTGGCGCTGGCCGCCGGGGTAGCCACCCTGGTCCAAGCGGCAACGGGGTTCGGCCTCTCGCAGATCCTCGGCGTGGCGGCGCAACGGGCGATCACCGACATGCGGCGCACGGTGCAGGCGTACGTGCTGCGGTTACCCGTCAGCTACTTCGACTCCACCAAGAGCGGCATTCTCATCTCCCGCATCATGAGCGACGCCGAGGGGATCCGGAATCTGGTCGGCACGGGCCTGGTGCAGCTCGTCGGCGGCTTGCTCACCGGCGCCGTCGCCCTGGTGGTGCTCTTCGTCCTCAACTGGCGTCTCACGACGATCGCCATCCTCATTCTGGGCTGCTTCGGCGCCGGTATGGCACTCGCGTTCTCCAAGCTGCGCCCTCTGTTCCGGGAGCGCGGCAAGCTCAACGCCGACGTGACCGGGCGGCTGGGCGAGACGCTCGGCGGCATCCGTATCGTCAAGGCCTACCGGGCCGAGCGCGGCGAGCGCCTGGTGTTCACGCGCGGGGCCAACACGCTGTTTCGCAACATCGCGACCACGATGACCGGAATCTCCGCAGTCGGATCGTTCGCCACCATCATCGTCGGGGCGATCGGGATCTTGATGATTCTCGAAGGCACCCACGCGGTGCTCGCGGGGGCGATGACGCTGGGCGATCTCTTCATGTATGGGATCTTCGTCGGGTTGGTGGCGCTGCCGCTCATCAACATCGCGTCGATCGGGACGCAGATCACCGAGGCGTTCGCGGGCCTGGACCGGATCCGCGAGATCCGTCGCCTCACGACCGAGGACGCCGCGGACGGCGACCGCCCGCCCCTGGGCGAGGTGGTGGGGGACGTGCGGTTCGAGGACGTGAGCTTCGAGTACGTGGCCGGCCGGGACGTGCTACAGCACGTGTCGTTCCACGCGCCCGCGGGTTCCACCACGGCCCTGGTCGGCTCTTCGGGCGCGGGGAAGAGCACGCTCATCAGCCTCGTGCTCACCTTCAGCCGACCGAAGAGCGGACGCATTCTCGTAGACGGGCGTGATCTCGCCTACGTGCGGCTCGCCGACTACCGGCGCCAGCTGGGCGTCGTGCTCCAGGACAACTTCCTGTTCGACGGCACTGTCGCCGAGAACATCGCGTTCGCGCGCCCCCACGCCAGCCGGGCCGAGATCGAGGAGGCGGCGCGGATCGCGCACTGCGACGAGTTCGTGCGCCGCTTCGAAAACGGGTACGACACCGTCGTCGGGGAGCGGGGCGTGAAGCTCTCGGGCGGGGAGCGCCAGCGCGTGTCGATCGCCCGCGCCATCCTCGCCGATCCCCGTATCCTCATCCTCGACGAAGCCACCTCGAGCCTCGATTCGGAGAGCGAGGCGGCCATCCAGGACGGGCTCCGCACCCTGCGGCGCGGACGCACCACATTCGTGATCGCCCACCGCCTCTCCACGATCCGCAGCGCGGACCAGATCCTCGTGATGGAGGGCGGCCAGATCGTGGAGCACGGCACGCATCCGGAGCTGCTCGCCAAACACGGGCGCTATCGCCAGCTGTACGACAAGCAGTACCGGTTCGAGCAGGACCGATTCGTCAACCCCGGCGAGGACTTCACCCCGGAGCCCGAGGCGCCGGTGGCGACCCCGCCGCTCGGGCCACCCACCCGGCTGTAGCGCGACCGGTCGGACGACCCTAAACTAGCGCATGCCCCTGATCGACTCGAATCACCAGCGCGCGGCGCTGCTGGTGCTGCTGCTCGGCGTCGCCCTGGTCATCGCGCTCACGCCATACGCCACCGGCCTGCTGGGGATTCCGGTGCTGTACGCCGTGTTCGCGCCGGTGCACGTGTGGCTTGGCATGCGGGTCCGTTCACAGCTCGCGGCCAGCCTCGTGGTCGCGCTCGCGCTGTTCCTCATCGTCGTGCCCGGCGTCTCGTTCGCCGGTCTCATCGTGAGCCAGGCGCAAGAAATCGCCGCCGGGGTGATCCGGAATCCGCTGCTCGGCCGCCTGCGCGAGCTGCGGCTGGGCGGGATCGATCTCGGGCCCCGCCTCGCGGACCTGGGCACGACCGTCGTCGCCTGGATCGGATCGTCCGCGTTCGGGCTGGTGGGGACCGCCACCCGGCTGGCACTCAATCTCACCATCTCGCTCTTCGGCCTGTTCTACCTCCTGCTGCAGCCGCACGCGACGTGGGAGGCCGTCAGCCCGTACATCCCGTTCTCCGCCAAGAACACGGAGAAGCTGCGCCAGCGGTTCGGCGATGTCACCACGGCCACGATCATCGGGACCGGCCTGACCGCGGCGATCCAGGGCAGCCTCGTGGGGCTGGGCTTCTGGCTGACCGGATTGCCCAACGCGATGTTCTGGGGGGTGGTCACGATGGTGTTCGCCATCCTGCCGGTCGTCGGCAGCGGCCTGGTCTGGGGGCCCGGCGCGCTCGCGCTGATCATTGGCGGCCACGCCCTGGCCGGAGTGCTGCTGGCGCTGGGTGGCGTCGTCATCGTGGGGAACGTGGACTACGTGATCCGGCCGCGCGTCTTCCGCCGCTGGGCCCACATCCATCCGCTCGTGACGCTGATCGGCGCCCTCGCCGGCGTGCCCTACTTCGGCATCCTCGGTCTGTTGATCGGACCGCTCGCCCTCTCGTACTTCTTCGAGTTGATCAAGATGTACGGCGAGGAGTATCTCGAGTAGACCCACCGGAAAAACCCCGCCGCCCTCTGTCGCCCGCGCGCCACGGCCCAGCGCGTCCCGTTCCCGGCCGCCCGTATGTCGCGCGTCGCTCGACGGAACCCGGGCCGGCACAGCCGGGGTAATATCGGCTCGGCTACGAACACCTTCGTATATCGTCCGCGACGAGCCGAGTACCGATTCATGGCGAAGCGACCCATGCCGCGACCCACGCCGCCCCGCCCCACGAACGCGGAGCTCGAGATCCTGCGCGTGTTGTGGCGGCGCGGTCCTTGCACGGTTCGCGTCGTCCATGAGTCCTTCGGGCGCGCCGAACCCATCGGCTACACGACCGTGCTCAAGCTGCTCCAGATCATGACGGCAAAGGGGCTGGTGCAACGCGACGCGTCGCTGCGCTCGCACGTGTACTCGCCCGCCGTGTCGGAGGCATCGACCCAGCGGCGCATGGTGGCCGACCTGGTGCGGCGGGCGTTCGGCGGCTCGACGGTGCGACTGTTGCTGCACGCCTTGTCCACCACGCCCGCCACGCCGCAGGAAGTCGACCAGATCCGCAGACTCTTGCACCAGAAGAATGGAGCCCGCGCATGAACGTGACTCAAGCACTGGGCTGGGCCCTGCTGCATTCGGTATGGCAATGCACGCTGGCCGCGGGAGCGCTCGCGTCCCTGCTCGCGATCGTTCCGGTGCGGGCGGCGCGCACGCGCTATGCCCTCGCCGTCACCACGCTGATCCTCATGCTCGCCGTCCCGGTCGCCACGGCGGTGCGACTGCGCGCGGGGGGGCCGCTCGCCGGCGCCGTGATCGCGCCCGCTCCCGGGGCGAGCCTCGGCGCGACGCTCCCCCCGGCGGGGACGGAGCCCGCGATCCCCGCCGCCGGGCGGCCCGGCCCGTCGCTCGCGATGCGCCTGCGCGCGGGCCTGGAGCCGGCGCTGCCGTGGATCGTGGTGGCGTGGCTCGCCGGCGTGGTGATCCTCTCGATCCGCCTCGCCTCCGGCTGGTTGGTCACGCGGCGGCTGAGTAGCGTGGGCACGCGGCCGGTGCCGCCCGCCTGCCGGGAGGCACTCGCCCGCCTGGTGGTGCGCCTCAGGGTCACGCGGCCCGTGCGCGTGCTCGAGTCGGCCGTGGTCCAGGTTCCCGCGGTGATCGGGTGGCTCCGGCCCGTGGTGCTGCTCCCGGCCAGCGCCCTGACCGGCCTGACCCCGCTGCAGCTGGACGCCTTGCTGGCGCACGAGCTGGCGCACGTGCGGCGCTATGACTACCTCGTCAATCTGCTGCAGTCCGCGATCGAGACCCTGCTGTTCTACCATCCGGCCGTGTGGTGGGTGTCGCGGCGCGTGCGCGACGAGCGCGAGCATTGCTGCGACGACGTGGCCGTGGCCGCGTGCGGCGACGCGCACTTCTACGCGACGGCCCTGCTCGGCATGGAGCGGCTCCGCAACCCGATGCCCGCCCTCTCCATGGCGGCGGCGGGCGGCTCCCTGGTGGAGCGCGTCCGGCGCCTCATGACGCCCGTGCCGGCGGAGATCTTCCCGCGCGGGCTCGCCGGCGCCTTGGCGGTGATGCTGGCGCTCGTGCTGGCCGCCGGTGGCTCGCTGGTCGCGGGGTCGCCGAGCTCGCCGCCGACTGCGGCGGCACGCGACCCGGCCGCCGGCCCTGCGGGCGGCGCGCCGCGCGCCACACGCGACCTCATACGGCTGCTGCGCCGCCGCGGTGATCGGGACGCGGTGACGCGGTTGCTCGCCATCGCCCACGGCGACCCCGACGTGGACATCCAGCAGGATGCCGTGGACGCCCTGCGCAAGGTGCGGGGCGGTGACGCCCTGGCCGCCCTCATCGACATCGCCCGGACGCACCCAGACGAGGACCTGCGCCGGGAGGCGGTGGAGACCGTGGGTCGGACGGCGCCCGATGACGTGGCGTTGCAGGTGCTGCCCGAGATCGTGCACAACGATCGCGACCATCACGTCCAGCACGAGGCGGTGGAGGAGCTGGGAGAGTTGCATGACCGCCGCGCGTTCCCGGTGCTGCTGGACGTCGCGCGTCACCACCCCTCGCTCGACGTCCGCCGCAAGGCGGTCGCGGCGCTCGGCAAGAGGGGCCAGCCCGACAGCGCGGAGGACGTGCTCGAGCACATGGCGTTGCACGACTCCAGCGAGGCGGTGCAACAGGAGGCCGTGGAGGCACTCGGCCATCTGGACGATCCTCGCGCGCTGCGGCGAGTGGGGCAGCTGGCGCGCGCGCACCCCAGTCCCGACGTGCGCGACGAGGCGACCGAGCAGTACGCCAAGCACGCGTCACCGAAGGCGGCGCTGGCGCTCCTGACGGACCGTGTGGCGCGGGATTCCGACGCCGAGGTGCAGGCCGAGGCGGTGGAGCTCCTGGCCGCGCTGCCGCGCGGTGTGGGCATTCCCGCGGTGATCGAGGCCGCCCGGGGGCACCCGAGCCTCGAGGTCCGCGCCGAGGCGTGGCGGCGGTTGCGCGAAAGCGACGATCGGCGCGCCCGCGCCTTCGTCCGCCGGAACGCGCGACCCTAGAACTGCAGCAGGTAGCTCATCTTCAGAAACACCTGCCGTCCGATCGACGTGGTCGCGTCGTCGGTGCGCGCGAGGGTCGGCGGCGTGCCCGGCAGGATGGCGAGATTCTCGTATCCGTCCCGGTACCCGACGTACAGCGCGGTGCCGGGGTTGACGAGGTAGGTGAGCAGCAGGTCCACGGCCCAGCGGCGTTCCGGGTCCACGCGCGACAGCGTCGAATCCCGGTCCACCGTCGAGTAGTCGACGATCGTCCGCAAAGAGAGCGCCCGGCTGAACTGGTAGTTGAGCTTCTCTCGCAGGATCCGGTCGACGAAAACGCGCGCGGTGGGCGTGGTCAAGCGCTCGTAGAGAAACGTGTGATCGAGCCGCAGCCGCGCCGCCGGCCGGAAGGCGAACGTCACTTCGCCCTCGAGCGCGTTCCCGACGAAGGGGGTCAGGCCGGCGGCCGGCTTGTGGTTCACCGCCGAGCCGACCTTGAGCTTGCTCGCCACGGACAGCCACTTGAGCCATGCGCTTTCCAGTTCGAGCGCCGTCTCGTGCGTGTCGAACGGCAGATCCTTGTACCGCTCGAAAACCTGGGTCCGCTTCAGCTGGAGCTTCGTCTCCCCAATGAGCTTCACCTCGAACGCCACCTCGAGCTCACGGTCGAGGAGCAGGCCATCGCGATCCCAGTCGAACAGGGTGGAGAGCGTGGGACCCACCTTCACCACGGCGCCGCTCGGGCGGCGGACCAACTCGAGCGATTGCTCGAATTCTCGGATGCCGACGCGGGGCACGAATCCGAGCTGCGCGTCGAACCCGGAGCTCAGATCGGTATACGTCGCACCGTAGTCCAGGTTGCGGCCGTCCCGGGTGAGCTGGGCGTAGAAGCCCGTGCCGGACCGGCGGCCGGCCCCGGCGGAGTCCGCGCTGGCCGTCGCGATCGCCTGGCCGGCGAACGTCCAGGTCTTGGTCAGCCGCAGGCGGGCGTCGGCGGAGGCCACCCGATTCCAGCCGCCGGCCAGGGTCCAGTCGCTCGCCAGCACGCCGAGGGACGACTCCCGCCCGATCAGGCGTTGCAGGCGGATCGCCCCGATGCCGGCGCGCCGGCCCCCCGCGGGCTCCCCGGTCGGGAGCTCACCGGGGGCGCGGTCGTCGATGCCGATCGCGCCCAGCGCCCACGGGCCCGCCTTGCCGGTCATCCGCAGCCCCACGCCCGGATCGGCGATGCGGCGGGAGAAGAACAGGTTCACCGGCGTCTGGAAGTACCCCGCGTTCTCGATGAAGAAGGGCCGTTTCTCCGGGAAGAACGTCTCGAACCGCTCGTTGATGGTCACCTGCGGCTCATCGGATTCCACCTGGCTGAAATCCGGGTTGGCCGTCGCATCGAGCGTGAGCGCGTCGCGCAGCACGGCCTTGAAATCGAGACCCAGCCGGCGGTCGTTCGCGGTCCGGAAGGCGGGCGCCTCGGTGTCCAGAAAGCGCGCGCCGACGAACGTGCCGTACGGAATCGCCTGCAGGTTGCGGCCCGGCGAGATGTCGCTCAGCCCCTGGAGCGTCGCGAACTGGGGGACGAATCCCGCGACGCGTTTGGTCAGGTACGGCCAATAGGCCTCTTCATTGGAGCGGGGGATGTAGCGGGCCAGCGCGAGGCCCCAGGTTTGCGTCGGTGCCCGCGGAAAGCGGAGACTCTTGAACGGAATCGCGATGCGCACGACGTAGCCGTCGGGTGTGAGGCGCCCTTCCGACTGCCACACCGCGTCGAAGCTCAGGTCGTCGTCCTGTCCCTCGGTGAAGACGCCGTCGAGCTGCACGCCGAGCGGGTTCGTCTGGAACCGGTAGGCGTGGGTCCGGTCGTGAAACGTGTCGAGGTACACGGCCACGCCGTCGTCGGCCAGGATGTCTTCCCGCTTGGCGAGGCCGGCGCGGACCAGGCGGGGGTCGCTGCGACACACGAACACGACGTACAGGTTCGCGTCGTCGTAGCTCACGTAGGCCGTGGTCGCGTCGCTCGCGGGGACGCCGTCGCCCGGCTCGAACTGGCGGAAATCCGTGACGGTGAGGGTCGACTCCGGTGGATCCCCGGCCACGAAGTCCTCGATGGCCGGAGGCGCGTACGTGCGCCTGATGCGCACGACGCCGCCCTGAGGCGGCCCCTGCGCGCACAGCGGCGCGAGCGTTGGGCCGAGCACGCCTAGCATCGCGGTGATGAGTCCGATCAGCTCGGCGGTTCTGTGCATGGATGTGCTGCGGCGAGGCAATCGCCATACCAGCACGGAACGCTGCGTCCGCGCAACACAGGAAGGTGTCCGGTACTCGCCTCGCCCTTTATCTTGCCGAAACCGGCATGCGACTCTCCCTGCGGTTCGTGCTGCCCCTGTTCCTCGCGCTCGGCGCCTTCGCGTATGCCGCGGTGCCGCTCGTGGACCGGCTCACGCTCCAGTGGTTCATGCGCGACCTGGACATCCGCGCCAGCCTGATCGCGAGCGCCGTGCAGGAGCCGCTTCAGGACCTGATCCAGACGGGCAACCGGACCCGCATGCTGCAGTTCTTCGATCGCATCACCAACGACGAGCGCCTGTTCGCCATGGGATTCTGCCCTTCGGCCCCCGGGCAGCCGGTGCTCACCCCGACCCTCCCGGCGCAGATCCGCTGCACGGAGCTGCAAGCGTTCTCCGGCAGCGCCGGGCAGCTGCTGCGCAGCGCGAGCGGCCCGCTGCTGGTCTCGGTGCGGCCGCTCGAAGCCGCCGGCGCTCCCGTGGGGAACCTGGTGGTCGTCCACGACATGAGCTTCATCGCGCGTCGCAGTGCGGAGACTCGCAAGTACCTGTTTCTGTTCTTCGTCGGCTTGGGTGCGACCGTGGCGCTCATCACGGTCGTCATCGCCCAGCTGAGCTGGCGCGGCTGGGTCCAGGGCTTGCGGGCGCTGCTGCGGGGCGAAGGCCTGGTGCGACCGTCCGACGGCCGCCACACGGGCGAGCTGCCCGAGCTGCGGCCCATCGCGAGCGACCTGCGCGCCCTGATCCGCGACCTCGAGGCGGATCACCGCTCGCGCGACGAGGACCAGCTCGCGTGGACGCCCGACACGCTGCGCGCGATCCTGCGGACCGATCTGCCCGGGCACGAGGTGATGGTCGTCTCCAATCGCGAGCCGTACATCCACGTCCGGCGGGGCGACATCATCGCGCTGTGGCGGCCCGCGAGCGGGCTGGTGACCGCGATGGAGCCGATCATGCGCGCCTGCTCGGGCACGTGGATCGCGCACGGCGGCGGCTCCGCCGACCGCGAGGTGGTGGACGAGCACGCCCACGTCGCGGTGCCGCCGGAGCAGCCGGCCTATCAGCTGCGCCGCGTCTGGCTGACCCCGGAGCAGGAGGCGGGCTACTACTATGGCTTTGCGAACGAAGGCCTGTGGCCGCTGTGTCATAACGCGCACGTGCGTCCGATTTTCCGCACGTCCGACTGGGAGCAATACGCGACCGTCAACCGCGCGTTCGCCCAGGCCGTGTTCGAGGAAGCGAAGTCGCCCGACCCCATCGTGTTGGTCCAGGATTACCACTTGGCGCTCCTGCCTCGAATGATCCAGGAGCAGCTGCCGGACGCGACCATCGTGTCGTTCTGGCACATTCCCTGGCCGAACCCGGAGGCGTTCGCGATCTGTCCCTGGCGGGACGAGCTGCTCGACGGCCTGCTGGGCTCGAGCATTCTCGGGTTCCACACGCAGTTTCACTGCAACAACTTCGTCGACACCGTGGACCGTCTGCTGGAAGCGAGGGTGGACCGCGAGATGTTCACCGTCTCGTACCGGGGCAAGCTGACGGCCGTCAAGCGCTACCCGATCTCGATCGAATGGCCGCCGTCGCCCGCCCTGCTGGGCAAGCCGGTGGAGCGCTGCCGGCTGGATGTGCGCCAGCGCCACGGCCTGCCGGCGGAGCAGGCCGTCGGCATCGGCGTCGACCGCCTGGACTATACGAAGGGGATCGAGGAGCGGCTGCGCGCCGTGGAGCGGCTGCTGGAGATGGAGCCGCACTGGGTCGGCCGGTTCACGTTCATCCAGATCGCCGCCCCGACGCGCAACCGTATCGAGCAGTACCAGGAATACGAAGCGCGGGTGCGGGGCATGGCGACGCGCATCAACGAGCGCTTCGCCGCCGCCCCCTATCCACCCATCGTGCTGCTGGTGGAGCACCACCAGCCCCTGGACATCTACGAGTACTATCGCGCCGCGGACGTGTGCATGGTCACGAGCCTGCACGACGGCATGAACCTGGTGGCGAAGGAATTCGTGTCGGCGCGCGACGACGAGCGAGGGGTGCTCATCCTGAGCCAGTTCACCGGCGCCGCGCGGGAGCTGCCGGAAGCGATCATCGTCAACCCGTACGACACGGATCAATGCGCGGCCGCGCTCCAGATGGCCCTGTCGATGCCGGCGACGGGGCAGCGCGCCCGCAGCCGTCTGATGCGCGGCCTGATTCAGGAATTCAACGTGTACCGCTGGGCGGGGCGCATGCTGATCGACGCGGCGGGCATGCGGCGCCGCGGTCGGCTGCTGGACCGGGCGGCGAGCCCCGAGCGGCTGTCGCGCCGCGCCGCCGTCCGCGAACCGAGCCCCGCGAAATGAAGCTGCCAGCGCCCCGGCCGGACTGGGCATACTTCTTCGACATCGACGGGACGCTGGTGGACCTCGCGGACGCGCCCGCCGGGGCGGCGCCCGACGGCGACGTGCAGCGGCTCCTCGTGGATCTGTACCGGGCGACGGGCGGGGCGGTCGCGCTCATCAGCGGCCGCTCGATCACGGACATCGACCGGCTGGTGCCCGATGTCCGCCTTCCCGCGGCGGGACAGCACGGCGTCGAGCGTCGCGACGGCGCCGGCCGGGTGTCCCGCCAGACGTCGCCCTCGCCCCAGCTGGAGAGCGTGCGCCGCGGGCTCGCGGCCGCCGTGGCCCGCCATCCTGGTCTCGTGCTCGAAGACAAGGGACTCTCCCTGGCGCTGCACTATCGCCGGGCGCCCCGCCTGGCGGGCTATGCGCACCGGCTGGCGCGCTCGCTGCTGGTCGAAAACGGCGAGACGTTTGGCATCCAGGGCGGCAAGCGGGTCGTCGAGATCAAGCCCGCGGGCAAGGACAAGGGCGCGGCGGTGCTCGAATTCATGCACGAGGACCCGTTCCGCGGACGCACGCCCGTATTCGTCGGCGACGATTCCACCGATGAGTACGGCTTCGCCACGGTCAACCGTCTGCACGGCCATTCGGTGAAGGTCGGGCCGGGACGAACCCAGGCGCGCTGGCGTCTGCGGGACGTCGGCGCCGTACGCGCGTGGCTGCAGCAAGGCGCGCACGGGGCCGGGGGGGCGGGGGGGGCAGCCGCGTGAGCTCGCTCGACCTCGCCCTGGTCGGGAACGGAACGATCGGCGCTCTGGTGAATCCGTTGAGCGAGGTCGTGTGGGGGTGCTTCCCGCATTTCGACGGCGACCCGGCGTTCTGCTCGCTGCTGCGCCAACGCAAGGGCGAATCGGACTTCGGGTTCTTCGTCGTGGAGCTGGCCGAGCCGGCGCGCACCGAGCAGGAGTATCTCGTCAATACGCCGATCCTCGTCACCCGGCTGTACGACCGCGCCGGGGCGGGCGTCGAGATCACCGATTTCGCTCCCCGCTTCCAGCAGTACGGCCGGATGTTCTGTCCCATGATGCTGGTGCGCCGGATCAGGCGGATCGCCGGCAATCCCCGCATCCGCGTGCGCCTGCGTCCCGCCCAGCGCTACGGGCGCGCCCCGGCGGAGACCACGTGCGGCTCGAATCACATCCGCTACGCAGGTGCCGATCTCGTGTTGCGGCTCACCACGGACGCGTCGATTACCGCCCTGACAGAGGAGAATCCGTTCTACCTCGAGGACACCGTGACCATGCTGCTCGGGCCGGACGAGACGGTGCAGGGAGGCGTCGCGGACGTCGGCCGGCGCTTCCTCGAAGAGACGGCGTCGTACTGGCGTGACTGGGTGCGCTCGCTCGGCATCCCGTTCGAGTGGCAGGACGCCGTGATCCGCTCGGCGATCACGCTGCAGCTCAACGTGTTCGAAGACTCGGGGGCGATCGTCGCGGCGATGACGACGTCGATTCCGGAAGCGCCGGACAGCGGCAGGAACTGGGACTACCGCCACTGCTGGCTGCGCGACGCCTACTTCGTGGTGAACGCCCTGAATCGGCTCGGGGCCACCTCCACCATGGAGCGCTATCTCGGCTACATCGTCAACGTGGTGGCCGGCTCGGCCGACGGCCGCCTGCAGCCCGTCTACGGTCTGACCGGTCGCGCGGTCCCCGATGAGGAGGCGATCGATTCCCTGCCCGGCTATCGCGGCATGGGCCCGGTGCGGGTCGGCAACCAGGCCTACCGCCAGGTGCAGCACGACGTCTACGGCGCGGCCATCCTCGCCGCCACTCACGTGTTCTTCGACCGCCGGCTGGTTCGGCGCGGCGACGAGGTCCTGTTCCGCCGGCTGGAAACACTCGGGGACCACGCCGCCCGGCTGTTCGACCAGCCGGACGCGGGACTGTGGGAGCTGCGCGGCACACCACGCGTGCACACGTTCTCCAGCGTGATGTGCTGGGCCGGGTGCGATCGCCTGGCCAGGATCGCCGCGCATCTCGGGCTGGCCGAGCGCGCCGCCCACTGGGCCGCCCAGGCGGCCCGCATCCACCAGGTCATCTGCGACCGCTGCTGGAGCGTGACGCGAGGCAGCTTCGTCGCCACGATGGGCGGCGACACGCTGGACGCGAGCCTGCTGCGCCTCAACGAGCTCGGCTTCCTGTCCGACGACGATCCGCGTTTCGCCGGCACCGTGAGCGCGATCGAGCGCGAATTGCGCCGTGGTGACTTCATTTTCCGGTATGTCGAGCAGGACGACTTCGGAACGCCGGAGAACGCGTTTCTGGTCTGCACCTTCTGGTACATCAACGCCCTTGCCGCCATCGGACGCCGCGACGAGGCCCGGACGCTGTTCGAGAACGTGCTCGCCTGCTGCAACCGTCACGGCCTGCTCGCCGAGCACGTCGATCCGCGGACCCGGGAGCAGTGGGGTAACTTCGTGCAGACCTACAGCATGGTCGGCCTCATCGGCTCGGCGATCCGGCTGTCGCGGCGGTGGGATCAGGCGTTTTGACGCGCTGGGCGACAAGCGCCAACGCCACCCCGTTGGTCCACCCGAACCCGTCCTGCGTGGGGTACTCGCCGCCCCCCGCCCGCCGGCGCAAGTCGACGACGTCGTACTTCTCCGTCATTCTGCCCGTCGCCTGATAGGTGCGGCGGTTGAGCGCGAGCCAGCGGTCGCGCGCGCGGGTGGCGAGGTCGCCCCGCCCGTAGCGGCGCACGCCTTCGATCGCCAGCCACTCGAGCGGTGGCCACCCGTTCGGGGCATCCCACTGCTGCCCCGAAGCGATCAACGTCGTAACGAATCCGCCCGGCTTCAAGAACTCCCGCCCGAGGCGCGCGGCGACCGCGCGGCCTTGCTCGGGAGTCGCGAGTCCGAAATACAGCGGGGACGCGGCCGCCAGGGTGGGCCGGTCCGTCACGCGCTCTCCGGTACGCCAGCGCACGTCGTAGAAGAATCCGGTGGCGGGATCGTACGCCGCGTCGAGCAGGGCGCGACGGCGGTCCTCCGCCGCCCGGGCAAATTGCCCCGCGACCTCCGCGTCCCCTGCCCGGCCCCGGAATGCCCGCAACGCGGCGATCGTCCGCTCGGCATGATAGAGCAGACTGTTGAGATCCACCGGGATCAGGTCGGTCGTCTCGAGCGAGCGCAAGTCTTTCGGATCGCGCATCCAGCGGCTCGAGAAATCGAGGCCGCTTTCGGCCGTGGCCTTCACGTTTCGATAAAACGCCTCGCGGCGGGCTTCAGGGAGCGTTTGCGCGATCTCGTAGTCCGGACGGTACGACTCGGGCCGGGGCTCGGGCAGGTCGTCCCAGTAGCGGTTGAGGAGCGGCGCGCCCTCGCGGAGCCGCACGACGCGGCGGTACGCCTGGCCCGCCCCGGGTGCGAGACGCTCCGCCCCGTTCATCCAGAACGCGTGTTCCGCCTCCAAGGCGTCGAGGTATTGCAGGGCATGGGTGGTATCCGTCGCCCGCGCGTACAACCCGACCATGGCGGCGAAGAATGGCGGCTGGCTGCGGCTCAAATAGTACGTCCGGTTGCCGTTCGGGATATGCCCCACCGTTCTGATCAGGTACGCAAAGTTGTCGAGCATGCTCTTCACGAGATCGGTGCGGCCGCTCTCGATGAGCCCGAGCATCGTGAAGTATGAGTCCCAGTAGTAGACCTCCCGAAAGCGGCCGCCCGGGACGACGTACGGGTTCGGCAGCGGGATGAGCGAGGAACGAGCGTCGGCGGAGTCGGGTGGCCGCGTCAGAACGGGCCACAGCGCTCGAATGTGCTGCTCCATGGTCTGCGAGCGATCCGACCGGAAGCCTTCACCAACCGGCCGGGGCAGCTCGAACTGCTGCGCCACGAATTCGCGCAGGTTGAACTGGGGCGAGCTCTTCGCGGCGACGTAGCGGGCGGTGACGTCTTGCGGTGCGAACCGCGGCCGGGCGTCAGCGAACGTTTTCGAGTCCTCGAAGATCCCGGAGAGCTGGACGGCCTGAAAAAGCGAGCCGAGATCGTGCGCCGGGTCGTACCGACCTGGAGGTTGGGGGAGGTTAGAGGAGGTTCGGGAGGTTGGGGAGGGTGCCCTGGAGCACGCGACCGCCATGAAGAGTCCGGCGAGCTGAACCAGCCTCCCCCAACCTCCCCAACCTCCCCTAACCTCCCCCGACCTTGCCGTTCTCATCTGAACACGATCCAGAGGATCCCGATCGTCGCGGCGAGCACTACCGAGAGCACGATGTTGAGCTGGCGCGGTCCCCCCCCCGCCACCGGGGTCGCCGCAATGTCCGGCGTACCGTAGGTCAGGCCCACGGTGCGGGCCGCGCCGGGCGGGGCCGTCGCCAGGCTGACCGCGACCAGGATCCCCGAACACAGGACAAAGAGCAATGCCGCGAAGTGCAGGAAGTTGATCGTGGCGAACCAGTACCACACCGAGCCGCTGGCCAGACTGGCCCGCGCGAGCTCGAGCACGAGTCGCGCCGTCCCGATCACCAGCCCGGTCCAGAGCGCCGCCAGCGCGCCGGGGCCGTTCAGCCTCGGGTACAGCACGCCAAGCAGGAAGCACGCCGCTATCGGCGGCGCGATGTACGCCTGCACGCTCTGCAGATAGATGTAGATCTGCGGCGAGATGTATTTCATGAATGGAATCCACAAGAGACCCAACCCGACCAGCAGGACGGTGGTGATGCGCCCCACCGTCACCAGGCGCTGCTCGCTCGCGTCGGGCCGGAGCTTGCGGTACACATCCCACGTGAGCAGGGTCGAGCAGGAGTTGAACGCCGACGCGAGCGAGCTCATCAGCGCGGCGAGCATCCCCGCCAGCACCAGGCCTTTGAACCCGGCCGGCAGGAGCCGGGTGACCAGGGCCGGGTACGCCGCATCGGCCGACCCACCCCGGATGTCCGAGTACAACGCGGCGGCGATGATCCCCGGCAGCACGAAGATGAATACCGGCAGGATCTTCAGGAATCCGGCCAAGATGGTGCCGGTGCGGGCGGCGCTGACGTTCTTGGCTGCCAGCACGCGCTGCACGATGTGCTGGTCGGTGCACCAGTACCAGACGCCCAGGATCGGCGCGCCGAAGATGATGCCCGTCCACGGGAAGTTGGGATCGGTCATCGGCTTCCACATGGAGAAGAAGCCCGCCGGCACGCGGGCCTCCAGACCGCTCCACCCTCCCACGGCTTGCAAGCCCAGCACGGTCATGGTCGCCGACCCGATGATCAGCACGACCGCCTGCATCACCTCCGTGTAGATCACGGCGCGCAGGCCTCCCAGGACGGTGTAGAGCCCGGTGATGACGATCAGGATGACGGCGCTCGTCCAGACGCTGTACCCCGTCACCTCGCGCATCACGATGCCGCC
>WNGC01000220.1_pt1 | contig 31638 bp, 25 predicted proteins | sample 5400051 | NCBI WGS metagenome assembly WNGC01 (sample SAMN13153368, study PRJNA577476) | soil metagenome | isolation source: 20 cm soil or saprolite under grassland replicate 2 | place: USA:California | collected 2016-06-15
TGCCCGTGATGGGGTGCTTGTCAGTTGTAACGTTTGTGGGAGTCGCCTTGGATCTTCGTTAATCGGGTAGCCATCAAAACCCGACCGCGGCTCCTCCCCGCGACCGCGGATCATCGAGCCCTTCATATCCGCCGCGAACTCGCATGATGGAAGCAGCCGACGCAACTCCCCGCTGCTCGTAGAGAAAGTGCCCCATCTCACGAAGACGTGCGATCACCACCGGCTCGAATCCCGCCGTCTCTAGCTGGATCGAATCCGGCAGCGACTGGTGATGAATGCGCGGAGCAAGCATTGCGTCGGCGAGCGACATCCGGTGATCGATCACGTTCAGGATGATCTGCGACGTGGCCGAGATTATTCGCGGACCGCCGCGCGCGCCGGTGACGAGAAGAAGCTGTCCCTTTGGGTCGAGAACGATCGTGGGTGACATCGCGCTCAGCATTCTCTTGCCCGGCGCGATTGCGTTCGCTGCGCCCTGGATCAATCCGAACATGTTCGGAGTTCCGGGCTTGCTCGTGAAATCGTCCATCTCGTCATTGAGGAAAAATCCCGCGCCGCTCACGTATACGCCCGAGCCGTACAGATCATTCAGCGTAGTAGTGGTCGCGACCGCATTGCCGAAACGGTCTACCACCGAGTAATGAGTGGTCTCGCTCCCCTCACGCAGCCCCGATGCAAATCTGGAAGTGGGGTCGGCGCGGTCGCGGGAAATACTCTTCGCGATGCCGCGCGCGTACGTCTTGCTCGTCAGCTCTGAAAGCGGCACGGTGACGAACGCGGGATCACCGAGCTTGGAGTTCCGATCGATGAACGCGCGTTGAGACGCCGACGCGACCGCGTGGATCTCCGCAGCGCTGCCGAAGTCAGCAGGAGGTCCGTACGCCTCGAGAATGTTTAGTATCTCCGTCACCGTCGTGCCACCAGATGAGGACGGAGGCATGCAAATGAATGAATACCCTCGATAATTGCTGCGAATCGGTTCGCGCCACACGGGCCGATAGTGCGCGAGATCTTCCTTTGTGATCAACCCACCGCTGCGGCGCATCTCGGCGACGATCGAGTCGGCAATACTTCCGCGATAGAACGCCGCCGCGCCGGAGTCGGCAATCAGTCGGATCGTGTGGGCGAGCGCCGATTGGACGAACCGGGATCCGATCGCGGGAGCCGTATCCGTAGGAAAGAAAATCGACTTCCCCGCGAAATTCTGGATCCGGTATTTCGCCCCCGTTACTGAGCGAAACAACGTCGAGTCGACGATGACGCCTTCCGATGCAAGTCGAATCGCCGGAGCCAGCACTCTCGCGAGCGAAAGCGACCCATATCGCCGATGCGCTTCGATCATTCCGGCCACCGCGCCCGGTACACCGGACGCCTTGGGACCGATCACACTCTCGCCGGTGACTTTGCCATCCGGGCCGAGGTACATGTCGCGCGTCGCCGCCAGCGGCGCGACCTCGCGGTAGTCGAGAGCGGCGACACGACCGTCAGCCATCCGGATCATCATATATCCGCCGCCGCCGAGATTTCCCGCTTCCGGGTACGCCACGGCGAGAGCAAAACCCGTTGCCACGGCCGCGTCGACGGCGTTGCCGCCGTCTTTCATTATCTGCGCTCCAACTTCTGATGCGAGCCGATTGTCGCTCGCGACCATCGCGTGTGGGGCGAAGCTCGCACGACCGCCGGCGGGAAATCGCCACGTCGCCGGGAAAGTCGCGGGGATGCGGGGCGGGATAGCCGGATCATCCGCCGAGTTCCCGAACGGAGCGGCCGCGAGAGCCCACAACGATCCTGTGAGGAGAGCGCCGAGTACCGCTAGAGTGCGAAACTTCTTCAGGCGAATTTCATTCACGATGTGAATTCTATTCACCGGAGACTGGCGTGTCAGCTATCGGCGGCCGCTTCGCCCACCGAACCCCATCCTCACCGTGACTCGCAGCGATCTCATGCTGTTGGTGTTGCTTACGCCGTTGGAGAGTCCGCTGCGCTCGTGGATCGCGATCGCGTAATCAGGAACGAAATCGATTTGCGTTCGGTTACTGAACCCGTAACCGATGCCGTAGCCCAGCGAGAACAGCGGATCTATGTTGCCGCCCGTTGGCGCCAGCTTCGCACCATCCGGTTCGCGCGTGAGATTTTCGTATGCGACGATACCACCGTTGAACTCGATCACCTGGTGGAATCCCTCTCCCGCGCCGACGTGAAAGGTTCCGAGCAGCGTCATCATGTCGAGATGCGCGTCGCACGTACCGCACGTCGCGCCGCCGACACCCACCGGAACCGCAAACGAGGAGTACGAGAACGGAACGCGGGCCCAGCTCCCGGAGACGCCGAACGAGGATCCATTGTCGATCGCTTTCTCCAGAGACGCGCGGTACAGCAGGTTGTACGAGTTTCCGAAGTCCCATGTGCTTCCCGACCGGCAGTCATTCACGCCGGTACCGGTGAAACCGCCGATGCCGCCGGTCACCCACATCCCCGGATCCGTCACCGAATACAAGCGCTGACGCCTCTGCGCGCTCAGTGATCCCGCACATAACAGCATCATCAAGAACGCGACAGAATAACGTCTCATCATCTCGCTCCAAGTTGTCTTGCCATTGGCGCGCGGCGTCGGGTAAGTTTGGTTCGTGCCTCACCGCTCGGCAACGCATTGATGTTGGACCCTCGCGAAACGGAGCGTCGCAACCCGCGTACCGCCTCGATCGATCTCGCATCCACACTCGAGATCGTTGACATGATAAACTCGGAAGATCGGAGAGTTCCCGAGGTGGTAGCAACGCAGCGCGAACAGATCGCGCGAGCGATCGACCTCGCGGAGGCAACGTTCCGTGGCGGCGGACGTTTGTTCTATGTCGGAGCGGGAACATCTGGACGACTCGGGGTGCTCGATGCGAGCGAGTGTCCGCCGACGTTCGGCACCGATCCGGAGATGGTGCAGGGAATAATTGCGGGCGGCCTGCCCGCTCTCACGCGCTCGCAGGAAGGCGCGGAGGATGTGGTCGAGAACGGCGCGCGCGTTCTTGACGAGCACGGCGTAAACGAGAAGGACTTCGTGATTGGAATCGCCGCGTCAGGAACGACTCCGTACGTGCGCGCCGCTCTCGAGCGAGCCGGCGCGCTGGGCGCCAGCACCGGAATCGTCGCCTGCTCGCCGCCGCCCGCTGACCTCGTCTCCAGGGTCGACGTCACGATTCTGCCGATCGTCGGTCCGGAAGTCGTGACCGGATCGACGCGCATGAAGGCCGGAACCGCTACCAAGCTTGTACTCAATACGATCACGACCGGTGCGATGATCAGGCTCGGCAAAACGTACGGCAATCTGATGGTCGATCTCCGCGCTACCAACAACAAGCTCATCGATCGGAGTCAACGGATCGTAATGGAAGTGTGCGGGGTTTCGCGCGACGAAGCCACCAAACTTCTCGAGCGCGCCGGCAAGAGCGTCAAGCTCGCGATCGTAATGCAGAAGAAAGGAGTAACGCGGGAAACGGCGGAAAAGCTTCTCGACGAAAATGGCGGGGTAATCCGTCGCGTCACGAAAGACGCGCCTCCGCCGATCAAGGAGCGCTAGAGTGTCCACGGGCGTCGTAGTCGGCTTGATGTCGGGTACTTCGCTCGACGGAATCAGCGCCGCCGTGGCGCGTTTCAACGACGTCGACGAGGGCCGCATCGACGTCGATCTCCTCGCCTACACATCCCGTCCCTATACCAGCTCGGAGCGCGGTCGACTCGCCACAGCGCTAGGCGGCGGTACGCCTGCCGAGTACTGCCGCCTCAACTTCGATCTGGGCGCGTGGCTGGCCGACGCGGCGATAAAAGTGATGGCCGAAGCGGGTGTCGCTCGCGCTGATATCGCGGCAATCGCGTCGCACGGACAAACCATCTGGCACGAGCCTGGGCACTCGACTTGGCAAACCGGAGAATCGGCGATCATCGCCGAGCGAACCGGGATCGATGTGATCAGTGACTTCCGCGTCCGCGACGTCGCGGCGGGTGGGCAGGGCGCGCCACTGGTTCCAATCGCCGACGCGATGCTTTTCTCCTCGCAATCAGATTGGCGCGGACTGCAGAACCTCGGCGGTATCGGAAACATCACAGTGGTCCCGCCACGTGGTGAAATCGAGGGCGTGCGCGCGTTCGACACGGGGCCGGGCGTCGCGGTCATCGACGGCGCGACCCACGCCCTGCGAAGTGATATGGCGTACGATGTCGACGGAAAACTCGCCCGCGCCGGACGTCCCAACACGCGAATAGTGAATGAGCTGTTGGCGCATCCGTATTTCAGCGCGCCACCTCCCAAGTCCACCGGGCGCGAGCTATTCAACTCCGATTACGTTCAAAAGCTGATCTCGACCGCGCGTGCCGCCGGCGCAAGCGACGAAGATGTAATCGCGACGGCGGTAGAATTGACTGCCCAGAGCATCGCCGACGCGTATCGCCGCTTCATCGCCGAGCCGGTGCGCGAAGTCCTTGTTTCCGGAGGCGGAGCAAAAAACCCGGCGCTGTTCGATGCGATCGTGAAAGCGGCCGCGCCGATCACCGTTCGCCACTTCGACGAGATCTATTTCGACGGAGAGGCGAAGGAGGCCGTGGCCTTCGCATTGCTTGGATATCTGCACGTGATGAACCGACCCGGCAACGTTCCGACCGCCACCGGTGCGCGCGGGTTGCGCGTTCTGGGAAAGCGTACGCCCGCGTGAGCGAGATCGCCGAGCTGTTTTATCCGGCAATTCGGTGGGACGCGTCCCGTGGCTACGAGGGGGAGCGCGGCGGGATCGACCAGGCGTTGAAACTGGGCGTTGGCGGTTTCATCCTGTTTGGCGGACCATCGGAGCAGGTCGCGGCGCTGACGGAAGACCTTCACACCAGATCGCGCACTCCGCTTTTGATCGGTGCCGATCTCGAGCGCGGCACTGGCCAACAGTTCGCGGGAGCGACGGCGTTGCCGCCTCTCGCTGCGATTGCCTCTCTCGAAGATGTCCAGGCACTGCGTCGCGCCGCCGCCGTAACCGCGCGCGAAGCACGGGAGCTCGGCATCAACTGGGTTTATGCGCCCGACTGCGATCTCGACGTCGAGCCGAATAACCCGATCGTCGGGACTCGCTCGCTTGGCAGCGATCCCGAGCGCGTGGGCGAGCACGCGGCTGCCTGGATCGATGCCTGTCAGGCGGAAGGAGTGCTTGCGTGTGCCAAACATTTCCCCGGACATGGGCGCACGACCGTGGATTCTCACAAGGAGCTGCCCAGCGTAGGCACGTCGGCGGAGACGCTCCGCGCTACGGATATCGTTCCGTTCCGACGCGCGATCGAGCGAGGCGTCGCATCGATCATGTCGGCCCATGTCGCATTCCCGGCACTGGATGCGAGCGGCGCACCAGCTACGCTTTCGCGCGAGATTCTCACCAACGTCCTGCGCAGCGAGCTCGAGTTCACCGGGCTCGTCGTCACCGATGCTCTGATCATGGAAGGCGTGCTCGGGGGGGGAGAATCGGAGGCGGTGGTGCGCGCCCTCGAGGCGGGTTGTGACTGCCTCCTTTACCCGTCGAACATCGTCGACTCCGAGCGTGCCGTGCAGACAGCGATCGACGAGAAACGACTCGACGCGGACCGGATTCATCAGTCGATCGAGCGCCGCCGCCGCTGGGCTCGGTGGGCCGCGCTTTCCAAGGACTCGGCTCGTTCGGCTCGTGACGATAGCGGATGGTCCATTCAGCTGGCCGAGGAAGTGGTGCACGCGCTGCGGGGCAAGCTGCCGCGGCTTCCGCAGCCCTGGAATCTCGTCATCGTCGATGACGACGTCGGCGGACCATACCCGGCGCCGTCACGGGATCCGCTCGTCTCCGCGCTGCGCACTGGTGGCGTCGATTTGACGCTGGACGGTGAGGTTGCCGCCGACCCGCCGGCCTCGATAGTAATCGCGTTGTTCGGGGATATCCGCGCGTGGAAGGGACGTCCGGGATACTCGGCCGCCGCGAAGGAAACGGTCCGTCGTACGATCGAAGGCGCTGGGACAAAAGGTCGGTTGATCGTTCAATTCAGTCATCCACGGCTCGCCGATGAATTGCAAACAGACGCTCCGATTCTGTGCGCCTGGGGCGGCGAACCGGTGATGCAGCGCGCTGCGGCGCGCGTTCTGCTGCGTGAGATTGCGCAATGACCGAGACCACTACGAGAACGTCGCCCGTCCGCATCTTCGGCCAGCCCAAAATGGCCGTGCTGCTCCTGCTCGGCTTCTCGTCGGGATTGCCATTCTATCTCACCAGCAGGACCCTGCAGGCCTGGATGACGACGGCGAAGGTCGATCTCGCGACCATCGGATTCTTCAGCCTCGTCACACTCCCGTATTCGCTCAAGTTCGTCTGGGCGCCGGTGATGGATCGCTACGTCCCGCCTTTTCTCGGACGACGCCGCGGGTGGGTGCTCATCACCCAGATTCTGCTGCTGCTGGCGATCGCGGCGATGTCGTTGCACGATCCCCGGACCGGCCTCAGGATGCTGGCGGTCAATGCGATTGCGATCGCGTTCTTCAGCGCCTCACAGGACATCTCGCTCGACGCCTATCGAACCGATGTTCTCGAGAATCGCGAGATGGGCGCTGGAGCCGCCGTTTTCGTGCTCGGCTACCGCATCGCAATGATCACGACCGGAGCGCTGGCGTTTTTCCTCGCTGACAGAATGCCGTGGCAAACAGTCTATGTCATTCTCTCGACACTCATTCTGATCGGAGTGGTCACCACTTTCTTCGCGCCCGAGCCGGTATTGAGTGATGCGCCTCCCAAGAGTCTCGCCGAGGCGGTTGTTCTTCCATTCGCCGACTTCTTTCAGCGCGTGGGCATTGGTCGCGCGCTATTGGTTCTGCTCTTCATCGTCCTTTACAAGTATTCCGACAGCCTCGCCGGAAGCATGACGACACCTTTTCTGCTGAAGGCAGGGTTCTCCCAAAGCGAAGTTGGGGCTGTCTTCCTTGGCGCCGGCGTCATTGCGACGATCCTCGGCGTTCTCGCTGGCGGAGCCATCATCGGGAAGGTCGGTATCAATCGGTCGCTCTGGATGTTTGTCGTCTTTCAGGGACTGAGCAATCTGACCTACTACGGGTTGTCGCTGGCGGAGAAAAGCCATTCGCTCATGGTCACCGCGGTTGTCGTCGAGAACTTCGGCCTCGGCCTCGTTACCGCTGCGATGACTGCATTTCTGATGAGCATGTGCAACAAGCGCTTCACCGCTACCCAGTTCGCGCTGTTATCGAGCCTGATGGCCGCCAGCAGAGACATTCTCGTCGCGCCAGCTGGAAAAATCGCGGAGTCACTTGGCTGGTCGAGCTTCTTTCTGATCACCGTGGCGATGGCGATTCCGCCGTTATTGCTACTGCCGTTGATCGCCCCGTGGTCGCGCGATGTTCCAATCGGTGCCGCTCCCCATACGGGCGAAACTGTTCCGGCTAAGGCTGCTCAGCCCTTGGCCGAATCGCGGCGATAGCCTCCTTCAGAACTCCGCAGGCAGGCTGCGACGACCGTGACATTGTCGGGCGCGCCGGTGTGCAGCGCTTCCTCGACCAACGCATTGCAAATATCGTCCGGCCGGCCCGCGCCCTTGGTGATACGTCCTATCTCTTCGGCGGAGACCTGGTTCGAGAGCCCGTCACTGCACAGCACCAGAATGTCGTCGCTCTCGAGCTTCACGCGATAAAAATCGGTGACGACTTTCTCTTCGGGGCCAAGTGCCTGAAGGATGATATTGCGGTGCTCACTCTGCGCTGCTTCCTTCGCCGTCATACGGCCGGCATCGATCAGCCGTTGCACGAACGATTGGTCCTTGGTGAGCTGCTTCGCGGCGCCTTTACGCACAAGGTACGCGCGACTGTCACCGACCTGGGCGATGAACGCCTCACCATCGAGCACGAGTGTGAGCGTCGTCGTGGTTCCCATCCCATGGTGCTCCGGCGTCGTTGTCGCTGTCTGAAAAATCGCCTTGTTGGCGATGTCGATCCCGCGCTTGAGCGCCGCCTCGACCGACTCCGGGGTCCTTTTCGGGACTTTGTGCCACCAGCGATGCAGCTCGCTCAGAATCGTTTCCGTGGCAATGGAGCTCGCGAGTGCGCCGGACGCCGCGCCCCCAACGCCGTCGGCGACGATGAGGATAAAAGGAGCGGTGTGCACCGAAACGAGCGATGGCGCGCTCGTCGTCGCGATGTCACCAGTCTCCAGATTCGCAATCAAAAAGGAATCCTGATTGTCGTGCCTGATCAGCCCGACATTCGAGATCCCGAAGATCTCTGCAATCAATTGTGGCTCGAAGGAGCGTTGTGTTCAGAACTCGGGAAGAATCGGTTTCCCGGTGCGACAAAAGATAGCGCCAGCAATCCGGCGGGGGCACTACCCATGCGTATTGGATGGACTGGTTCGGCACTGCACATGCAACCGGGTTTCCGTCTATGAAACGTTCGCCATCGTGGGTTTTTGCCTATTGCGTAATGATGATCAGTGCGTCCTGTCGAACCGCGACCGGACCGTCCGCGCCAGCGCCAGTGCCTCTACTCATCCCCGCTCCTCTCCCGCCCGCCAATCCAAAGCTGCCGCCTGTTCCGGAAGTCCGCGGCCCACTTCAAATCAGCGTCTCCTATCCCAAGCCGGAGCAAATGCTGACCGTACGCGATTCGAATTTCATCTTCGGCAGCGTTGGTACGGGCGACGCCGCGCTTCGCATCAATGGAGTGCCGGTGCCGGTGTGGCCGAATGGCGCCTTTATGGGATGGCTTCCAGTTCCTCCCGACAGTGCGCCGCGTTACGAGCTCCTCGCCTCGAGCGGAAAGGAACGCGCGCGACTGATTCTTCCTATCAAGGTTCCGGCCGCTCCCGACACCACGCACCGCGACAAGGCGGTTGGTGACACGTTGCAGCCGGTGCAAGCCGCTGATTCTCTTGTTCCAATTAGCGGGAACGTTTACGTCACTCTAGGAAATCCCGCGTCGACCGTGAACGACACGGATCGCGTCACGATCGCGATGCCTGAGCCCCGCGAGTCTGGCCAGGTCTACAAGTGGTTTCTCTTTTCCGGCACTCAGGTCAAAGTCACCGGGTACAGGAAAATCGGGAACACTGAATTCGTTCGCATCGAGCTCGATTCAGGGCAGGAGGCCTGGGTCCTGAGGAGCGAGCTGCAGGTGCGCACCGCGAGTGCGCAACCATTACCCACGGCTCCGGTTCCATCTGCCGCGGCCGCACCTCCGACGGCCGGACCGCCGCCCGCCGTCGCCGCACAACCTCCAACGGGTGGCGTGCCTCCGACGCCCGCGCGAGTCACGCCACCCAATCCCGCGACGATGTTCGCTGGCGACACCGTCGCTCCGACTCGGCGCGTTGGAGCTGTTCGTCTGCAGCCTGGACTTGAATGGACGGACATCGTGATCCCGATCACCGGGCCGCCGCCTCCATATCTCGTCGAGGAAACGGACCGATCCATCTCGCTGCTCGTGTACAGCGTGACTGGCGCGGCAGTCATCTCGATGATGCCGCAGCCCGCCGACAATTATTTCAACAGCATCGTCTCCACTCCGGAGTCGACGCGCGTTCGCTATTCGATCAATCTCAACGCCGCCCCGTACGGATATCTCGCGCTCTGGCAAAACGGAACTTTGACGTTCAGAGTGCGACGGCCGCCTCGAGTAGCGGATTCAGCGTCGCCGCTTCGCGGCCTGACCATTACGATCGATCCGGGACATCCACCCGCGGGCGCCACCGGTCCGACGGGATTCTACGAAGGCGACGCGGTGTTGCAGATCGGCTTCAGAGTCCGCGAGCTTCTCGTGCAGCGCGGTGCCAACGTCGTGATGACCCGTACGACGGCGGACCCCGTCGATCTGGGATTGCGTGCGATCATCAGCCGCCGCGCCAATGCGCACGCCTTCGTCTCGATCCACCTCAATGCGTTTCCCGATGGGGTCAATCCATTTGTCAACAACGGGTCCCTGACGCTTTATTTCTGGCCTCATTCAATTCCCTTGGGTATCGCGACACAAGCTTCACTGCTCGCCGAGCTGGGTCTTCGCGACAACGGAACGAAATTCCAGAACATCGCCGTCGCTCGCGGAACATGGATGCCATCGATTCTTACCGAAGGAGCCTTCGTCATCATGCCGGATCAGGAAGCGGCAATGAGAACGCCCACGTACCAGGAGTCATACGCAACCGCGATAGTGCGCGGCCTCGAGAGCTATTTCGCATCCCTCGCCCAAAAACCGTGAGGCTGCTTGCGCTCGCCGCCGCGCTGCTCTTCGCCGAGGCGCGGGCAGCTGGCGCGCAGCTTCCTCCCAACGAGCAGTGGCGCACGCTGCACACGCGGCACTTCCGAGTGCATTTCACTGCTCCTCTCGAAGCGGAAGCGCGGCGGGCCGCGGTCAACGCGGAGCGTGCATACGCGGAGCTCTCCACAGAGTTAGTGCCACCGCGCGGAACTGTCGATCTCGTCGTCTCGGATAACGTCGACTACGTAAACGGCTACGCGACGCCGTTCCCGTCGAATAGAATCGTCGTCTACGCGCACCCTCCTACGGACGCATCAGGTCTCCGAAACTACGATGACTGGAACGCGCTCGTCGTCACCCACGAGCTCACCCACATCTTCCATCTCGACCGCTCGCGCGGAATCTGGCGGCTGGGACAGGCGGTGTTTGGAAGAAATCCGCTGCTGTTTCCGAATCTCTACGAGCCACGGTGGGTGTTGGAAGGACTCGCCGTCTACTACGAGTCGCGACTGACGGGAGTCGGCCGGCTCGAGAGCGCGGAGCATTCCATGACTGCACGCGCCGCGGCTCTGGCCAATAGGGTCCCGACTCTCCAGGAGCTCTCGCCGGGAACATCGCGCTTCCCAAATGGCGAAGTGATCTATGTCTACGGCTCGCTCTTGTTCGACTACCTCTCGCGGACCCGCGGGCCCGAAAGTATTCGCCAGTTCGTCGAGCGCGGCGCCAGCACTCCGATCCCCTTCATTCTCACGGTGACATCGCGCCGCGCATTTGGAGTTTCGTTCCAGACGGCGTGGCGGCAATGGCGCGATTCGCTCGTCCGCGAGATGCGCACGCCGCACGAAGTGATGCCGGGATGGCGTCAGCTCACCAACGCCGGACGCATGGCACTCTTCCCCCGCTGGCTCGGCGACACTGTGATCGTATACGGAGGAGACAAAGCGCGCGAGATGCCCGCTGCGTATGAGGTGACCCTTTCTGGCCGCGAGAATCGCCTCGGTCGGCGAAACTCCTCAGGTCCCAATGTGCGGATGCCAGACGGTGCCGTGCTCTTTTCGCAGCCCGATTATCTCGATCCGTACCATATTAGGAACGACCTGTACGTCGAGCGAAACGGATCGCAGACACGGCTGACCACGGGCGCGCGTCTGACCGCACCCGACGTGCGCTCGGACGGAGAGATCGTCGCCGTCCAGAGCGAGCCCGCCACGACCCGTCTCGTCCGGTTGTCACCAGATGGTCGCTCGGTCACCACTCTCACCGGCTCCTCTCTCGACGTGCAGTGGGCTGAACCTCGATGGTCGCCCGATGGCTCTCGAATCGCCGCAATCAGGCAAAGTCGCGGCGCGTCGGAAGTGGTGATTCTCGATTCCAACGGCAAAACAATAGATGCTTTCGGTGCGTCGCGCGCGATAAACTCGAGTCCAAGCTGGTCGCCCGACGGCCGTCGCATCTATTTCTCGTCCGAGCGCAGCGGCTCGCCGCAGATCTATGCAGCCGACATCACGACGTTTGCACCGACGGTATCGCGACTCAGCGACGCACCGACCGGAGTTTTTGCTCCGGAGGTATCGCCGAACCAGACTCAGCTAGCGACTCTCCTTTTCAAAGCCGATGGCTACCACCTCGGCGTCGCGAAACTCGATTCGGTGCGCCAAATCGCCGTCGCTGACAGCACGAGGATAAGTCCGAGGCAAGGCTGCACGAACTGCCTTTCGATCGTGCCTGGACTGCCGCCGTTGCGCGCGGCTGACTCTTCTCAGGCAACGAAATATTCGCCGTGGTTGTCGCTCGTGCCACGGTACTGGTCGCCGATCTTCGAGCGTGCGACCAACGACGGGACGTCCTACGGCGCGTCGACGAGCGGCGCCGACGTCATTGGCCGGCACGACTATACGCTGGAGGTCCTCCGCAACAATCGGTTCCGCCAAAATTCAGCGTGGCTCTGGTATCGCTACGCTGGGTTCGGTCTCCCGCTGCTCGATCTCTACACGTCGCAGAATTATTCGAACAGCAGCTTTGGACTGATCAACGGACCCGACACCGCGTATGGAGTATTTGCCGAGCGCGAGCGAATCGTCTCGCTGCAGACCACTTTCATTCGGCCGCGCTTCCGGACTTACACTCTCGCCTCAATCGGAGCGGAGCTCGAAAACCTCGGGTACACGACGCAACCCGATTCGCTACTCGGGTTTCTCTCGCCATTCTACCGCCGATCGCACAACTATCCGGCGGTAATCGGGAGCGCAGGTTGGTCAAACGCGCAACGACCAGGCCTCAGCATCTCGCCGGAAGACGGAGTCAGCGCGAGCGTTAGTGGGCGCCAGCGGTGGGAGGGCGGTACGTCCGGCGGCGCCACACGAAGCGTCATTGGCGTCGGGCTGGCTTACAAATCACTGGACCTGCCGGGGTTCGCTCACCACGTGCTCGCTTTGCGCGCGGCCGCTGGAATCACCGACCAGAGAAGTCCCGACCGCTTTTCGGCCGGAGGAATCAGTGGAACGCTCCTCGAGGTTTTTCCTGGGTATTCGCTCGGCGAACAGCGCCGCACGTTCGGCGTACGCGGCTATCCAGTGAGCGCAGAGGGAGGAATTCGCGCCTATTCGGCGGCGGTGGAGTACCGCGCGCCACTCTTTGCGCCATCGCGCGGATTCCGATTCATCCCGATTTTCGTCGATCGCACCTCTTTGACTTTCTTCGGCGAGACGGGTCGCGCCTACTGTCCGGCGACGGTTGCAACGAACGGAATATGCCGAGCGATTGATGTCGACAATCCAGCCATGACGTCGGCGGGCGCGGAGCTCAATGTCGATACGGGGCTACAGCTTGATCTGCAGACTAGATTTCGACTCGGTCTCGCATTTCCGCTAACGAATCGCGAGTTGCTCAGGGCCGGAAAGGCTCAGGCGTACGCCACCTTCGGCGCGTCGTTCTGATAGGGCGGAGATCGCTTCCGGGCGAGTATGCACGGCCCGGTTGAGCGTCGTGATTCCAGGCAAACTGTAGCTTTTTTCATTAGGTCCGGCGAATAATCGATCCGATATCTTGTTCGTCTGCATCACGACTCTAAGCGCAGACTTCGCAGCGTTCGTACAGACCTAACTGCCTGCGTCCGGTGTACTTAGAACTGTGCGGAAGAATCCCGACCAAGTTCGGGACTCGGTGCGTGATATGCAGAACCAGCGCGAGGCATGTCCGATACCCGTCGACGTGGAAAAATCAAAGCTCTACGTCTATTCGTGATGTGGATTACATAAGTCGTTGAACTACAAGGGGATAAGGCGACACTGGCGCGGACTCACGAATCCGGGTAGTATGCCTGCCCGCATCGAGATCCTTGATGCCCAAGCGTGTTGTTCCGAGTCCATCGTCTTCTTATTGACAACCCTTTTATACCGCGGAGAGTTGTATCGATGCCCATACCTGCCGTACCGCCACAAGGCGACGCCCAGTTGAATGACAATGCGCGCACCGTGATCGGAAAACGCTATCTGATCAAGGACGCGACGGGTACGCCTGTGGAACGGCCGGAAGATATGTTCTGGCGAGTAGCTGGCACGGTCGCCGAGGCGGATCGCCGCTACGGCGCAAGCGACGGCGATGTCACCGGGACGGTGGGCGAATTCTATAGCCTGATGGTCGAGCGTCGCTTCGAGCCAAACTCGCCGACTCTCATGAACGCTGGGCGACCCCTCGGCCAGCTCTCAGCCTGCTTCGTTCTTCCGGTTGAAGATGCTCTCTCCAACGGGCGCGATGGCATATACGACACGCTGCGCGCGATGGCCCTAATCCATCAGTCGGGCGGCGGTACCGGCTTCGCTTTTTCGAAGCTGCGCGGGAAGGGCTCGATGGTCCGGTCGACCACGGGCGTTGCATCAGGCCCGGTGTCGTTCATGAAGCTCTACGATGCGTCGACCGACGCGGTAAAGCAGGGAGGCACGCGTCGCGGGGCCAATATGGGTATCCTGCGCGTCGATCACCCGGACATAATGGATTTCATTACCTGCAAGGAAGACCTCACGCAGATAACGAACTTCAATATTTCGGTCGCGGTCACCGACAAGTTCATGAGTGCCGTCAAGGCGGGGACGAGCTACGATCTCATCGATCCAAGCAACGGCAAAGTGACGGGTCAGCTCGACGCGCGCACGGTTTGGGACAAGATGATCGACGGTGCGTGGAGAACGGGCGAGCCTGGATGCTTTTTCATCGACGAAGCGAACCGCTACAATCCGGTGCCGCACGTTGGACGGTACGAGGCGACAAATCCGTGCGGTGAGCAGCCGCTGCTTCCCTACGACGTGTGCAACCTCGGCTCGATCAACGTCGGCTATTACGTCCAGGACGGGCAGATGAATTGGGACGCGCTCAAGCGCGACGTCCATCTCTCCGTGCACTTCCTCGACAACATCATCGACGTCAACAAGTATCCGCTGCCCGAGATCGACGCGCTCTCGAAGAGAATTCGCCGCATCGGCTTCGGCATCATGGGCTTTGCCGACGCGCTGGTGCGTCTCGGAATCGCCTACAACAGCATCGAGGGCGTCGAGTTCGGTCGGCAGCTGCAGAAGTTCGTCGACGTCGAATCGAAGCGCGAAAGCGAGCGTCTCGCCAACGAGCGCGGACCGTTCCCGGAGTGGGCGCGGTCGATTTGGGGCCCCGACGAGACGTGCGCGCGCGATGCCAGAGGCAATCGAATTCGTCCGATGCAGATGCTGCGCAACTGCAACGTGAACACGATTGCTCCGACCGGTACGATCTCGATCATCGCCGGCTGCTCGTCGGGCATCGAGCCGCTTTTTGCCATTGCCTTCATGCGGAACCAGGCTGGCGTGCTGATGCCGGACGTCAACGAAGACTTCGTCGCCATCGCGAAGAAAGAGGGCTGGTATTCCGAACAGCTGATGGAGAAGATCGCAAAGGAGGGCCACATCCACTTCGACGAAGTCCCGGCGCAGTGGCAGCGCGTGTTCGTCACGGCGCACGACATCACGCCGGAGTGGCATGTGCGGATGCAGGCCGCCTTCCAGGAGAATTGCGATTCAGCAATCTCGAAGACCACCAATTTTCCGCACGCGGCAACGCCGGAAGATGTCCGGGCGATCTACGAGCTCGCGTACGCGCTCAGGTGCAAAGGCGTTACGGTGTATCGCGATGGTTCGCGCGACAACCAGGTGCTGTCGACGGGGGCGACGGAGCAAGCAAAGGCCGAGCGCGAAGGTCAAGTCGACGCGCGTGCCGAGCGCGGGGAGCTGCATGGTACCATCGCCGAGCTCGAAGCGGAGGTCGCGCGACTCAAGCAGGCATTGTTCGATGCCGAAGCGGAAAATCTTCAGCGGCGCGCCAAGCGCGCTCGTCCGGATACTCTGCGCGGCATCACCACCCGAATCGAGACACCGCTCGGGACGATGTTCCTCAACATTACCGAGGATGATCGCGGTCAGCCGTTCGAGGTATTCATCAATCTCGGCAAGGCCGGTGGGGCCGCGATGGCCGACGCAGAAGCGATCGGACGTCTCATCTCGCTCGCGCTGCGGTCCGGAATTCCAATTCGCGAGGTCCACCGGCAGCTGCGCGGCATCGCGTCGGACAAGGCGATCGGACTCGGTCCGAACAAGGTATTATCCGTCCCCGACGCAATTGGAATTGCGCTCGAGAAATGGATGCGCGAGAAGCAGGGCGTTCAGGGCGAGCTGCTGGGCGGCGCGGCTACGGCGCCGTCACCGGCGGAGGCGGTTCAGCCCAAGCCGTCCCCGATCGTGAACTCTGGCGAAACGGGGCAGACGCAATTCGGATTCGACGCAGTGAACCGCAGCGAGTCATTCATCGGTACGTGCCCCGACTGTGGATCATCGCTGGAGTTCGCCGAGGGATGCGCGAAGTGCCATGTGTGCGGGTTCAGCGAGTGCGGGTGAGGTAGGTTTCGCGCTCAGAGACGAGAACGCCGGGCATAATTGCCCGGCGTTTTCTTTTGGTTAATCGGTGGGGACCAGGTATTAGCGCACCCCACCAAACCACCGGATCCGCTTCATCCCCTTCGCGACAAGATCCTCCGGCCCGTACGTCTTCCCAAGCTTCCACATGAAATCCATTTCTTCGTTCACCGCGGCGAGGGCGAAGCGCGATTCCTTGATCAAGAGAAACGCGGCATTGAGTAACAGCCCCGCGCCGCACAGGCCGAGTACGATCGGAACCAAAGTGAATTTGGAGCTCGTTATTGCGACGAGGCCGATGGTTACGCTGGTGCCGACGAAAAAAGCGAGCGCTGCGTAGAGCCGTGACAGCGCGCGCTGGAGGAGTCGCGAACGCGTTGTGACGAAATCCAGCTGCGTGAACAGCATCCGCCGTTCTTCCTCACGCGTCTCTCCTCGCTGATCATCCGCACGGGGAATGAGCGCGCTCGAGACCTCGCGCGTTCGCGTCACAGCTTTACTCAGACGGTCAGAGGTCGCGAGGATGAGTGAGCCGCACGCCGAGATCAGTACCGCGGGCGTGATCATCGCCGAAAGGACTGAAATCGCGCTAGGAAAGTCGCCCATTCCGGAAACCTACTAGGAGCGTCGCGTCGCGTGTTGTCCCGCAATTCTGGCCGGAACGGCTGACAAGGCTCGTCGACAGTCCCTTTCGCCATGACTTGGGAAACAAGTGAGCCCACGCGATGGTGATATGAAATCGACAGTTTGATCGGTTGGCGCGAGCCCCACCTCTGCTAGTGGTGATAAGAAATAGCGGTCTGTCTCGGTTCATAGGGGGAAACACTGAAGTCGACGGCGCCCAACCGACCGAAAGGTTACGCACGGAGCCGTTACTTCGATGAGCGGACTCGGGTCTATCTCGTACCTGGTTGGACTCACCGATCCGAGGTTCATAGAGTTGCACCGATTGCGCGGCTGGAGATCGCTCTCCCGTAGGCTTCCTCTACTCATTTGTGGTCTCCTGTTCGCCGCGGTCGCCGCGTTCGCGATTGTTGGTTACAGGCAGCTCACGAGCGCGCTCACCAATGCCGCAAAGGAGCGCGTTCGCGGAGCCTCTCAGCTTCTTGGCCGCACCTTTGAGACTCAGCTGGCGCAGATGCGCGTTGATCTCGTTCGTCTTGGCGCGGATTCCGCGCTGCGTGATGCTCTTCGCGTGCCGAGCTTCCGCACTCACGCCGCTGCCGAGCGAATGCTCGCTGAAAACATCTCAAAGAATTCCCAGGCTCTTGGCTTTGAGGTCTTCGGGGTCGATGGCAAGCGCGTGTTGTGGGTGGACGGACCCGCCGCGACGAAGGCGGCGTGGTTTCGCGACGGTCATGTCGCATCGGTCGCGCCAAGCGGTTCGCTCGTCGGGACGATCGAGACCGATCGAGGCATAATCTTCTACGAAGTACGAGTTCCTCTAATCAGTGAGAAGCGGGACACGGTCGGGAGACTGGTCGAGTACCGCCAGCTAACCGGGCAGGGCGCACAGCTAATCGGCGGCCTCATCGGCTCCGACGCATCGTTACTGCTAGGCGATACGAAGGGCGTCTGGACAAATCTCTCGACGATGGTCCGCGGACCGCGGTTGATTCCCAACGGGCCGACGGTCACGTCTTATTCGGCGCTCGATGGAACCGAACGGCTCGGGGCTGTGACACCGATCAGACAAACGCCGTGGCTGGTGTGGGTAGACATTCGGACGGCGGCTGTTCTCGCGCCAGCGCAGAGGTTTCTCACCGCAATGGCGATTGCGGCGCTCGCGATTCTTCTGCTTGGAGCGCTCGCGGCGTGGCTAATCAGCCGCCAGATCACCTCACCACTCAGGGAAATGGCGCTCGCCGCTCAGAATATGTCGACCGGCGACTATTCGCGAAGAGTGCACGTCGCGCGCAACGACGAGCTCGGAATGCTGTCCGATTGGTTCAACAGCATGGCGCGCCAAGTCGAAGACTCGCATCGAAATCTGGAATCGAAAGTCGCCGCGCGTACCAAGGAGCTCGCGGCGACGGTCGCCATCCTGACGGGAAATGCGTCGGTCGACGGCGCCGTGCGCGCGATGCGCGATAAGGGCGATTATCTGGTAAAGCCCGCAGAGCCCGAGCAGCTGGTCGGTACGCTCGAGCGCAATGGCGAAGAGTGGCACCGTCGACGCGCCGAAATCGGCATGCGCGAGAGTGAAGACCGGCTGCGGCTGATCTTCGACCACGTCAACGACGCGCTCTTCATCGCCGACGACAGCGGGAAGATCATTGACGCCAACCCGGCTGCCTGCAGCCTCACTGGCGAAGCGATCGTCGATTTGAGAAAACGCACGATTGCGGACGTCCTTCCGGAGAGCGTAACCACCAACAATGGCAACGGTCACCCGTCGCCGCCGAAAAATTCGCTGGCGGGCCCCGTAACAGAAAAGAAAAGGGAGCAGCGTGTGCTCGATATTCGGTCGACTGCATTCGCCCCGGGCGTCAGCGTCTACACGGTTCGCGATCTCACGCGCCAGCGAAAGCTCGAGGACCAGCTCGCGCAGGCGCAAAAGATGGAAGCGGTGGGCCAGCTCGCCGGCGGCATCGCCCACGATTTCAATAATCTGCTGACCGTGATCATGAGCTACAGCTCATTGCTGTTGTCAGATCTCGGAACCGACCACGCCATCAGAGGCGACATCGTGGAGATCAGCGACGCGGCCGAGCGCGCCGCGGCCCTGACGCGACAGTTATTGGCATTCAGCAGAAAGCAGGTCCTGCAAACCCGCCCGGTGAGCATGAACAGTGTTGTCACCGACGTGGAGAAAATGCTGCGTCGCCTGATCGGCGAGGATATTTCGCTGATGACCGCGCTGGAGCCAGCGTTGCCGCTGATCAACGCCGACCCAGGCCAGCTCGAGCAGGTACTTATCAATCTCGCGGTGAATGCACGCGACGCGATGCCGGCCGGTGGACTTCTCACGATCACGACTGCCAGCGCGGAGCTCTCCAGCGAACAGGGCGACAGATATATCGGCGCTGACTCCGGGAGTTACGTAATGCTAGCGGTCACCGATACTGGAAGCGGAATGACGAAGGAAGTTCAGCACCGTCTCTTTGAGCCTTTTTATACGACAAAGGGACCGGGCAAAGGGACGGGGCTCGGACTGGCAACGGTCTACGGCATCGTCAAGCAATCGGGCGGCGACGTCTACGTGTATTCGGAGCTCGGCCAGGGGACAAGCTTCAAGGTCTATTTTCCGCGTCTCACGACCACGGTGGAAGGGATTCCGACGACCGCGGAGCATCAGGCGACGGCACCGCGTGGAACTGAAACGGTGCTACTGGCGGAGGACGACGACGCGCTGCGCGCCTTGAGCGCACGCGTTCTCGGAGCGCTCGGGTACAAAGTGCTGCTTGCGCGTACCGGCAGCGAAGCTCTGAGAATCGTCGCCGAATACGAGGGTGATATCGATATCATCGCGACCGACGTCGTGATGCCGGAGATGAACGGAAGCCAACTAGTGAAGCTGGTAGTCGAAGCGCGCCCGAACATCGCGGTGCTTCTCATGTCAGGCTACACTGACGACGAGGTGATGCGACGCGGCGTGCTGGACGGGAAAACGGCATTTCTGCAGAAGCCATTCACGCCTGATTTGCTGGGACACAAGGTCCGACAGGTGCTCGATCGAAGCGTTTCAAAGAGCAAGAGCGCCAATTAGCGTCTAGCCAGCGTGGTTCGCATTCAGGCTTGCGTTCTGGTGGCCCGATTGCTCCCTTTTAGTACCTACTCCGAGAGCAACGATCATGGATGACCGGAAGCTCCGGGCGCTCGCCAAGAAAAACGCCGCCAAGGCGGCGAAGTCGAGTGGCCGGAAGGGATTTGGGAAAAAGTACGACAAGAACCTCTCCGATCTGCCGACCGACGAGGCGACGCTCAAAGAACGCCAGGAGCACGAGCGCTTCTTCAAGGAAATGCGGAAGCGGGAGTTCTGATGAAAGGCACCGCCATTTTCGCGGTATTATCGGCTGGGATCCTGTTTGCGGGGAGAGCAGACGCGCAGCAACCCCCTGCTGGAGCACAACCCGCCGCCCAGCCCGCGCAACGGCCGGCGCCGGTTCCTCGCGCGGCTCCCAGCACCCGCGCGACTGTCGCGGTCCTTATCGATCGGCGTTGGGTAGAGGGCGGCTGGGGCAACGAGTCAGCCGTCGCAGGTCCGGCGCGTATCGAAATCGATTGGGGCCAGCCGCATCTTCGCGGCAGAAGCGTGATCGGGATGCCTGGCGTAGTACCGTGGGACAGTGTCTGGCGAACCGGCGCGAACATGGCGACACAGCTCACCGCTGAAGTGGATCTGACGATCGGCAATACGTTCATACCCCGCGGGATCTACACGCTATTCTCGCTGCCGACCCGCAATGGCTGGAAGCTGGTCATCAGCAAGCAGGCGCTCGAATGGGGAACTGACTACGATCCAACCAGGGATCTCGCACGAATCGACCTCAGGTCGCGCACTTTGCCGGAGCCGCTCGAGAGCCTCACGTTCTGGCTGATTCCCACACCGGAGACTGCGGCGTCGACGGCTTTCCCGCACGGAATTCTGAGGTTCGCGTGGGGAAATACGGAGCTGTCGACGGATTGGCGAGTAGGGCGCTAACCGCGCGCCGCCCCCTCCAGCCGCGCGTCGAACTCGGCGCGCGCTTTTTTTGTCGCTCTGATCCCGAGCCGCTTTGGATTTGAGACCGGAATGTAAGCGAGCTCGACCCCGGATGCGGCGCGCTGCAGCAGCATCCCACCGCGCGCCATGTCACCGTGGCCGACGAATTCACGCGGGAAAACCAGACGCTCTCCGAAGATGGGCTCCAGGACGTCCACGTACTTACCGGTCGCAACGCTCCCGAGCAGGACGACATCGCACCTGGGGCCAATCTTGGTGGCGAGACGCCGAGCATCGCTTTCGAGTGGCAATCGGTATCTCGATTCCTCGGCCTCGATTGGAACCGTAGCGAAGCGCTCCAGGTCCCTGAGCGTAACCATCACGCCGGGCGAGCAGAGTCCATCGGTCGGGGTAATTATGTGGACTCCTGAGGCGCGTCGCGGCGGGGGATTCTCGAATGCCCGCGCGTAGTTCAACTTTCCCCGGAAATAGAGACCGCTGAGGAAGCTGAATACCTCGCCGAGCGGCGCGCCCTCCGCGCTCCGGACGCGCTGGGCGATTGTGAAATCGGCCTGCAAGTTGAACAGAAGCGCGGCACGCTTTACGCCGCAACTGGCTGGTGAAAGGAGGAAGATTCGCCGCTGTCGCACGCTGTCGAGTTCAGCAATTTGTTCGCCGCTCCACCGGGCTGGAGAAGCGCCCGGACGTGAGTGGCGTTAGAATTCGTGAGGGGGACTTTCATGGCAAGCAACAGACTTCAAGAGCTTCATGACGCCGGCCAATCCATCTGGCTCGACAGCATCGACAGGAGAATTCTGCACGATGGCGAGCTGGACCATCGCATCCGCGAGGACGCTCTTACCGGCATGACGTCGAACCCGACGATTTTTCAGAAGGCGCTCTCGTCCAGCAACGCGTACGACGAGCAGATCACCGAAGCCGAAGATCAGGGCTTCACAAACTGGCAGCTGTTTGAGCTACTCGAGACGACCGACGTTCGAGACGCATGCAAGCACTTCGCCGGTGTTTACAGCCTGACGCGCGGCCACGATGGATACGTCTCGATCGAAGTTTCGCCCGGAGTTTCCGGCTCGGCGGATGCGACGGTCGAGGAGGCACGCCGGCTCTGGACGACGGTCGATTGCCCGAACCTGATGGTGAAGGTGCCAGGCACGCCAGAGGGAGCGGTCGCCGTGCGCAGGCTCATTGCCGAGGGTATCAACGTAAACATTACGCTTCTTTTCGCGATTGAAGCGCACGAGCGGGTCATCGATGCCTACTTAGCTGGTCTCGAAGACCGTGTCAAAGCGAAGCAGCCGATCGACGGCCTCGCATCGGTGGCGAGCTTTTTCGTCAGCAGGGTCGACACCGAAGTGGATAAGCGCCTTGACGCGCTGATCGCGAAAGCAACCCCACCCGAGAAGGAGCGTCTCAAACTCCTCAAGGGCCGCGCGGCCATCGCGAACGCAAAGCTTGCCTACAGGCTTTTCAGGCGGAAATTCGCCGGTCCGCGCTGGGAGGCGCTGGCGAAGCAGGGCGCCCGTGTGCAGCGCCCGCTCTGGGCGAGCACGAGCACGAAGAATCCCGAATACCGCGACGTAATGTACGTCGAGGAGCTGATCGGTCCCGACACCGTCGATACGATGCCACCGGCCACGATCGATGCCTTCCGCGACCACGGCGTAGTCGACAAAACGGTCGACAAGAAACTCGCGGCCGAAGAGGGACTGCTCAAGGAAATCGAGGCCGTGGGGATCTCGATGAAGGAAGTCACCGAGAAGCTCCTCGTCGACGGCATCGCGAGCTTCCAGAAATCTTTCGATGAGCTGATTGCCGGACTCGACGCGAAGGTGGGCTCACTTGCACCTGGCGGGAAGTGACGGGCATCTACACTCCTCGCACGAAGATCGTTTGCACGCTTGGGCCCGCTACCGCGGCCGATGACACGCTCCGCGGGCTGATCGAAGCCGGCATGAACGTGGCGCGGGTCAACTTTTCACACGGGACCCACGAGCAGCACACTCAGACGATCGCAATGGTTCGCCGTCTCGCCAAGGAGGCCGGCAAGCCAATCGCCATCCTCGGGGATCTGCAGGGGCCGCGCATCAGGATTGGCGACCTTGCAAAGCCGATAACCCTCAGGGTCGGCGAAGACATCGTGCTAGTGCACGAAGGTCAGGAGCGAGATGGCGAAATTCCCGTCACCTACGACCAGCTCGCCAACGACGTTCGTGTGGGCGACAGAATCCTGATCGACGATGGCCTTATCGAGTTGGTCGCTCTCGATGTCAGCAACGCGCGGGTGAAGGCGCGTGTCCTGAACGGCGGCGAGCTGAAAAGCCACAAGGGGCTGAACCTGCCTGGCATTCAGGTCTCGGCGCCTTCGATCACGGAGAAAGACGCGGCCGACATCAAATTCGCAGTCGAGCAGCAGGTCGACTATTTAGCGCTCAGCTTCGTGCGACGCGCCGAGGACATCGACTCGCTGCGCAATCTGATTCCCAAGTGGCTTCTGGTCGTGGCGAAGATCGAGAAAGACGTCGCGCTCCACAACATCGAGGCGATCGTTCGGGCATCGGACGCGGTGATGGTCGCCCGCGGCGACCTCGGTGTCGAGTTGCCATTCGAGGCGGTGCCCGGAGCGCAGAAGCGAATCATTCGTCTCGCGAACAGGTACGGCCGTCCCGTCATCACCGCCACCCAGATGCTCGAGTCGATGATCGAGCACCCACGACCGACTCGCGCCGAGGCGAGTGACGTCGCCAACGCCATCATGGATGGAACGGACGCCGTGATGCTCTCCGCCGAGACGGCAGCGGGCGCCTATCCGCGTCTGGCCGTGGAAGCCATGACTCGCATCATCAAGGAAATCGAGACGCATCCTCCGGTCGCGCCGTTCTCCGGCGCGGAACAGGGCGACGGCGTGGTCACAACCGAGGTGGCGATTGCCGCCGCCACGGTTGCCGCGGTCGACATGCTTGGTGCGCCGCTCGTCGTCGTCTTCACCAAGAGTGGTTTCTCGGCACGAGTGGTCGCCTCCAAGCGACCGCCAGTCCCGATCCTCGCTTTGACGGACGAGGCTCGCACCTACCGGCAGCTCGCGCTCGTTTGGGGAGTCGTGCCCGAGCTCGTTCCGCACTGCGCTGACTATGACGAGATGATGCAGCAGACGAAGAGCGTCGTCGTGCAGCGGGAGCTCGCGAGTGGAGGCGATCGCATCATCGTCACTGCCGGCGTCCCATTCGACATGCCCGGCACCACCAATTTGCTCAAGGTGGAGATCGTCTGAAACTCACTTTTCTGGGGACGGGAACCAGTTTCGGCATCCCCCAGATTGGATGTGCGTGCGAAGTGTGCAGATCGACTGATCCCCGCGACAAACGGACCCGCGTTGGCGCGCTCGTCGAAACGAATGGAGGGACGCGGATTCTCATCGATACTCCGCCGGAGTTGCGGCTGCAGCTCATTGCCGCCGGGGTGAGTGGCGTCGATGCGATTCTCTTCACGCACGACCACGCTGATCACGTCCACGGAATCGACGACATTCGCGCCCTGTCAGATCGCAGCGATATCCCGGTCGAGATGTATGGCCCCCCCGATGCGATGGCGCGGCTGACAAAGCGCTTCGCCTACATCTTCGACGATTCGATCCGCCCGCTGCCTGGCACGAGCAAACCGGAGGGACGCGCGCATCCGGTGCCGCCTGGAAAAAGCTTTCGGGTTGGCGACGTCGATGTGCTGCCTGTGTCGATCCCTCACGGCCCGGTGTCGGTCTATGGCTACCGCATCGGCAACCTTGGATACGTCACCGATGCGAAGGAGTTGCCGGACGACGCACTGCGCGCTTTTCGCGGCGTGGACGTTCTCGTTCTGAACGCGCTCTTTCGCACGCCGCACCCAACCCACCTCAGCGTTGCCGAGGCGGTTAGCGTCGCCCAGAAGGTCGGAGCGCGCCAGACGTGGCTCACGCATCTCACGCATCGCACGAGTCACGCTGAGCTCGAGGCCGAGCTGCCGCGCGGCATCGCTCCTGCGTTCGACGGGTTGATCGTAGAGGTCAATTGAGATGACGCTGAAACTCGATTACTCCAACATGATGATCTCGCCAGGCGGGATCGATCAGAAATCGTGGAGCGGAGCCGCGAAGCGATTCTCCGACGCGAAGCGCGGGCTCGATGCATTGCGGGCGTCGGGCAAGGTCGGATTCGTCGACCTCGCGGGCAACGCCGATCTTCTGAATCAGGTCACGCGTTTCGCGGCGCAGGCACGAGGCAAATACGACGACATCGTTATTCTCGGCATCGGTGGATCGGCGCTCGGCCCGATCGCTTTGCGCACTGCGTTACGGCCGAGTGGGTGGAACATGCTGGACGACAAGGCGCGTGGGGGATTTCCACGACTTCACGTGCTCGACAACGTCGATCCCGAAACGATCGCCGCTCTTCTCCAGCGACTGCGCCTCGACCGCACTCTTTTCATCGTCACCTCGAAGTCCGGCGGCACCGCCGAGACGATGGCGCAATTCCTCATCGTGCACGAACGGCTCACGTCTGGGAAGCTGGACGTCGCCAAGCAAATGGTATTTGTCACCGATCCAAAGCAGGGTGCGCTCCGACCATTGGCAGAGCGCCTGAACGTGCCGACGCTCGACATTCCGCCTGATGTCGGGGGACGATTCAGCGTTCTCACGCCCGTCGGAACGCTCCCGGCCGCGCTCATTGGCATCGACGTGGAATCTCTACTCGATGGCGCCGGCCAAATGGCGACGAGGTGTGACGCGGCGGATCTCCCAAAGAATCCGGCTGGCGTATACGCGATGCTGCAATGGCTCGCCCACACCGAGCTGCATAAGTCGATCGCCGTCTTCATGCCGTACTCGGACCCGCTTCGCGACTTCGCGGGGTGGGTGGTGCAGCTGTGGGCCGAGAGCCTCGGGAAAAAGAGACCCGACGGGACATCGGTAGGCTCGACACCACTGCCCGCGCTGGGTGCGACCGACCAGCACGCGCAGGTCCAGCTGTTCATGGAGGGCACGCCGGACAAAACGGTAACTTTCGTCGCGGTAAAGAACCGGTCGACCGACGTCAAGATTCCGGCCGGGTTTCCCGATGTGACGGAGCTGGGTTATCTCGCTGGTCATACTCTTGGAGACCTCATCGACATTGAGCGGCAGGCCACCGCCGGCGCGCTCGCCCGACGAGGAAGGCCGAACATGACGATTCATCTGGACCGGGTGGACGCTCCGCACGTTGGAGAGCTGATAATGTTTCTCGAGATCGCAACCGCGTACGCGGGGCAACTGTACGAGATCGACGCGTTCAACCAGCCCGGAGTGGAGCTCGGCAAGCAGTTCGCCTACGCTTTGCTGGGACGCCCGGGGTCGGAGGCCGCGAAAAAGGAATGGCAGTCGCTTCCGAAGAGCGATCCACTCTGGAGCGTATGAAGGAACAGGGAAGACCGAAGCCTAGCTACTTCCCTCTTCCCGCTTCCCGGTTCCCGCTTAGTTTGTCCTAATATGTTCGCAAATCCATTTAATAAAGCAGTCGCCGTCGTCGACGGTGGGGTGACAGTCCACGACGAATCCGCCATCGCGTCTCCGACGATGGACAAGCTCGTGTACACGGCGGTTTTCGGTGACCCCGACGATCGTGACGACGCGCGGTGGCTGATCTGGGAGATCGGCCAGGCAGTTGGAGTGCAGCCGGCCTCGATCCACGACCTTTATCTGGCGCGCGGACGCGGCGAAACCGGCGGCTTCACGGTTCCGGCAATGAATATCCGCGGGATGTCGTACGACACGGCGCGCGCTCTCTTTCGCGCCGCAATCAAGCTCAAAGTCGGTGCTCTGATCCTCGAGATCGCGCGCTCCGAGATCGCCTACACCGATCAGCGACCAGCCGAGTATGTGTCGGTGATGCTGGCCGCCGCGCTGCGCGAAGGGTTTCGCGGGCCGGTATTCATTCAGGGCGACCACTTTCAGGTGAATGCCAAGAAATTCGCCGTCGACCCCGTGCCGGAAGTAAACGGTGTAAAGCAGCTCGCGCGCGAAGCGATCGCGGCCGGTTTCTACAACATCGACGTCGATACCTCGACCCTCGTCGATCTTTCCAAGCCGACTCTCAAGGAGCAGCAGCGAGTCAATTTCGAGCAGGCGGTCGAGCTCGCACTGACCGTGAGAAGCCTGCAGCCAGAAGGAATCAACATTTCGATCGGCGGCGAGATCGGTGAAGTCGGCACCCAGAATTCGACCGTCGAAGAGCTCGAGACCTACATGAACGGGTTCAACGAGACACTTGCTCGGCGCTCGCCCGGAACCGAAGGCCTGTCGAAAATCAGCGTGCAGTCGGGTACCACGCACGGCGGCGTAGTCCTCGCCGACGGAAGCATCGCCGACGTCAAGATCGATTTCGATACTTTGGCCCGGCTCTCCAAGGTTGCAAGGGAGAAATACGGGCTGTCCGGTGCGGTGCAGCATGGCGCTTCGACGTTGCCCGACAGCGCATTCCACAATTTCCCGCGCACCGAAACCGCGGAGATTCACCTCGCGACGAATTTTCAGACGATGCTGTACGACAACATCTCGCCTGAATTTCGGCGCGAGATTTACGAGTGGCTCCGTGAGAACGCGAAGGACGAGCGAAAGCCGAGCGATACGGATGAGCAGTTTTTTTACAAGACGAGGAAGAAGGCGCTCGGCCCCTTCAAGAAAAGATTCTGGGACTTGCCCGCGGACGTGAAAAACCGCCTCGCCAAGGCTTACGAGGAGAAATTCAGCTTCCTCTTCACGCAGCTGGCCGTGGCCAACACCCGCGACATCGTCGATCGCTTTGTCGAGCCCCTCGAGCAGCACAAGCCGCGGCCCCACCCTGACCTGGCGATAGTCGAAGCAGCCCCGGACGACGCAGATCTGAGTGACTGAATCCCGCCACTCGCGCGCGCCGGATGCCCTGAAAACGGTTCGTGAAATAGTTCGAAGCGCCGGCCACGAGATCCGGAACTCTCTCAATGGCGTGGCGGTAAATGTCGAGGTCGTTCGCAGCAGAGTCGGTCAGGGCCGCGTTGCAGCGGAGGATCTCGCGTCGTTCGCTGAGCGCGCCTCGGCGCAGATCTCCGAAGCGGGCGCGCTCAGCGACGGTCTGTTGGCGCTGGTGGGGGCAGTACTGACTGCGCAGGGCAAGGGAACCCTCAAGAGTCGCAGGTCCCGGCGCGATGGAAATCAAATCGAGATAACGGTTTACGGCGCGGGCGCGGCAGCAGTAGTGTCTGATATCGAACGGTTGGCTAGCCGGATCGGAGCTGCGGTCGAGCAGGTCGGTCGGAAGGTTATATTAACGGTCTCGCCCGAGGGTATGAGCCATTCCAAAGACTGAAAACAAGCAAGCAAAAGTTCTCATCGCCGACGACGACCGTTCAATCACCGAAGGGTTGAGCGCGATTTTACGCGACGAGGGATACGAGGTCGCCGTGGCGGTCGATGGCCAGAAGGCGCTCGACCAGCTCGGTGCCGAGCCGTTCGGTGTGGTGCTCGCTGACCTCAAGATGCCGAAGGTGGACGGATTGGCGCTTCTCAAGGAGCTGCAGCAACGCGCGATTCCCACCGAGTGCATCATCGTGACGGGCCAGGCGACCGTCGATTCGGCGGTGCAGGCAATGCGCGAAGGCGCGTACGACTACGTCGAGAAGCCGCTGACGGCCGACAAGTTGAATCGCCTCAAGGCGCTTATCCCGAAGGCGCTCGAGAAGTTCAACGTCCAGCAGAAGAACCGTGAGCTGTCGTCCAAGCTCGAAGGACTCACGCATTATGGTGAGTTGACGGGGCAGTCGGAGGAGATGCGCGCCGTCTACCAGATCATCGAAGCGGTTGCCCCATCGACCGCAAGCGTGCTCATCTTCGGGGAATCGGGCACCGGCAAGGAGCTGGTTGCGCGCGCCATCCATGCGAAAAGTGAGCGAGCCAGGGGGCCGTTCTTCGCGCTGAATTGTGCGGCGCTGCCGAAGGACATTCTCGAGAACGAGCTGTTCGGACACGAGAAGGGCGCGTTCACAGGCTCGACCAATGAGAAGCCTGGAGCCTTCGAGATGGCCGACGGCGGCTCGATCTTCCTGGACGAGATCGCCGAGATGCCGCCCGACATTCAGGTAAAGCTGTTGCGCGCGATCGAATCGCGAACGATCAGGCGCCTCGGCGGCAAGAAAGAGATCGAGGTGGACATCCGAATCGTCGCCGCCACCAACCGTGACGTGCAGAAGGCGCTGGCCGACAACGATCTGCGTGAGGATCTCTATTATCGGCTCGCAGTCGTCGAGTTGTTTCTCCCACCACTGCGTGAGCGCATCGGCGACATCAAGCTGCTCGCGAATGAGTTTCTCGTTCGTTTCGGCGAGCAGAATGGCAAGCCAATGTCCGGGTTCGACGACGCGGCGTGGGAGTGGATCCTCTCCTACAATTGGCCGGGCAACGTCCGCGAGCTGAAGAACGCGGTCGAAAGGGCAGTCATCATGGGCCGCGGCGACAAGATCAGGGCGGCCGATATCATGCCACGGCACATTCGCCGCGGCAGCGAGATCACCACGTCGATCACCGTGCCGCCGGGGGCGACGCTCGCGGATACGAGGCGCCAGTTGGTGTTGCGAGCGTTTGCTTCTACCAACGGCGACTATACGCGTACCGCGACCATCGTCGGGATGTCGCCCGCCGAGGTTCGCGGGGAGATATCATCGCTCCTCAATGGCGCCATCAGCGACGTGTCGGGCTCGATCGCCGCCGGAGCCGTCACGAACGGGGCGCAGCGTTCGACGCGGCCGCCGGAATCAGCACCAACCGCGGGAAAAGCAGCGAAGGCTCCGGTCAAATCGGCGGCAGCCCCAGCCAAATCCAAGGCGAAACGGCGCTAATGAGGTGGAGGACGAAAATGGACGAGCAAGATTGGTACGATGATGAAGAGCTGGACTACCCGGAGCCTTACGTCATCGTCGAGAAGCGCGGCGGAGGGATCGGATCTCTTCTCATTGGACTCGCCATAGGTGCCGGTGCCGCGCTGCTCTTCGCTCCGCAGAGCGGCGAAGAAACTCGTCGGGTGATTGCGCATCGTGCGCGGCGGGCGCAAGACGCGGCACAGGATTTCGTTGAGGATCTGAGCGGCACGGTCGGCGAGAAGTTCAGTGAAGTGCGCGCAAGCGTCGAGGAGCGCATCGAAGCGACACTCGACGCTGTCGATGCCAAGAAGCGGAGAGTGTCGAACGCGTACCACGCCGGCCGGTCCGCGGCGCGCGAAGCGCGCGGTGAGCTGGAGCAGCGCATCGCCGAGAGCAAAGCGGCGTACAAAGACAGCTAGTGCCTCAGCGCGGGCTAGCTGCCCGGCTGGGTTGGCTGCTTCGCGATTACGCGAAGCGAGTCTGGGACAATAGCGGCGAAGACAACGTGTTCTTCCTGGCCGGCGGAATCGCCTTCAACATCCTGCTCGCGGCCGTCCCGTTTTTCCTGCTCCTCGCGACGAGCCTCATCTACCTGCTGAATCAGTCGCCCGATACCACGTCGGCGGAAGTGCTCACCATCGTCGACAAATTTCTGCCTCCGCATCCGCCGGGCGATTCAGGACCGGCGGCCAGCATCCTCAACGAAGTCATCAAACGACGCGGCTCGCTGGGGATTTACAGCGCAATCGGCTTCATCTGGTTCTCGACGCGACTTTTCGGGTCGCTGCGCACGGTGCTCGCGGCGATTTTCGACATCGATACCGATCGTGGAATCATCGCGGGAAAGATCTTCGACATCGAGATGACGCTCGTCTCGAGTCTGTTGCTCGTCGCGTACACATCGTTGAGCGCCTATCTGGCGATCGCTACCACCCGTGGCGGGGCGGTTCTCGCCGATCTCGGACTCCGCAAGGAGCTGATGGGCCAGCTCGAATACAACTTCGGTCAGCTGCTGGCGTTCTCGTTCATCGCGACGATGTTTTTTTCGCTGTACAAATTTCTGCCGCATCGCAAAATCAGGTGGAGAACCGCGCTGATCGCCGCGCTCTTCACGAGCGTCCTGCTGGAGATGGCAAAACGGGCGTTTTCGGCGTACGTGCGTTCGTTCAATCCGGGCTCGTTTTACAGCGGCACGGTCGCTGCACTGGTTTTGGTCGTAATCTGGGTGTACTACGCCTCGTTCATCTTCATCATTGGCGGCGAGGTTGCCCAGGTATACGAGCTTCGCCGCGTGCGGAAGATGCAGCGCGAGGCGTTCGAGGATTGAGAAGCACTGGGATTTTGCCGGGTCTTCCGGCGAACACACTTTTGGAGGGGGAGGACGTCTCGTGCGCAAGTTCGCAGCAGTTGCGGCCGTGCTGGCCGTTGTCTCGATCTCGGCCTGCAAGAAAACGGGAGAGGGAGAGTACCAGGTTGAAAAGCCGGTCGTCGGGACGCAGACCGATACCATCCACACGCCGACGGTGGACGTCGGAACGGATACCGCGAAAGTCGCAGTGCCCAAAGTCGAAGTGAAGAAAGACAGCGCGACGATCAAGGTTCCGACAGTGAAGGTGAAGCCGGCGAAGAAATAACTTCTTCGCTATTGGGCCCGTGCGCCGACAGCGCACCAACAAAGCCCCGCCAGTTCTGGCGGGGCTTTGTTGTAACTACCAACACGCATCCACTGTTTTTGTTTTGTGACGTTAGCTCGAAGCCCGCAGCCGCTCCGCTCACAGCCCCCAGCGGGTAGTCGTAAGTGGCAGTTAAACAGACCATACGTGTGCTATATTTGTACTTGCCCCAGGTCCCGGAGGGCGCAAGCCCGCTAACTCCGTCAGGACCCCGAAGGTAGCAGCGGCATG
>WNGC01000935.1_pt1 | contig 31625 bp, 14 predicted proteins | sample 5400051 | NCBI WGS metagenome assembly WNGC01 (sample SAMN13153368, study PRJNA577476) | soil metagenome | isolation source: 20 cm soil or saprolite under grassland replicate 2 | place: USA:California | collected 2016-06-15
GCACTGCCAGTTCGCGCCGCTCAGACGCAACCAGGACCGCTACGTTTCCAGCTGGCTTTGCCCGACCCCGACCGGTCCGATGAGGTTCCGCGATGTGCTGACCGCCAGCGACCTGACCAGCTATCAGGACGTGAGCGAGGCGCATTCGGCGCAGCACGTGACCCAACAGAAAGTCGAGGCCCGGCGGGTGGGTGAGTGTCCGGGACTGGGCGCGGGCGCCCCGCTCCCCCGCACCCCGAAGCCACGGCGGCCGTGACCGCCCGCCCGTCTGACTACGGCGTGATCCAATCGCCGAGCGGCGCGACCCCGGTCCCCTGCGGATCGGAAAAACGCACGATGTAGCCACCCTTGGAGGCGAAGCGCTGGCCCGGGGCGAGGGTGAGACGCGGGTAGTAGCCGGTCAGGATGCGGTGATCGAGCGCCATTTCCACGCGCTCGATCAGATAGTCCCGCACGAAGGCATCCACCATGTGGTTCAGGGTCTCCGACAGCAGCCCGCAGGCGAGATATGTGTCGGCCTGCACCTGCCGGGCGAGGAGCGGGATCTTACGCATCCGGAACCAGCTGAGCGCGTAATCGACGCGCACCACCCGTCGCCCGGGAAGGTCCACCGGGTAGGCCATGCGCGTGACCGCGCGCCAACTGGCGGGGAGCGGTGCCTGCTCGAGCCCGCCCATTTCCCCGGACATCCACACCCGTGATGTCGTGACGGGAACCGTTGCCAGAGCCTGCAGGTCCTGCGGCCGCAGCCACAGCACCAACGCATCGGTCGGACCGACCTCGCGCAACGCCGCAGCGAGATCCTTTGAGGCGGCGTGCGCCTTCAACACGCGGTTTACGATCTGCTGCCCGGCATCGGTGCGCGCCGCCTGCAGCGTCCGGGCCGCCTGTTCGCCCACATCTCCCGCCCTGAATACCTGCACCAGAGTGTGGATCGGCTCGCGGGTCTGCGCGAGCTCGCGTGCGATCAGTTGCGCTTCCAGCAGCACACCGCGCGAGAAATAGACCGAGTAGAAATCACTATCTTGTCCCACGGGTGCTTCGACATTGGGAAACAGGCACGGCAGTGACTGCGCCTCGCAAAATTTCTGCACCGGTCCCCAGTTGCTGCCGCCGAGGCCCGAGATCACCGCGAACACCGGCTCGGAGGCCAGATACTTGCGCAGCTGCGCCTCCCAGGTCGCAGGCGCACCGGTGAGCTCCCACACGTGCAGCTGCCAGCGCCGCTCGACGCGAAACATCATCGTGTGGGAGGAATACAGGGGCGGCGCCTTGGTGCGCGCCATGGCGTTGTTCTTGTCCACGAAATACTGATTCATCACGTCGAGCATCCCGCGGCGCTTCACCGGGTCCGCATCGGGGGTGATGATGGTGGCGAAATGCAGCACCGCAGTGCTCACCCCGGGGCTTGCAGAGACCTTGATGTCCTTGAGGTAACCGATGAGCTCAGCCATGGCTGCATCATCGATCTGGTAGCGTGGCATCAGATAATTCAGCGTCTTGCCGTCCGCGCCGACGCCCTCGCGGATCGCGCGTGCCAGGCTCTCATCGGTATACGCCTCGTGGTTGATCCGCTCGGTGTCGACGAACGGCACGCCCTGCTGCTCGAGACTCTTGCCGCGCGCAATGAAGAGGTATGGCCCGGCGATCGGCGGGATGGTGATCCGGCCCTCGCTGGATCCCAGGCCGCTGCGACGGTGACAGTTGACGCAGGCCGCATCCGCCCCCCTGAGCGTCGCGCCGGCCTCGCGTGTGGCCTGCACCGGCTCTGCGGAGGGGAGCAGGCCGCGCCGGTACAGGGTTTCTCCGACCGACGGCTGCGGTGGCGGCGCCGCGAGCGCGCCAGCCCCCAGCAGCCCTGACAGCGCGATCACAGCTGCCCGCGCAACAGCGGGCCCGCTGGTCGGCGTCGCCCGCCCGCCAGGGCGGGTCATCCTAGGGGGAAGCAAGCAGCTTCTGGTAGTCGTCCACCAGCTCGTCCGGGGTGACGAAGCCCTCGATACGGAGCCAGGGCTTGCCCGGAGTCGATCGCAGCAGCGTCACCGGGGTATGACTCATCTTCTCGCCCCGATAGACGTCGAAGGCGCGCTGCGCCGCGATGCTGGCCGCGACGGTGCCGGTGTAGTACTGCCACTCCGGTCCAGCATGAAACTTCCGGGCGTACTCGCTGAGCCGCGCCGGAGTGTCCTGCTCGGGGTCGATCGAGATTGACATCAGGTGAATCCGGGCCGCCTCCGGGCCAAGCTTATCCTGGAATTCCTCGAGCGTCCGGCTGGTGAGCGGGCAGATCGATGAGCAGGTCGTGAAAATGAAATTCAGCAGCACCGGCCGGCCATCGTCGAGCTCCTGCGGTAGCGACACGCTCTTGCCATCCGCACGCACCAGCATCACGGCCGGAGTTTCATAACTCGCCGTGGCCCGCGATATGCTGGCCGCCGTCGCGACCGCGAGCAGCATACCCGTCGCGCACGTCAGCGTAGCGCCGAGCCAGCCTGGTATGCGCGGCCGCATGTGCGCTACCTCTTGGCGGCCGCCGGCGTTGCCGGCGCGGCAGGGGGCGGCGTGGCCGCGGCCAGTGCCTGCGGCTTGGCAAAGCGCGCATCGTCCAGTGTGCGATTCACTTCCACTGCCTCGATCACCATCTTGTGGGTGCGCGGATTGCCCTCGTTCGCCGTCTCGTACAGATAGGGGACCATGACTCCGTGTACGGATCTGAAGTCACGCTGGGTGATCCACACGGCGCGCATCTTGCCGTCCATGCGGCGCGGCAGTCCCTCGACCTTGACATCCAGGAAGCTCTTCGCATCGATCCAGATGTGCTGCACGTCGCCGTTCCTGAGGGTGAGTTTCAGCTTGTAGGCATCCTGGCCGTCGACCGGGTCCATGCCCTCGACCGCGACCTGGCTGCCCTTGGCGGCGTAGTCCACCAGGGGCGGCTCGAGATCGGCTTTGCTCTCCTCCGACTTGGCCTCCTCCGCCGTGAACGGCTCGATGTCCTCACGATTGAGGTAGGGCCGCAGTTTCCACCCCTGCTGCCCGTCGTAGACCTGCACGGCGGTCTTGCCGGCAAAGTCGATCTCGAGGCGCGACTTGCGCGGGCGCTTCATCTCGAGCCTGAAGGGCAGTTGCACCTGCCGCTCCGCTGTCCCCTTCACCGCCGCCTGGGCGGCCGCACGCTCTCCCCGTCGGGCGCTGGCTCCCGCGCCCTGCCGGGCTATCGTGGTGCTGCGGGTCACCGAGTCACCCGTGCCCGCATCGAGCTTGCCGCTCACGGCAAGCGTCTGTACCGCGTGCCAGGCCTTGACGCCGCCGCGCGCGGCGACATGCTTTTCGACGATCTGGGAAAGACTGACCCCTGGCGGCGGCGCTCTGAGCGCGCCCGCGGCCAGTGCCGGCGCAAGACTTGCGCCCGCGAAGAGACTCATCAAGAAAAGCGCTTTGCTTCGCATCGGCATCCCCTGATTGGACATCTTATAAGTGTGGGATTGTGACATGATCTTCCTTCGATTCTGTGCGGCCCGTCTCGGGTCCGCTGGCCGCGGGGGCCGTCGCGCTAGTCGACGACCAGCCCATCCGCGTGGAATGCCCCGATCACGACGTTCACGTGGTCGCCACGTTTCACCAGGCGGCCCTTGTTGGAGAACACCATCCAGTAGGACTTGCCCTCTTCCGGCGGGGCGCTCTGCCGCAGCTGTCCGACGTTCTCCATCGAGGGCACCACCAGCTTGACCCCCGCTTGCGGGTCGATCAGGACCGGCTCGTTTTTCTTGTCGTTCAGCGCCTTGGCCTTGCTCGCGTCGAGCACCCGGTAGGTGAAGCGAAGCACCTCCCCCGACTCGGCCCATTTCACACCCAGCGAGTCCACGCCCCAGACCAGCCGGTAATAGCTGCCCGCGCGTCCGGCGAACCGGTCCGGCCGGTAGCGCGATTTAGGTCGGGGCACCGGCGATGGCCGGGCCGCTGGCGAAGACCCGGCCGCTGAGCCTTCGGCCTTGTTCGGCGCGGAGGAACCTGGGGTACCCTGCGCCCACGCAGCCCCACAGAACAGCACACCGGCGAGAAAGATCGATCGGATCATCGGTCCCTGATTCTAATGGAAACCTGGCATCCAGAGTTCTGGATGCCAGGTTTTTGCCACAGTCTCTGCTGTCGCTCAGTTGCCGTTGAAGTTCGGGCTGTTCTGCGACGTGGTCGCCGGACCGGTGTCCGTCAACGTAACGTGCGCCGTCGACGGGCAAGTGCCCGTCGCCGTCGTCGTGCAAGTCGCGGGCGGCACATACTGCAGGTTGATCGTGCAGGTATTTCCCGGTCCCGAGCTCGGGCTGAGAACCGTGCCCGAGGCGCAAGTTCCGCCCGTGATCGAGAAGGCTCCTGTGCCGGCGGTCCTTGTGATGGTCGGCGCTGCGGTCAGGGTCAACGGGCTCGCGGCGGCTCCGCTGGCCGTGTTGGTGACCGTTACCACGCCGTTCTTCGTCGTCGGAGTGGCAGGAGCCGGGTTCAACGCCGGGACCGGCCCGGCGAAGCCCACCGTGGCCCCCGTAACCGTGAACGTTACGGCGTTGCTCGCTCCGGCCGGCGTGGTGACGTTAAGGTTCCGGATACCGGGTGGGGCGGCAGAACCAATGGTGAACGTCGCGCTGACCTGGGTATCCGAGACCGACGTGAAGTTGCTGACCGTGACCATGGCTCCGAAGCCGTTGATTGCCGTGGCTCCAGTCAGGCCGACCCCCGTGAGGGTCACCGGAACGCTGCTCCCGCGAACTCCCGAGGTCGGGGCGATCCCCGTCAGGAAGGGTCCCACGCTGAACGGTACCGTGTTGGAAGCTGGGCCCGTCGGGAACCCGACGGCGAGGTTCCTGACCCCGCGCGTCGCGGTCGGCGCGATGTTGAGCCGAGCCGTGATACTGGTCGAGGAATTCACGACAAAGCTCCCGGCGGCGAGCGTGACGCCCCCCCCGAGTCCCTGCAGCCCCGTGGCTCCTGTCAGATTCGTGCCGACCAGGTTCACGACGACGCCCGTGGCGCCGGTGTTGCCGCGCACGCCGTGGTTCGGAGTGATCGAAGCCAGCGTCGCCGGTGCGACCGTGAAGCACGCTGTGCAGGTCGCCGTTCCACCGGGGGTGGTTACGCTCGCACCCTGCACGGCCACGGCAGTGGCCGCGCTCAGGTTGGTGCCCGCGATGATGACCGTAACGGCGGTGCCGGGCCTGCCCGAGGGCGGACTGACCGACGTCACCGTCGGCGCAACCGTCGTGCCGGCGCCCGGCGTCTCGATCGCGCCGACGTCGAAGAACCCGGAAGCGTCCGGCCGCGGGTTGCCGAAAAAGTCCGTCGAGGGGTACGGTTGTGACGCCGGGACCCAGTCGATTGCAGGCGAGTTGAACGCCAGAGCGTAGTTGCCGAGGATGAGACCGTTCCCCTGCACCGTACCGTTGGCGTTGATCGTGACGTTGGCCGGATTCGACAGCGACAACGGACCCCAGCTGATGTTGATCCAGTTGTTACCCTCGTCCACCGTGGCGGCCGGAGTCAGGTTGAAGCGCGGGTTCGGCACTGTCGCGTCCGAGATACCCGGAGGCACGTTCCAGCCCGAAGCCCCGGATTCCGGTGGCGTCCGCGAACCGTCGCAGTAGAGGCTGAGGAAGTTCGGGTCCGAAGCCATGTTCCCGATCCCGGGATACCCGGCAACCCTTGTGATCACCGAGTAAGTCGGTGCGAGGGCGGCGCCTCCGCTGTGGTTGTTCGGGCCGGTGTCGCCGCGCACGCCGATATCCCAGAAGCTGGTGTCGTTCGTGCAGGCCCCGGTCGACTGCTGGCTCGGGACACGATTTGCAGCAGTTACCGGCAAAAGCGTTCCGGTAGCGCCAAAGGCGTCGTACAGAGCGACCACGTTCTGCTGATTCAGCGTTCCGACACCGAGAGTACCCACGCCGATGCGATAGGAGCGGTTGTGCCAGAACACATCGTTGGCGATCCGCGGGTATGAGTAGGTCTTGCAGCGCCCGTTTATAACACCGCCGGTACCGGTTCCTCCGTTCCCATGGCCGGCCGGGCAAGTTACCCGACCCGCGGGAATCGCGGGCTGACCGGCCGAGGCGGGGACCGCGGGTATGGCGAGGATGGCTCCTTCCAGGATCGCGCTGTTCGGCTGGCTCACCAGGCCGGCGGGCTGGGGAGCCGAGGCCGTGCCGCAGCCCGTCGTGCAGGTGGGACCCAGCGAGCTGGCGACCGGCGCTCCGAGGGTGTTGAACAGGACTCCCGAGGAAGCGGTGCTCACGTTGGAGGCGATCGTGTTGTTGATGATGTCGGTGTTCAACGCGTCGAGCAGCGAGACACCGCCTCCGTCCCAGCCGGCGACGTTGTTGACGATGATGTTGTTCTGCAGGGTCACGTGGTGCCACTGCGCCGGCGTATTCGGGAAGCGCGTGACCTCGGCGCCGTTGACGTGCTCCAGGGCGATAGCGCCGCCGCTGCCGCTTTCCGCGGCGTTGCCCAGGAACAGGTTCGCATTGATCACCAGACCGGGACCGATCCCATCGCCAAGCCCCGGACCGCAATCGATATCGGTCACGGATCCGCACTCATTTTGAACGACCACGCCATTTTGAGTGGTGGGAGAATCCGGGGACGTGCTCATCACCACGAGACCGCCACCATTTGTCGGGATCGTCGGGTTCGTGCTCTGGTTGAACAGGATCGAGTTGTGCTCGATGTCGCCGTTGTAGCTGAACCCAGCGTGAGCCAAGCCGCCGCCGTCGCCGGTGCTCAGATTCCCGCACAGCCAGTTGTAGTTGAACTTGTAGTAGTCCGCACCGGTGCAGAACGTGACACCGCCGGCCCCCGCGGGCGAGGCGGAGAACAACTCGTCGCCGTACGAGAAGTTGCCGGTGACGAAGTTGTGGTGCACGTTGACATTCGTGTTGAACCGGTAGGGCACCTGTGTGCCGTCCGGGCTGCCGGTGGGTACCGGGCGGGGCGGAACAGCTTCGGTCGTCGGATCCACATAGCCCGGATTGCGCTGCCCAGCCGCCACCGCAGCGATATTCAAGGCATCCGCTCCAACGACGAGCGGATCGGAGAACTCACCCTGGCCGATGCTGATGCCGCCGGTGAGAGTTCCGCCGTTGTTGAAGACACGGTCATTGGCGATTTCCAAATTGTGCGCCCAGCCGTGCACGAAGATGCCGCCCCCGCCCTGGGAGCTGTTCTCCACGCTCAGGCCATCGATGCGCGAGGGGTTGCAGAGGAAATTGCCGACGTAGTCGCCGCAATCTGCGGTGCTGGCCGTGAGCAGCACGGTGCCGGCGGGAAAGCGCGCTTCGCCCGACGCATTCTCAAACACGGCCACAAACGGACTGACTCCAGCCGGGTAGCGCACGCCCTTGGCCAGCACCGTGATGCCGGCGCCCTCGTAGGCTCCCATGAGCGTCGGCTCCTGCAGCATTTCCGCCAAGTTCCCGTTCACACCCGCGTCCCAGCCGAGGATGCCTTCCTTATCCACGCGGTCCACCTGCAACTGCATGGGCGCCGTGCAGGTGAACGTGTTCGTCGAATCGTAGGGATTGGTGGAGCTGATGGGCTGACCGTTGATCGCCAATCCGAACAGGCAGTTCACCTGGCGGCGCCACGCATCCAGCTTGCCGGCCGGATGGGGATTGCCGTCGATGACGCTGGCCACCGCTCCGACGCCCTGCAGCCGGATGGGCTTCCACATCAGCAGCAGTTCCTGGTGCACCGCCGGGTCGACGATGATCAGGTCTCCCGGGTTCGCCGCGTCGATCGCGGCCTGAATGCTGGCCGTGGGCGCCACGTGAGTCGGCGCCTTGCCGCCGATCGTGACGGTCACGGTGTCGATCGATTGCTTCGCGTTCGACGGCTGCCCAGCGGCTGCCGTGTTGACGGTCGTGATCACCAGCTCCCCGCACTGCGCGGGCAAGCCGCCGTACTGCGCCTGCTGCTGCACTGCGCAGCTCGGAACGCCCGAGGGGACCGAAACCACGATCTGGGTGTCGTTCCAGCTGCTGACGGACGCGTTGACGCCTCCGATCGTGACGGTTCCCGTTCCGGCGCCGAAGCCGTAGTGGCGCACGACGGTCTTCGCGTTGAACGGCGCCGTGGTGGCCGAAGGTCCGGAGTAGCCGTGATTGTTCACCGGCACGGTGCCCAGTGCATTGATGGTCAGTGGCTTGCCCGGCGCACTGACCCAGGGGCCGATCGCATCGCCATCGACTTCGCTGATGGCCGGCGTGGCATCGGGGTAAGCGCAATCCGGATTGTTGTATCCGGCGCCCGCGAAGGCCGAGGTCGGCACCACCGGGGTATCCATGTACTGCGTCTGCCCCGGCATGAACGGGATCTCGTAGCAGAACTGGCTGTATTGCGGGTTGAACAGCGGATCCGGGGTCGCACCGGTGCCCGGGTCGTTCATGCAGGTGATCATCATGGTCGGCGCATAGCCGGTGGGATTCGGGGGGTTGACCTCCCAGCTCGAGTAGGTCAGACCGTCGTAGGTGCCCCACTGATCGGCATATACGCGCGAGATCTCCTGTCCGCTCCAATCCTTGATCGCCACCGGCAGGTTGGCCGGGGAGAACTTCTCGCCGAACTGCGGCGAGAACGGATCGAACTCGGAGGTGAAGTCGTCCGTGATCACGCCCGTGAAGTGGGCCGCGACGTGTGCCGAGGTGAACACCCAGAACTTCGCCAGCGCGGAGGTCTGCTCACCGAGGGTCACCAGCTTGCGGTCGCAGAGGTTGCGCTTGGCGCCGGCGAACGGCGCCACTTCGGTCGACTGCGGGAACAGGCTGATGAAGTCGGGAACGATGCGCGTGGTCCCCACGCACGGCCAGAATATTTCGACGCTTCCGGTGTCACCCTCGCCGCTGGACAGGGACGATTGTCTTCCGAAAGTCTGCGACGGATTCTGCGCGTTGGTGGGATTGAAGCCCGACGCCGCACCCTGGTTGCCGTTGTAGACCGCCGCCACGGAAGCCTGGTCGGGCAGGATGTAGATCGAGCCTCCGAGGCCCGGGAACTGCACCGTGACCGGCGCGATGTAGTTGTCGCCGATCAGGATGTTCTTGTCCTCTTCCTTCACCAGCTCGTAGCCCGGGGGCACGAGCATCTCGACCACGTACTGGCCATTGGGCAGCATCGGCGTGCCGTCAGTCGGGTTGGCGACACAGATCGTGCAGTTCGAGCCGGCCATCAATCCGGGCGTACCCGTGCCGGCAGGATTGCCGGTGGTCCCCGGGACGTTCGCAGCCGCCCCGCTGGTCGGATCGCGGTTCACGATGCTCGGGAACTGGTACATCCCGTCGTAGGGCACGGGCTGCAGCTGGTTCCAGTTGTGCATGCCGTCATAGCACTTGAACTGCGAGTTGTTCGGGACCGTGTGTGCCGGCGTGCCGCCGTTGTTGTACACGTCCAGGTACATCGGCTGGTTGTACAGGGTGAAGAAGAACAGGTCGCCGCCGGCCGTGGTCGTCGGCTGGGCCTGCTGGCCCGGGCAGTTCATGTAGGGCTTGTTGGTGCCGGGATAGAACCCCTGCGCCCAGTTGTCCCAGCTGCTGGTCTTGGTCGTGTCGACCAGGGTCAGCGACTGGGTGCCGTCGGGCGCCGTGCCCACCTGGTACAGGTTGATGGTGACTCCCGGTACGTCCGGCGTCCAGCTCGTGTGCAAGAGCAGCTGCGGGTCGTCGAACGGCCGGGTCGAGGCGTAAATCACCTCGCCGTAAATGCCGCCGTTCTCGCCGGCCTGGAAGGGCGCCTTGCCGAACTCGAGGTACGAGTTCTGTCCGGAGAACCCCTGCCAGCCCTCGCTCGTGACCCAGGGCGGATCGATGCGGCCGGTCGAGAGCGCAGTCCCCGTGCAGCTCGTGGCACCGGTCGTCGGGCTGATCGTGCAGGCGCTCGGCGCATCGCTGCTGCCCGGACCACCCTGAATGCCAGTGGGGTGAGTGCTGCAGTCCGCATCCGCGCAATAGACCGCGCCCGGAACCCGCAGAGCCGCCGGCACCGACACCGTCTCGAAGGTGTTGGCCATGTTCGCGGCGATCCCCGAGCTCTTGCACGGCGCCGTCGTGGAGGTGCAGGTGCCATCGGCCGGCCCGCCCGCATCGTACACCACGTGAATTCCGGTGTTCTTGAAGCGGGTCGACTCGGTCTCGATCACGTACCAGCTGAACAGCGGGAAAATCTCGTTGAAGCCGGCGTTGCCGGCCAGGTCCGTATTGTTGAAATTCGAGAAGCTGCCGTCGCGGAAGCGGATGTTGGTCGGCACCAGCGACAGGCCTGTTTCGTTGCTGTCGCGGACCCCGTTGCCGTTCGCGTCGAAAAACGTGGAGGTGTAGATGTTCGCCTGCCACTGGTTCATCGCGATCTGACCCATGTTGCAGGAGCGCTGGGTGGATCCTGTGCCCGGGCAGAGGTTGCCCGTGCCCGCGGCTCCCAGCCTGACGGGCGTCGACAGGCCGTCCACCAGCATGTCGTTCCACTGGTCGAATACGGTGATTCTCCAATCTCCGTCCGGAATCCCGGTCAGCGTGAAGTGCCCCGACCCGTCGCATTTGGTGAACGCGAAATCCTCGCCGTCGGGATCTCCGAGGCTCACATAGCACTGGGTGAAGGCGAAGCTGTCGTTCGTTCCGCTGGCGTACAGCCGCTCATCCGGCGTGCGACTCATGCGCTCCGTCGTGACCAGCCCGGTCACCGTATTGCCAGGTGAGCAGTTGCCCGTGACGGTCGGATCGGCTCCGCCGCAGACGAACGGCAGGCGGGCGTTGATGATCGTCGGGTTGGCAAAGCCGATCGACACGTGGTAGCCGGCCGGGCCGAATTCCTGGAAGAAGCTCGGCTCGCCGATGCGCAGGAACGAGTCGTGCGCCTTCTGGCCGTCGAGCGTATTGGTCTGCAGCCATTCCTCGCTGCGGGCGATCCGGTCCGCTCCGGGCGTCGCGACCACGCCGTACCGTCCCGGCATCAGGTTGGCGATCACCGCCTGGCCCGCGAGCGGCGACAGCGTCGAGCCGTCCGATTCGAACTTCGGACAGGTGACGATCGTGCCGGTGATGCCCGCTTGAGTCGGGTCCAGGGTGCCGGCTATCGGGTTGCCGTCGGCATCGAACTGCGGCCCGATGCGCGGGATCTTCGTCACCGGGCAGGCATCCAGGCCCGTGGCCGGATCGATCGTTCCCGCCAGACTGTTCACCAGCGGCTGGTTGAACATGTCGTAGGTCATCTGCCCGGTCGCATCACCGGTGCCGCCGGCATCGTCGAACAGCGTGATGTTGAAGCCTCCGAGACCTGACTCCTGGGACGCGATTACGTCGATTCCGCCGCCGCCGTCGTGCTCGCCGTTCAGCGGGAAATCGTCCTCGAACACGAACACGGACAGTTTCGAGGGCGGGTACGGATCGGGCTGAGTTAATACCGTGAGCGGGCTGGCAGTGGTCGGAAAGGAGCAGGTGGTCGCCGGCGGGGTGATCGTGCACCGCACCGGAGCGCCGCCCATGCCGTGGCCGCAGGCGCCGGGTTCCGTCGCACTCGCGGTCCCGTTGGTGCAATCAGCCGACAGATTGCCATTGGCGAACGGATTGCCCGCGTCGCCCGGGAAAATCGTCAGGTAGTAGCGTTTGGTCGGATCGAGATACACCTCGCCGGGCGAATGCTGCGCGAAGCCGCTTGCGCTGGCGTCGGGCCGGCACACGCCGTTGCCGAGGTCGCACACCGCGCTAATGTGTTGCCCAAACGTTGGGCTGGTCGGATCGCTGTCGAAGATCATCTGGCCGGCCTCGCACGAGAGCTGCCCCGTGCAGCCTGCCGCAATCAGCGGCATGTAGCTGGTATGGAAGTTGGTGCCGAAGGTGGGCACGATGCCGGTCGTTCCGAGACCGGCCGTGGTCGCGCCCGGGCAGCCCGCCGCCGGCGGGTTCGTCGTGCAATTCGGGTCCACGTAGAACGTGCGATCTTCCTCGATGATCCACCGATAGTCGGTGATGACGTTCGGTGTGATCGTCGGGTTGGTCTTGGCAGCCAGAACGTCCTTCCCGTCCAGGACTACCACCGAAAGTCCCGTGGCCGGCGCGAAGTTCACGGTCACCGTGGCGCTGCCGGAGCTCACCGTGCCCTGCGAGTTCTGCGCGTAGTAGGTGAACGTGTAGGGGCAGCTCGTGGCCGGAGCCGTCGGAGTGCAGCTCGCCGAGGCGGAAAAGCCCCCATTCGGATCCACGCTCAGCGTCAGGCCGCCCGATGCGACCGGGGCGTTGCCGGCAGACATCGCAACCGTCAGCGGATAGCCGGCCCCGTCCTTGTCGACCGCCAGGATCCCGGGTGGCTGGATCCTCAGGAACGTCCCGTTCGCGGTGAACGTGGTGTCGTGCATCGTGATGCCGCTGCCCGCCTCCAGGCAACTGCCGGTGCACGCGGCCAGCGTGACCGTGGTGGAGATGCCGGAGGCACAGACCCCGGCCGTCACGGCGCCGTTCGCACAGTAAGTGAACGAGTCGGACGTGGTTCCGGAATTGGGCACATAGCTGAACGTGCCGTCCGGGTTCAAAGCCAGCGTGCCGGCGCTCGGTGCCACCAGGACCTGGACGCCGTTCACGTTCACGTCATTGGCGACCACACCCTTGCCCACATCCGGCACGACCAGCGTCTTGCCTCCAACGAGATAGTACGAGTCCGGATTGGCCACCGCGGTCGTCGCTGCGGCGCTGAACGCCCCGCTGGTCGGCAGCGCGGCGCCGTTGACGCTGATGTAAGCGAGCATGCCGGCGTCGCGGGCGATCGAATTGGCCGACAGGCTCAGCTCCCGGTCAAAGATCGGCAGGGCCGTCGTGGCGCTCGGAACGTTGATCATCACGTCATTGGTCTTGCCCGCGGCCATGAACACTTCGCTCTGCACGCGCGGCACGCCGGGCAGCACGTTGCCGTCTTCCGCAATCAGCGAAAATCCGGAAGGAGGTGTGGTAGCCGGAGCAACGGCAACGCCTGTTTGCGCACCGACGATCGACGGCACGTGCATGCGCAGGCCGGCATTGACCAGGCGCACCAGCACTGTGCCGGTGACCGGAGCGCTGGTCGAGCCCGGCGCAGCCGCAAACAGCGAGGCCGAGGAGTTGGTCTTGTCGAAAGCGCGGCCGTTGAACAGGTAATAGAGCGGGGTGTAGTTGACCGCCGGCGGATAACAGGTCCCGTAAGTCGTCGTATTCGCGGTTCCATTCGCGTTCCACGGATTGCCGCAGCCGCCGTACAGGCCCGACCACACGTTGGTCTCGTTGAATCCCGCCGTCCCGACCGCCTTGCCGACCGCCAGGTTCTGCACCGGGTCGATTTCGCTCAGCAGCAGCGGGAGGTCGGCGTTGTACGTGACGGCGGTGGCGCCCGTTCCGTAGGCCGTGCCCGCAGTGGTCCCGCTCGGGGCGGTCGTCACCACCAGGATACCGTACAGCCCCATCGGACCCTGGATCGAGGGGTGCGTGCCGGACTCGATCAGGTAGGTGCCGGGCGTCAGCGCGGGCCCTCCAGTGGCGCAAACTCCCCAGCACAAAGTCGCGGGCGTGCCCACCGCCACCTCGGTGGAGAACGACTGCACGCGCGGCCCCTGCGTCGGCGGAGTGCCGAGCGTCGAGCCGACCGTAGTTCCCAGCGGCACCCCCGCCGCATCGGCCGCGATCGGCCAGGTGACCGGCTGCGCCCTGGTGTGATCGGGGCTTGCTGTGGAGGAGCCCGGCGTTCCGAGTCCGCCACCCAACTGGCCCACGATCACGAGCGACGTGGGTATGTTGTTCGGAGCCGTGCCGAACGACAGGTTGTTGGTCAGGTTGATCTGCAGGTCCGTACCGGTGGGCACCGTGATCACGACCGGCGACCAGCTCCCGGCCGGCGCGGTCGTATTCAGCACGGCGCAGGTGGCGGTGGAGCCGGTCGGCTGAACCGCATCGCAGCTGTAACCCCACATGGGCACCACACTGCCGTCGGGCAGGGCGGTAGTGGTCCCGGCAGCGGTCAGGTTGACCTGCTGGCCGAATGCCACGCCGCTGGCCAGCAGCAGAACAGTGGCTGCGAGTCCCGCGTGCTTCAGGACCGACTTGTAGTTGTTGGAGCGCATTGGGAGTGTCCTTTGCTTAATTCGATTCGTCGATCACGAATTCACGCGAATCGACCAGCATCATCATCAACATGCCGCCCGGAAAGATGTTGTTGGTGGTGATCTCCCGTTCGTTATGGGAGTGCCACATGAAGGCGAAGCCCGCTTCCGAGGTCGGTGAGTTCGCGATCGTGCCCGAGGGCGGGGTGGTCCCGGTCGGACCGGTGGCGCGTACCGTCGCGTCCGGGCCCAGATAGGGGCTGCCGCCGAACCAGGCGCCATTGGTGAACAGGTTCGGATCGGGCAGCGTTACCGGGCCGCCTGCGCCCACGTCGCCGAACGGATGGACCTGCAGCGGCTTGTTGTGGTCCTGGCACCACTCGAAGTAGTTGACCGCGCCCGTCGCAGCGGTGTTGTAGCCGTTGGCGTCCGGGGCACACGGCAGCTCGGAGTTTGCCGTCGTACCGGCTCCGGGATGGTGACCGTACGCATCCCAGTTCAGGCCCCTGCCGCTCCAGTAGAAGATTCCATCCATCGCCAGGCCGGGCGTCGTCGTGGTGGTGAACAGCAGCGGTCCGGCGAGCGCCGGCGCGGACACCGTCGCCGTTCCACCGGCTGGATAGTTGAGCGACGCGTTACCGAGAATCAGGTTGCCGTCGCGCGCCAGGATCCGCACGTGGTTGCCGTGCTCGTGGAAGGGGTGCTGCCAGCGCCCCTGGCCGATGATCCGCAGCAGCGTCAGTTCGCCCGGGTGCATGTGCGGATTGCCGTTGTAGGGCTGGTGCGGATACTGCGCCGCGTAGTTGGAGTCCATGTCGTCCGGCATCGAGCGGCCGTTGATCATGAAGTAGACGGGGTGATAGGGCTCGGTCGGTACGTTCAAGTGGCATCCAAGTGCCGCCGTGGGTGCCGCACAGGCGGTGACCTGCGCCAGCGCCTGGTTGTGGACGTTCGGATCCATCTCGGAGAACTGGAACAGGTACTCACGGTCGTAGCAGGTATCCGGGTGGTCGTACGCTGCGGCGGCGAGTCGGAAATCGGACTCGCCCCACGTGGTTCTAGCCGCTGCGTTGCCGCCCGGGTTCGTGGTGGGCAGTCCGGCCGTGCAGACTGCCGGGACGTTTGCCGGCAGGACGATGATCGCCCCGTACAGGCCCATCTCGACCTGCAGATCGCCCTGCGTGCCGCTGTAGTAGGCACGGGTACCGGGCGAGGACGCGGTGAAGGTGTAGGTCACCGTGCCGCCGGGCGCCGCTTCGCAGGTCAGCAGGCCCTGGTTGGCCGCTGGGCAGGCCGACGTCAAGGTGAAGCCCGGAAACAGCATCGAGGTGTTGCCGGCGGACGCGGGCAGGTTATTGGTCAGGACCACCGTGACCGACTGACCTTCGGTGACGACCAGCGTCGGGCCGGGAATTTGCATCGTGGTGCAGAACGGCGTCGTGGTCGTGGCCGGAACGAAGCTCTGGCCGGCCGCCAGCGCCCCGCCGGTGCAGCCATACCCCCAGGAGTACACCGCCTGCCCGTCGGGCTGAGTCAGGTACGCCGGGGTCGCGCTCAGATTGAACGTGGTTCCGCTGATGCCCGGAGCCGCGGCCTGCGCGGCCGCCGCGAGCAGTGAGCCTGCCGCCGCGGCCAGGAGGGGAAGCATGCGATTCATCGTCGTCGCCTTTCTTGTGGTCGGTGCGCTCATGGCCGCTCCCCTATTGGACCCGGACTTCGGTCATCTGGCCCCCGAAGTTCTCCGCGTCGTTCGATAGATGGTCGAGATTGGGCGTGTAGAGGAAATAGGTGCCGGCCCGTATCGGGGTCGTGCACGAGGAGGACGGGTCCGAGGGCGTGGAGCGCACCGCGCAGGTATCCAGGATCACGTCCAGTGATTCCCCGCCCCCGAGCGTGATCGAGTTCGTCGTGTAGTACAGGTTGTTGCCGGCCTGGTCGCGCAGCAGTTTCGCGTTGTAGCCGACCACCTGCATCTTCACTCCGAGCGAGGCCAGTGTGTGGTACTCCGAGACGTTCAGATTCGAGATCCTGAGCAGTGCCCTCTGCCCACGAGTGATCTTGACGATCGTCGGCAGGGGCTGCGAGAAGTGATACACGCCATCGGCCGACTGTGTCTGCAGCGGATCGGGGTTGACCGTGTCGGGGTAGCTGCGCCCGTTCAGCAGGAAGTACTTGTCCTTCATGTCGGCGAAGCCTTCGGGGTTGAAGGTCATGCCCACGAAGTGGAAGTTCGGATCGAAGCCGTGCATCTGGATCGGGTACTCGACGTCGTAGTAGGTCGAGCCGTCGCCGTCGTTGTAGGCGTAGGTCTTTGTTGCCACGCCGGCCGAAAAGCCTCCGGTCGATCCGTTGTCACCCGCTGCGGGCAACGGATTGCTGCACAGGATGTCGGTGGTGGAATCGCACTTCGTGCGCAGATCCAGCTCCTGTTGCTGGAGCGCGTTGTACAGTGTCACGGTAGACGCGACGCGGTTCTGGCGCGGCCGCACGTACATCTGCCCCACCATGCCCATCTGCAGGTGCTCGGGGGGCGTGATGTGGCAGTGCCAGAAGTAGGTGCCCGCATCGGGGGCCAGGTAGTAGTAGGTGAAGCTCGCGGCGATGTTGATCGCCACGGAGGCATCCGGCACGCCGTCGTAGAAGGCCGAGGCGTTCGGGTAGCCGTGGAAGTGCACGGTGTGCTGCTCGAACAGGTCCGGCCGCATGATCATGCCGACGTTGGTCAAGGTCAGGAAGAACTCGTCGTCCTCGTCGATCGCCATCATCGGCGCCGGGATGTTGCCGTTCATCACGCCCACGTCCATGATCTGGCGCGGATCGACATGGCCGGTGAGTGTCGGGGGGGACGACGCGGTGCCGTCGGTGGTTGCCTTCACCTCGGCCAGGCCGATGGTGGGGTTGGTGTACTGGAACGCGAAGTTTGGCGCGAAGAAGGAATTGATGACGTTGACGGCGGTCACCGTGAAGGTTCCCGTGTAGCCGGCAAGGTCCATCAGGGCCCCCTGCGCGATGACGATCTGGTCTCCAACCACGAACGGCGATTGCGCGTTCAGAACGACCGTCACCGTGTTGCCGCTCTCGCTGATGTCGTAGATGTTGAACGTGTGCGCGACGTCGTAATCCAGCCCCACCGCGCCGTTGTAGCTGCCCGCCACCGTGGCCAGCTGCGCCATCGAAAGCGGCTGTACGAGTCCGCTGGAGGCGTTGCCGGGCGTCGCCCCATCCACCGTCGTGGCAGGATCACCCGGCACCATGTAGTTGCCGGTCGAAACCGGGAACGGAGTATTAAACTCGTTCGGGAAGTCCGTGCCGGGCTGCCCCGAAGTGATCTTGCCGAGCCCTGACAGCGGCCCGAACGAGAAGAGGTAGGTTTGCGTGCCGTCGCCCATCACCGCGTAGCCGTCGCCGCCGGAGATCTGCTGGCACTTGATGGCGCCGTTCACGGAACCGGTCTGACCGACCGTGTAGTCCGTACTCGGTGCGGTGTAAGTGGGCCCGCTGTATGCGGGCTCGGAATTGTTGTTGGCCGCAACGGGGTGAGTGATCGTGCTGGTCGGACACTGCACCCGAAATGACTGAGCCATCGCCGGTACCGCGAACGCGCTCAGCAAGCCCAATGCAATCCAACCGCGTGTATTAAACATAACGCCTCCAACCGATCCGCCTGCAGGCGGAGCGTGGTGAACACCCATTCGTGACGGTGAGGGGCGTGTGCCGCCCGCTTTCTTTTCTCAGGAGGCCTAAAGTGCCCCGAGCCGGCTCGAGCTACGATGTCACGACGCCGAAGGCTGAGCCCCGTGAATTCCCTACCCCGGGTAGGGTTAGTTGGTAGGAGCGCGCGGGCGTCTCTCGCCGGCGCACGAGGTACGCCGCTTCAGACCAGCGGTGGAACGTTCGGAGAGCGGTTGAGCGCCGCAACGCAGCAGCTGCGGCCGCGCGGACTGCGGTTGTCCGGCTAACGCGCGGGCTCGGCGGCTGCCGGGGTAAAGCCCGCGCGCACCGCGAAGCGTGTCAGCTCCGCGGTGCTGTCGAGACGCAGCGCGAGGCGCAGGCGCTCGCGCTGCCGGTGTACGGCCCTGGTGCTCACGCCCAGCATCTGCGCAATCTCGCGCGTGCAATAGCCGAGCGCCACCTGGCGCAGGACCTGCCGCTGGCGCTGGGTGAGGTACGCCGCGCGGTTGTTGAGATACCGATCGTCGCGCGCCGCGATCCGCAGGCACACCTCGGGAGCGATCGAGCGATACCAGCGGCCCGCGGTGACCTCCTGCAACGCCCGCAGCAGCTCCTCGCGGCCGTGCTCCTTCAACATGTAGCCGAGCGCCCCCGCGTTCCTCACCGCACCCGCGACCTCGCGCGCCCGCGCGCTCGTCAGCACGAGAATCGCCACCTCCGGTAGGCGGCTGTGCAGCGTGCCGATCAGAGCGCTGCCGGAGTTCTCGTCTGCCTGGGAACCGTCGGCGAGATACAGCTCGGTAACCACGACGTCGGGCTTCAAAGCGCCCGCGAGCTCGAGCGCCTCGGCCGCCGATCCGGTCTCACCGACGACGGTGAACCCTGCCTGGGCATCGAGCAGCGCCCGCAGCGCCTGGCGAAACAGCCGCTGGGGGTCGACCACGATGATCCGATACGGGCGAGGCTCCGATCCGCCGTCCCCCGCGCCGGGCGCGCCATTGAGAGTCATCGCAAGTCGCGTGCCTTATGCTGTTATTTGCAGTACAGCATAGGTGCGGGTTCCGCCCGCCCGCAGTGCGGGCTTCACAGAATGCGCATGAGGGTAAGTCGCCGCCGCGGCCGGCCGCTCCTGGCTCTCAGAAGTGTGACCGGTGTCGCAGCTTCAGTGGGGGATCTTAGGGGGCAGCCAGCAGGTTGCGGTAATCGTCCACCAGCTCATCGGGCGTGACGAATCCCTCGATCCGCAGCCAGGGTTTCCCTGGGGCAGCACGCAGCAAAGTCACCGCCGTATGGCTCATCTTCTCGCCACGGTAGACGTCGAAGGCTTTCTGTGCGGTGATGCTCGCCGCGGTGGTTCCGGTGTAGTACTGCCACTGCGGACCCGCATGAAACCTGTGCGCGTACTCGGTGAGGCGAGCGGGGGTGTCCTGCTCCGGATCGATCGAGATCGACATCAGGTGCACCTTGGCGGCCTCAGCTCCCAGCTGGCGCTGAAACTCCTCCAACGTGCGGCTGGTCAGCGGGCAGATGGACGAGCAGGTCGTGAAAATGAAATTCAGCAGCACCGGCCGGCCGTCGTCGAGCTCCTGCGGCAGCGACACGCTCTTGCCGTCCGCGCGTACCAGGGTGACGGCCGGAGCCTCATAGGACACGGTTGAGCGTGAGACCGCGGAGGCCGTCGCGACCGCGAACAACCCGGCGCACATCAGCGCAGCGCCGACCCTGCCTTGGATGTGCGCAGTCACGGCCGCTACTTCTTGGCCGGAGCCGCCGCCGCGGGTGCGGCCGGAGTCGGCGAGGCCGCGACCAGCACCTGCGGTTTGGAAAAGCGCGCATCCTCCAGCGAGCGATTCACGGTGACCGACTCGATCATCATCCGGTGGGTGCGCGGATTGCCCGCGTTGGCCGTCTCGCACAGATAGGGCACCATCACCCCCTGCACGGCTCTGAAATCGCGCTGAGAAATCCACACGGTGCGCATCTTGCCATCCATACGGCGCGGCTGGCCCTCGACCTTCAGATCGAGGAAACTCTGCGCGTCGATCCAGATGTGTTGCACGTCGCCATTCTTGAGCGTCAGTTTGAGCTTGTAGGCGTTGTGCCCGTCAACCTGCTCCACACCCTCGAGTGCGACCTGGGTCCCCTTGGCGGCGTAATCCACCAGCGCTGGCTCGAGATCGCCTTTGGTTTCTTCCGACTTGGCCTCCTCCGCGGTGAAGGGCTCGACATCATCGCGATTCAGGTAGGGCCGCAGCTTCCAGCCCTGCTGTCCGTCGTACACCTGCACGGCGGTCTTGCCTGCGAAATCGATCTCGAGGCGCGACTTTCGCGGGCGCTTCATCTCGAGCCGGAAGGGCAGCTGGACCTGCTGCGCCGTCTTGTCGGTGCCGCCCTGGGCGGCTGCGGCCGGCGCCGCTTTAACACTCGCGCCCATGCCCTGGCGAGCGATCTTGGCGCTGCGTTCGATCGAGTCAGGCGTGCCCGCATCGAGCTTGCCGCTCATCGAGAGCGTCTGCACGGTGCGCCAGGCCTTGAGGCCCCCGCGCGCGGCGACGTGCTTTTCGACGATCTGGGCGACGCTTACGCCGACGGCAGGCGCTTTGGTGTCGGCCGCGGCCAGGGCCTGCGTAAGGCAGGCGCCCGCCAGAAGGCTCATTAGGAAGGGCGCTTTGCTTCGCATGGGCACGCTCTCGCGATCAGACATAGGCAGTTGAAAATTTTGACATGATTTATCCTTGATTCTGTGCGGCCGGTCTCGCCGGCGGCGGTTCGCCCCCGAACCTAGTCGACCACCAATCCATCCGCATGGAAGGCGCCGATCACGACGTTCACGTGGTCGCCGCGCTTCACCAACCGGCCCTTGTTCGAGAAGACCATCCAGTAAGCCTTGCCATTCTCGGGCGGGGCGCTCTGGCGCAGCTGCCCGACATTCTCCAGCGACGGCACGACGAGCTTGACGCCCCTCTGCGGATCAACCAGCGAGGGCTCGAGCTTCTTGTCGCCGAGCAGCTTCGCCTTGTCCGCGTCCAGGACATGATAGCTGAAACGAATGACCTCACCGGATTCGGCCCACTTCACCACCAGCCCATCCACGCCCCACACCATCCGGTAGTAGGTGCCGGCACGCCCGGCGAAGCGGTCTGGCTCATAGCGCATCCCCCTGGTGCTGCGCTTCTCGGGCGAGGCGCTCGTTCCGCCCTTGGCCGGCGCGGCCTTGGAGGTGGACTTCGTCGCCTGCGTGGCGGCTGCCGACGTGGTGTCTGTCGGCGGCTGCGCGCTGCTCTGCGCCATCGCCGCCCCCGCGGCCACGACCCCCGCGAGGGACAGCCGTATAAGCCTTCCGATAGTCATCGCTTTTGAACCTCAGCCAGCTGTTCCTCGCCGGCTCGTTGCACGAGCTGCTTGATCATCATAGCTGAGCACGCCCTCCACGACCGCCAGCATCTGGGCGCCCGGCGCGTTGCGGGGCTATCCGCCACGCCAGATCCTTGTGCCTCCCCGGCGGAGGCCTGGGAGCGAGCGCGCACGAGCGCCAGATAGCCGATCAACGTGTGGTCCTCCGACCGGTAGTGCCGGTTCTTATTGCTGGGTTCGACCTGCCGAGGCAAGTCGAGCTCCCTAAAACGCGACGCTGCACGCAGACTTCGCTGCGAGCAGCGTCGCTCCTTCACCCGTCGCGCCCTAGCAGTGGCTCACCGCGCCACCAGCGCCAATCCCGAAAAGCCGGCGGTCGTTCCGGTACCGTTGTTGCTGACCGTCATCGCTCCGATGTCGGGCAATACCGGCTGAGTGACCGGTGTCGCATAACTGACGGTGATCGTGCACGTGCCTAGCGGTGCCAGCAGCGCCGTGAACGAGCAGGTCGTGCCGGTGATGCTGTAGAGGCCTCCAATGTTGAGCGCCAGGGCCTCGGCGGTCATCGACAGCGACCCGGCTCCCGTGTTGGTCACTGTCACGACGCTGGTGACTGCAGCACGCGGCGTCGGGATTGTGAACGTCAGGGTGCGGACACCGAGCACGGTGGCCAGCGTTCCATTGCTCGCACTGCTGAAGGTCAGTGTGCCTCCCGTTATCCCCGTGCCGGTCAGCGTGACCGGCGAACCGGTGACCACGGCGCCGGTGTAGGCCACCGCCAGCGTCCGGCTGAACGCCGTTCCGTTAGTCGTCCCGGTCGCCGGTGTGAACACGACGTTGAACGTGCACGACGCGCCCACGGCCAGCGTTGCGCCGCACGTCCCAGGGCCGCCCTGAAGCAGGGTCGCCCGCGAGAACGGCTGCGGCGTGCCGCCACCGAACGTGAAGGTCCCGCCGGCCAACGCGGCGGTGCCGGTATTGGTTACCGTCACACTCCGCGGCCCGCTCGCCGTACCGATCGCCTGATTGCCGAATGCCAACGACGCCGGTGCCACGCTGGCAGTCAGCGTTGCCCCACCGCCGCCGCCGCCGGCAAACTCGACCGCGCCGACATCCACCGCGTTATTGGTCTTCCTCGCGTTGCCGAAGAAGTCGGTGTCCGGCGCAGCCGTGTAAGTCGTGGCCGAGTTGGCGGGCGTGACGTAGTTGATGGCCGGCGAACCCGCTGTCAGGGCGTAGTTGCCGAGCGTAGCGTTGGTCACCGACCTGGTAGCCCGCCGCCGAGCAGCTTGTGTTGGCCGGGCAGGCCGCCAGATATTCCGGCGGAATCCGCGAGCCGTCGCAGTACTGGCTGACAACGGCCGGGTTGGATCCCGAGTTGGCCCTGAAGCCTGCGCCCCCACCGGCATAGCCACCGGTGCTCAGGATCGACGCCTCTGGGCTCAACGTGAACGTGGATGCATGGGTGGTCGGTCCCGTGTCGCCGCGCACGCCGATGTCCCAGTAACTCGTTCCGGCGACGCAGGCGCCGGTGGCCGACTGGCTCGCGGCCGCAGTCCCCAGAGACCCGCTGTACGGTAACGTCGGGTTGTACAGGCTGACCACGTGTTGCTGGTTCGTGGTTCCCGCACCGAGCGCGCCCACGCCGATGTGGAAGCTGCGGTTCTGCCAGAACACGTCGTTGTAAAGCTCCGGATATGAGACCTGCCTGCAAAGCCCATTGGTAACGCCGCCGGCTGGCCAAAGGAGCTCCGATCGTGTTGAACAGCACTCCCGAGGAAGCGGTGGTGTCGTTGGACACGACCGTGTTGTTGATGATGTTCACGTTCAACGCATCCAGCAGGGAGATGCCGCCGCCGTCCCATCCGGCCACGTTATCGACGATGATGTTGTTGGTAACGGTGGCGGAGTACCACGGCGACCTGGCCCCGCTGAGGCCCGGGAAAGTGACAACGCCCGCGCCGTTCGGGAAGTTGATCACTTCCGAGCCGTTGAGGTGCTGCAGACGCAGTCCACCGCCGCTGCCACTTTCGGCGGCGTTGCCCATGATCAGATTGGCGTTGATGACCAGGCCGGGGCCGATGCCGTCACTGGGCCCAACCGAGCCAAGGGCCGGCACGCAATCCAGGTCGGTCGTAGCGCCGCAAGTAGGATCGACATCGGCGGAGCCCATGATCAGGAGGCCGCCGCCATTGGTGGTGATCGTCGGGTTGGTGCTCTGGTTGAACAGGATCCAGTTGTGCTCGATGTCACCGCCGTAGCTGAACCCCATGTGGCCGACACCGCCGCCGTCCCCTGTGCTCAGATTCCCGCAAACCCAGTTGTAGTTGAATTTGTAGAAGTCCGAGCCGGTGCAGAAGCTGACACCGCCTGCTCCCGCCGGCGTCGCGGAGAACAATTCGTCGCCGGTGGAAGAGTTCGACGTGACTGCGTTGTGATGCACATTCACGTTCAAGTTGAGGCAGTAAGGCAGCTGAAGATTAGTGATAAGGCTGCTCTGGCAGGATCCGGGAGCCGCGTTGGTGGCGCTCCCTGCGAGGTACGAGGGAGGAAATTCACCCTGCCCGACGTTGATCCCGCCCGAGAGCGTTCCGGAGTTGTTGTAGATCCGGTCGTTGGCGATCTGCAGGTTATGGCCCCAGCCGTGCACGAAGATGGCGCCGCCGCCCTGGGAGCTGTCGGTGATGCCCAGGCCGTCGATGCTGGACGGATTGCACCAGAAGCTGCTCGGGAACGGATTCGGTCCGGCTGCGGTTCCACAGGTACCGGCCGTGAGCAGCGTCGTGCCGGTCGGGAAGCCGGCCAGCAGAGTGGGATCCCACGGATCGCCTCCGTGGAAATCCACGCCTTTCGCCAACACCGTAATGGCTGCTCCTTCCAGCGCCCCCATCAGTGAGGGCTCCTGCAACAGCTCGGCCAGGTTGCCGTTGAGGCCGGCGTCCCAGCCCACAGTGGCCTCCAGCGGGAGCCGGTCGATCTGCGGATTCTTGGCGGTGGCGACGAAGCCAAACCAGCCAGCTGCGCAAGCGTTGCTCCACGTGGTCGGCGAGCCATTGAGGTCCAGGCCGAACAGACAATCGATCCGCTGGCGCCAGGTGTCCAGCTTGCCCGCGGGATGGGCATTCGCGTTGATGAGGCTGGAGGCCGCTCCGACACCTTGCAGCCGCACCGGCTTCCACATCACCAACATTTCCTGGTGGGCAGCCTGGGTGTGGACGGCGGTGCTGCTGGTGCATGCCACCGGACTCGTCGGGGCAGCAGCCGTAGCGCAAGTCGGATCGACGATGATCAGGTCGCCCGGCTTGGCCGCATCGATCGCGGCTTGGATCGAGCCCGAGGCGGCGACGTGGGTCGGAGCTTTGCCCCCGACGGTGACCGTCACGGCGTCGATCGACTGCTGACCCGTGGAGGTCGTGATGACCAGTTGACCGCAATGAGCAGTCGAGCCTCCATATTGCGCTTGCTGTTGAATTGCGCACGCAAAGTTCGGATTTGCACCAACGCTGTTCGGAATCCCAGCGACGATCGTAGTGTCACTCCAGCTGCTGATGGTCAGCGGGATCGAGATCGTCCCGCCACCGGGGTTCAGGGCGTTCAATACCGCCGATGATCCCGTTCCTTGCGTTCCAAAACCATAGTGGCGGAGGACCTTCTTCTGATTGAAGGGTGCGGTGGTGGCGGCCGGTCCCGCGTAGGCATTGTTGGGCACCATCTGGTCGCCCAGCGCCCTGATCGTGAGGGTGTGACCGGTTCCGGCTGCGCTTGCCCAGGGTCCGACTCCGTCATTGCTATCCACCTCGGCGATGGCCGGCGTCAGAGCCGGGTAGGCGCAGTCGGGGTTGTTATATCCCGCGCCCGCGAAGGCGGAGGTCGGCGTGACCGGCGTGTCCATGTACTGCGTCTGCCCCGGCATGAACGGGATCTCGTAGCAGAACTGGCTGTACTGCGGGTTGAACAGCGGATCCGGAGTCGGCCCGGTCCCCGGGTCGTTCATGCAGGTGACCATCATCGTGGGCGCATAGCCGGTCGGATTCGGCGGGTTGACTTCCCAGGTCGAGTAGGTCAAGCCGTTATAGGCGCCCCACTGATCGGAGTACACGCGCGATACCTCGGTTCCGGACCAATCCCTGAACGAGATCGGCATGTTGGGCGGCGAGAATTTCTCGCCGAACGCCGGCGAGAACGGGTCGAATTCCGAGGTAAAGTCGTCGGTGATTATGCCGGTGAAGTGGGCGGCGACGTGCGTGGAGCTGAAGATCCAGAACTTCGCCAACGCCGACATCTGATCAGTGAGCGTCACTTCCTTGCGGTCGCACAGGTTGCGGGTGGCTCCGGCGAACGGCGCCACTTCCCCGGACTGCGGGAACAGGCTGATGTAGTCGGGCACGATTCCGCCTGATCGGGCAGGATGAAGATGTTGCCGAGGCCCGCGAACTGCTGCGTCACCGGCGCGATGTAGTTGTCGCCGATCAGGATGTTCTTGTCCTCTTCCTTCACCAGCTCGTAGCCTGGAGGAACGATCACTTCCACGACGTACTTGCCGGCCGGAAGCATAGGGGTACCAACCCGATAGGCATCCGTCGCGTCGGGGTTCGGTATGCACCCCGTGCAGTTGGTGCCCGTGGGCTTGCCGGTGGTCGGGCTCAGGCTCGTGACGCTCGGGAACGAGTACATGCCGTCGTAAGGCGCCGGCTGGACCTGGTTCCAGTTGTGCATGCCGTCGTAGCACTTGAACTGGGAGTTGTTCGGCAGCGCGGTCGGGGCCGCTCCTCCGTGCTGCGAGTTGTACAAGTCCAGGTACATCGGCTGGTTGTACAGCGAGAAGAAGAACAGATCGGCGTTGGTGCCGCTGGCCGTACCTTGTCCCGGGCAGTTCATGTTGGGAACGCCATCGGAACGGAAGCCCTGCGCCCATGCGTCCCAGCTGCTGGTCTGTGTGTGGTCGACCAGGGTCAGGGTCGGAGTGATGCCATCCGGCGCCGTGCCTTCCTTGTAGAGGTTGACGGTCACGCCCGGCACGTCCGGGGTCCAGCTGGTGTGGAGCAGCAGCGCCGGATCATCGAACGGCCGGGTCGAGGCGTAAATCACCTCGCCGTGGATGCCTCCGGTCTCGCCGGGGATATAGGGCTTCTTCCGCAGGTTCGCGGGCAGGGGAATCTGTTCGGCCGTGTTCGCCATGAAGTGACCAATGTCGGAGTTTCTGCACACCGTTCCCGTGGTTCCCCCGCACGCCGAACCGTCGGACGGCCCGCCGGCGTCGTAGACCACGTGGACGCCCGTGCTCTTGTAGCGCGTGGTATCAGTTTCGATCACGTACCAGCTGAAGAGCGGGAAGATCTCGTTGAAGCCCGCGTTCCCCGTGAGGTCGGTGTTGTTGAAATTGGAGTAGCTGCCGTCGCGGAAGCGAATGTTGGTCGACACCAGCGTGAGACCGCCTTCGTTGCCGTCTTGAATCCCATTGCCATTAAGGTCGAAGAAGGTCTTGGTGTAGATATTGGCCTGCCACTGGTTCATGGCAAACTGTGGGAAATGGCCAGCGCCGGTGCCACCGTCGAAGGAGACGGTACTTCCCCCGCCCAGCCGTACCGGCGTCGACAGGCCGTCCACCAGCATGTCGTTCCACTGGTCGAACACCGTGATTCGCCAATCACCCTGAGGAAGACCGCTCAGCCTGAAGTTCCCGTTCGCGTCGCACTTGGTGAACGCGAAGTCCTCCCCGTCCGCATCCCCAAGGCTCACGTAGCACTGGGTGAAGGCGAAGCTGCCGTTGTCACCGCTGCTGTAGAGCCGCTCATCCGGGGTGCGGCTCATGCGCTCGGTTGTGACCGTGCCGGTCACCGTATTGTTGCAGGTGTAGGGGACTCCGGGCTGAGGGCTGCTCGGGTCGGTGCCGCCGCAGACGTACTGTTTGCGGGCGTTGATGATCCCCGGGTTGGCAAAGCCGATCGACACGTGGTATCCCGCCGGCCCGTACTCCTGGAAGAAGCCCGGCTCGCCGATCCGCAGGAACGAATCGTGCGCCTTCTGGCCGTCCAGCGTGTTGGTCTGGAGCCACTCTTCGCCGCGCGCAATCCGGTCGGCCCCCGGGGTGGCCACCACGCCGTATCTGCCGGGCATCAGGTTGAAAACGACCGCTTGGCCCGCCAGCGGGGACAGGGTCTTGCCATCCGCTTCGTATTTCGGGCACGTCACGATCGTGCCGGTGATGCCGGTTGGGCTCGGCGTCCCATCGAAACCCCGATTCTGATTCGAACCGGAAATCGGGCATGCATCCAGTCCCGTGGCCGGATCGATCGTTCCGGCCAGTCCGTTCGATAACGGCATGTTGAACATGTCGTAGGTCATCTGTCCGGTCGCATCCCCGGTGCCGCCGGCATCATCGAACAGCGTGAGGTTGAAGCCCCCGAGGCCCGGCTCCTGCGGCGAGAGCACGCCGACTCCGCCGCCTGCATCCTGCTCGCCGTTGAGCGGGAAGTCGTCTTCGAACACGAACACGGAGACTTTCGACGGCGGGAAGGGATTGGGTTGCACCAGCACGGTCACGTTCGCAGGGAAGGCGCTGCTCGCGGTGCACGTAACCGCCGGGGCCACAGGCACGCAGGCAATCGGGGCGCCGCCCATACCGTGGCCGCAACTTGGAGTGGGATTATCCAAACAACTGTTCACGTTCTCGAACGAGTTGGCCGCATCGCCCGGCATAACCGAGATGTAGTAGCGCTTGGTCGGATCCAGATGGACCGTCGCGGGATTCAGGGGCGTCTGTTGTGACGCGCCCGTCCTGCAAACACCATTACCCACATCGCACACCGCTGCCATACCGCCGAGGGTCTGGCCCGATTCACAGGACAGCGGCCCGGTGCAGCCTGCAGCCACGACCGGCATGTAGCTGGTGTGGAAGTTCGTGCCGAAGGTCGGAACGATTCCGCTGGCTGCCGTCGGGCAGCCCGTCGGCGGGGGGTTCGTCGTGCACGCAGGGTTGATGTAGAAGCTGCGGTCTTCCTCGATGATCCACCGGTAGTCGCTGATCGTGGCTCCCGCAGGATCCTTCACGATCACCGCGAGGTTCGTGGCGGCCGGGAAGGTCAGCGTCACGGTCGCGGCGGCGGCAGCGACAGTCCCTTGCGAGTTCTGCGCCTTGAAGGTGAACGAGTGCGCACCCGCCCCGGTGACGGTCGCGTTGAAGCCGCCGTTCGGATCGACGGATAGCGTGGCGAATCCAGAGGACGTCACGCTCGCGGCGTTGACCGTCAGCGGATAGCCCGCCGCATCTTTACAGCCCGCGAGGACGCCCGGGGGTTTGATGCTCAGGCTGGTTGACACCGTCGAGGGGAATGCCGAATTCGCGCACGTGATGCCGGCGGCTGCCTCGATCGGCGCCCCGCCCAGTGTCACGAGAGCGCATGCCGCGCCCGCGGTCGCACCGTTACCGCAGTAGGTAAAGCTAGTCGTCGTGCCAGCCGTGTAGACAAACGTCCCGTCCGGGTGGAGCGTCAGTCCGGTCGGTGCGGTACCCACGACGTGAACGCCGCTCACATTGATGTCGTTGGCGATTACGCCTTTACCAGGATCCGACACGGTGAGCGTCTGACCCGCAATCACCGAGTTGTAGGTATCTGGGTTGGCGTGCACAGCCGCGAACGCCGCGGTGGCGGCGGCGGGAAGTGCAGCGCTATTGATGCTGAGGTAAGCCAGCATCCCGGCATCGCGCGCGATCGAATTGGCGGACAGGCTCAGTTCGCGGTCGAATACTGGAAGGGCCGTTCCGCCGGCGGCCGGCACATCGATCTTCACATCGTAGGTCTTGCCCGCCGCGAGGAAGACTTCGCTCTGCACGCGGGAAACACCCGGCAGGGGGTTGCCGTCTTCAGCAACCAGGCTGAACCCCGGGGCCGCGACTGCCGTTGTGCCGGTCGGAACGACTGCCGGCGTGGTCAGAGAGCCGACGATCGAAGGCACGTGCATGCGCAGGCCGGCATTCACGAAGCGCACCAGCACGCTTCCAGTGATCGGAGTTGCCGCCGTGGATGCCAGAGGCGCAAAGAGCGAGTAGGACGCACTCGTCGCACTCGACTTGCTGTCGAACGCGACTCCGTTGAACAGGTAATACAGCGGCGTGTAGTTCACGGCCGGCGGATAGCAGTTACCGGAGTTCGTCGTGGCCGGATTTCCACAGCCGCCTGGCAGGCCGGACCAGACCTTGGTCTCGCTGAAGCCCGACAGGGTGACGGCCTTGGCAACTGCCGCGTTCTGGACCGGATCGATCTCACTGAGCAGCAGTGGGATTTCCGCGTTGTAGGTCACCGCGCAGGTCCCTGCGGTGGCGCCGGGATATGCGCATCCCGCGGTCGTGCCGGCAGGCGCGGTCGTCACAACCAGGATTCCATACAGGCCCATCGGACCTTGGATCGAGGGGTGCGTGCCCGACTCGATCAGGTAGGTGCCGGGCTTGAGGCCGACCCAATTCAGCGCCGTCGTAGCTCCCGGCAGCACCGGCGTGGAGAACGACTGGACGCGGTTCCCCTGCGGTGGCGGCACGTTCTGCGGGCCGGTCGCGTCGCCCGCGATAGGCCACGTGGTTGACTGGGTGGCGTGAGCCGGACTCGCCACGGAAGACGCGGTTGTTCCGAGGCCGCCGCCCAACTGGCCCACGATCACCAGCGACGTCTCGGGCACGGCCGCCGGTAAGCTGTTTGTCAGGCTGATCGCCAGGTTGCCGGGCGGGACGGTAATCACCACCGGCGACCACGTCCCGACGGCGGCGTTCGCGTTCAAAGACGCGCAAGTGGCAGGTGCAACCGCGGCCGCACTGCAACTGTAGCCCCACATCGGCACCACTGAGCCGTCGGGCAGCGTGGTGGTGGTCGCGGCCGCCGTCAGGCTCACTGACTGGGCGAAGGACGCGCCGCTGGCCAGCAGGAGAACGGAAGCCGCCAGTCCCGATTTGATCAGGGCCGACTTATAGGTAGTGGATCGCATTGCGTGCTCCTCGTCCTAGTTCGACTCGTCGATTTGGAATTCACGTGAATCGACGAGCATCATCATCAGCATGCCGCCGGGGAATATGTTGTTGGTGGTGATCTCGCGCTCGTTATGCGAGTGCCACATGAAGGCAAAGCCCGCTTCGCCCGTCGGGGAGTTGGCGATCGTGCCCGAGGGTGGTGTCGTGCCGGTCGGACCCGCGAAGCGCGTCGTCGCATCCGGGCCCAGATAGGGGCTGCCGCCGTACCACGCGCCGTTGGTAAAGAGGTTCGGATCGGGCAGGGTTACCGGTCCGCCGCTCGCCACATCGCCGAACGGATGCGCCTGCATCGGCTTGTTGTGGTCCTGGCACCACTCCCAGAAGTTGATCGCCGTGGGCGCACCGGTGTTGTAGCCGTTGGCATCCGGAACACAGGCAGCGTGCACGGGCATGGTGGATGCCGCTGTGGATGCAGGATTGTGGCCATACGCATCCCAGTTCAGGCCCTTGCCGGTCCAGTAGAAAATCCCATCGAAGGCCAGCCCGGGAGTGGTGGTGGTCGTGAACTGCAGGGGGCCGGCCAGGCTATTGGCGTCGGTCGCGCTCAGGATCAGGTTGCCGTCGCGCCCCAGGATGCGCACGTGGTTGCCGTGCTCGTGGAACGGGTGCTGCCAGCGCCCCTGGCCGATAACGCGTATCAACACCTGTTCGCCCGGGTGCATGTGCGGGTTGCCGTTGTAGGGCTGGTGCGGGTACTGCACCGCGTAGTTGCTGTCCATGTCGTCCGGCATCGAGCGGCCGTTGATCATGAAATACGCGGGGTGGTAGGGCTCGGTCGGAACCTCGAGGCTGCATCCGGCGGTCCCGGCCGCGCAGCCGGCTTTGGCCGTGACCTGCGCCAGCGCCTGGTTGTGGATGTTCAGGTCCATCTCGGAGAACTGGAACAGGTACTCGCGGTCGTAGCAGGTCCTGGGATGGTCGTAGGCGGCCGCCGCCAGACGGAAATCCGCTTCACGCGAGTTGCCTGGCGCGATGTAGTGGGCAGGAACGGCACCCACCGCCGTGCAGCCGGCCGGAGCCGTGCTAGGCAGCACGATGATGGCGCCGTACAAACCCATTTCGACCTGCAGGTCGCCCTGTGTGCCGCTGTAATAGGCGCGCGTCCCGGGTGAATTCGCGATCAGGTGGTAGGTCACTGAGGTGCCCGGCGCCGCTTCCTGCGTGAGCAGGCCAGCCACTCCGCCCGTGGGCGGGCTGCTGACCGACAGGCCCGGAAACAGAATCGACGTGTTGCCGGCCGCAGTGGGCAGGTTGTTGGTCAGCGCGACGCTGAACGCCACTCCTTCGGTGACGATCAGCGTGGGGCCGGGGATCTGCATCACGCCACCACATACACCAGTGGCGGGCGGCGTGATCGTTGTCGGCGCCGCACTCCCGCCGCCGCTGCAGGCATATCCCCACGAATAGACCGTCTGTCCGTCGGGCTGGCTGATGTATGCCGGGCTCGCGGTGAGGGTGAAGGCCGTCCCCTTCACCCCCGGTGCCGCGGCG
>WNGC01000396.1_pt1 | contig 31605 bp, 27 predicted proteins | sample 5400051 | NCBI WGS metagenome assembly WNGC01 (sample SAMN13153368, study PRJNA577476) | soil metagenome | isolation source: 20 cm soil or saprolite under grassland replicate 2 | place: USA:California | collected 2016-06-15
GCATTTTCTTGGATCAGTTGGACAAAATAGCGTCGTCGGCGGAACAGTTGGTCATGCTGCCGATCGAACATGACGATCCAGTCAATGCGAAGATTCTCGCGATTTCAGAGGACAAGGTCGAAGGATTCGTGCGCGAGCCTTTTGAGGAAATTGCGAACCATTCAGGTGTAGGTGCCGATGTTGTTATGGCACGGATTGCCGCAATGTTGCGCGCGGGCACGATTCGGCGTGTCCGGCAAACCTTGCTCGCCACGAATCTGGCTGAGGGGGCACTGGTGGCGTGGAAAGTTCCTGAGGACAAAATCGACGCGGCATTCGACTGGATGTTTCAACACGATCCTTTTTCGGGACACGTCGTGTTGCGCTCCACAGACACTCTTAGCGCCGGATCCGACTACAAACTCTGGACTACGGTAAAGGTCCCTCAGGGATTTTCATTGGAAGCCCATTGCGAATTGCTCGCGAAAAAAGTCGACGCGGAGCGATTCCGCCTTATGCCGGCAAAAGGGATTTTCACTTTGGGAGTGGGACATGTTCGACGGAAAATGATTGAGCCCGGCAGTAAGGCAGATCAGCCAGCAAAAATGATTCCGGTGCAGATTGTCAATTTGAGTGGGCCCGAATGGGATGTCCTGCTCGCACTTAAGCGCGAATTTGCTCCGGAAGAGATCAAGGCGTCGCCATGGGTTGCGCGGGCTGATGAGGCCGGCGTCTCTGCGGAAGAATTCTACCGGGTGGCGGAAGAATTGAATGCGGGCAAGATCATCGGGCGCTTTTCAACTTTCCTGGAACACGTCAAACCATCGGTGGGCGGTGTACGTGTGACGAGGTTCAACGCGCTGTTTCATTGGGCTGTGCCGCGTGGTCGTGAAATTGAAGCGGGCGGCGAAGTTGGTCGCCATCACATCCTCACGCATTGCTACTGGCGCGACGCCGGCCCGGAATTCAAGAGTGTCAACATCATGGCCGTGGCGCACGGCACGGATAAGCAACTACTGCTCGATCATAAAACCGCTATCGATCGGCATCTTCACTCGAGCCGCATCCCGGTCTCGTACACAAACGTTTTCTGGGGTGGGCGCAGTGAAATTAAACCATCGGAAATTTCGCCGCACATCTACCGCGATTGGCTTGCGCGGGATTCGGCAAATTAATGGGTTACAAAGTTGGAGCCCGCGGGCGTTGACCGCGGCAGTTCTTTGTTTCCAATCGCGCGAACGAGCCGACGTCGGCGCCTCGGCTACAGCCCCGTGCTCCCGAATTTTTCACGATAGGTCCGATCCAGTTCTCGTAAGAGAGCAATAGCAAATTTTTGGCGATCGACTTGTGTGCCAAGCACCATCGCCAGGGAAATTGCCTTGTCTTGCAGTTCCTCCGGAAAATCCTCGAGGAATTGATTCACATTCACTCCGATACCGGCAATAGCCAAGTGCGCTGCTTTCTTCTGGGCTCGCATCTCTATCAGGACGCCGGCGACCTTGCGCCCATCGATTTGCACGTCGTTCGGAAGTTTAATCGCAGGTGTGAGAGAAAATTCGTTCTGGATTGCACTGGAGATGGCTTCGGCTGCCCAGGCAGTGAGTCGCGGCGAACTCGCGAGGGCGATTTTCGGCCGCAAAAGAATCGAAAACCAAAGTCCTTTTCGTGCTGCCGATTCCCATCGATTCCCGCGCTGACCGCGCCCGGCGGTCTGGTGCTCGGCGAAAACAACCAAGCCTTCGTCTGAATTTGGATTAGCGATTTGCAAAATTGCGTCGTTTGTCGAGCCAGTTTGCTTGAGAACTATGATCTCCCGGCCGATTACAGCACTGCCGAGGTCGGCCTGTAATTCCTCAGCAACGAGCCGATCCAGCATCTCAACTGTCAGCCGGGAACCTGGGTCATTTCCAAGCCAATATCGATCGCACGCGCGGCGTTCGTCAGGCCGCCGATGGAAATATAATCGACTCCTGTTGCTGCGATGCGTTTTACGTTTTTCAACGTGACGCCGCCACTTGCTTCAAAATGGATGTTATCCTTCCTAAGAGCGATGGCCTCTCGCATCTGGGCAGGCGTCATGTTGTCGAGAAGAATGATGTCTATGCCGTCAACTTCGGCAAAAGCGCGCGCTTGCTCCAGATCATCAACTTCTACTTCGATGCGGATGTTTGGTCGTTCTTTACGCAGCTGACGAATTCGATCGGCGAAACTCGAAAGTCCTCCGAACGTCGCCAGGTGATTGTCTTTCACAAGCACCATGTCGTACAAGCCAAACCGATGGTTGACGCCACCGCCGGCGACCACTGCGGCCTTTTCCAATGCCCGCAATCCGGGCGTGGTTTTGCGCGTATCCAGAATCTTGGCCGGATGGTTGCCAACAGCAGCTACAAATTGACGCGTAAGAGTTGCGATGCCGCAAAGGCGCTGCAAGAAATTCAGCGCGACGCGTTCCGCCTTCAGTATTGAACGCGCCAAGCCGCGGACCTCGATAATGGGGTCGCCGACTACAATTTCATCGCCGTCTCGACGGACAACCTGAATGTCCATGGAAGAATCGACGCGCCGAAAAACTTCCGCTGCGGCTCCTGTGCCGGCGACGATGGCATTTTCACGCGCCGTAACGCGTCCCGTTGCACGAAGCGTTTCGGGAACGAAAAAATCAGTCGTGATATCGCCCTGACCGATATCTTCGTTGAGAGCTGCGGCAATAGGATCGTAACGGTCTGACTTCATCGAAAAATTGCTGAATACTGAGTTTGACGAAATGGATCGCCCGGATTCAAAGTTTCCGGGCGCGCGAAAAACGATAAGCGCGAAACGCAAACGCGTCTATCAAACCCAGCGCTCGCAAGCGGACGGTACAGGCGCCATCGCCGAATCGCGCGACAACCAAAAGGGCCGAGCTAGGGACACTCAAATAGATAAAAAAAGATTCGGGCAGCGCACGCTAAGGAGAAACAACGAATATAAGAAAAACGTGCAACTACCCGAATCGCCTTAACCTGTTGAGTTTGACAGTCTGCAGAGGCGCGCGTTCAACTTTTTTACGAAAAATCCGTGTCTGAGCGTTAATTATTGAAAGCCAGGCAATTAATAATGTTCGTAGTCCCGCCCGTCACTACAGAAGATTCCTCTGAACATCGCTTCGGAGTCGCCCTGCCTCGTCGCGAACTTCCTGGAGCAACGATTTAAATTCACACTGCTCCAGCGCGCGGATCAGATTCGGATAATCCGGTTCGATTCGGAGCTGATCGATTGGCACCGGCAGTTCCAGATGGCAATCCAGCTCGACCATTTTTCGGTTTTCCAAAATTTGGTCGCGAGAGTTAGCGAGCTTCTCGCGAGTTCGCGCACTTTTCACTTTTTCGATATTGGCCAGCAATGAACCGATGCCGCCGAACTCACGAATCAGTCCCGCAGCGGTTTTACGGCCCAATCCAATTCCCGGGATGTTATCGACTGAATCGCCCGCCAACGCGAGGACATCGCCGATAAGATTCGGTGGGACCTCCCATTTCGCTGCGACTTGCTCTTCGCTTAGCAAGGCGAACGCGTCCTTTGGTGAGGCAAGATCCGCCTTCGCCGTGGTATAAACTTTTACACACGGGCCAACGAGTTGATATAAATCCTTGTCATTGGTTGCGAGCACAACTTCCATTTCCGGTCGTTTGCAGGCGGCGATGGCATAACAGCCCATCAAATCGTCGGCTTCTGTGTTGGGGAGGGAAATACTTTGGAAACCTAACAAGGGCGTCAGGTTCTGGATGAAATCAAGCTGCGGGACCATCGGCTTGGGCATTTCCTTGCGTGTCTCTTTGTAGGCAGGCTGGAGTTTTACCCGGCGCTCCGGCATTCCTTCATCCCAAAAAACTGCGCCTAACTCCGGTTGCAGATGCTTAATCATTAACCGCAACGTTTTTGTGAAACCGAAAATTGCGTTTGTTGGTTCGCCTTTTGAATTCGAGAGATTCGGGATAGCGAAAAACGAGCGATAAACGTAATAGTGACCATCGATAAGCAGGAGTTTCATCGTAAAGACTGATAAATGAATTCTGAATGCATGACACGGGATGATCAAGGCGTGACCGAGGAATGGATCGTACGCGTTGATGGCAGAGAATACGGGCCGGCCGATATCGACACACTCCGTGAATGGAAAGCGGAGGGCCGAGTGCTTCCTGCAAACGAAGCTCGCCGCGCGGGCGCTGAGCTTTGGACGTTTGCGGCGGAGATTCCCGGGCTATTCAATGTAGGGGCGCCTGTCACTGCCGGCCCTTCGCGGCTGACACAGCCGCCACTACAGGCTCGCGCCTTCGGTCAGATTCTAGCCGAGACCTTTCGGATATATGCAAGAGGCTTTCTTCAATTCCTTGCGCTCACGCTCCTAGTAGTTCTGCCTTCAGTATGCGGGCAGCTGGCGGCGATGTGGACGCAGAATATGCAGGCTTCAGACGCCGATTTACGCGCTCTCGCTGCGGGGGCTTTTGTTTTCTTAATGTTCATCGTCTCGCTGGCGATGTGGCCCATTTACGTGGCGGGCATTCAAATCTTCACGACTGAAATTACGGCCGGGCGCCGCCTTGGATTTTTCGCTGCGCTTAATGAATCTGTCCGGTTCTGGCCGCGGGTCGCGGCGCTGTGCATCTTTGTCTATGGCGTTTTCTTCTTGCTGACCGTGTTTGCGTTGCTGATCGCAGCGATGATCGTCGCTGGCGCGTCCTCATTATTTGTGATCCTCCTCGCGCTCGCTTTATTAGTTCTGCAAGTTTGGATGTTCGGCCGTTTTTTCGTCAATGTGCTTTTCTGGCAGCAATGTGCCGTGCTCGAAAATGCGGGAGTCGTCGATTCGTTGCGCGAAAGTCGGACCCTGGCGCACAGCGGTCGCGAGCTTCCATGGTTCCAACGACCGTTATGGCGCGGCGTTTTTATTTCGTCCCTCTGGTTTGCATTTGTCCTAGTGATCGCGCTTGTCTCGCAGTGGCCCACACTGCAGCATTCTTTGAATGAATTAATGACCACTCAAGATCCACAAGCGCTGTTCCAGAAACTGACTGAAGCCCAGCGCGCGCGCGGGTTTGATGTTTTGGGTTTTGCGTTGGGCCTACTGCAAAAAATTCTTCAACCCCTGGTCGGGATCGCTTTCGTCGTGCTCTACATTAATAGCCGAAGAGAACACTAGTGTTGCCACTGGCGCCGCATCAGTTCGGTACGGCGGAACACCCGTCAATTTGCCTGCCGGCTCTGCAAGAGAAGCTGCGCAATCTTGCTAAAATGCCGACCAATAAAAATAAGATAAGCGATAAATGAAACGAGTTGCGCACCGATCAACCACACATGACCACCGCGGGCGATGAACAAATCAGGCCAGGTCCAAATGGCGAGTGCGCAGGCGAGATTGAGGAAAAAAAGCAAGGGAACGAGCGCATAAATGTTGCGCAATTGATCGGCCCTGGCGCGCGCGTAAAGCGCGTGATCGGCCTCGCTGCGCGCTTCGGCGACGCGGGCATGAATCAACCGCATATCGTAGACGAAAAGTAGCCACACAACAGCCGCGTAGGTGGCGCTCAGCTGAAACCAGGCCAGTGGATCGTCCAGACGGCTAAAGAGAATCGCTTCGCCGAGTGCGCAACCGATGTAGAAAAAGTTGTGCCCAAATTCCATCGGCCAACGAATCAGCGTGAGCGTGTGAATGATTGACCGTGACCAGAAGACAAAGATCACACATAGACCGGCTGCGACATAAGGAAACGAAGCCCAATGTCGCATCGTAAAAACAGCACGAGCATTGTCCGTTAAGAAAAAAAGGGCAACGCCCTGGATAATGCTGGCAAGTGTGAGTTCGACGTTGATAACGACCGAATCGAGCTCGCGGCGACCTTCATTCTGTGGGTTCACGTTGCGACTCGTAACCGCTTGTTCGCTACGCTGTCAAGGCACTGCGTGCAGCGCAATTTTGTCCCACCCTTCCCGTTAATCTCGGTTCGGCCTGTGCCGGATTGGACTCGATACATTTCAACAAGATGGCCGCAGTCGTTACGTTAAATTACTCGTATTATTAGCGTTATGATCGCACATGTTCCGAATTCCATCCTGGCACGGCGTCAGCTAGTCAGGAATTCCGAAAACTTTTTCAAAGAAAGGAAACTTAAATTATGACTCTAATTCGTTATCAAGCCCCGGGATTTGCACCGTGGTCCGCAGCGGACCGCTGGAGCAATCTGAGGGATGAACTTAACTCGTTTTTCGAGTTGCCGGTCTGGTCGAGCTTCGCACGTGGGGGACAACTTTTTAGTGGTTGGTCGCCCGCGCTCGATCTCTACCAGAGCAATGACAATGTGATGGCCGTGGTCGAGTTGCCCGGAATGCGCAAGGAGGACCTCGAAATCTCCTTGCACGACGGGACACTGACGATCAGTGGCGAGCGCAAGCGGGAAAGCAGCAGCAATGGCGAGAAGGCTGAGCGCAGCGAGCGGTACATCGGCACCTTCCGTCGGAGCATCGCACTCCCGACCCGCGTGGACGCCAGCAAAGTCAGCGCCACCTATCGAGATGGAATCCTGACCGTGACATTGCCGAAGGCCGAAGAAGTGAAACCGAAGCAAATTCAGGTCAGCTAATCGATTCAACTTAAGGAGACTTCTCTATGAATACTTTAACTCGTGAAAACCGTGACGGTGACCGCGCGCAGATCGAACAGTTTGTCGCGCCGCCAGCGAGCGTGATTGAAGCCGGCGATGGCTACAAGCTCGAAGTTGAAATGCCTGGAGTGAATAAGGACGGTCTCGACATTTCGATCGAGAACAATGAGCTGACGATTGTCGGCCGGCGCTCCCTTCCTGTTGTGGAGGGCACGTTGATCCATCATGAATCGCGTCCGGAAAATTTCCGGCGCACGTTCGAGCTCGATCCTTCGATCGACGCGAACAAGATCGGCGCCAAGGTCGAGCAGGGCCTTGTAACGTTGACTCTGCCTAAAGCAGAGCACGTGAAGCCGCGCAAGATCACCGTTTCTTAAAGCATCGTCGGTAAATCAGAGGCCGCGAACCGAATGTTCGCGGCCTTTTGATTTTAATCTTTTCTGCTTGGCGAATCGGCGAGCGCGTCGTAGTTACAGTCTCTTAATATGGCGGCGAAAACCGATCAAAAAACCAGCGAAGATAAAGTCACTGCGGCGCGGAATAAGAATCTTGATCTGGCGATTCAACAGATCGCCAAAGACTACGGTGAAGGCGCGATTATGCGCCTCGGCGACGAGAAAATTGTCGATATCGACGTCATTCCGACTGGGAATATCCTGATCGATCGCGCGCTCGGCGTCGGCGGATTCCCAAGAGGCAGAGTCGTTGAAGTCTTCGGCCCTGAGTCTTCCGGGAAAACGACACTGACTCTAACGGTGATTGCGCAAGCGCAAAAACGTGGCGGACTCGCAGCCTTCATTGACGTCGAACATGCGCTTGATCCCGCGTATGCGAAACGGCTTGGCGTGGATCTGGATGATCTGCTGGTTTCCCAACCGAGTTCCGGCGAGGAAGCGCTGCGAATTTGCGAGACGCTGGTACGCTCCAACGCGTTGGATGTCATTGTGATTGATTCCGTGGCAGCGCTCGTCACGAGAGCCGAGCTCGAGGGCGAGATTGGGGACGCGACTGTGGGGGCCCAAGCGCGCCTCATGAGCGCGGCGCTGCGCAAGCTTACTTCGCTTATTTCGAAAGCGCGGACCTGCTGCATTTTCACAAATCAAATTCGAGAGAAGATCGGCGTGATGTTTGGCAACCCGGAAACGACGCCCGGCGGCAAGGCGCTGAAGTTCTACGCCAGCGTACGTGTCGATATTCGACGGATTGGCGCGATCAAACAGACCGACGGCGTTGTGACAGGGAATCGAACTCGCATCAAAATCGTGAAGAACAAGGTCGCGCCGCCCTTCACCGAAGCGGAGTTCGACATCATGTATAACGAAGGAATTTCATCGACTGGCGCACTGCTGGATTTGGCGTTGGAGAAACAAGTCATTGAAAAGCGGGGCTCCTGGCTGAGCTACAAGGGCACACAACTCGCCCAAGGCCGTGACGCCGCGAAAGAGGTCTTGAAGAACGACAAGACGCTCTACGAAGAAATTGACTCGGCGGTCAAAGCCCGCCTCGACGAAGAAAAAGACTAGCCTTGTTGGCACAGCCCGTTTGTTGCTGACGCGCGCTGGCATCTCGCCAGCCGAGACGTCTGCAACTGGTTCCTCGAATAGCACCAGTTAAGTCGCGCAGGCAACTCTTCGCCTTTGATCCTATTCATGCGACAAGTAAAAAATGACGAAATCTGAATCTCGAATGACACTGAAATTGGAGAAATGAAAATCTCAATGATTCTTATTCTGAGCATAATTGCTCATTGCGATTACGTGGCGGCACAGATCGCCCAGACGTCTGTGTCACCGAAGTCTCAGACGGCCTTAGAACATGAGATCCTAAGCTTGGAGGAAGCACGCAATCAGGCAGTCCTCCACGGCGATGTCGCGGCGCTCGATCGGATGACCTCTGATGACTATACATTTATTACCTTGCGAGGTGAGCTACGCACCAAATCAGACATTCTCAAAGGGTTCGCCTCAGGATCATTTCATTACGACTCTCGGCAAATTTCTGATTTGAAAGTGCGAGTGTACGGGGACACTGCCATCGTCGCCGGGCGGTCGGTACAGAAGGGAATGGAAAACGGCAAGGATTACAGCGGAGATTATCGGTTCACCAGGTGTACGTGAAGGAGAAAGGACGCTGGTTAACCATTGCCCTGCAAACAACTTTGATTCAGTAATGAAACGTCACCGATCATGACTTCGGCGCAGATCCGGGAATCATTTCTCGATTTCTTTCGCGGTAAACAGCACACCGTTGTGCCGTCGTCGTCGCTGTTACCGGACGCGCCGAATCTCCTTTTCACCAATGCCGGCATGAACCAGTTCGTGCCCATTTTCCTCGGGCTGCAAAAGCCCGCATGGAAACCACCGCGCGTGGTAGATACGCAGAAATGCATCCGCGCGGGCGGCAAACATAACGACCTCGAAGACGTCGGACTCGACACCTATCACCACACATTTTTCGAGATGCTCGGCAACTGGAGCTTCGGTGATTACTTCAAAAAGGAGGCAATCGAGTGGGCGTGGGAATTACTCGTCGAACGCTGGAAATTTCCGCCGCAACGGCTTTATGCGACGGTTTACAAGCCCGGCCCGGGCGAGCCGAGTGAGTTTGATCAGGAAGCGTACGATTACTGGGCGCATTTGTTTCGCGAAGCCGATCTCGATCCAAAGGTTCACGTTCTCAATGGTGGAAAGGCCGACAATTTTTGGATGATGGGCGACACGGGTCCGTGCGGGCCGTGCTCTGAAGTTCATGTCGATCTTACACCGGATGGTGATACGCGCGGCGCGCTGGTGAATAAAAATGATCCACGATGCATCGAGGTTTGGAACCTGGTTTTTATCCAGTTCAACGCGCAACCTGTAGCCGGGGGCGGTGACCCCGGCCGCATCGAGTATTTCCCGCTCACTGCGCGCCACGTCGACACCGGAATGGGTTTCGAGCGTGTCACCGCAATTATTCAAAACACAAAAAACCTCACCGACTTCTCCGGAACCATTTCGAATTACGAGACGGACGTCTTTCGCCACATCTTTGATGGGCTCGAAAAACTAAGCGGAAAGAACTACGCGGCCACGCTACCAATTGTAGGCCAAGCGCATCGCTTGCGGGTCGAAGAGGGTAGCTCGAGCGGCCGCCCTGCAATCGATCCAGCGCAGGAAAAGATCGACATCGCGTTTCGAGTTATCGCTGATCACATCCGTGCTCTTTCGTTTGCGATCGCCGATGGAATCATCCCCTCAAACGAGGGCCGCGGCTACGTCTTGCGCCGCATTCTTCGACGCGGCGTTCGCTATGGACGCTCGTTAGGCCTCCACGAACCGTTCTTTTTCAAGTTGGTCGAGGTTGTTGCGAAAACGATGGGCGGCGTCTTTCCCGAACTCTGTGCGAAACAAGAAACAATCAAAGAGGTAATCCGACGGGAAGAAGGAGCTTTTAACAAGACACTCGACAAAGGCATTGAACTTTTCGAGCGCGAAGTCGCGCGCGGCGCGCCTACAATTTCAGGAGCGTTTGCATTTCGTCTGTATGATGAACAAGGCTTTCCACTTGATCTCACTGAATTGATGGCGCGGGAACGGGGCCTCACCATCGATGTTGCCGGATTTGAGAGATTGATGGAGGAGCAACGTGATCGGGCGCGCGCGGCACAAAAAAAGGAGAAAATCAGCGTCGAGGTAGACAAACTCAAAGCCGAGCCAACAAAATTTCTCGGGTACGACTTTCTGGAAACCGAATCAGTTGTCGAAACTGTGCTACCCAGCAAAAAGCCGGAGGAATTCAATATCGTTCTCGATCGAACCCCGCTTTACGCCGAGATGGGCGGACAAGTCGGAGATCGTGGATTGCTTCATGTGCCTGGGCACGACCGAACGGAGATCGGCCAGTTGCGCGTGATAGATACACAGAAGCGCGGCGACGTTTTCGTTCATCGTGCCGCGCTTGTCGAAGGTCGCGCACCGGAACCGGGCGAAGCGGTGCGCGTCTCGGTGGATGCGGATCGTCGTCGCGCCATTCAAGGGCACCATACCGTGACACACTTGCTGCATTGGGCGTTGCACCAGGTGGTTTCGCATGACGCTTCTCAAAAGGGAAGTTATGTCGGGCCCGACAAACTGACGTTTGATTTTTCAAGCGCGCCACTTACCAAGCAGCAAGTGCGCGATGTAGAAACGTTGGTCAACGAAAAGATCGCGGAGAACGCGCCGGTTTCGTGGACCGAAATTCCTTATGCAGAAGCGAAGCAGCGAACTGACATTATCCAATTCTTCGGAGAGAAATACGGCGATACCGTTCGTGTCTTGCAGATCGGCGGTGCGCCTCGCGCGCTCAATGGTTATTCCATGGAGCTGTGCGGTGGCACACACGTGAGATCGACTGATGAAATAGGGCCGTTTCGGATTGTAAAGGAAGAGGCGATCGCAGCTGGAATTCGGCGGATCGAAGCCGTTGCCGGTGAAGCGGCGCGTTCGTGGGCGAAACATGAAGCGGCGCGTCAGCAGGAAAAGTTTGAAACCGTGGCACGGAAGAAACCCGATATTGCGCCACTGCCTGCTTTTCAGAGCGACGCGACAACTTCTGAAATGGTGCAGCAGGTCAACGTGCGGGCGGCGCATCTCGAAAAAGTCGAGGGTGAAGTTCACGATTGGGAAAAACAACGTGCTAAGACAGCCAACGCGGGACTGAGAAGCCGGGCGGCTCAAATCGCCAATGAACTGGCGGCATCCCATGTGGAAGAAGATTTCTGCGTCGCTGAAGTGCCAGATGGTGACAGCAAGCTGTTACAGGCGGTCGCCGATGCATTGAAGTCGAAATTCAACGGCCCGATTTTTCTCGCGAGCGCAAAAGATGGCAACGTCGCATTAGTTGCTGCGGTTCCGAAGGAACTCACCGCGAAGTTCCAGGCGAACACGTTGATTCAGCGGGTTGCGCCGATTGTTGGCGGCAAAGGCGGCGGCCGCCCGGAGAATGCCCAGGGTGCCGGCAAAGACCCGAGCAAGATCGCGGAGGCGCTGGCAACGGCGCGAGAGCTTCTGGTTTAAGGCCCGATCAGGGTGCGCTTGCGCTCGGCGTGCGGGCGTGTTTTACCAGCAGCTTCGCGTTTTTTCCATCCAACGACATTCGATAAATCGACGCCTCGTTTTCTTTTTCCTTTTGCATGATGCAAAGGAATTCGTCATTGCTCAGCCAGAACGGCTCCCAAACGAAATCATCCTTACCCGTAACACGGACTGCTTTTTCACCCGCGACATCGAATTTTTCGATCGCCGGCTGCGGACCGTCCCAATTCCTGCGCTCATGCTCGGAGCCGCAATCGACATCCATCAGCAACACCTTGCCATCCGGCGAAATACTCAATCGATCGCCGCCGTTCATGCTCGCATCGGTCAAAATCTTCGCGAGCTCCCATTTCTTCAGAACGTTTCCGTCCAGGTCGATCTGGTAAATGTTGTCGAGATCGTGACAGAAGATTGATTTGCCGTCGCGAGCCCATTCCGGCGCGCCGAAGGCGTCGCTTTTTAGCGTGCCATTTTTCACAAAATGAAAACCCGATCCATCAGCGTTCACCAAGCCAAGCTGCCAATCCTTGTCGGCCATGATCGAGAACGCGAGTTTTGATCCATCCGGCGACCAAACCGGGCCAAAGCAGTTATCACTCGGGATATCTTTTAGAACCGTGACTTTACCGCTGGAAAGGTCGGCGACTGCGATGTGGCGTTCGGGACCAGGTCGCGTCTTTGAGTCCGCACTCGTGTTGAAGGCGACACGCGTACCGTCGGGCGAAATTTCCGGCAACGCTCCGGCAGCAATCTTCTTCTGGTGCGCGCCATCGGCGTCGGCAACAAAAATATTGTCGCGGTGTTCATAGGCAATTTTGCGCTCCGCCGCATAGCTCAGCGCGGAAAATGCGATGCAAAGAAAGATGGCGAGTGTGAGCGGTTTCATAGGTCCGGCTAGGGCGCGCTAACAGAGGGGAAACGGGCATTCTTGACCAGGCGTTTCAAATTTTTTCCGTCAGCGGACATTTGGTAAACCGAGTCCTCCTTTTCGCCAGGCCCGCGGCTGAGAAAAAGAATCTCGTCGTTGTCGATCCAAACGCCGTCCCAACCGAAGAGCTTTTTCGGCGTTAGCCTGGTTGCTTTTTGCGATTGGATATCGAAGGCCCAGAGTGTTGGGAGCGGCCCATCCCAATCCTTGCGACCGGATTCTTCGCCCATGTCGATGCTCAAAAGCAGTCGCTTGCCGTCCGGTGAAACGTCAATCCGGCCGTCGCCGCTCATATCGCCTTTCGGCACGATCTCACTGATCCGCCACTGCGCGCGAACCGCTCCGTCGAGTCCGATCTGGTAGATGTTCGTCATGTCCTGGCAAAAAACCGATTGGCCGTCGTGAGCCCAAACCGGCGAGTAACAAGTCACTTCATTTTGAGCACCTGGCTTGAGCATGTGAAAATTCGTGCCATCTGAATTAACAGCGACGAGATCCCAGACTTCGTGCGGCCGCGTGGTGAAAAGGATCTGTTTACCGTCAGCCGTCCAGCTCGGGTAATACGAATTCTCGCTTGGGACGTCCTTAAAGACGTTCACCTTACCTGTTGCGACGTCTACCACCGCCATATGACGCACGTAAGTCGTGTCGCTTGTTTTTTCGACGGTGTTAAACGCGACACGAGTTCCGTCAGGCGAGATCGCCGGAAAGATTCCATCGGCGAGCTTTTTCTCGTTCGTTCCGTCAAGGTTGGCGATGTAAATCGCATTATTGCGCTCGAAAGCGATGTGCCGGTCAGCAGAAAATGCGGTGGCAGAAAAGCCGGCTAACGCGAAGGCGAAGAAGATCAGCTTTCTCATGGTAATGCGACTGTGATGAAAAACGTTACGGCGAGCGCAGATACTAGGACGATCAGATACGCAAATCCGCCAAAAAGGAATTTGAAAATACTGATAATCCAGCCTTGGCGGTAAACACGACGGATTGACAAGAAAATTTGGACTACGAACACGATGCAAAGAAGCGCGATAATCCAACCTGTGATCGTACCTGGAGCGATGTGGTTAAGTCCGATTGTTACGAGCACAATTAACATAACTCCGGTATAAGCGAATGTGTGGATGTGAAGCGCATAAACAAGGTGATCGATGTAGAAGATGTCGCGGCGGATGTAGAGGATCTTCAAAACAAAAGCAAAGAGGGGGATACAGCAAAGCATCATGTAAGGCAGATTGCTAAAGAGCGTCGCGATAAACAGCGCCATCTTTGTTCCATGCTCGCCCATCTTTTCCTTTGCTCGCGTTTCAATCCATTTTTCGAATGGCGTTGATGCGTTCTTATCTGAACCAGGCTCCGCCCGTGGCGTGTCGTTCTCTCTCGGCTCTGGCGTCGTTTGCTCCGGCTGCTGAGATTCCTCAGTCGGCGCTGGAGAAGCACGCTTCAATGCCTCCTGAATTCTGGCGCGTACTTCCGGCGGCACGTTCTTCATAGCGTCTTCTATTTTGGTGCGCGCGTGCGGCATAGGATCGCCGTGCTTCAACCGTTCTTGGATTTCGCGGCGCGCCTCAGCCGATAGATCCTCGCGCTTCAATTCTTCTTCAAGTCCTGCGCGCTTTTTAGGCGAAATTTCGACACCACCGAGCGCAGCCTCGATTTTCGCCCGGACTTCTGGGGCAAGGTTTTCTCGCTGCAATTCATCGCGAATCTCGGCGCGATTCTGCGGGGAAAGATTTATCGGCTCGAAGTGGGCCGACTTGATCGCGTAGTTGACTGCAAAGAAAAAGAGAATGCTTGCGAGAAGATAGAGCCGCAGCGGATGTACATACCGCACACGATGCCCGGCGAGAAACTGGTTCGTCAGTTTCCACGGGCGAACCAAGAGAAGCCCAATCGTTGCGAAAAACTTCGAGTCCCAATTCAGGAACTCGTTGAGTAAATCGGCAATGACGTGCCGGAAAGACCGACGATAATCGATGGCCGGTTGGCCGCATTTCGCGCACCAATGACCCTCTAATTGTGCTCCGCAATTCTCACAGAGTGTAATGGGCGCGCGCTGAGTTTTGCCCCGACCGAAAAATCGCCTTCGGCGCGGCTGCGCTTGTTCGATTGCCGAGATCGCCGTATCGCCCAGGATAAATTTTTCCAGGTCATCGGGCATACGAGAGGCAGATTACAAAAACCTTTCTGCGAAGTCTACGGCCTGATTCGAGGTGTCAATGAGCAAGCGCCTACAAAATGTGACATCGCATTAGCGACGGTGCGTTTGCTTATCGTAAAGTTTGCATTGACCGGGCAAAGCCGTTAGTGACACGATCTCACGCGGTGGCACTTGACCTTTTCAAGACCAAAAGCCCGGACCTTCTCATGGCCGAGGCCGCTGCGCCGAATCGTCAACTCAAACGGACGCTCGGCCCGCTCGATCTAACCGCGATCGGGATTGGTGCGATCATCGGAGCTGGGATCTTCGCGCTCACTGGAACCGCCGCGGCCGGCCAGGTATTTTCGTCGCGGCTCGAGACGCCAGTGATTAACTTTCTTCAGGCGTGGTTGTCTGGCGCAAATATTGTCTTTGGTCGCGCAGGCGCGGGTCCGGCGATTGCCGTTTCATTTATTGTCGCAGGCATCGCATGCGGCTTTGCCGCGCTCTGTTATGCCGAACTCGCGTCGATGATTCCCGTGTCCGGCTCGGCTTACACCTATTCGTACGCGACGCTGGGCGAGATCGTGGCATGGATCATCGGATGGGACCTCATCCTTGAGTATGCGGTCGGAAACATGGCGGTGGCGGTCGGTTGGTCCGGTTATTTCGTGCAATTATGCGATAGCCTGTTTCATCTGAAGTTTCCGCTGTGGCTCGTCAACGATCACCAGACAGCTACCGATTTGCTCGCTAAGGGCGGCGCAGTACTGGAGGGTTATTCATCCACTGCGTTGCCTGTCATAGCAGGTCACTCAATCGCTTTTAATCTTCCTGCGCTCCTGATCGTCGCTGCGGTGACCGCAATCTTGGTTTATGGAATTCGCGAAAGCGCTCGCGCTAACACCACGATTGTTATCATCAAGCTCGCGGTTGTCGTTTACGTCATTGCATTCGGCGCATTTATGGTCAATCCCACGAACTGGCATCCTTACGTGCCACATGGCTTTGCCGGGGTGATGAGCGGGGCAGCGATCGTCTTTTTTGCCTTCATCGGGTTTGATGCGGTTTCGACCACAGCGGAAGAAACGAGAAATCCCCAGCGCGATATGCCGATTGGTATCATCGCAAGCTTAATCATCTGCACGCTGCTCTATGTCTTGATGTCGACCATTCTAACCGGAATAAAGAAATACACCGTTTATGCTGGGGACGCGGCTGCTGTTGCGACCGCCTTTGCCAGCAAGCCGTGGGCACAAGCGCTAGTGAGCGCGGGCGCGCTCGCTGGAACAACTTCGGTGCTGCTCGTTTTCCAACTCGGCCAGCCGCGCATTTTCATGGCTATGGCGCGCGATGGTCTGCTGCCCCAATATTTCGCAAGAGTCCACCCGCGATTCCGGACCCCTCATATCACTACGATTTGGACAGGTGTCGTTGTGGGCGTTGTCGCCATGATTACAAACATCGGTGATCTGGCCGATTTAACCAATATCGGGACGCTCTTTGCGTTCATTCTGGTTTGTCTCGGTGTAAACGTGTTACGCCGTGTCGCGCCGGAGCGCCCGCGCCCATTTCGCGTTCCGTTTGTCCCCGTGTTCCCAATTCTTGGTGTGATCCTCTGCGTCGCGCTAATGCTGAGTTTGCCTGTGATGACTTGGATCCGGTTTGTTGTGTGGCTCGGAATCGGATTGGTGATTTATTTTCTCTACAGTGTGCGGCACAGCAAGCTGCGCCGCGGGTTGGACACAGGAATAACCGAAGACATTCCCCCTCCGCTAATCAAGACGTAGCTCAAGGGTGGAACGCTCGCCGCGGCGACTGCTCAACGCGTTGGCACACAAATTCGGCTCTGCCCGCCTGATTTTGATTTTGCGCCTTCGGCGAGGCTTCCCATTGTCTTCAGGAGAAGCCGATCCACCTTGCTCAGCTTTCTATGCAGCTTCCTGTGCGTGAGAAACTCGATCGTCGACTTCCAGCCACTCGAACGTTGTCGTTTTCGAGGGATCGAGTCCAAGTTTGTTCACCTCTTCGCTGAAGAAATCGCGCTTTTCCGGATGGTGATAGAGACTGCTGCCCTCTACTTCGTCAGCCCAACGCTTAATTTCCTCAGCCGTTTTCTTTTCACCGTTTTGATTCAGCCATTCGACGATTTCCTGGTCGCTTACGCCCTGCTCGATTTGCGCTTTGAAATCGTCGCCTTTCACGTCTTTGAAACCGAAAAGCGTGTTATCGAGAGGACAATCGAAGTGATATTCGCCAATATTTCCCGCTACCAATGCGCGGCATTTGTCGATGGTGCGACCAAGAATTGCATAGCCGCCAACGCGAATGCGCGGACTGCGTGGAGCCTCCTTCGTCAGATCTTTTCCAGTTATCTTCTTCTTCATATTGTACGTGTTTCGGATAAAACAGGGAATCCGGTTGCCAATTTGGCAGACGAAACGCCTGTCCTACAGTTGTGCGGTGCGGGGATTTTTTTGGCTGCTCGTTATTTGCGCGGTGACGTCGACGTTGAACGCGAAAGACATTCCCGTTGCGGCCCCGCCTGGTGGAAAACTTTATCATGGCCTTTATTGGGGTGGCGTCGGAAGTGACGAACATGATCCAACTGAGCATGATGTTACGCCAAGTGATGTCGCGCAATACGAGCAAGGCGTTGGGAAACAAACAGCGTGGGTTTATTTCGCGAACAACTGGTTTGAATCACGGAAATTTCCGGTTGCGATGTGCAGCTGGATCCGTGATCTCGGAAAGATTCCGTACGTTCGGCTGATGCTTCGTTCGGATGTCGATCAAGGGCATCGTGAAAAGAAGTTTACGCTCAAGAAAATCATTGCCGGCGAATTCGATGATGATCTTCGCGCTTGGGCGCGCGACGCGAAAAATTTTGGCTCTCGGGTTTTGATCGAGTGGGGGACTGAGCCGAACGGGGACTGGTTCAGCTGGAATGGCAAGTGGAACGGCGGCCCCCGAGAAGGTTCCGCACGCTATGTTGCAGCGTATCGGCATATCGTTGATCTGATGCGCGCCGAAGGCGCAGGTAATCTTCAATGGGTTTGGCACGTTAACTGGCTCGATCAACCGGAGACGGCCTGGAACCGTTTCGAGAATTATTTTCCAGGTGAAGACTATTGCGATTGGGCCGGTCTCAGTGCGTACGGACCAACCACGCCCATGACAGCTGATGGCACGGAGAGTTTGGCGTTTAAAATGCGCGGAGCCTATCCACGCCTTACGAAAGTCGCTCCTGGCAAGCCGATCATCATCGCCGAGTTCGGCTGCGATCTGCACAACCGGCGTGTTGACGCCGCAAATTGGGCGAAATCCGCTCTAGGAGATCTATTCTCGAATCGATGGCCTGGTGTGATCGGTTTCTGCTGGTGGAACGAAGGCTGGCAAAACGACGACTACAAAAAGCACGACACCGACATGATCATTCTTCACGACCGTGATCTCACACGTGTGTTTCATGAGGAGTTCGCAACCCACGCAGATAAAATTCAAGAAAAACCGATTGAAATAACGAATGCAAAATGACGAATGACGAAGTAAAGACCGAAGCCAGAATGAGAACAATCCTGCTTCGGATTTTGTCATTAATTCGTCATTCGTCATTCGTGCTTCGTCATTTTCAAGGACATGACAAGACGCCGAACGCGCCGCATAGTTCGTCATGGTTAAAGTTTCCGTCAATTACACCGGCGATTTGCATTGCGACGCTACTCACGGTCCGTCGCAGTCGAAGATTTCCACTGACGCGCCTACCGATAACAAGGGCAAAGGGGAAGCGTTTTCGCCGACTGACCTCGTTGCTACGGCTCTCGCTACGTGCATGAGCACGACGGTGGGAATCAAAGCGCAGGAACTCGGTGTCGATCTGCGCGGAATGACAGTGTCAGTTGCAAAGGAAATGTCCAAGGACGCGCCCCGCCGGATCGTTGCGTTGCCGTCGGAAGTTCACATTCCACTTCCGCCCGATTCGCAGCACCGCGAAGTGCTGGAGCAAACGGCCCTCAATTGTCCGGTGCACAAAAGCCTGCCGCCAGAAATCGATCGACCAACAAAATTTTTCTGGGAAGGGTAAGGTCACAGTGGCGGTGGAACGCGTTGTCCCCAACGCGTTGGCAAATCGATGCGGCTCTGCCGCCAAATTTCCAGACGGAAGCGTCAGAGCAACGCGTAATTTGGCCTTGGGCGAAAAATTTGCCATCGTCTTCCGAGAAGCCGATCCACCGTTGCGCTAGCAAGCGCTATTCCTGATACAACCACTCCATGTAATCGCGCACGCCCTCTTCCAAGGGAAACCGCGGTTCGTAACCAAGCGCGCTGCGGGCGTTCGTCAGATCAGCTTGAGTGAAATTTTGATAATGTGCGTGCGGATTGTCGATGTAATCCGGTTGAAAACTGGTCCCCAGGCATTTGTTTAGGACGTCGACCAGTTCGTTGAATGAACGCGCCTGGCCTGAGCCGAGATTGTAAATTCCGCTGCCTTGCGCATCGAGCGCGCGAATGCTGCCTCCGACAATGTCCTTCACGTAAACAAAATCGCGTTTCTGCTCCCCATGCTTGAAAATACGCGGACGTTGGCCGGCTTTCATTTGTTGCGAGAGATGATACACCATGCTTGCAGGCACGCCCTTGTGCGCTTCGCGTGGTCCATAAACATTGAAATAACGCAAGCCAACGATGATCCAATCGGGGGATTCGGCTGCAGCGCGCCTGGCAATATTGTCCATGATCACCTTCGAAAAGGCGTAAACATTTGCCGGTGCGGCGCCATTTGATTCAACACTGGCTTCAGTTGCCGGACCGTAAGTCGCGGCGGAAGAGGCATAGATGATTCGCGTCTTCGTTGCGCGCGCAAAATTTAGGATTCGACGGAAACTTTCTACGTTGTCACGAACCTGCTCGAATTGGTCGTGATTGGTCGTATCCGTGATCGACGCGAGATGAAAGATCGTGTCGAACTTTTCTTTACCGAACTGCTCCTCCCAGTCGAGCACCGCCACATTCTGGGCAAGAAAATCGCCGCGGTAACCGGCGAGATTTTTGAAATTACCAGAGCGAAAATCATCAATCACCGTCAGACGCGCGTCCGGAAATTTTTCCTGTAACTCCAGAGTGAGATTGGAGCCGATGAAGCCTGCGCCACCGGTGATAATGAAGTTGTGAGTCGAATTAGGTGAGTTCACTTCAAAGTTTGGAAAGGCTTTCGTGTCTTGTCATTCCGAGCGAAGTCGAGGAATCTCGAATTTCAGTCATAGCCAGAGATGTCTCTACTTCGCTCGACATGACAACTACGAATGGTCGGCATTATCAGTCGCCTGATTAGATAAATCTTGAAGCGGGAAGCGCAAGCAGGGAGTTAGACTGCGGAAAGATGCGGTTCGAAACGCGTTATACCTACGATTTTATTAAACAATTCCTCCCTTCTGAATGCCGACGCATTCTCGAAGTCGGTTGTGGAACGGGCGAGTTGGCCGCGCGCTTGTCGGAGGATGGGCATGCCGTCGTCGCCATTGACAGCGATCCCGAGTCCATCGCCGCTGCGCGGAGCCTCGGTGCAGATGCGCACGTCGCTACTTGGCCGGATTTTGATAAGGGCTGCTTCGATGCTGTCTTGTTCACTCGCTCGCTACATCACATTCATCCGCTGGACGAATCGATAAAGCACGCGACGAACAGCCTGGTCGAGGGCGGGCGGGTCATTGTGGAGGATTTCGCGTATGAGTCTGCCGACGAGAAAACGTTGCGTTGGTTTACGAGCACGCTCCGGTTGCTCGAAACGACAGGGTCGCTTGCTGTAAGTGGCGAGGTTCTGAAGACGATATTGTCAAAAACTGCCACGATGAAAGCGTGGCGAGAAAATCACGAGAGCGACTTACACACAGCTGCCGAAATCGACGCGCAACTCGAAAAAGTGTTTGGTCCCGTGATCAGAGAGCAGGCCGCGTACTATTTTCGGTACGCTGCCAGCGCGATAAGCACGACAGAGAAACGCGACGCGATCTTGCATGCGTTTGCCAAGCAGGAGGAAGCCCTTTCGACTCAAGGCTCGATTGTTGCACTTGGTCGAAGGTTCGTGTCCGAACGGGCAAGATAAATCTGAAATAATTCTTGCAGCGCTGAACGCAAGCCGCTACTTCTCAATCCAGTTCTTTGCGAGCTTGGAAAAGTGGATCGGCGCAAGAAATCCCGTGCGAATCGGGAGCAGTTGCGCTGCTGTAACTGGATACGACTTCCCAATTGGGCCAATCCCTGAAAGTCGGGGGTGAAGGCGGGAAGAAGGTGATTCCGACAGATTTCGGAACATACGCCAGGAGCCAGAATATTTGTCCGGTCCATCTCATTCGGCTGTAGCCGCCCCGCTGTGTCGGGGCGTTTCACAGCACGGCGACACAGCGCCGTGGCTACAACCGAAAAAACTTCTTCGCAAAAAGAAGAATGAGAGCTGGACGATCCGGCAACGTCCTACGACGGCCTAACAAGTCCAACTCTCGGAGTTGAGTTGGAGGAAACTTGTTATGCAAAATCGTCTAGTTTGGTTTACTTGGGGTAGCGCATGCGTCCCGCGTGTTAACGCCAGTCCGGTTCGGACTTTTGGCGTCGCGCCGAAACAGCCTTTTCTCAATACAAGAGTCTCGTCCAAAAGCGTAGGACAAGAAAAGTGCATGATCGCGAGACGCGCTCGCCAACAGCCGAGACGGATGCATTATCCGCTCGCGTGTTTCTCGCTTGCGGTCGTGATTTCGGGAGCGCACGCTCAGGAACCGACGCCGATTCCGTCGCCGAGCGAACTGGAAGCCGAGCCGATCGTTGTGACTGCAACGCGGTTCGATATCCCGCTCGAACTATCGCCAGCCAGCGTGAGCGTGATTACTTCGGAAGATTTCGAGCAAAAACAAATCGAGCGCATCAGCGATGCGCTTCGTGAAGTACCGGGCCTCTCCGTTGTTCAGACCGGAACAGCCGGTCAGTTGACGTCTGTTTTTACCCGCGGATTGCGCAGCGAACACACGCAGGTGTTGCTCGATGGCATTCCGATCAATCAAGGTCTACAGGGCGCGTTCAATTTCGCTGATCTGACCATCGATGATATCGACAGGATCGAAGTTGGGCGCGGGCCGCAGAGCACCTTGTACGGGCCACGTGCCCTCGCGGGCGTTATCCAAATTTTCACCAAACAAGGTACAGGAACGCCAGGTGCCACGGTCGCCGCTGAAGGCGGATCGTACGACACTTTCCGCGAATGGACTCAGAGCGACGGCAAGATCGGCGACTTTGATTATTCAGTCGGCGCAAGCCGCCTCGACACAGACAACACGCGGCCGAACAATAATTACCGCAACACGGCTGCGATTACCGACCTCGGCTGGTCGCCTAACGAACAACTGCGGATCGGCAGTTTGTTCATTTATTCAGTTAGCGACACTGGAAATCCAAACACGATCTTCGATCCGCGCCCGATTGACCACTTTCTCACGGAGCGTTGGTTGATCGGCCCTCACATCGATTGGAAGCCGACTGAGTGGTGGAATCACAAACTCATCGTCAGTTATGATCACGAGCGGCAAATAAACGATCCGAACCAGGACGGCTTTGTCGGTCCAACGCGGGCTCTTTTTGAGCGTACGCAAGTTGATTACCAAAATGATTTGCGTCCAACCTCATGGCTCACGCTGACTTCAGGTTTCTTTTATAGTCGCGTTAATGCCGGGCAGGAGCGTCCGTTTGTTCTCCAAATTTTCGGCCCGCAACCGACCTTTGTGAGCGATCACACCGAAGAGGTCGCCGGATTTTTGCAGGCGACACTGACGCCAATCGAAAACTTGATCTTCGTTGCTGGTGGCCGGTTCGATCATTTCAATCAGTTCGGCGGGGTCTGGACTTATCGCGTTGCAGGCAGCTACAGGATCGACAGGACAAACACGACGTTCCACTCCAGTGTGGCGACCGGATTCAGTCCGCCAAGCAGTCAGGACAAAATTTTCGGAAACAATTTCGGATTGAAACCCGAGCATGATCTCGGCTGGGACATTGGTATCAGGCAAGACCTTTGGCAGAACCGAGTGGCTTTTGGCCTGACGTATTTTCACAACGACCTGTCGAACGCGATTGGATCCAATGGTCTTTTTCAGACACTCAACCTCGGCGCAGCCGAAACTCAGGGGCTGGAAGCTGAACTGCGCGCGCAACCGATTGCGAATCTTATTTTCACCGCCAGCTACACTTATCTTGAAGCGGAAAAAACCGACGACTCGGACATATCGCAACCGACCGGCTCGCGTTTGCCCCGGCGGCCACGCAACGAAGTTTACGTTTCAGCTTCATATCTTTGGTGGAAGAAACTGCGGACCGTGGTTGAAGCAAAGTTCGTAAACGCGCGAGAGGAATTGAACTTCGGCGCCGCAAACTTCGACATCGAAGATTATAGCTTCGTGAACATTGCAGCGGAATATGAAGTGAATCCGCATTTGTCGATCTTCGGCCGGATCGACAACCTGGCGAACGAACATTACTCGGAAGTGTTCGGTTTCCCTGCGCTCGGCCGCGCCGCGTATGGCGGTGTAAAGGTGCGGTTCTAGTGGCTCTTGTCATTCCGAGCGAAGTCGAGGAATCTTTCAATTAGTTAATATTCAGGAGATTTGAGCTAAGAAAATGGCTAACCCGAAAATCGTGACCCGCCGTAATCGCCGGCCTGACACCCCGTGACTCAGTTGGCTTATATCCTCATCGCAAGTGCATTTGTGCTTGGCTTGGGTGTAGCGCTTTTTCTCGCTCGCCAGACGAAGTCCCAAATGTCTGATCATTTCAAAGCACTTGCCTCGGATGTTCTGCAGAATAACACCAAGACTTTCGTTCAAATTGCCAAAGGAGAACTTGAAAAGGCACAAAGCTCGGTTGTTGGCGACTTGGACAGCAGACAGCAAGCGATCGACAACTTAGTCAAACCGGTCCGTGAATCGCTAGATAAACTCGACGCAAAAATTCAGGATTTGGAAAAAGCGCGGACCGGGGCGTATGCCTCGTTAGTAGAACAAGTTCGCTCGCTCGCAGAAACTCAGAACTACCTGCACGCTGAAACCGGAAAGTTGGTTCAAGCGCTGCGCTCGCCGATTGTTCGTGGACGCTGGGGCGAAGTGCAATTGCGTCGTGTCGTTGAACTCGCTGGAATGGTTGACCATTGCGATTTTATCGAACAGCAAACTCTTACGACGGACGAGGGACGGGTGCGGCCTGATCTCATTGTTTCTCTACCAGGGGGAAAAACAATAGTGATCGATTCCAAAACGCCGTTGAATGCCTATCTCGAAGCGCTTGAAGCTCCAGACGAGGATTCACGAATAAGTCGGCTGCGACAACACGCCATGCAGGTGCGCAGTCACATCGAAGAGCTTTCGCGGAAAGGATACTGGGCACAATTCCCCACGACTCCAGAGTTTGTCGTCTTGTTCCTGCCCGGTGAAGTGTTCTTCAGTGCAGCGTTAGAGCGCGATCCATTACTTATCGAATTTGGCGCCGACAGGAAGGTTATTCTTGCGACACCGACTACGCTTATCGCACTGCTGCGTGCGGTCGCTTATGGCTGGAACCAAGAAAAGCTTGCTCAAAACGAACTGGCCGTCAGACAGCTCGGTGCCGAACTTTACAAGCGTCTTTCCGACATGGGTGGCCATTTCTCGAGTCTTGGCCGCAGCCTCAATGCATGCGTAAACGCTTTCAACAAAGTCGCCGGAAATATTGAGACGAGAGTTTTCGTCACTGCCCGAAAATTCAGCGAGCTCGGGGCCGGAGCAATGGGAGTAGATATTCGCCCGTTAGACCAAGTGGACCAGATCACGCGTGATATTCAAGCTCCGGAGTTACTTCCCGAAATGAGCGAGAATGCTGCGCGGGAAATCGAGGAGCAGCGGAACGATCGAACATGAAGACAGCACTCGTCACGGGAGCGAACAAAGGAATTGGTTACGAGGTCGCGCGTCAGCTTGCAGGAAAGGGATTTCATGTGTTCATCGGCGCACGGAATCGCGAAGCCGGCCTCAAGGCTGTGGATGAGATCGCAGAGAAAAGCGGTAAAGCGACCTTTCTGAAGATCGATGTCGCAAATAATGCGAGCGTCACCGCCGCGGCGCGTGAGTTTGCAAAATCCGCCGATCATTTGGACGTGCTGGTGAACAACGCAGGGATCATTGTCGATGGAGACAATTCAATTCTGGAGATCAGTGACGAGCTATTGCGAAAGACGCTCGAGACAAATACGCTGGGCGCATTGCGTGTAACGCGCGCGTTCGTACCCTTGCTCAGAAAANNNNCGTACCCTTGCTCAGAAAAAGCAAAGCGCCGCGCGTGATCAATGTCTCGAGTGGCGGCGGACAGTTGACCGGCGGCGCTGATGGTTGGTCGCCGGCCTACTGCATTTCGAAAACTGCCCTCAACGGCGTTACCTCGCAGCTCGCCACTGCGTTGCCGAAGTTTGCGATAAATTCGGTTTGCCCCGGCTGGGTACGCACGGACATGGGCGGGCAGGGCGCTACCCGCTCAGTGGAGGAAGGCGCGGACACGATTGTCTGGCTTGCTGCTGATGCGCCACAGAAGCTCACTGGGAAATTCTTGCGCGATCGAAAAGAAATCCCGTGGTGAGGAGTTCGAGCTCGGAATGAGAGGAAGCGGAAGAGGAAGAAAACGAAGATTAGAGCACCTGGTCCCACTTGCTTTGATCTTTAAGCATGATTTCACGAAGGAGACGGATGGGCGGCATGCCGTGATTGAGCAGTTCGTTATGAAATTTTTGCAGTGAGAAATCATCACCCTGCTGCGCTTTGTAATCGTCGCGCAGTTTCAAAATCTGCAATTTGCCAAGGGTATAATTGAGATAACCTGGATCGTACGTACCACGCATTGCTTCCTGACGCGCGGGCTTTTCCTCATAATAACAGTTTTCCTGGAAAAATTTCGTCGCTTCATCAATCGACATGCCCTGTGTGTGCACCTTGATTGATACACATAACCGGCACAGACGAAGCAACGCTTCGTCGGCCTGTGCCATGCGATATTTAGCCTCGCGTTTCACGTCGTCTTCACTGGGAGTGGCATTGGTAGAAATGCCGTAGCCTTCGTCGACCATCATTTTTTCGCAGTAATGTGCCCATCCTTCGATGAAGGCGTAGCTGCCGAAGATTTTTTCAACCTTGCTCGCCGGCGACGCGTTCAGGTGCAGAAATTGAACATAATGACCCGGGTACGCTTCATGAATCGAGGTGACATCAGAGGTGTAATAATTGAAGGCCGTAAGCCATTCCTCTTTTTGCTTCTCCGGCCAGTCGTTCTCAGTGGGTGTGACGTAGTAATACGCCTCGTTGGCGCGTTTCTCGAATGGACCGGGCGTGTCCATCGAAGCAAAGGAGGTGGCGCGGAGATATTGCGGGGTCTCTTTGACCTTTGCTCGGACGTCAGACGGGATGCTGATCAAATGGCGGTTTAAGACGTATTTGCGAATTTTGTCCAGATCCTTGCCCACATCTAGGATGAGATCTTGCGGCGTGGGATGTTCGCTTTGAATTTGCTTGAAAACTTCGATCGGTGACTTGTTTGGATCGATTTTTTTTGCCGCTTCAGCGAACGCTGTTTGTTCGGCCTTTAATTGCTCGAGGCCAATCTCGAGGATTTTTTGCGGAGGAAGATCGACGAGCTCGGTCTGCGCCAGGAAATGCCTGAATTTTTCCTCGCCCAAGGCGAAATCGAGCGAGGCTTTCGGAAGTCTCTCACGCTCCAGCCACGTTGCATAATCATTGAGCGCATTTGCGGCTTTGCGATTGGCCTCGTGAAAGGCGCCGCGAAGCTGTTCGTCCTTAAGATTACCGACGGCGGCAACGAGGTCTTTTTTCAGGAAATCCGCTGAACCTCGTGCAATCTGAATGGCGAGCTCGACATACGGTTTGGGAACGACCGCATTAAGGTTTGTCTTCGCGGCGATGACGATATTTGGAATTTGAGACTCGATCGCAACCAAACTGCGAACGCGATCCTCGAGCGGCGCGAAATTCCTCTTAATATAAACATTTACGTCCGCCGCGCGTGCATAGACCATTGGATTCTGTTCGAATACCGACATCTCCTGCATTTCAAAAAGATCCTTCTTTACGGCAGTCTGCAGAATTCTTAGATCAACGGATTGGCGGGGGCTCAGCTTGGCTGAATCGAACTTGATCAGTCGATCGTCGAAACGCCGCAGTCGCGAAAGTTCGGCATCGAGCGCAAGTCGACTGTAGTCGGTGATTTTGCCGTCATATTCGTGAAGCCCGAGAGCGGTCCCTTCCAGCGGATGAGCGGCCAAGTAACCTTTAATGTATTCCTCCGCCACCGCCTCATATTCGCCGTCTTCTGCTTCCGCAGCGAAACCTTGCGTGGGTTCAGAGAAGAGACAGAGAGCGACGAGGAAAAGGATGAAGGAGAAAGCTTTAAGGCAAGGGACCGGTTTCATTGGCGACGCAAAGTTAAGACAACGATTTGCGTTGGGTGTTGCCAAAAATTTGCAGTGAGCGATGGTGCCGCTGTTCTTCAAGTTTGGGTCGAAGTATGAGGCGCTTCATGATCTTGCCGTTGTTGGCTTGTCTCTTGCTCAGTGTTTTTTCTGCCTTCGCACAGGAGGCGGAACCGGCAAAGAGTGAAGAGGATAACGGCTACGCGCAAATTTCAATTTTCGCAAAAGCGCTCGAGTTGATTCGGCAGGATTACGTGGACGAGAACAAAACGAGCTACCACGATCTGGTCAACGCGGCAATGAAGGGCATGCTTTCCTCGCTGGATCCACACAGCCAGTTCATGGATCCGGATGATTTCCGCGATATGCAAGACGACACGCGCAGTCGTTTCAACGGCCTCGGGATCGAGGTCTCGATGAAAAACGGCCTGCCCACCGTCATTACAGCCATGGAAGACACGCCTGCAGCCAAGGCGGGGATCCTTTCTGGCGACCAGATTTTGCGAATCAACGGAATTTCAACGGAGAGAATGGACCTGCAGGACGCCATCAATGTTTTGCGCGGACCTGCTGGAGCAAAAATAACTCTTACGCTTCTGCGGCCCTCGACCAAGGAAATCAAGGAATACACCTTGCAGCGCGCGGAGATTAAAATCCAAAGTGTAAAGGGAGCGAGATTACTCGACCCGGAGCTGAGCGGCCCATTCAAGATTGGTTACGTCCGATTGGTACAGTTCAACGAGCCGACCGCCGACGAACTATCGAAAGCGCTCGACGAATTACAGAAGCAAGGAATGCAGGCGCTCGTTCTCGACTTGCGAAACAATCCAGGGGGGCTGCTGAACAGCGCGGTCGATGTCTGCGCGCAGTTCCTGCCGCCCAACACCAAGGTCGTCTCAACGCAGGGCCGAGTCGCTTCGCAACAGCATGATTATTCAACTTCCGGCGTGAAAAAAGAACGCTCGACTTTTCCAATGGTGGTGTTGATCAACGAAGGCAGCGCCAGTGGAGCCGAGATTGTTGCCGGAGCCCTGAAGGATTTGCGTCGAGCGGTCGTTGTCGGCGAAACGACCTTTGGAAAAGGTTCCGTGCAGAATGTCATGCAATTACCGGACGGCTCCGCGGTGCGTTTCACCACAGCAAAATACTATACTCCGAGCAAACAGGTCATTCAGGGTAATGGCGTGACGCCGAATATTCGTGTCGGCATGACTACTGAACAAGAACGTTCTCTTTTTGCGCTGCGTAATGCGGGAAATATGAAACCCGAGGACGAAAAAAGCATCATCAAGGCGAGAGACCCGCAGATGCTACGGGCGATCGATGCGCTGAAGGGCGTCATGATTTACGCGCAAGAGAACGCGCCAAAAGCGCAGGCGGTAAAGAAATAGGTACGTTGGCGCAAGATTGTAGGGCGACTGCCTCGGTTGCCCGGGTTGGCAGGCGAAGCGCCTGTCTTACAATTGTTTCGTGACAGTATTAGCATTAGAGACGTCTTGCGACGAAACCGCCGTCGCGATCTTCCGCGGGCATAGCGGCGAATCAGGCTCGGCCTTGCTTGCCAGCGAAGTGGCATCGCAAATCGCGGCGCATGAAAAATACGGTGGGATCGTACCCGAGATCGCGTCGCGAAACCATCTTATCTACGCGCCGCGGCTGCTCGATCATGTTGCCACTTCAGCGAAGCTCCGTTTGTCAGAAGTGGATGCATTTGCTGCGACCAGCGGACCAGGACTGGCGAGCTCGCTCATGATCGGTGCTTCGATTGCCAAAGGATTGGCGATCGGTTTTGGCAAACCTTATCTCGCCATCAATCATCTCGAGGGACATTTGCTCTCGCCCTTTTTTGAAGGCGAAGACAAGGGAAAAGAAATTCGCGCGAACGTTTCGCTTATCGTGAGCGGCGGACACACGATGTTGGTTCGGGTAGATGGGCTGGGTGCTTACAAGTTAATCGGCCAAACTGTCGATGATGCCGCTGGCGAAGCATTCGATAAGGTGGCCAAAATGCTAGGGCTCGGTTATCCGGGAGGACCTGAGATTGAAAAACACGCAGCAGGCGGCGATCCCGATCGTTTTGATTTGCCGCGCAGCATGCCCGATTCGGAGAACTTTAGTTTTAGCGGGCTGAAAACGGCAGTGCGTTATTTGCTACCGAAAATTGTAGGGCGTTTCTGTGAAACGCCTGGCGCCGAGCGGCGTCTGACACAGGCGCCCTACAAATTGGACCGACGTTTGCTCGCGGATCTATGCGCATCATTTCAACAGGCTGTAATCGATGTGCTCGTAACCAAGACGATTGCAGCCGCGCGGAAATATCGCGTCAATCTTGTGACGGTTAGCGGTGGTGTCAGTTGCAACCAGGAACTGCGAAGGCAATTGGGCGAGGCGTGCGTGCGCGGCGGATTTGAATTCAAAAATGCCGAGCCATGGTTGTGCACGGATAACGCGGCCATGATCGCGTTTGCTGCGTTGTTGCGATTGCGCGCGGGATTTCAATCTAAAGTGACTGAAGAGATCGATCCAAACCTGCGACTCGCATGAGGTAGTCGCGACCGCGAGGAGCGGCGTGGACGGGGTCGAGGAGCCGTCCCTACCAGCATCAGTACTCGCGTTCCAGAAGATAATTTGCCAGCGCATGAAGGGCTTCGGCGTCACTGCCGGCAAATACAGACAGAGCATCGTGCGCCTGACGTGTGAGTCGTCTGGCTTCAGCGCGTGATTTCTCCAAGCCGATTACCGCAGGATAAGTCGCTTTCTTTGCCGCTATATCTTTGCCGGCGCTCTTGCCCAATATCTCGGAGGTCTGTGTTACATCGAGGATATCGTCGATGACCTGGAAAGCGAGACCAAGTCGCTCTCCAAACCGGGTGATAGCGGAAAGCTTCCTTGGGTCTGCGTTGGCGCTCATCGCGCCGAGCCGGACCGCGCTTTTCAACATGGCCGCAGTCTTGTTCTCGTGGATGAATCGTAACTGATTGCGCTTAACTCTTTTGCCTTCTGCTTCGAGATCGGCCACTTGCCCGGCGATCAGTTTCCGGCTCCCAGCTGCAACCGCGATCTCGCGCAACAAAATTGAAATGTCGTATCGCGGCGCGGCCTTAGCAGTCGACACGATTTCAAACGCAATCGTTAGCAAGGCGTCTCCCGCGAGTACAGCAATGCCATCGCCGAAAACCTTATGGCAGGTGGGGCGGCCGCGTCGGAAATCGTCGTTATCCATGCTGGGAAGATCGTCGTGCACCAGCGAGTAGGTGTGGATACATTCGACGGCACAGGCGAGGGGAAGGGCGGTATCGACGTTGCCGCGACAGGCTTCGGCGGCCGCGAGACAAAGGATCGGCCGCAATCGCTTGCCTCCGGCAAAAAGACTGTATCGCATTGCCTTGTGGAGCGTGACGGGTTTCGTGCTTGTTTTGGGCAAATACCGATCCAGCGCGCGGTCGATCACTTTTTGTCGGGTCCGAAGATACTTTTTGAGATTCACGGGACGGAAGCGAATGCTGAATGCTCGATTCTCGTTACTGGATAATGCAATCCCGTGCGGAGTGTCCAGCATCAAGCATTTCGAAATGCTAAAACGCTGGCAAATGCCATCTTGTTAAGGCCGCACTGCGCATTATCCTTTCTGGCAACGCTTAGCTTTTGTCAGATATTCTCTGCCGTTACAGCAGTGGCGATCGGTTTCACGCGCATAGCGAGAAATGCGCCGACGAGCAGAATCGCAGCGCTCCAGAGTTGCAGGCCGGTAAGGCGCTCATGAAAAATCCACGCGGAGAGTCCCATGGCGCCGGCGGGGCACAGAAGCTGGAGGGCCTGGGCGAGCGCGACTCCGATTTGGTGGATCGCCACATAATACAAAACGTGGGCGAGCGTGATACAGGTCACGGCTGAAATGACCAGAATCACGTTCACGTCCGCGCCCGCGTGAAGCGGCGTATCGATTTTGCCAAACGCGAGGGTGAGGGGAAAAAGCAGTGCAGAAGTGATGAAGCTGACCAAACCAAAACTGCGGATTGACCCTAGCTGAGCCGAAGGGCGCTTAATCAGAACGCCGTAGAGCGCCCAACAGAACGAGGCGGCAAAAGCAATGAATAATCCAGGCAACGCAATATGCCTCTGCTGTGACTGCACGTTGGGCTGAAACCAGATCACGCCGAAAGCACCAATTAAGCCAAGCAGAGTACCGGCCTGAAATTTCCATTGCCGAATGACGAGGCGCTCCTCTGGAAAGAACGCGAGCGCAAGCAGCGCGGTAAAGATGACCGAAGAACGAATGAAAATCGTGTAGACACCGGGGCCCATGTAGAAGAGAGCCATCACTTGCGTCACTTGATGGACGACGTTCGGCAGACAGGGTAGAAGACAAAGCCCAACGGCGCGCA
>WNGC01000208.1_pt1 | contig 31592 bp, 30 predicted proteins | sample 5400051 | NCBI WGS metagenome assembly WNGC01 (sample SAMN13153368, study PRJNA577476) | soil metagenome | isolation source: 20 cm soil or saprolite under grassland replicate 2 | place: USA:California | collected 2016-06-15
ACGCTGCCGCTGGTGACGTTTCCGAACTCGTCCTTGTCCCGCACGCGACCGAGAGCGTCCCAGGTGCCGACATCGTCCCAGCCGAAGTCGCCGGGCAGGACGGTGACTTCAGTACTGCGCTCCAGCACCCCGACATCGACTGAGATCGGTTTCGCGACGCTCTCAAAAAATTCCTCAGCATCGGCATTCTGGTCGAGGCTCAGCGCTTTCGTCAGCTCTGGAGTATGCTCCCTGACCTGCGCAAGAAAATCACCTACGCTCCAGATAAATATTCCTGAATTCCAGAGGTAGCCTTCGGAGCGCATCTTTTCCGCGCGCTTCCGGTCCGGCTTCTCGATGAATCGCTTCACTGGCGATCCGTCGGGGTCGTTCGGGTGGGCGGGCTGAATATATCCGAAACCCTGATCGGCGCGGGTTGGAACGATCCCCACTGTGACCAGGGTGTGCGTCTTACGCGCGAGCTCCTCTCCCTGGAGAAGAGTCTCCCGGAATTTTGCATCATCTCCAATCGCCCAGTCGGCGTGAACGCAAATCATCGTCGCTTCCTTGCTGTCGCGCCGTTCGATTGCGAGGGCGGCCCACGTCAGAGCCGCGGCAGTTCCAACCGGCCTAGGCTCCGGGATGATGTTTTCCCGCGGAATTGGAGTAAGAAGCTTCCGAATCGACTTCACCAGGCTCGCGTTTGTGAGGACCAGCGTGTGCGACGGGTCTACGATCGGCGCGAGCCTGTCGATGGCGTCACGCAGCAGCGGTTTCGCAGTGACGAGCGGGAGGAGTTGCTTGGGGCGCTCCGGCGTACTCAACGGCCAGAAGCGTGAGCCGACTCCGCCCGCGAGAACGACAGCCCAGCGACTCACTCTCCCGTTATTCCCGCTTCGTCGGGCGCTCCGGTGAGACGCGCGACGAGCGCGTAGAGCTTCTTCGGGCTGAACGGCTTCGTGACAAACTGCGTCGCGCCAAGCGCAAGCGCGTCGCGCTCATGCTTCGCGTCACCCCCGGCGGTAAGGATGATGCACGGCAGCGCCTCGAATCTGTCCTGTTCGCGAATCCGTTTGAGCACATCGAGTCCGCTCAGTTTTGGCATCATGAGATCGAGGACTACCAAATCGAGCCGCTCGTCGCCGTTTATGAAGTCCAGAGCTTCCTGCCCGTCGTAAGCAATGCTTACCCGGAACGGCCCTTGCTCGAGCTTCATCTTGATGATGCGCCCGATGTGTGGCTCGTCATCGGCGACGAGAATGTGACAAAGACGTGGCTCGGTATCGGGCACGGCTTAGATCAGCGACGCGATGTTGCCGCGGTAGCGGCGGACGTCGAAGAGGAGCCCGCCGAGGTCGGCCGACGGACGCAGCAGCACGAGCAGAAGCGTTTCGTCAGCAAGCGCCGCGACGATTGCATAGCCTTTTTGATGTTCCAGTATCGCTGTGTTCATCGATCCTTGAATCGTTGCGCGGCCAAGGCTCTCCGCTTCCGCGACCAGGGCGGGGACGCGAGCGGCGAGGTCCTCGTTGTCCAGTCCCGGAGCAGCAAATCCTTCGATCAGCAGACCGTCCTTCCCCAATACGAGAACGGCATCAACTCCCGGACGCTGGCGAAGCGCGCTCGTGAAATCTCTTATGTTGGGCATTGATGGGAGGCGAAGTTGCGAAGCTAGGAACCGCAAAGAGTGAAGTCAAGCGCGGCAATCGCTTGAACTGTCATAAGTTACGGGGTATTATCGAAGAGCAACCCCTCCAGTCTCTCATCTGTCTCATATACTTCATGAAAGCGCGTCTCGCCCTTCTAGCGACGATGTTCGTCGTGGTCATTTTAAGCGCCTGCGGCGATGTCGCCGGTGTCAAGGCTGCGTTACTAACCTCCGTCGATACACTGTCGGTCTTCGCGCTCTCCGGGACTCCTCCTTCCTATCCGAGCGCGCTCGCCTTGCTGCAGCGACAGCCCGTCCGCGTCGACGGCTTCGGCAACTTCGACATCGCGTTCGACATCGATGCAGATGGCAATACGATCGTCTATCCGGTGAAGCTGGTGGTAAGCTCCCCTGGAGGAGCGCGTCCAGTTGGTCTCCAGCTGGTTGCGACCGTGTTCGACAGCCTTGCCGAAGCACCGAAAACCGGATACCAGAGCGATTCATCGTACGTGCTCACGCCTGGTCAAACCCTCGTTGTACAGTCAGCGCACAACAACTCGGGCGATCTATGCCAGTTCGCGGTCAATCCCAACATCTACGCGAAGATCGCGGTCGACAGCGTCAACCTCGCATCGCGGACTGTCTTTCTAAGGATGGGACTCGATCCGAACTGCGGGTTTCGTTCATTCGCAACTGGAATTCCCACGAGTTGATTGGTGCACGACCTGAGGATGGTGCGCGAGCACATCGACGCACTTCGCACCGGCATGCGCCGGCGCGGGGCCCTCGATGCGCTGTCGCCGACCATCGATCGCGCGATTGACCTCGACAAGGCGCGACGCGACACCATTCAGGCTGTTGAGGAGCGAAAGGCCGCCCGCAATGCGGTCAGCCAGCAGGTCGGCCAGCGCAAGCGCGCCGGCGAATCAGCGGACGATCTCCAGCAGCAGTCACGCGCACTCGGCGACGAGATCGCGAGACTCGATCGCGAGCTCGCGCAGACCGAAGCCGAGCTGTCGGCGATTCTTTTGGAGCTGCCCAATCTTACTCTCGACGACGTTCCAGCCGGTGGAGAAGAGAACAACGCGGTCGTAAGAAGCTGGGGGGAACCGCGCGAGGGTGCGCTCGTCAAGCCGCACTGGGAAATGGGCACCGGACGCGGTCTCATCGATTTCGAGCGCGGGGCGAAAATCAGCGGCTCCGGATTCATCGTCTTTCGCGGAATGGGCGCTCGTCTCGTGCGCGCTCTCATGAATCTCATGCTCGACATCCACACCCGTGAGCACGACTACGAGGAGGTTTGGGTTCCAGTGGTCGTGAATCGCGCCAGCATGACCGGCACCGCGCAGCTGCCAAAGTTCGAGGAAGACATGTACTCCCTCCAGGGCGAGGACGCCTTCCTGATACCGACTGCCGAAGTCCCGCTCACTAATCTGTACCGCGACGAGATCTTGCCCGAGTCGGAGCTGCCAAAATCGTTCACGGCTTACTCTCCCTGCTTCCGGCGCGAGGCGGGTGCGGCTGGCAAGGACACTCGCGGTTTACTGCGCGTGCACGAATTCGACAAGGTCGAGCTGGTCCGCTACGTCACTCCGGAAAGCTCGCGCGATCAGCTCGAAATCCTCACCGGACACGCCGAAAAGATTTTGAAGCTCCTCGAGCTTCCATATCGTGTCGTGCGCCTCGCGGCCGGCGATACGGGATTCGCGAGCGCTCACACCTACGACCTCGAGACGTTCGCGCCAGGCGTGGGAAAGTGGCTCGAGGTATCGTCGTGCAGCAACTTCACCGACTTTCAGGCGCGGCGCGCGAATATCAGGTACAAACCTGCGGACGGAGGCAAGCCGCGCTTCGTCCACACTCTCAACGGATCGGGCCTCGCGTTCCCGCGCGTCATCGCCTCAATTCTGGAGCATCACCAGCAGGAGGATGGCACCGTGCGCGTCCCCGCTGCGCTCAGCACCTATCTCGGCGCCGAGCGCCTGACCTGAGCGATGCGCCGGCTAGCTCCGGTAACTCTCGTCACGCTCGGGGTGCTCGCGCTCCTCGGTTGGTACGTGCTCTATACCCGCAGCGTCGTCAGAGAGCTGCGGCAGGAAGCTTCCCGCGTCGGGTTGATGTACGCCCGCGTTTACAACGGACTGAGCGATCCGAATCCGGACGCAGCCAACGCGGCACTGCTCGATCTCGCGCGCCATATCAGAGAGTCGGGCGTACCTATCATTCTCGCCGATCAGCAGGGTAAACCAACCGATACCGCAAACCTCCCGTTCTCCTCATCGCTGCGCTCGAAGGAGATGAGCAACTACATCCTCGAGCTCGATCGTCAGAACGCTCCAATCGCGGAGCCCGGCGTCGGAATGGTGCATTATGGAAACACGCCCCTCGTTCGCGGGCTGATTCTCATTCCAGTGTTGCAATCCATTCTCATTGGAATCGTGCTGCTCGCGGGCGCGTATGCATTGCGCACGCGCGGCCGCGCCGACCGCGAACAAATCTGGTCTGGAATGGCGCGCGAGTCCGCGCACCAGTTGGGGACTCCGCTCTCGAGCATCAGCGGCTGGATCGAGTTGCTGCGTGAAACGGATCCGGAGCATACGACGGCGGCGGCGCTGGATCACATGGAGGCAGATCTCGAGCGACTGAAGCGCGTCGCCCACCGGTTCGAGCGCATTGGACGCCCCCCGCGCAAGGAGCCCGTCGATCTCGGCACCCTCGTCGACCGTGTTGCCACTTATTTCCGCGCGCGCGTTCCGACTCTCGCGCAACGCGTGACGGTTTCGTCTTCGCACCAGGGCGACCTCGTGATCCAGGGCGACGCGGTGCTGCTGGAATGGGCGCTCGAGTCGCTCGCCAAGAACGCGATCGACGCGTTGGCCGGCCGCGATGGTAAGGTGGAGATATCGGCCGAGCCGCTGCCGGAAGGCCGGGTCCGCGTTCGAGTCTCGGACAACGGGCCCGGCGTGCCGCGCGAGATCCGCCATCAGATCTTCGATCCCGGCTTCTCTACAAAAGAAAAAGGTTGGGGAATCGGTCTGTCTCTCGCACGCCGTATCGTCCGTGATAGCCATGGTGGCGAGCTGGTTCTCGTGCCGTCGGAACGAGGAGCCACTTTCGACATGGTTGTCGGCTGATCCTCGCGGTCGCCGCGCCCCTTCAAGGGGTTCAGCCGACTAGTCATCGGCGGTATCTTCAGGTGATGTCCGAATCAACCACCGCGGCGATAGTCGAGCGCACCGAACCCCTGGCCGGGCTCAATCCGGCTCAGCGCGAGGCAGTACTCCATTATGAGGGTCCGATGCTCGTGCTGGCCGGCGCCGGATCGGGCAAGACTCGCGTCCTCACGACGCGCATTGCGCGCCTGATCGAACACCACGGCGTCGACCCATCTCGGATTCTCGCTGTCACCTTCACCAATAAAGCCGCCGGCGAGATGCGTGAGCGGATCGCCCGATTGCTGGGTGATGAGCCGAAGGGAATGTGGAGCGGCACGTTCCACGCGATCGGTGCGCGCATCCTTCGCAGCTCCGCCCATCACGTTGGACGGACTTCGAGCTTTACCATCTACGACGAGGACGACTCGCTCGGCGTGGTGAAGAGAATCATGGAGCGCGAAGGAATACCGCAGAAACAATGGAGTCCGAAGGTCATCGCTTCACTGATCTCCGACGCCAAGAACGCGCTCGTCGCTCCGGGAGAATACGAGTCACTGGCGATGGATCCGGTCTCACGCGCGGCGGCGAAAGTCTATCGGCAATTGGAGCCGACGCTCCGCGCGGCGAACGCCGTCAGCTTCGATGATCTGCTGGTTCTTCCGGTTGAGATTTTCCGTAAGCATGAGACAACGCTCTCCCGCTACCGGGATCGGTTTCAATTCATACTCGTAGACGAGTACCAGGACACGAACCGCGCGCAGTTCCAGTTCATCAAGATGCTGGGCAGCGGTCACGGCAACGTAGTCGTCGTCGGCGACGACGACCAATCCATCTACGGCTGGCGTGGCGCCGACATCCGGAACATCCTCGACTTCGAGAAGGAATTCACGAGCGCGAAACTGGTGCGGCTCGAGGACAATTACCGATCGACGCCCGACATTCTGCACGTCGCAAACGCGGCGATTACGCAGAACATCAGTCGAAAAGGCAAGACTCTCCGCGCGACGCGCGAAGCCGGCGAACAGGTTACGCTCGTCGCCGCCCTCGACGAGCGCGACGAGGCGGACTTCTTACTCGAAGAGATAAAGGCGCGCCAAAGCCGGGAGAATAAGGGTCTCAACGAGTTCGCGGTGCTCTATCGGACGAACGCGCAAAGCCGCGCGCTCGAAGACGCGCTGCGCCGCGAGGCGATCCCGTATCGACTGGTCGGGTCGGTGCGGTTCTATGATCGCCGTGAGATCCGCGACCTGATGGCGTACCTCAAGCTCATTGCGAACCCTTCCGACGAAGAAGCGTTTCGGCGCGCGATCGCCGTTCCTAAACGCGGCATTGGCGATACGAGCGTCGACTCGCTCGCGGCACGGGCGAGACAGGCGGGCGTTTCGCTCTCCGAGGTCGCTGCCCGCGAAGATCTCCAGGACTCCCTCCGCCCCGCCGCGAAGAAGACCCTTGCCGATTTCACGCGACTGATCGCCTCGCTGCGAGATCGCGCGAAGGACACAAGCGTCGATGTTCTGATCCAGGAGCTCGTCACGGAGATCAGATACATCGACTATTTGCAGGCGGAAGGGCCGGAGTCGGCGCGCGACCGCATCGAGAACGTGAGCGCGTTGATCAACGGCGCCGCCGAGACCGTGATCGATGACGGCGGGGAAGTCGGATTGACGCCGCTCGACCATTTTCTGCAGCGTGCGATGCTCGTCGCTGGCGCTGACGCGCTCGACCCATCCGCTGACGCTGTCACGCTCATGACGCTCCACAACGCAAAGGGACTCGAGTACCCGGTCGTTTTCCTGACCGGCCTCGAGGATGGGCTCTTCCCGCTGTCGCAGTCCTTCGACGATCCGCCGAAGCTCGAGGAGGAGCGGCGCCTCTTCTACGTCGGGATCACTCGAGCGCAGGAGAAGCTTTACCTATCCCACACCGAAATGCGGCGTCGCAATGGAGAGCTTCTGCCGTCCATCAAATCGCGATTTCTCAAAGAGATCGCCGCCGCGAATCTGGACGAGCGCAAAACTCTGCGCGTGACCGCGATGGGCCGCGGCGCCGTGGGTCGCGAGATGGGATTCAGCGGCGCGTATCCGTCGCGTCGCACCCACGAAATCCCGTCGTGGCGGCGCCCAGCTCCGATCGCTGAGGCCGAGGCGTCCCAGGACGAGCCGCGCTATGTGAAGGGCGAGCGCGTAAAGCACAAGCTCTTTGGCGACGGGTCTATCGCGGAATTGTCCGGCGTTGGCCGCGAGGTCAAGGCAATCATCGACTTCGACGACGAAGCAGTCGGGAGAAAGACGATCAAACTGGCGTACACGACGCTCGAGCGCGGGCAGGAATAGTGGCCGTCACCCGCGACGATGTGCTACACATCGCCGAGCTGGCTCGTCTCGGCGTCGATGGCCCGCGCGCCGACGAGCTGACGAGAGAGCTGAGCGCGATTCTCGCTCACATGGAAGTTCTGACCCAGGTTGATACGTCCTCGGTCCGCGCCAGCGACGACTCCACTTCGGGCACCCCTCTCCGGCCAGATTCGAGCACACCGGCATTGATGGAACGGACGCTCGAATCTTTCGCGCCAGCCATGCGCGACGGGTTCTTCATCGTTCCACGTCTCGCGACGCACGAGGATTCCAGCGAGAGCGGGGCTTGACCATCGATAATTTCACCAAGCTCGGCGCGACGGCGATTGCGTCGAGCGTTCGCGCTGGCGAGGCGTCACCCGCCGACATCGTTCGCGCGTCCTTCGAGCGCGCACGCGACATCGGCGCCGGACATGACGCTCTCAATATTTTCCTCCACTCGGACGAAAAGGCGAGTCTCGAAGAGGCTGAGGCCATGCAAGCGCGCGTGCAAAGCGCCTCCGACGTCGGCGTGTTGGCCGGCGTGCCGGTGGCGATCAAGGACAACATCGCTTCGCTGGGACTGCCGACGACGTGCGCTTCGAAAATTCTCGCCGGCTACGTCAGCCCGTTCGAGGCGACTGCCGTTACGAGGCTGCGCGCGAACGGAGCCATCATCGTCGCCAAGACGAACATGGACGAATTCGCGATGGGATCCTCGACTGAGAACAGTGCCCATGGTCCGACGCGGAACCCGCATGACGTACGTTGCGTGCCGGGTGGTTCGTCAGGGGGATCCGCTGCCGCCGTCGCCGCCGGAATTACTCCGCTCGCCCTCGGATCGGAAACGGGCGGATCCGTGCGGCAGCCAGCGGCGTTTTGCGGCGTCGTCGGAGTGAAGCCCACCTACGGAAGGGTGAGCCGCTACGGCCTGGTTGCATTCGCTTCATCGCTCGACCAGATCGGTGTTCTCGGTAAAACCGTGGATGACGCGGCGCTTGGCCTCGAAGCGATCGCGGGCTTCGACGAGATGGATTCCACCAGCTCCGATGCTGACGTTCCGATCTACCGCCTGTCCGCGCTTGGGAAAGCGCCGCCGGTGCCGGGCGATCCCGAGACAGAGGCGATTCGTCTCGGGCGCAGTCCTGTCCCTCCGGCGCCGCCTTCTGGCATCACCACGCTGAGGGGCGTCGTCATCGGAAAGCCGAAGGAATATTTTCCGCACTCTCTCGATCCGAGCATCGCGAATCTATGCGATCGTGCTCTCGATCATTTCCGCTCGATGGGCGCGACGATCCGCGAGATTTCCTTGCCGCGATCGCCGCTCGCGATCCCCGTTTACTACATCCTGGCTCCCGCTGAAGCGTCATCCAACCTCGCGCGATTCGACGGCGTCCGTTACGGCTTGCGTATCGATCCGGGGAAGGGGCTGAAAGCGATGTACGAAGCGACGAGGTCCGAGGGGTTTGGGCGCGAGGTGACGCGTCGCGTGCTGCTAGGCACGTACGTCCTGTCGGCCGGCTATTACGACGCCTATTACAGGAAGGCACAGCGAGTTCGATCCCTCATCGCCGACGACTTTCGCTCGGTGTTCGCCAGCGGCGTTCACGCGATTTTTACGCCGACAACACCGACACCCGCGTTTCCAGTCGGTGCGATAAGCGATCCGTACGAGATGTACCTCAATGATATCTTCACCGTCACCGCGAATCTCGCCGGCGTACCGGCGATCTCCGTTCCGATCGGACGGGTGCGCAAGCTGCCCGTGGGCGGACAGATCATCACGGCGCATTTCGACGAGTACACGATGTTTCGCGTCGCTTACGCCCTCGAAGCCGCGCTCGGCGCTGAGGCGCACCGATGACGCGGGCGCGTTACGAGATGGTCGTCGGGCTCGAGGTGCACGTCCAGCTGAAAACTCGTACGAAGGCTTTTTGCGGCTGCTCGGCGGACTTCGGCGCGGCTCCGAACGTCAACACTTGTCCGGTCTGTCTCGCGCTACCCGGCGCGCTGCCCGTTTTGAACGAGCGCGCAGTCGAGTTGGCGACGAGGGCCGCGCTTGGACTCGGCTGCAAAATCAATCCGCTCTCGGTGTTCGCGCGAAAGAATTACTTCTACCCGGATCTGCCGAAAGGCTACCAGATCTCGCAGTTCGATCAGCCGCTCGCGACCGGCGGATCGGTTGTTATCGGCAAGAGCGAGAAGGGCGAGGAGCTGCGCGTCGGTATCACCCGCCTTCACATGGAGGAAGATGCCGGAAAGTCGATCCATGATCGATATCCCGGCGCGACGGCGATCGATCTCAATCGCGCCGGTGTGCCGCTCGTCGAGATCGTGAGCGAGCCTGACATCCGTACCTCCACCGACGCGGGCGCGTACCTCCGAACACTCAAGCAGATCCTTCAGTACCTCGACGTGAGCGACGTGAGCATGGAGGAGGGAAGTCTCCGCGTCGATGCGAACATCAGCGTGCGCCCACCGGGTCAGGTCAAGCTTGGAACCAAGACTGAGGTAAAGAACATGAACTCGTTCTCCGCGGTTGAGCGTGCTTTGGAGGCGGAGTTCGCGCGACAGTGCGCACTTCTCGATTCCGGAGGGAAGGTGGACCAGCACACGCTCCTTTGGGATGGTGCCCGCGAAACTGTTCGGCTGAGCAGAACCAAAGAAGGCAGTCACGACTACCGCTATTTCCCCGAGCCCGACCTACTACCATTGATCCTGGACGCGAAGTGGATCGACGATGCGCGAAAGGATCTTCCCGAGATGCCGGACGCGAGGAAAACGCGGTTCGCCGCGGAATACGGCGTCTCTCAAGCCGAGGTCGAGCAACTGATGGTGACGCCTGCGCTGGCAGACTATTTCGAGGGCGTCGCTCGCGCATCTCGTGACGGTAAAGCTGCTTACAATTGGGTAATGGGCGAGGTGTCGGCAACCCTGCGCGCATCTGGCGGCGACATCGATCGGTTCAAAGTCAGGCCCGCGGATCTCGCTCAGCTTTTGAATCTCGTGCGAGACGGAACGGTGAGTCACACGGCGGCGAAGCGCGTCTTCACTCTGATGGCCGAAACGGGCAAGCCGCCGGCGCAGGTTGCCGCTGACGAAGGACTGGTGCAGGTCGGAGACGAAGCCGCCGTCGGCACTTGGGTGGACGAAGTTTTGAAAGAGCACCCTGAAGAAGCGACGCGATACCTCGCGGGCGAGAAAAAGCTACAGGGCGTTTTGGTCGGCTTCGTGATGAAAAAATCGAAAGGTCGGGCGGATCCGAAGCTTGTGAATCAGTTGCTCTCGACACGCGGAGGTTGAATCAGTTGCTCTCGACGTGCGGCGGATAAAGCGGCTCGGGTAATCCGACCGAGTAGCGGAGTACCGATCGCGGCATCCCGAAATGATGCTGCGCCTGTTCGAGGACGTGCTCTTCCCCGCCTCTGCGCAATGCCGCGCGCCTGACTTTTTTCGCTTCCCTCAGCGCAACCGTTCCCGCCGGGTCGAGCTTGAACGGCTCGGCGCGATCCATTCGCGCGAGAAGATCGACGACGTAATCGAATGCCCGGGCCATGTAGACGCTGACTTCGTCGTCGGTGAGGTCCCAGCGGCTCTTTTCCTCTACGAGGTGGAAGATGCGTTGCCACGATTCTGTATCGGCGACATAAACCATCCCGCGAAATATTCTTCGGTTCGTCGGCGTGCTGAAGATTGTGGGACTCAAAATCCGATCGAGATGCTCGTCGGAGTGCGAATGATCGCGGAGAATGAGCTGTTTCGCGGTGCGACTGAATCGTTCACCGATGTGCGTGTCGAAGCGGCTCTCCCAGTAGCTGTGGCCGAGCGCGGCGGTTGACGACGTGATGGTGAGCTGGTGCGGCACGAAATAGTTGTGCGCCACGGAGTCGGCAGCCAAATGTGCCAGGTAGCCCAACGCAAAGGAGCGCAACGCCTCAGACTCGGCATTGTCGTGAATCTCGAATCCGACATTCCACGAGTGACAATGGCGTCCCGCGGCGGCGTACTTCTTCGCGATGCTGGTGTCTGCGGCGATCGAGCCGTACAGAAAATCATACGGGTACGCGGAAAGCAGCTCGGCGACGCTCGAGGGAAGCAGCGCGAGCGACCGCATGATTGCCTCGCCGAGAAAAATGTGTGTCCCGGGAGTCCAGGCATGGGCGACGGCCGGGGTCAACACCAGCGCCAGCAATACTGCCAGCGCCACCCGGCCGGCGGAAAATGCGCGCGATGAGGCGCGCGGCATCCCGCGCGCCCTAGATCCCGATGCGCTTACGCTGCCGCCGCACTGCTTTGCGGAGGTCGTTCAGCTCGTCTTTCACGGCGTCGTTGATCGCATCCTTGGCGGTATCCACATAGTCACGTACCTGGTCCACCACGTCGTCCAGCGGAATGCGATCGATCAGATCTTCGCCGCGCTCCACCGCCGTCCTGAGTCCGCGCTTTGCGCGCGGCCCCGCCCATCGGGCGCCTTCCATCGCGCGATCGCCGGCCCAACGCGCGCCTTCGAGTCCGCGGTCGCCGGCCCATTTCGACCCTCCGAGTCCCGCCGCTCCCGCGAGAGCGGCACCGCGTCCCGCATAGCGAATGAGGGGACCAACCGGACGCCGCCCCGACGGCCCACGTCTCAGGAGCAGCGTGACTCCGGCGCCAACCGCGGCCCCGATGATAGCCGCGGTCAACAGGTCGTATTGCTGCTCACGCTCCTCGTCCAGTTCCATTTCTGGGGCGGACGCGCGGGCGCGGTTTCTCCCAATCGTCGGCTCTGCTTTCGTCGTAGTCCCCATCGCTCCAATCCTCCTCGTCAAATGCCTGATTGATTCCCGTTTTCACGCCGCGAATCGTCGACGCCGTCGCTACGAAAGCCGACTCCGCCTCTTCCTGCACCACATCGAGCAGCGCATTCAGCTCGTTCATTCTGTTTTCGGCGGCCGAAGCTGCCTGCTGCAACCGCTGATTCACCGCTGCTATCGTCTGGCTGACCTGCTGAATGTCGACACGGATCGCCGTCGAGATGTAATCCACGTTATCCGCTATCCCGCTCGCGTGTCGCATCAGCGGATTGATGTCACCGTAGATCTTGTCCAGCATGTCGCTGACCTTCTTGTAGCTCTTTCTGAAATTCCACGCCGCCGGCACCAGCGCCACGGTCAGAACGATCACTGTGATCGTCATGACGCCGCCAGCCACGCTCGTGATCTTGTTCCAAAGTCCCGGCTCGGCCACGATCTGTTTTGTGTAGATCGTGTCGGGAAACGCGCGAGCGGCCTGCAACATTAGGTCGACGCTGCCGCTGATCCATCCCGTCATGTGCGTGAAGTGTGCAAGGGAGAGGCCATTTACGGAGAGGGTTTACATCACGGTACAAAGAGTGCTCAGTGCGATATATTTGCGCAACACGCTCTTCACCACTGACCGTATTTCAACCATGCCAGCCGTACAGTTCGTCGTCGAGGGCGGCAAACCCCTCAGCGGCTCCATTCGTCCCTCCGGAAACAAGAACGCCGCGCTGCCGATCGTTGCCGCGGCGTTGCTCTCTCACAACCCCGTTCACCTCGAAAACGTCCCGCGGATCCGCGACATCGAGACCCTCGTCGAGCTCATTCGCTCCGTTGGCGCGTCGATGGAGTGGGTGGGTCAGAATTCGCTCGACGTTCACGCCAAAGAGCTCCGTCCAGCAGACCTGAATCCGACTCTTTGCGCCAAGATCCGCGCGTCGATCCTGCTCGCGGCGCCGCTCCTTGCGCGATGCGGACAGGTCACACTTCCTCCGCCCGGCGGGGATGTGATCGGCCGACGACGACTCGATACCCATTTCCTTGCGCTCGAGCAATTGGGCGCCCATTTCACTCACGGCAAGATGATCGAGATGCACGTCAGCGGATTTCGGGGCGCCGACGTCTTCCTCGACGAGCCGAGCGTAACAGCGACGGAAAATGCTCTCGTGGCGGCGTCTGCCGCCACCGGAACTACCGTGCTGCGGAACGCGGCGAGCGAGCCACACGTTCAGGACCTTGCGCACTTTCTTATCGCACTCGGAGCGCAAATCGAAGGCGTTGGTACCAACACCGTGACAATTCACGGCGGCCGGCCGCTCGGCAACAAAGTCATAACTCACAAGATCGGCCCGGACCACATCGAAGTCGGTTCGTTCATTGGGCTGGCGGCGGTCACGAAGTCCGAGCTGAGGATCGAGAACGCCGGAATCGAGCACCTGCGCTCCACGCGACTTGGATTTTCCCGACTGGGTATCGAGTGCGAAGAGGACGGGCCCGACCTGATCGTGCCGGCCAAACAATCCCGTCAGATCCAGGCTGACATGGGCGGTCACGTGCCGAAGCTCGAAGACCAGCCATGGCCGGCGTTCCCCGCGGACACGATGTCGATCGCAATCGTAACGGCGACGCAGTGCGAGGGCCTCATCCTCATGCACGAGAAGATGTTCGAGTCCCGCCTTTTCTTCGTCGACAAGCTTGCCACCATGGGCGCACGCATCGTCCTCTGCGATCCACATCGAGCGCTCGTCCACGGTCCCTCGCGACTGCGCGGCGCCTTCCTCGAGTCCCCCGACATCCGCGCCGGAATGGCGATGCTGCTGGCTGCCCTCTGTGCGGACGGCACGAGCTTCATCAACAATGTCGGCCAGATCGAGCGTGGTTACGAGCGCATCGACGAGCGGCTTAACGCGCTCGGCGCTTCGATCACACGGGTTGACGATCGGCGCCACTAGCGTGAGCGAGGTCGCCAAAGAAGTCGTCCCTGACTTCGACAGCTGGGGAATTCGCGCCTTTACCACCACACGCGACGCGGGCTCGTTCGGCCTTGCCGGGACCGATCCTGTCAACGAAGTGATGAGCCGGTGGACGGCGCTGCAGAAAGAGCTGTCCGACACAGCACGCCGTGTTGCATCTATCCGGCAGGTCCACGGCACTCGCATCCTCGTCCATACCGGCGGCTGGGAGGGCTGGCTCCGCGGCGGTGAAGCGGACGGCCACATCGCCGCCGAAAAAGGGACGGCGCTCGCGGTAGGAGTTGCCGACTGTGTTCCCGTCTTCATCGCTCACCCATCGGGGATCGTAGCCCTGCTTCATTCCGGATGGAGAGGAACCGCTGCCCACATTACGACGGAAGCACTAGGCGCGCTGGCGCGCTATGGCCTTCCGCCCGACGAGCTTGCGATTCACCTGGGTCCCGCGATCTGCGGACGCTGTTACGAGGTGAGCGCCGAAGTTCGAGAGCAACTGACGGGGCAGCCGGTAACGCGAGGGGGGCACGTCGACCTACGCTCGCTGATCGCCGAGCACGCGACGGAGATCGGCGTGCAAAAAATCTCCGTGAGCTCGTCGTGTACCAAATGCGACAACGACCGGTTCTTTTCCCACCGCGCTGGAGACAAAGGGCGGCAGATCGCGGTCATCGCCGCCCAAGCTTAATTCCCGATCTCGGCTCTAGCTGGCCACAGGAGTCCATAAGCGGGGAGCTCTTAGCTGCTTAGCTTCTTAGCCGCGAGCTTCTGCGACCGGCCACCCGGCGCTTCGTGAGGGATCCCGCTTTCGTCGTACCTCCTGTTCGTCGTTTTCTCTTCGGACCAGGCTTGAGAAGCGAATCTCGAACGACTGAAAAGCTCCCAGCTAGATAGCTGAAAAGCTAAGAGCTCCCCGCTTATGTACTCCTGTAGCCAGCTTTGCGCGGCGCACTGCGCGGTAGGCGCGGCAACTTGACTCACCCGTCTCCCGGGTCTACATTGCGTAGGGCGTTCAACTCGGCGGCCAACCGGAATGTGGGGATACCCCCACATTTTTTTGTCTCTGGAAGAAACCTCGAAGCTGTATGAACGAAACGCTGGAAACTCTTGTGGCTTCAGAAATTAAGCCGCTTGGACTAGAGCTTTTCGAACTCAAGGTCGGGGGAAGCAAGGGCCGTCCCGTTATCGACGTCCGCGTCGAACGCGAGGACGGTGAAAAGGTGACGGTCGAGGATTGTGCGACGGCGTCGCGCACGATCGAAGCGAGACTGGACGCGGAAGATTTTGGAGGCAGGCGATACGTTCTCGAGGTGTCGTCGCCGGGGATCGAGCGACCACTTCGCGGTGCGAAGGATTGGACGAGGTTCGCGGGTAAGACTGCGGTTGTCACCACCAGCGTGGTGGGCGATCCGGCAGGCAGGCGTACCGATGAAGTGGAGATTGTCGGCGTCGAAGGAGACGCCGGTCAGGAAACTGTGATTGTGCATGATGAGCGTGGCGATGAGCGACGCTTTCCGCTTGCCGCGGTCGAGAAGGCCCGGCTGGCGTTTCACGGGAAAAGGTAGGGTTGAGACATGGCAGCTTCAGTAGATATTCTGACGGCGATCCGCGAGTTGACCAACTCGAAACAGATCGACCGGGCTGAATTGCATGGGCTTCTCGAGGACGGTATCAACGCCGCTCTCGCCAAGAAGCACGGGCCAACGGTGCAGGCTGAAGTCGACATCGATGAGAACAAAGGCGCAATCCGTATTGTGCTTCTCAAGACGGTCGTCGAGGAAGTGACCGATCCCGCGAGCCAGATCTCACTGGAGGAAGCCCGCTTCGAGGACCCGGACTTTCAGATCGGCGACCAGATGGAGATTCCGGTCGACTTCGCCGAGTTCGGAAGAACGGCCGTGCAGGCGGCCAAGCAGCGCATCATCCAGCGCGTCAGGGAAGGGGAGCGCTCCAAGATCCGCGACGAGTTTTCGAGCCGGGTGGGCGATCTTCTCTCCGGCGAAGTCCAGCAGATCGAGCGCGGGAAGCTCGTCATCATGCTCAACAAGTTCCGCGAAGCTGAAGCGATAATTCCTTACCGCGAGCAGAACCACCGCGAGCACTTTCACCAGGGCGATCCTATCCGCGCGGTTCTCAAGCGCGTGGAGGAGACTCCCAAGGGTCCTCGCCTCGTTCTGAGTCGCGCCGATGCACTCTTTGTGAAAGCGCTCTTCAAGCTCGAGGTGCCGGAGATACAGCAGAATCTCGTCGAGATTCGGGCGAGCGCCCGCGAAGTCGGCAGCCGCACCAAGATCGCGGTCTTCTCGCGGGACGATTCCGTCGATCCAGTCGGAGCATGCGTGGGCCTCAAGGGCTCACGGGTGCAGGCGGTTGTAAATGAATTGGGCGGTGAACGAATCGACATCGTGCCGTGGTCGGCCGATCCCGAGCGGTTTGCCAAACTCGCGCTTGCGCCTGCGCGAGTCGCGCGCGTGTTCAGCGATCCGGCCACGAAGACGATTCAGGCGATCGTCGACGAGGACCAGCTCTCGCTGGCAATCGGACGCAATGGTCAGAACGTCCGGCTCGCGTCGGAGCTGACCGAGTGGAAGATCGAGCTTTACTCGAGCAGGGAGTGGATGGAGAGGGGCAGCGATCAGCCGATCTTCGCTCCGCTTCCCGCCGACGAGCCGGTGTCCGGCGTCAACCCCCGCTTGGCCGAGCTTGACGGAATGCAGCCGGCGACCGTTGCCGTTCTCGAGGAGGCGGGCTACCGGACCCTCGACGATATCATCGATCTCGAGCGCGAGGATTTTCTGCGTCTCCCGGGAATTGCTCCGGAAGAAGCCGATCGCTTGATGGCAATAATCAATGAGCTCACGACCGACGAAGCTCCTGATGCCGCCGAAGAGGCGGTAGCTACGACGGAAGCCGACGCGGAGGCAAGCAGCGAAATGGCGTCGGAGGGTGGTAACGCTTCCGCGCCCGATGTTACTGCCGATGAGGAAGGAAAAAAGGCGGAGTAGTTGACGATGGACATGGTCCTCAAGCGCAAGCTCCTCGGCCTTATCGGCCTTGGTGTTCGCGGGCGGGGCGCGGTCATTGGAGTTGAGCGGGTGCGAGACGCGGCAAGACACGGAAAGTTGCAGCTGGCTATTGCGGCGCCCGACGCTTCAAGCAACAGTTTGGAGAAAGTTCTACCGCTTCTGCACGCTCGCGGGATCGAGGTTTTTGCTGGACCGCCGGCCCACGAATTGGGTGCGGCGGTAGGACGTGAAACGACTGCGGTTATAGGGATTGTCGACAAGGGTCTGGCAATGGGCATTCGGGGGTTGAAACCCGTGCCGATGCCGGATGTCCGTAAGGAGGAGTTGGGTTGAGCAAGCTTCGAGTACATGATCTGGCGGGAGAATTCGGAATTTCCAGCGATGAGGTGATCAACCTCCTTCGCCAGATGGACGTTCCAGTGCGCAGCCATCTCAGTCCGCTGAGCGACGATCAGGTCGCTCGCATTCGTGCGCGCTGGGAGCGCGAAAAGCGCGCGCGCGTCGCGGCTCCGACCGCGGCTACTCGTCGTCGTCGCGGAACGGCCGCCGCAGCCCCTGCGCCCGAGACCAAAGCGGAGACGCCGGCACCAGCCGACGCGACGCGACGTCGGCGCCGCGCTGCTATTGAACCGGTAATCGAGGCGCCAGCGGCTGAAGCTCCGGCTCTTCTCGAAACGAAAGCGCCGGCTCCAATAGCGCCATCTGCTGTACCGACTCCGATTGCCGCTTCGATGCCTGCGGAAGCTCCTGCAGTCGAGCGCCCAAGACCCTCCGCGCCGGCGCGGCCGAGCGCCGCTGCCGCCCCACAGGCGCCGGAGCGCGTCGATGGGCGCGAGCGGCAGCGTCCGCAGCCTGTAGTTCCCGGTGCGCCACGGCCGCGGCCGATTGCGACAGGTGCGCCCTACGCTCCACCGCGGCCAGTCGCTTCAGCGGCGCCTGGCGCTGGCACCGCACCGCCACGTCGGGAGGACCGCAGTCCGGGTCGCGGTGAAGATCGCGGCGCGCGCCGCGGCAAGAAAGGAAAGCGCGGTGTCGATCAGGAAGCGGTGTCGGCGAACATTGGTAAGACAATGGCGTCGATGCGCGGTCCCATCCGTCGCGGCGGTGCGCGTCGGGCGGAAGACGGCACCTACCGGGAGGAGCTCGCCGCCCAGCGCCAAGCCGAGGTCGAGCGCGAAAAGAAAACCGTCCGCGTCAACGAGTTCATCACCGTTAGCGAGCTCGCACAGATCCTCAAGGTTCCCGCGGTTCAGATCGTCGGATTTGCCTTCAAGAATCTTGGCCTTATGGTGACCATCAACCAGCGTCTCGATTTCGATCAGATCGAGTTGATTGCCGGCGAGTTCGGTTTCCAGGCCGTGAAGGAAGAGGAGTACGCGGCCGATCTGAAGACGACGCCGACGGCGGAAGACACCGCTGAGCAGCTCGAGTCTCGCCCACCCGTCGTGACGATCATGGGTCACGTCGACCACGGAAAGACGTCGCTTCTCGATTACATCCGTAAATCGAACGTCGTCGCCGGCGAGTCTGGCGGGATCACGCAGCACATTGGCGCCTATCACGTTTCGCTTCCCGGTGGGAAGGCGATCACCTTCCTCGATACTCCGGGCCACGAAGCATTTACGGCAATGCGCGCGCGCGGCGCGCAGGTGACGGACATTGTAGTTCTCGTCGTCGCTGCCGACGATCAGGTGATGCCGCAAACCATCGAAGCGATTTCGCACGCGAAGAACGCGGGCGTGCCAATGATTGTTGCGATCAACAAGATCGACCTCCCCGGCGCGAATCCGATGAAGGTGAAACAGGATCTGCTGCAGCACGGAGTCGTGCTTGAGGAATTCGGCGGCACCGTGCTTTCGAGCGAGGTGTCGGCGAAGAAGGGAACGAACATCGATTCGCTTCTCGATCAGATTCTGCTGCAGGCCGAGATTCTCGACCTCAAGGCGAATCCGAACCGCGGCGCAACCGGAGCAGTGATCGAAGCGCAGCTGGATCCGGGAAAGGGTGCGATTGCCACGATTCTGGTCAACAACGGCACTCTCCACGTCGGCGACGATTTCATTTGCGGCATGTACTCCGGCCGCGTGAGAGCGCTGCTCGACGAGCGTGGTCGCAGCATCAAGGATGCTGGTCCCGCAATCCCTGCTCAGATCCTCGGCATTGGCGGAGTGCCGATGGCCGGCGACCAGTTCGTCGTCGTCGAGGACGCGATGGAATCACGGGAGATTGCGCAGCGTCGTCAACGCCTCGATCGCGAGGCGAAGAGTCGTCGCACCGCAAAGGGTGTGGTTTCCCTCGAGGACTTCATGTCGCAAACAGCTCCCGGGCAGAAACGGACTCTGCGCATTGTCATCAAGGCAGATCAAGGCGGTCCGGCGGAAGCTCTCGCCGACGCCCTCGGCCAGCTCTCGAACGAAGAGGTTTCAGTCGACGTCATCCACCGTGGCGTCGGCGCCATTACTGAGAGCGACATTCTTCTGGCACGCGCGTCGGGAGCGATCATCGTCGGATTCCACGTACGGCCTGACAATAACGCTCGTGCCGCTGCCGAGCGCGAAGGCGTCGACATCAAGCTCTACAAGATCATCTACGAGGCTGTGGAAGACGTCAGAGCAGCGCTCGAAGGCATGCTTCGTCCCGAAGAGAAGGAAGTCGTTCTCGGAGAAGCCGAGGTTCGCGAGCTCTTCAAGGTGCCGCGTATGGGGGTCATCGCGGGATGCTCCGTGCGCAATGGAGTCATCAATCGACAGGGCCGCGTTCGGGTCATTCGCGATGGCGTCGAGGTTTATGACGGAGCGATCTCGTCGCTCCGTCGCTTCAAGGACGACGTCAAGGAAGTGCGCGAAGGATTCGAGTGCGGCATTGGCGTCGAGAACTTCAACGACATCAAAGTCGGTGACGTGCTCGAATGCTACCGCAAGGAGCAGGTGGCGCGCACTTTGACCTCGGCGGCGGGCGCCTCTGCGTAACACCCGCCGAGCGGACCGCGTCGCCGAAGCGGTCCGCATGGAGGTCGCGACTTTCCTCACTGAATCGGCCAAGGATCCGCGCATCGTCGGCTTCGTGACGGTGACGGCAGCCGAGGTCAGCCCCGACCTCCGGCACGCCCGCGTATACGTGAGCGTGCTTGGCAGTGATACCGAAAAACAGGCGACCTTCGATGGGCTGAATAGCGTCGCCTCGCATCTTCGTTCTCGTGTCGGGCAGCAGCTTCGGCTTCGTGTCGCGCCCGACATCCAGTTCAAGGAAGACGATACGATTGCCCGCGCCGCCCGTATCGAGTCGCTCCTCGCTGACGTGAAGAAGAATGATGCCGCCGCTCCGGAAAGTGGACGGAAAGAAGACTGACCGTTCGAACGAACTCCCGCCAACAGTCGAGGGTTTGCTGCTAGTAGACAAGCCGGCGGGAATGACGTCGCACGACGTCGTCCAGCACGTTCGGCGCATGTATGGTGAGCGAAGCATTGGCCACCTTGGCACCCTTGACCCATTCGCGACCGGACTTCTTGTCCTTCTTCTTGGCCGGGCGACGCGGCTCGCAACGTTCCTCGACACCGAGCCGAAGGTGTATCAAGCCACCATCAGTTTCGGAGAGGAAACCGATACCGACGACGCGACCGGAACGGTAATTCGCACGTCACCGCTTCCGCTCACGAGCGCATTCGCGAAAGCGGTGGAATCTTTGACCGGTGACATCTCCCAGGTTCCACCGGCCTATTCCGCGAAAAGCGTGGACGGTGTGCGCGCGTACGACGCCGCGCGCCGCGGAGTGCCGCTCGAGCTGACGCCGGTTGATGTTGTCGTTCACGGTTGGGTATTGAGCTCTGTCACCGACGACTCGGTTTCGGCAGTCATCACGTGCAGCGGCGGCACCTACATTCGCGCTCTCGCGCGTGATCTGGGACGGCTCGTCGGTTCCGCCGCGCACCTCGCGTCTCTCCGGCGCACCCGTGTAGGAGCGTTCGATGTTCAGGACGCGTCGACGCTGGAGAATCTCGTTGCCGATCGCACGCGAATCAGATCGCTACGCGTCGTAGCCGATGCGTAATCGCCTTGCCGCGTCCGACGATTCGGGGCTTCCGCCCTACGTCACGGGAACCGTTATCACTGTCGGGACTTTCGACGGAGTACACCGCGGACATCAAGATGTCGTCGGCCGGCTCGTGAACCGGTCTCGTGTGCTCAAGATTCCGAGCGTCCTCATCACCTTCGAGCCGCATCCCCTCGAAATAGTGAATCCGGCAGCGGCTCCCCTGGCACTCACGACCCACGATGAGAAGCTCGAAGTGCTGGCCGAGACTGGTCTCAATTATCTGGCCGTGGTGCCGTTCACTCCGGAGCTCGCCACCTACTCGGCGGAAGATTTCGTGGAGCTTATTCTACGGCGCTGCTTTCGACTCCAGGAATTGTTGATCGGTTACGATCACGGGTTCGGACGCCAGCGCGCTGGCAACGTTGGTGTTCTCCGGACACTTGGAGAGCGCGACGGGTTCCGGGTCGATGTCGTCGATCCCGTTTCCACCCAGGACGGTCACGCCGTGTCGTCGACATCGATTCGCCGGGCGGTCGCGGGAGGCGATTTGGCGAGAGCGGCCGACGGCCTTGGACGACCCTATTCGGTGGGCGGCAGAGTGATTCCTGGATCGCAGCGCGGCCGCACGATCGGCTTTCCGACGCTGAATCTCGGTCCGCCACCCCCGAGGAAGCTTCTGCCGCCGGAAGGTGTATATGCTGTGCGAGTCCAGACGCCGGCCGGAGCGGTCGGCGGAATGATGAACCTTGGCCCGCGTCCGACATTCGGCGATTCAACAACGTCACTCGAGGTGCACCTCTTCGACACTGCTGGAGATTTTTATGGGTCGCAAGTACGCGTCGACTTCATCGCGAGGCTGCGCGAAACCCGAAAATTCTCCTCGGCGGAGCAGCTCGCGAAGCAGCTCACGCACGACGAGCGCGAAGCCAGAAACGCGTTGACTCTCTTCAGCGGCCCGGGTAACCTTAAAGGCTAATCTCGATGTGCACCCTTTCCCCAGTTCAGTAGAATGAGTCTGAAGTACCGAATTATCTGCATAATCGCGCTCATAGCGGCGTCCGTTTGGGCGCTTTTTCCGCGCACCGTGGTCGAGCGCGTCAAGCGCAACGGCGAGTTCGTATACGATACGGTGCGTCGCGTTCCATTGAAGAAAGGCCTCGATCTACAGGGCGGAATGCACCTCGCGCTCGAAGTTGACGAGTCGAAGGGCCCGGTTCCCGACAAGGGGAAGGCGATTGACAACGCGCTCAAAGTAGTACGCAACCGAATCGACGAGTTCGGCGTATCGGAGCCGGTGGTTCAAAAGGCCGGAAATGACCGCATCATCGTTGAGCTGCCAGGCATCGATGATCCGCGTCGAGCTCAGGACGTCGTGCAAAAGTCGGCGTTTCTCGAGTTTCAGATTACGGACAAGACCCAGGCGCTCGATAAATCGCTGCCGCGGATCGATGCGATCCTGAAGGACGCGAAAGTGGCGGTCGCTGCGGCGCCGGCGACGGGCAAAAAGGACACGGCCAACGCCGGACTCCAGTCGCTCTTTACGGCTGACACCTCAAAGAAAGCCGACACCGCAAAGACGGACAGCGCGAAAGCGGCCGCGGGAATCGTTGGCGGACCCGGCGCTTTCTCCAAGCTCGTGCAACAAGGACGTCTGCCCGGCGAATACTACGTCGCGCAAACCGACGTCCCATTGGTAACTCAGTATCTGGGTATGCCTGAGGTCGCCGCCGCTTTGCCGCCCGGCAAGGTGATTCGGTGGAGCAGCGATACGCTCTCGTATGCGAACCGAACCTATCGCCCATTCTATGTGCTGGACGCGAAGGCGATCATCACCGGCGAATACCTCACTGGCGCGAAGCCCAATACGTCTCCGACGGAGGGAAACCTCGTTGAATTCGTCATGAGCAATGAAGGTGCGCGCCGCTTTCGGACTGAGACTTCCCGGCACATCAAGGACTACATGGCGATCGTGCTCGATCAGCGAGTGATGGGTCAGCCTCCGATTATTCAGAGTGCCATTGGGGCGCGCGGTCAGATCACGATGGGAGGCAAGGACCTCCAGGCTGCGCAGGACCTCGCTCTCGTGCTGAGGGCTGGTTCGCTGCCCGTTCCTCTCAAAGTGGAGGATCTCACGCAGATCGGCGCGAGCCTTGGCCAGGATTCGATCCACAAGGGTATCACCGCCGGAGTGATCGCGGTCAGTCTCGTTATCGTCATCATGCTCGGCTACTACCGCTTCTCGGGCGCGCTCGCTGTCGCAGGGCTCGCGCTCTACATCCTGTACACGCTTGCGGCGCTCGCATGGTTCAGTGCCGTGCTCACGCTGCCGGGCCTCGCCGGATTCGTGCTGTCGATCGGTATTGCCGTGGACGCCAACGTCCTGATATTCGAGCGAATACGAGAGGAGCTTGCGCACGGCAAGACTGTCAGGACCGCCATCGATGAAGGCTTTCGCCACGCCATGAGTGCGATCGTCGACTCCAACGTCTCGACGGCGCTTACTGCCGCAGTTCTCTATCAATACGGCACGGGTCCGGTGCGCGGATTCGCCGTCACCCTTCTCGCCGGTATTGCCGCCTCGATGGTCACCTCGATCTTCGTCGTCCGTACTTTTTACATGCTGTGGCTCGACCGCTCGCGCGGCGCCCAGCAGTCACTGAGCATCTGATGCTTCGAATTCTTCACGATACCAACTACGATTTCATCCGCTGGTGGAAGGTGATGGCGGCGATCACCATCGCCTTCATCCTGCTTGGCTTTGCTTCTCTTGCCATCAAGGCCCCGAACTACAGCATCGAGTTTACGGGTGGAACGCTAATGCAGCTGCAGTTCGCCCAGCCACCTGACGTGGGTGAGATTCGGTCGACCCTCGACCATGCGGGAATTGGTGGCGCCGAGATTCAGCAGTTCGGCAGCAATCGCGAGTTCACGGTGCGTGCGCAAAACTCCACCGCGGTCGCGGCGCAATCCAGGGGCGCGGAGAATGTCGCTGTAAGGATCGAGCAGGTTCTGAGGCAGAAGTTCCCTGGAAACAGCCTCAAGGTCATACGTACCGAGGCTGTTGGTCCACGCGTAGGGAGCGAGCTTCGTCGCGGAGCGATCATCGCAATCCTCCTATCCTTCCTCATTACGCTGATCTACCTCTCGATCCGGTTCGAGTGGCGCTTCGCGACAGCCGCGGTCATTGCGACGAGCCACGACGTTTTCACGACGATTGCGTTCCTGAAATTGATGCACCTCGAGATTTCGCTAACGGTCGTCGCGGGTCTGCTGACCGTCCTCGGCTATTCGCTAAACGACACGATTATCATCTTCGATCGCGTACGTGAGAATCTGCGCAAGGGACGGAAGGAGACTCTTTACGAGACGCTCAATCGCTCCATCAACGAGACCCTGCCTCGATCGGTCCTTACCCACGCGACCGCGTTCGCGGCGACGCTCGCGCTTCTTTTCTTTGCCGGAGAAGTGATCCGTCCGTTCGCCTGGGTGATGGCGTTCGGAATTGTTACCGGAACCTTCAGCTCTATTTACGTGGCCGCGCCCGTGCTCCTCTGGATCGAGCGCAAATGGCCCCGTCGCACGGACGCACGTCGATCTTCATCGACAGCCACGCCCACCTCGCGGACCCGGCGTTCTCCGGCGACCGCGACGCGGTAGTCGCGCGCGCCCGCGAGGCGGGCGCGAGAGCGATCATCTGCATCGGCGAATCCCTCTCGGCCGCGGCAACGGCGGCCGGGTATGCCTCTCGGAACAGGGGATTCGTCTTTGCGACCGCGGGCATCCATCCGCACGACGCGGCCGGCTTCGACGCGTCGCGCGACATTCCGAAGTTGCGCGAGCTGATCGGAGAGAATGGTGTCGCGGTCGGTGAGTGTGGACTCGACTATCACTACGATAATTCTCCGCGCGATGCCCAACGCGCGGCATTCTCGGCCCAGATCGCGCTCGCTGGCGAAATAAAAAAACCCGTCGTCGTCCACACGCGAGATGCGGAGGACGACACTCGCGCACTGATTCGGGAAGCTCAGACCATCGGCGTCAGCGGAGTCTTGCACTGCTATACGGGGTCGCACTCGCTGGCCGAGTTCGCGGTCGATCAGGGGTGGTACGTCTCCTTCAGCGGAATCGTAACCTTCAAAAAGTGGACGGACGACGACCTCATACGGCTCGTTCCCCGTGACCGGCTGCTGGTTGAATCAGATTCGCCGTATCTCGCTCCCGTACCTTTCCGCGGAAAGCGCAACGAACCCGCCTGGGTCGTCCACACACTTGCCAAGATCGCTGCCGCCCGCGGTGAGAGTGCCGAGGAGCTGGGCCGCATCACCGCAACTAACGCCGACAGTCTTTTTGGCCTGGCCTCAGCCGCTGCATAGTGTGTAACATTCGCGGTTCCATCGACGCGGCCCTTTTGATGCTACCAGACGGGAGCAATGCATGGCACTCAAAAAGATCAGCACCGACAAGGCGCCTTCAGCCATCGGACCGTATTCGCAGGGAGTCATCGCCAACGGCTTTCTCTTCACAGCCGGACAGATTCCCCTGGATCCTGTCGCCGGGAAAATCATCGAGGGAGGAATAGTCGAGCAGACGAACCGAGTGATGCAAAACCTGCAGGAAGTGTTGAGCGCGGCAGGGGTGTCGTGGAACGACGTCGTCAAAACGACGGTCTATCTCCACGACCTCGCCCATTTTCCGACCGTCAACGAGGTCTATGGCAAATGGCTCGGTGATGCGCGTCCCGCTCGTTCGACGATACAGGTTCCCGCACTTCCGCGTGGCGCAATGGTCGAGATCGACGCGATAGCCGCGCTTCCCTCGAAATAACAGCCGGGTATCGCGTGAGCACGTCGAAAACGCGCGAAGAGCTTTTTCGACTTACGGCGTTCGCGCGCTGCGCCGGTTGAGCGTCTAAAATGGGTCCGGGTGACCTATCCCGCGCGCTGGCCGCGCTTCCCGTAAAATCCGATCCGCGTTTGCTCGTCGGTAGAGAAACCTTCGACGACGCCGGCGTCTTTCGTATCTCCGACGATTTCGCGCTGGTGCAGACCGTGGATTTCTTTGCGCCCATCGTCGACGATCCTTTTGACTTCGGGCAGATCGCGGCGGCAAACGCGCTTTCCGATGTCTACGCGATGGGTGGTCAACCCATGACCGCTCTGAACATCGTCGCGTTTCCGACGAGCGAGCTGCCTCTGGAAGTGCTGAGCGGAATCCTTGCCGGTGGTCAGGAGAAAGTGCACGAAGCCGAGGCGCTGATCGTGGGCGGACATACCGTTATCGATACGGAGCTAAAGTATGGCCTCGCTGTCACCGGCCGCGCACACCCGAACTTTCTCCTCACCAACGCAGGCGCAAAGGCGGGAGACCAGCTGGTGCTCACGAAACCACTCGGAAATGGAATTCTGGCGACGGCTGGAAAGCGCGGTAAACTCTCGCCCGAGGCCGAGCGTGCAATGCTCGATGGCATGAAGCAGTTGAACGGTGTCGCGAGCCGAGCCGCGCTGGCCGTCGGTTCTCGCTGCGCAACAGACATTACGGGCTTCGGCCTTCTCGGCCATCTCTCGCACGTCGCGCGTGCCAGCAATGTCACGATTCGCATGAACCTCGACGCCGTTCCCATCCTGCCCGGTGTTCGCGAGGCGGTGAGAGCTGGATTCATGACGGACGGGGCGAAGAGAAACGCCGAGTTTCTGCGCGAGATGGTTCGCTGGATGAGGGGAGCGGAGGAGGACCGCGCGATTCTGCACGATCCCCAAACCTCGGGCGGACTCGCGGTATGCGTCGATCGTAGCCGCGTCGCTAACTATCTTTCACGCGTCGCGGGATCGGTAGTCATCGGCGAGGTCATCGACCGGGGAGAAGTTGCGATCGCAGTCGAGTGAGACGCGTGGGGGTGGATGGGGCCTGGTGGCTTCCGTGATCTTCAAAATCATTGTGACCCTACTTCGTAGGGTCGGGTGGGTTCGATTCCCACACTCTCCCGCCAGCTCTCTTTTCCCCGCCTTATTTTGCGTGACGCTGTTTTGTCCGCGCCCGGCGCTGGCACAACAGCGCGACAGCGCGCGCGCCGGAATCGGCAGTCCGACTCCCAGCCCTGCACAGCCTGCCGCTCCGGACACGACTCGGAAGCCGCCAATGACTGCGCGGCGAGCGTTTCTGACTTCGCTCGTGGTCCCTGGATACGCTCAGACTATTTTCGGTCGCGACCGCGCCGCGATGCTGTTCGCCGTAATCGAGATCGGCGCAATCGGCATGGCGCGCAAGGCCGCTCAGGATCTCGGCGAGGCCAAAGGCCTGCCGAGGGACAGTGTCGTTGCTACTTACCGGACCGATCCCGTCACGGGCCTCGCGATCATCGATCCGAAAACGAGCCTGCCGATTCCCGAGACGTATATCGCCAGTCGCTTCACTCCGGATCGCATTAAGGCGCGGCGAACGCATTATGAGGACTGGGTTGCCGCGATCGTCTTCAACCATCTCTTTTCCGGCGCCGATGCCTACGTCGCCGCGAACCTTTGGGACTTCAACGCGAACATCGGCGTCGTGTCCGGAGCGCGTTCAGTCGGGATTTACGCCACCGTGAGGATGCGTTGACAAACTCGGCGCCGATCGGAGTTTTTGATTCTGGCATCGGAGGCCTCACAGTTGTTCGCGAAATGATGAACCAGCTCCCGAACGAGAGCATCATTTATTTTGGCGACACGGCACGCGTGCCCTACGGGCCAAAGAGTCCGGATACAGTCCTTCGTTATAGCAGAGAGATTACGTCCTATCTACAGAACGAGGGTGTGAAAGCGGTTGTCGTTGCTTGCAACACGGCAACCGCGCACGCTCTACCAGCCCTCCGCCGGGAATTTCGCTTGCCGATCGTCGGGGTGATCGAGCCAGGTGCGCGCGCTGCTGCGTCAGCGACGAAAACGAAGCGCGTCGGTGTGATCGGAACCGCGGGAACGATCAAGTCCCGCGCTTATGAGAAGGAAATCAGAAAACTTCTTCCTGATGTCAGCCTCACTGCGCAGGCGTGCGCCCTGTTCGTGCCGCTTGTCGAGGAAGGGTGGGTCGATACCGAGCCGACTCGCGCGATCGCCCGCAACTATCTCGCGCCGCTCGTGTCAGCCGAAGTCGATACGCTCGTGCTGGGATGCACGCACTACCCGTTGATGAAAGGCGTCATTGGAAACGTCGTCGGCCGCGAAGTCCGGTTGATCGACAGCGCGCACGAGACCGCGAGAGAAGCAGCAGAGGTATTGCGCGCCAACGGTCTCGAGAACCGTACGCCGGACAACGCCCGTTACCGGTTCATCGCGTCAGATGCGCCCGAGACTTTCCTGAGCCTCGGCCAGCGCTTTCTGGGGTCAGCGATTGATATGGTTGAGACATTCAGCCTCGGCTGATCCGTCCCATTGGCGGAGCTCGACAAATTCGTCCGTCAGCTTAAGAAACGTCGGCGCATCGAGCCATGATCCAGCGTTTCCGAAAACGCCACCTCCTTCCATCCGCTCGAGTGCCGGAACGTGCGAATGTCCGTATACGAGCAGATCTATATCTTTGGCGGCTTCGAGCTGCTGTTTCGCGTAGCTTCGAAGGCCTCTGCCTTCATCGCGCGCGCGGTAGCTCCTGCTCGCGTTCGAGCTACCATGCGCGAGGCCGCTTGCCCAATCCGGATGCAACATTCGGAAGGCGCGGATTGCGAGAGGATGCCGCATGATGGGACGAATCAGGCGGTAGCCGCGATCTTCGCGATCACGCAACCCATCGCCGTGCTCTATGCGGACCTTCCACCCGGCGATAACGCCTTCCCATGCGCCGACTACATAGTCGATGCCGACATCTTCACGAAGGACCTCGCCTCCCCAACAATCATGGTTCCCAGCGACCCACAGAATATTGACCCCTGCATCCTTGAGGTCGGCGAGCGCGGCGAGCGCACGAAAGCTTCCGCGTGGAATTACCGTCTTCCACTCGAACCAGAAATCGAAGAGGTCGCCGTTGATGATCAGGGATCTTGCTTCGCCACCCAGGCTGCGCAGGAACGAAACGAACGATCGCTCGATCTGCGGGCTCGCTACACCTAGGTGGGAGTCCGACACGATGTAGCAGGGAGGGCTGAGCACGGCTCAAGTTAGCTCGTGAATGCAGGCTTTACAAAGCATCCGGCGCGGGCCATTTTCGCCTCTCTCTTTCACATGACTTCCCACTCCAATCGCGGGACGGCGCACTCCGTCGAATTCCGAGTCCGCTATGCAGAGACCGATCAGATGCAGGTGGTGTATCATTCCAACTATCTGATCTGGTGCGAGATCGGACGCACTGAATTCATCCGCGCGTTGGGCACTCCGTACGTTGAGTTGGAGCGACAGAACGTCACGCTCGCTGTCGTCGAAGCCAGCCTTCGGTTCCACTCCGCCGCCCGCTACGACAATCTGATTCGCGTCACGACTACCATCAGCGATGTGAGATCGCGCACGATCACGTTCGATTACGTGATCAGCAACGCCGAAACGGGGGAGCGGTTCGTAACGGCTTCCACCAAGCTTGCCTCCCTAACGCGGGAATCGCGGCTGACGACCATGCCCGAACGACTTCGAAAGGTGCTAGAGAATGCTGCTTCGTAGTCAATTCGTAAGTACGACGCTGGTTGTCGCGATCGCTGTCTCAGCGCGCGGGCAGAACTTGGCGTCTGGCGTCGGGAACCGCGAGGTCAATCTGTACGCCAGGCTCCTGGCGATGACCGACACCCGTCAGCTCGACACGACGCTTGTCGATCGCGCGCTAGCAAGCAATTGGCAACCCGTCCGCGCCTTTGCGACGCTCGCCATCGGTCAGGTCGGCGGCCAGCACGGAAACGCCGGCACCTCCCGCTTGCGTACGCTGCTCAATGATCGCGACCGAGTCGTCGGAGCCGACGCTGCCTACGCGCTTGGTTTGCTGCGCGACACCGCGTCGCTTGCGGCGCTTGCTGGTGCGCTCACTCTGAACCACGAAGTTGCGCGTGAGGCCGCTTGGGCACTGGGGGAGATCGGCGCCTCGGCGCGCCCGGCGATAACGGCTGCGTTCAGGAGCGCTCACGATCACGACACCACGATTCAGCTGCTCCTCGCCGCCGCGAAGTTGAGGCCGGTGCCGCTCGCGGCCATCGAGCCTTTCCTTCGCGACGATAATCCAGCCGTGGTCTGGGGCGCGTCGTACGCGATCGCGCGCACGCGGTCTCCCGGCGGCGTTCGTGATCTCATCGACCTCGAGGCATCCCCAGCCGTGCGCGCGCGGCCGACGAACCTGGAGCCCGCGACAGATTCGTCTGCGCCATATGCCAATCCGGTTGGCGCAAACCAACGCACGCGCGCTGAGATTGCGCGCGGACTCGCGAAGTCCGCGGCTGGAGACTCGCTAGGCGTCAGGGCATTTGCCGTGCTCTCGCGCCTCGTTGGCGATGTCGATCCCCACGTTCGTGTCAATGCTGTTCGATCGCTCGGGAGCTATGGTCCGATCGCGAAAGCGGCACTGACCTACGCAACGCACGACTACGATCCGAACGTTCGCATCGCGGCGGCACAAAGCTTCGGCATCGTGTTGTCCAGGGACTCGAACGACTTTTCGGCGCTGTGGGCCGCCGACACCTCGCTCGCCTATCGCGCATCTCTCCTGGTGTCAGCGACGCGCGCTGGCCTTCGTCCGCCAGTGCTCGCTGAGTGGGCCTCTAGTCCTGAGTGGCGCCTCAGGACGGCAGTCGCCGCCGCTGAAGGAGACACGCTCGATCGGCGATTCGCGTTCTCGCGTACTGTCCCGCTGACCCGCGATCCGGATCCACGTGTGCGTGAGGCAGCATACGGCGCACTGGTCCCGAGCTCCGCGCTTCCCCTCGAGGACAGCGTTCATGTCCTGCTCTTGAATGGCCTTCGCGATCCTGATTTCTATGTTCGTGCGACGATAATCGGCGCGCTCGCCGATCGGCCGTCGATCGCCGATCTCCCAGCGGTCCTCGCCAGTTACCGTCAGGCAGCTCGAGATTCAGCGAACGACGCCAGACTCGCCGCGATACAGTATGTCGCGGCGCTCTGGAAGAAAGACAGCGCCGGTGTCAGTGCGACCTGGCTGCCGCAGCTCGCCCTGACGCCCCCGCCTTCGGATCCGCTCGAGCGCGCGGCCGGCAGCGCGGTGCCGGTCTGGGCAAAATGGAGAGCCATCACGCCGGTGGCGAAACCGATCGCCTGGTACGAGAGCATCGTACGGTCGGTTGCGATGCCCATTTACGCTGGCAGAACCGTAAATGCGACGATCAATACCGTGCGTGGCCCGATACGCCTCGAGTTGTTTGGCGCCGATGCTCCGATAACGGTATGGAACTTTCTGAGTCTGGCGCGGTCTGGATATTATCGTAACACGCGATTCCACCGAGTTGTCCCGAATTTCGTTGCTCAGGACGGCGACCCTCGAGATGATGGCAATGGCGGGCCAGGCTACGCTATACGAGACGAAATGAATCGGCATCGGTACGAGCGTGGCGCGGTTGGTATGGCGCTTTCGGGTCCGGACACTGGCGGAAGTCAGTATTTCATCACCCACTCTCCGCAGCCGCACCTCGATGGGCACTACACGGTATTCGGCCGCGTGATTCGCGGCCACGATGTGCTCGACAAACTCGTGCAGGGCGATCTCATCACGCGCGTCGATCC
>WNGC01000277.1_pt1 | contig 31511 bp, 31 predicted proteins | sample 5400051 | NCBI WGS metagenome assembly WNGC01 (sample SAMN13153368, study PRJNA577476) | soil metagenome | isolation source: 20 cm soil or saprolite under grassland replicate 2 | place: USA:California | collected 2016-06-15
TGGCGAAGACCGTCGCCGTGTTCATGTAGAGAGGCAGGCTGCGGCCGGCGACGACGTAGTCCTTCGAGTTTTTCACCCGCATCGCCGCCCACAGGCCGATCGCGATCGTGACGAGCAGATAAAGCACGACGGATGCGATCAGCATGGGTGCGGATTATACGGCCGTGAAGAACACCGCCCAGGCGAGCGCGGCGGCGAGCAGCAGGACGATCCATTCCAGCACCCGCGTGCGCCGCCGCTGCAGCCTGATGAGGTCATCGAGCGCACGCTCGATGTGCCCAACGCGATCGTCTGCGAGCGCGCGGTGCAGGAGGCGCGGCAGCTGCGGCAGCATAGTCGCCCAGCGCGGTGCCTCGTTGCGGAGCGCGCGCAAGAGGCCCTTCAACCCGATTTGCTCGCGCATCCAGCTCTCGAGAAACGGCTTGGCGGTCGTCCATAGGTCGAGGTCGGGGTCGAGCTGGCGCCCCAACCCCTCGATGTTGAGCAGCGTCTTCTGCAGCATGACGAGTTGCGGCTGGATCTGGACGTTGAAGCGGCGCGAGGTCTGGAATAGGCGCACGAGGGCCCGCCCGAAGGAGATCTCCTTCAGCGGCCGGTCGAAGAAGGGCTCGCAGACAGCGCGAATCGCGCCCTCGAACTCGTCCATTCGCGTGTCGGCTGGCACCCAGCCCGCCTCGAGATGCGCCCGCGCCACGCGGGCATAGTCGCGCCTGAAGAAACCCAGGAAGTTCTGCGCGAGATACTGCTTGTCCACCTCGGTGAGAGTTCCCATGATGCCGAAGTCGAGTGCGACGTAGCGGCCCTCGGGCGTCACCAAGATGTTTCCCGGATGCATGTCCGCATGAAAGAAGCCGTCGCGGAACACCTGAGTGAAGAAGATCTCGACGCCCGTGCGCGCGAGCTTCGGAATGTCCACGCCTTGCCGGCGCAGCTCGTCCACCCGGCTTACCGGGGTGCCACGCATTCTCTGCATCGTCATCACGGTGCTCGTGCAGAAGTCCCAGTACACTTCCGGAACAGCGAGCAGCTGCGAGTCGGGGAAATTGCGGCGCAGCTGGCTGGCATGCGCCGCTTCGCGCATGAGATCGAGCTCCTCGGACAGGTGCCGCGCGAACTCGGCGACGACTTCACGGGGCTTGAGGCGTCTGCCGTCGGCCCAGAAGCGCTCGACGAGGCCCGCACCGGTGTCCATCAGCGCGAGGTCTTTCGCGATCACCGGCAGCATTCCCGGCCGCAGGATCTTGACCGCCGCCTCGGTGCCGCCGGGAAGCACGGCGAGATGCACCTGGGCGACCGACGCGCTTGCGACGGGCTGCAGTTCGAATTTCTCGAAAACTTTCGCGATCGGCCTGCCGAACGTGCGCTCGACCTCAGCCACCGCGAGCTCGCCGGGAAACGGCGGTACCCGGTCCTGGAGCTTCGCCAGCTCGTCGGCGAGGTCGGCCGGCAAGAGGTCGCGGCGCGTCGAAAACACCTGGCCGAACTTGACGAAGATGGGCCCGAGCGCTTCGAGCGCGAGGCGCAGCCGCACTGCGCGCGGCTCAGAGAGCGCGCGAAAGAAAAGGAGCGCATTCAGCGCGCGCGCGAGCCGGCTCCCCGAAGCAAGCGCGAACTCGTCCAGCCCGAAGCGCAGGGCTATTCGGAGGATCTTGGCGAGACGAAACAAGGAAGTGGGAGACCGCGGGGCGAAGGGGCCAATTTACCAGAATTGGCCCACCTGACCCGGGAGCGGAAGCTGCCCCTTAACGGCCCTTGCCCGATGCGGAAAGGTGCTCGATGCGCTTCTCGAGCCGGCTCACGTCGTCGCGCAGCGCGTCGACGTCACGGCAAAAGTCCTCCAGATCCGCGGGCCGTGCGAGCAGGGGCCGCTCTTCGGTCCAGTATTCGGCGAGGCCTTCGGCAAGGCGCAATGCGGCGTCGCGCTGCCACGCGGCGAGGGCCTTGCCGCCGGAGGCGAGGCGGTGGGCAGCGATGTCGCCAAACACCCTGGAGAGATCTTCTTCGAAGTCCCAGCTGAGGTGGCCGAAAAGGTAGTCCACCGCACCAGCCAAGTCCGCCGAGCCTTCGATTTCAACACCCTTTCGGGCGGTCTCGTCGCGAGCAAGCAGGAACGGCAGGCTGCCCGGGGTGAGCTTCACGACGAGCGCGCTGGCGGTTTCTGCCTGCGCCCGGTCGAGAAGGCCGTTGTCGGTGATCGCGAAGCGCAGGTCTGGAAAAGGCGGGCAGCGAAATTCCACGGCTTGACCCGCAAAGGGTCGCAGTCGCTCAGCCGCCCACGGCTGCTGCTCCAGAAGGTGGTTCAGCGCTACGAGGGCGCCGCGCTCGATCATGGGGTATCCGGGTCGGGCCCCGTGGCGAGCTGATCAAGCGGGCTGTTGTATCCCGGCGAGCAGCCAGCCGGAAGAGCCGTTCACCGGCTTTCGCAGATGCCAGATCTCCTCGAATGGCTGCGCCGGTGCGCTCGCCTCTTCGCGGATCGAACCGGAAAATCGCACGCTCGCCCAATACAGCTCGCCCTCGGTGACGAGCTCCAAGAGCGCGGCGTTCAAGGTCACGACGTCCGTCTGCTGCACGCCCGAATGCTCGGCGACGTCGCCTTTCAGCGCGTTGAACATGTCCTCGGTGGTGATTTGACGCAGCCGCGGGAGGTCGCCGCGATCGTTCGCTTCCTGCAGGCGCAGGAAGTTGCGCCGGGCCTCCTTGACAAAGCCGTCGACGTCGAAGCCCGCCGGAATGTTGGAGACGAACTGGCTGCGGTAATTCGGCTGCACGCCCGCGTCCCCGGGAAGCTGCGAGGGCGGCGGCGCGGCCACGGTCTCGTTGCCGAAACCTGCGTATTGCGGCCGAGACGCGCGCTGCTTCGAGAGGACGCGCGTCAACGCGAACACAATCGCGCCGGCGAGTAAGGCCATGAGGAGTGTGCTCGCCACGGCCCCGAACCCCCCCTGCGCGAACAACCAGCCCAAGCCAAGGCCCGCGGCGAGTCCGGCGAGCGGCGCAAGCCAGCGCCCCGGCCCGGACGGTTGCGGCGCGGTCGCCGGTTGCTGCTGCGTCGGCGGAGTCGCTTGCTTCGGGGTCGCGGCGACCTGGCGTTGGGCCCCGATGCTTCGGCCGCCACCGAGCCTGGCGGCATCGACATCATCTGCCAGGATGCTCGCACCGAAGACCAGCGTGAACAAGGAAACGGTCAATTTTTTCATGGTCTCTCTCCGCGATTCAGAATTTATAACCCCGATGCAAGGCCACGATACCCGCACTCAGGTTGAAATATTCGACCTTCTCGAGCCCCGCCCGTTCCAGCATGCCCTTCAGGCTCTCCTGGTCGGGGTGCATGCGTATCGATTCGGCGAGATAACGGTAGGCAGCTTCGTCGCCCGCCACCGCCCTGCCCAGCCAGGGAAGCACCTTGAACGAGTACCAGTCGTAGGCCTTCGCGAGCGGCGGCCACACGCGCGAGAACTCGAGCACGAGCAGCCTCCCACCGGGCCTCAGCACGCGGCGCATTTCGGCAAGGGCTGCGTCTTTTCGCGTCATGTTGCGCAGACCGAAGGCGACGCTGACACAGTCGAAGTAGTTCGACGGAAACGGCAGTTTTTCTGCGTCGCACTGCACCGATGGGACCAGGCGGCCGCGGTCGAGCAGGCGATCGCGCCCCCGCTCCAGCATCGCACGGTTGATGTCGCTGAGCCACACCTCTCCGTTTGCCCCGGCACGCTTCGCGAAATCGAACGCCAGATCACCCGATCCGGCGGCCACATCGAGCACCCTCTCGCCTTCACGCACGCCGGCGAGCGCCACCGCGAAAGTCTTCCATAGCCGGTGCAGGCCGCCGGACATCAAATCGTTCATCAGATCGTACCGGGCTGCGACCGAGGAAAAAACGCCGCCGACGCGCGCAGCCTTTTCGGCCTCGTCGATACGCTGGTATCCGAAGTGGGTCTGACTCACGCGAGCATGCTAGCACGCCGCTTAGACGTGTTCATCTCGCGCGCTCAGCTTTCGCGTCGCGCCCCGGCTGCCTCGAGCCGCTTGAGATAAGTCTGCCAGAGAGACTGACGATTCGTGCCCAGATCGTAGAGGTAGTCCCAGGAGTAGATGCCGGTCCCGTGCCCGTCGGAAAAATGCGGCTGCACCGCGTAGCTGCCCACGGGCTCCAGGCTCAGGATGTCGACGTCCTTCTTGCCGACCTGCAGGACTTCCTGTCCCGGTCCGTGGCCGCGCACTTCGGCCGACGGGGAGTACACGCGCAGGAATTCGTAGGACAGCTCGAAACGATTGCCGTCGGAAAATGAAACCTCGAGCACCCTGGATTTCTGGTGCAGCTTTATTTCGGTGGGTGTCGGTCTGTCCGCGGCCGCCATGTCGCATTTTAGACGACCTGCAGCGCGCAAAACTCTTGCTTAACGCGTGGTTTGTCCGCCCGAGAGGTGCGGCAAGCGCTTGTTCAGGACGTTGAAACGCGGACCCGCTCGTAGTCGAAGCCGCGCTCGAGCAAGCCGGAGAGCGTGACGCGTTTTATGGCGTTGCCGAGTTCGAGCTCGAGCTCGCCGGCGCGCCGATACCAGCCCGTTGGCAGCACGAGCGCAGGCGACAGACCCGGCGCGACCGGCAGCATCAGCGCATCGGACCGCTGCGGGGCGCCGCGGTCGGACGAGCGCACGGCGCAGGCCTTTGCTTCCCCTTTCAGGGCCCGGGCCCCGATGGTGAGCGTTTGATCCGGTCCCTCGATCAGCCAGTCGACGTGGCAAAGGATGAATTGGCGCGCCCCCGCTGGGCGCAGCGCCACGAGCTGCCGGTGGGCAAGACGCATGCCCTGCGTCCCGCGGCGAAGTCTGAATCCGTCGTCCGACTCTCCGAGCGTTTCCCAGGTCTCCAGACCCTGCTCGCGGGCATCCCCTTCCGCGCTCGGCTGGAACGTATGAAATCGCTCGGCTTCCCCGTAGGAATAGCTCGAAGGACCCGCGCTCTTCGCTACAGGGGGGGTGCCTTCGATCGCATGGTGAATCGCGGCGAAGCCGCTTACCAGCTCCATAGGCGAGGGGCTCGCGCGGCGCGGAAAGTCGCGCGCCGGTGCGGGATCGAGCCAGGCACGCTGCAGCGTTTTGAGCAGATCCTGAGCGGCAAGCCGCGTGCAGTCGGAACCGAGCCCGAGTGCGGCAGGCTCGGCGCCTTCTTCGAGACGCTGGATGCGTGCGCTGATCGAGGCGGCGACGCGGGCGAGGTCGAGAAAGCGCAAAGTCGCCGCACCGGCTCCCGCGTTCGCCCAGGCGGGCCCCGAAGCTCCTGCGAGATCCACGACGTAGCCGCCCTGCAGGGGCGCGTCGCGGCTGAGCACCACCTTGTGCGCCCAGTGACGGACCCACTTGCGCGCCCAGTCGAGTTCCCGGTAAGACAAGCGCTGCGGTTGGGCAAGCTGCAGCATCAGCACTTCCACATACGCCGCCATCGGCGAGGATTCGACGCTCAGGTCGGCGACAGTCTCGCTCCTGATTGCGCGCGCTTCGGCTGCCGCGTACGTCTGGTGCATCAACTTCCAGTAGTCCGCTCCGAACTCGCGCCGCGCGAACAGGCAAGTCCCGATCACTTCTCCCGCGCAGGCGAGCACGCGCTGGAAAAGTCGGGCGAGGGAGGGCTCGAGCTCGGGATGCTTGCCGTTCAACGCGGCACTCAGGAGGCGTGCGTAAGGCCGGAGCATCGCGGCCCACAAGGCGTTCGCCTGAACGAAGGCTGTGGCGTCGCTCTGGCCGAGAGGCAGGGGTTTTCCGGCGAAGCCCTTGGCTTGCTCCGCTTCGGCATGCATGACCGGATAGCGCAGGCGCTCGAGGATCTGCAAATAGGCCGAATGCCTGGGCGGATGAGCCTCGATCTCCTCGAGCAGCGTCAGAAGCGCGCTGCAGGCATGCGGCATACCGGCAAGCGCCGCGCGCGCAAGCCAGTCCTGACAGCTTGTCAAGTTGGCGAGACGCGGTTGCGGGTCGGGGAGGAAGTCGCGAAGGACCATGAGTTCTGCTTCGGGGTCTGTTTCTGCGAATTGCGATCATGGAACTGTACTATGACGTGGTCATAAACACCGGGCAAACTGTGGCCGGGATGTGAAAAAATTGGCAGAGAACGGCGCGCCCGCGAGGTGTGTCACAGCGCCTCGAATGTGACGCGCTCGAAATCGGCGCCGCGATCGACGACCGACGCAAGCCGTAGCCTTCCGGGGCGCTCGGTGAGCACCTCAATCTCTCGATTCTGCTTGAACCATCCGAGCGGGACAACCAGCGTTTCCGGCGCCTGGAGCGCGGCGACCGCCGGCAGTAGAAAGGCCTGGGTGTATTGCTCGGCCGCGGCCTGTGCGCCGACCGCCCGGATCGCGGCTCCCTGGGGAATCCCGGGGAGGATTTGGACGCCGGCGCGCAATTCGAATTCCACCGAAACTGAGAGCCACTTGACCGCGCAGAGAAGAAAGGCCTTCGCGTCAGCCAGCCGGATCCCGAGCAGCTGCCCAAGCATCAGGCGCGAGCTCGCGGCAGTATCGACTCGCGCGAGGCGCAGCCCGGAGGCACTCTCGTCCTTGATCTGCCAAGTCTCGACAGCGAAATCCGGCGGGGGGCCGGGCTCATCCTCGTGGCGCGTGGTGACTCGGCCGAGGGTTGCAATTTGCTCGTGCTGCACCTGGGATATCTTCTGAGGGCCTCCGCGGGCCGCGAACGCACGGCCGGTGACGAAGTAATGCACCGCGGCCATTCCCGAGCAGATCTGTGCCGTGCCGCTTGCGCCGCGGCGCGGGTGCGTGCGCGATTGCTTGTCCTCGCACCACCGCCGATAGAGCATGGTGAGCAGGCTTTCGGCGAGCGGGGCAGTCACGTCCTCGCCGAGGCCGAGCGCCGCAGGAGTCTCGCCCTTGCGCAGCAGGCCGACGCGCTTGCGCACGCTGCTACCAAGCTCGTGGATGTCGAGAACGCGGGTCGTGTTCCCCTCCGGCATGCGACGCGAGGCGCCGGCAGCACCCGAAAGATCGATGACCAGCGGTGCGGCCCCGTCACCAGCGGCAGCGGGGGCGCGTCCGATCGAGACCTTCGGCGTCCAGCGCTCGAGCCAGAGCGAAATGAGCTCGATCTGGCGCGGGGTCAGCTTTCCGGGGTTGGCAAGATCGATCAGCAGAACCTGCGCGTAGGTTTCCGTACAGGTCGTCTGCTTGCCTTTATGGGTCGGATGGGCGACCTCGCCTCCGGCCACGCCCCGCTCCTCGACGAACGCATAGACGCTGTGCAGCAGCTTCCATTCGCGCTCGCCGACGTCCTGATAGGCTTGATAATAGGCAATCATCTTCTGCCCGGTGCACCACAAGACGCGCTCGCCTATCAAGGCCGCGCTCGTGGCGGATGCGCCGCCCGCAACCGCTCTCAAACAGTGCTGATATCCGTATGAGAGCGCGTCCCAGAGCGCGTGCGCCCTTTCGAGGATCTCTCGCTCCGGTTTGGCGAGCGGAGCAGGGCGGCTGGAAAATTTCTTGGAATGTTCCTTTTGCACGAAGCTCACAGGCTCGCGCAAGAGCTCCAGTATCTTGAGCCGCTCGGCGGGCGCGATGCTGCAGGCATTCAGCTCATCGAGCTGTGCGAGGAGACGAACGTGCGATGGGCCGACGTTGATGAGCGGCAGAGATTGCAACCACTTCGCGCAGCCGGAAGAATCCGTGAAATCGGGAGCAGCGTTCGGCTTGATGCTAGGGGGATCGAAGCTGGACACGGGGTCAGTCCAGTCTGCGTTTCAGCGCGGCTGCAAGTGCGCCGCGGTCGGGCGCCGGGCGCCGCGGGACATCCGCGCGCACAGGTTCGGCCCAGATCGGGCGGGGAAAATGACGATCGCGCTGATGGCGCGGAATCACGTGCCAGTGCAGATGGGCCGTGACGTTGCCGAGGCTCGCAAGGTTAACCTTGTCCGGATCGAGGAGCGCGCGGAGCACGGCCTCGGTTGCGAAGACCGCATTCATGAGCCGTGTGCGTTCGGCTGGCTCGAGGTCGGTCATCTCCTTCACGTGCCGCTCGAGGACCACCCTGCAAAAGCCGGGATAATCCGGATCGTCGACCAACACCACGCGGCAGAACCCGTCGCGCCAGAGCAAATCCCCGCCGGGGGAATCGCATAGCTCGCAGGGTTTGTCCATCAAATTTTTACTCCCCGTCCGGGGGCGCCGCATCGGCGAATCGTCTGCGCTCGGCGAAGGATAGCAGAATCAGCGACGGCTACGCGCTTTACCGGTTCGACGGCGGCTCGGCCGGGACTGCGTTCTCCGGGAAGATGTCCCGATAGCTCGCGTAAAAGCTGGCGAACACCGTGGGCAGCGAGATCAGGGTAAGAATCAATACAAGAGAGCGCAACACCTGTACGTTTCCCTGCATCAAGAAAGCCGCGACCGTGACCGCTACCAGGAAGGCCGCCCCCGCCAGCGCGAGTACGGCCCCATAGACGAAAAACGCCCGCCAATTCCGCAATACGGCGAAAAAGCTGTAGAAAAGCGATTGAGCTGCGCCGATGCGGTTCCATGCAGCGAGCACGGGCGCAAACCAGAAGGCCATCAGCACCGGGGTGGCGGCCACGGTCGCGACCAGCATCGCGCGCGAGACGCTGCCGTCGCTCAAAGCCTCGATGGAGGGCTCCTGGCCGGAGAGCACCCATTGCATCAGCACGCCCGCGTCCGCAAACGAAGCGACGCCAAGCACCATGACGATCGAGAGAAGGTACAGAACGCCCAGCGCGACCAGGGTGGCGGGCCCGCTTCTGAAACCTGCGAAAAGTAGCGCAGGACGCAGCAAGCCTCCGCGCTCGAGCACCGCGCACATGATCATGAAGCTGACTGAAAACGCCGGCAGCAACACGGTAGACGTGGCGGGGCCCAGGTAACGGATCTGGCCGAGGAGCGCAACGGCGATCCAGTACGTGAACACCAGAAACAGCCACATCGGCGGGCTCTTGCGAAAAAGGGCAAAACCTCTTACGAGCCAGGACCAGCCGTTTCTCGCCGGAACGACTCGCATTCCTAGACTTGAAATCCGCTCGTGCTCATCTTCGCCAGTGTGGTGCAGCCGCCTGTTTCAGACAAGAGGAAAAGGACGGGTGCGGCGCGCCTCGAGCACCCGGCGAAAATGTTCCGGGTCATGCGCGTGGGTAAGCTCACCCGCACGAGGCAGGTAGAAATCGTACAAACGCGAAAGCCAGAACCGCAGGGCTGCGGCGCGCAGCAGCACCGGCCAGGCTTCCTCCTCGATCCGGGTGAATTCGCGGGCCCGGCGGTACGCTCCCAGGAGCGCCGTCGCACGCCCCGAGTCGATTTCGCCTGCCGAGTCCACGCACCAGTCGTTGACTGTCACCGCGAGGTCGAACAGGAGCGCGTCGATCCCGGCGAAATAAAAATCGATCACTCCGCCGATGCGCTCTCGCTCGAACAGCACGTTGTCGCGGAAGAGATCCGCGTGAACCGGGCCGCGCGGCAAATCGAGCGAGCGGTAGCGCGCCTGAAATTCGAGCTCGGATGCGAGCAGCCCGCGGTGCTCTTCGTCGAGGAACGGTGTCACCTCGCGCGCCGCCTCGCGCCACCACTTCGGCCCGCGTGGATTCTCGAGCTTCCCGCCGTAACCTCTTCCGGCAAGATGCATGTCGGCAAGGGTGGCACCGACCTGCTCGCAGTGGATGCGCTGCGGCGAGCTCACCGGGGCGCCGGGGAGGCAAGTGACGAAACAGGCGGGCTTGGTGTTCAAGGTCCCGAGGTACTCGTCCCTGCGGTCGGCGATCGGCGCGGGGCACGGTATGCCGTGACGCGCAAGGTGCGCCATGAGGTTCAGATAGAAGGGAAGCTCCGCTGCGCTGAGCCGCTCGAAAAGCGTGAGAACGAAGCGGCCGTGCGAAGTGGTGACAAAGTAGTTCGTGTTTTCGATTCCCGCGGCGATGCCCTGCAGATCGACCAGCGTGCCGATGGCGTAGCGTTTCAACCAGGCCGAAAGTTCCTCGGCGGTGACGCGCGTGAAGACAGACATGATGCCGGAGCGGTCGCCGCCGTCGGCGCCAGCGTCAGAACCGGCGGATCACCCAAAGCGGCACCCGTACGCCGCGATCGAGGCTCTCGTTTCTCAGACCCGGGCCATCGCCCAGGTCCTCGACCAGGTAGTACTCCTGACCCGCCGGAGTGGTGACGCGCACCACGCGCCGGCCGTCGATGAGCTGCTCCTCGACCTGGTCGCCCCCGCCAGGCTGGATGTGCACGGCCGGCTCGCCCGGCTGCTCCGAGGAAACGCCGGGTGGCGGAGGCGGAAGCTCGGGAAGCGGTTCGAGCTTGGGTGGCTGCTGTGCTGCGAGGGGCAGCGAGACGGCAAGAAGCGCGAGAACAAGCATTTGGCGCGACATCGGGCGAAATTCCATTTGCCGGCGAGTCTATCAGAACCGCTGCGCATTCGTGGCTCGAAAGATGGCCGCGCAATGTTCTGACATAATGCAGAACAAGCGCCAGGCTTCGCCTGCCGCCGAATCTTGCCTCTCATAAGTTCCCTTGGAAAAAACGCTGCTGCTGGTTGACGGGTCGTCGTACCTGTACCGCGCTTTCCATGCGTTGCCCGACCTGCGCAACGCGGCGGGCGAGCCCACCGGCGCGATCTACGGCGTGCTCAACATGCTACGGCGCCTCCTTGCCGACTACAAGGCCGACTATCTTGCATGCGTCTTCGATGCGCGAGGCAAGACTTTCCGCGATGAGATGTACGCGCAATACAAGGCGAACCGACCGCCCATGCCCGACGATCTAGGCGCGCAGGTCGGCCCGCTACTCGACGCAATACGGGCCTCGGGCTGGCCTTTGCTGCAGATCGAAGGCGTGGAGGCGGACGACGTCATCGGCACGCTCGCGCGCGAGGCCGAGAAGCGCGGGCTGCGCTGCGTGATTTCCACCGGCGACAAGGACCTCGCGCAACTTGTCTCCGACCGCGTGACCCTCGTCAACACGATGTCGAACGAGCGCCTCGATCCCGCTGGCGTGCAGGCGAAGTTCGGCGTACGCCCTGAGCGCATGCTCGACTACCTGACGCTCGTCGGCGACTCTGTGGACAACGTGCCGGGGGTCGACAAGGTCGGTCCGAAAACCGCGGCGAAGTGGCTCGAGCAATACGGCTCGCTCGAGGAGGTAGTGCGGCATGCGGATGAGATCGGCGGTGCGGTCGGCGAAAATCTGCGAAAGGCGCTCGGCTGGCTCCCCCAAGCCCAGGCATTGCTCGCGGTGAAATGCGATCTGGAGTTGCCGGTCAAGCTGGAAGAGCTGAAGCTCGGCCCCCGGGACGAGAAGCGCCTGGCCGAATTGATCTCCCATTTCGGATTCAAGACCTGGCTGAAGGAGACGGCCAGCGACACCTCCCCGCCTCCGGCGCCTAGCCCCGCGCCCGTCCGCGCGGACCGGGAGGAGCGCCGCTACGAGACGCTCGTCGAAGAAGCCGATCTCGCGCGTTGGCTGAAGGATCTCGAGGCGGCCGAGCTCGTCGCCTTCGATACCGAGACGACGAGCCTCGATCCGATGCAGGCGCGGCTCGTGGGCATGTCTTTCTGCGTGCTTGCGGGCCGCGCGGCCTACCTGCCGCTCGCGCACAGCTACGCCGGCGCGCCGGCCCAATTGGGCGTCGAGCGGGCGCTTGCAATGCTGAAACCCTGGCTCGAGAGCGAAAAACACAAGAAGGTCGGCCAGAACATCAAGTACGACCAGCACGTGCTCGCCAATCACGGCGTCGCCTTGAGGGGCATCGCGCACGACACGCTGCTCGAATCCTATGTGCTGGAGAGCCACGCGCGCCACGACATGGACAGCCTCGCCACGCGCCATCTCGGGCTGAAGACTCTCACTTACGACGAGGTGACGGGAACGGGCGTCGGGCGCATTCCCTTCGAGCAGGTCGATGTCGCGCGCGCCGCGGCCTACGCCGCCGAGGACGCCGACCTCACGCTCCGGATCCACCGCGCGCTCTTTCCGAAACTGGAGGCCGCAGAGAAGCTCCTCTACGTCTACGGCTCGATCGAGCTTCCTGCGCGCGAAGTCCTTTTCAGGATGGAGAGGGACGGGGTCCTGATCGACGCGGCGCAGCTCGAGGCGATGAGCCACGAGCTGGGTCAGAAGATGCTCGAACTCGAGAGCAGGGCTCACAAGGAGGCCGGGCAGCCCTTCAACCTCGGTTCGCCGAAACAGATCGCCGAGATCTTCTTCGAGAAAAAAGGAATGCCCGTCATCAAGAAGACGCCCTCCGGCGTGCCCTCGACCGACGAGGACGTGCTGGAGAAGCTCGCGCTCGACCACCCGCTCGCGAGGATCCTGCTCGACTACCGGGAAATCTCCAAGCTCAAGTCCACCTACACGGACAAATTGCCGAAGATGGTGAATCCGCGCACGGGCCGGGTGCACACCAACTACGGGCAGGCGACCGCCGTCACCGGGCGCCTCGCCTCGAACGACCCCAACCTGCAGAACATTCCCGTGAGGACCCCCGAGGGGCGGCGAATCCGTGAAGCCTTCGTCGCTTCGCGCGGCCACGCGATCGTGAGCGCCGATTATTCGCAGGTCGAGCTGCGCATCATGGCGCACATCTCGGGGGACGAGAATCTGCTGCGCGCGTTCGGGGCGGGGGAGGACATTCACCGTGCCACGGCGGCCGAGGTTTTCGGACGCTCGCTCAAGGACGTCACACCCGAGGAGCGACGCTACGCCAAGGTGATCAACTTCGGGCTGATCTACGGGATGTCGGCGTTCGGCCTCGCGCAGCAGCTGGGCCTTGAGCGCGCCACCGCGCAGGCCTACATCGCAAGCTACTTCACCCGTTATCCGGGTGTCGCAAAGTACATGGAGGAAGTGCGCAAGACGGCGCGCGACCGCGGCTACATCGAGACGGTGTTCGGGAGGCGCCTGTGGCTGCCCGAGATCAAGAGCTCCAACCCCGCGCGTCGCGGCGGAGCCGAGCGCGCCGCGATCAACGCGCCCATGCAGGGCACGGCCGCGGACCTGATCAAGCTCGCGATGATCGCCGTGCGGGGTTGGCTGGACCGCGAGAGGCTTTCGACCAAGCTCATCATGCAGGTGCACGACGAGCTCGTACTGGAGGCGCCCGAAGCGGAGCTCGATCGCGTAAAGGCCGAGATCCCGGGGCTGATGAGCGGCGTGGCGAAACTCAAGGTCCCTCTTGTCGTGGACGTGGGATCGGGACAGAATTGGGAAAAGGCGCACTAAAGCGCCCACAACAAAACCCATCCTGTCCAGAGGAGGACGACATGACACCGAATTCCCTTCAGGAAGAACAGAACTCGCCCGATGTTATCCGGCACCTCGTGCTGCTCGGCGACGCGTTGCAAAACATAGACCTCGGAAAGGAGCAGGCGGAGAGCACACTCGTCCCGCGGCCCCGCAATCCCTGGAAGCTCACCGTTCTCCAGCCGCCCGAGGTGCTGCGGCAAAGTCGCGTGCGGGCGATTCCGGCGGAGGCCACTCACATCGGGATCTGCGTCGACGGCGGCTGGGCGATCGAGACGAGCGGCCTGCTGAAGGGCCGCGCGCAATCGATCCAAGACGCACTGGACACGCTTGCTGCGGCCGCCGATGAATTCGAGAACGTGTTCGCCCGCCTGATCGCCGCCGCCGCGGAGGCCGGTGTGCCGACGATCGTATGCACGCTCGTTCCGGCGCGATATACCGAGCCCTCGCGGCAGCGCGTGGGCGCCACGGCGCTTGCGATTTTCAACGACCGCATCCTGCGGCGTACTATTGCCGCGCAGCTCTCGATCGTGGAGCTGCGCCTGATATGCGACGAGGACAGCGACTATGCGAGCGAGACGCTGTTGTCGCACGCGGGCGTGCGCAAGGTGGCGAACGTGGCGCGCTCGGCGCTCTACGACGTTTCGCGCAATCCCGGGCGCACGCGGGTGTACTTCTAGTTCCGCGCGGCTCCGAACACCTTCGTGAGTATCGCCGAGGCTGCGCCGGCGGGATCCCGGCGGATCTTTTTCTCTTCCTCCGCGATGGTGAAGAAAAGCCCGTCGAGCGCTTTGCGCGTGACGTAGTCCTCAAGCTGCACGTCTTCTTCCTTGACCAGTCCGAGCTTCGCGCCGCTCGCTGCGATCTCGTCGTATTTCTCGGCGAGCTTCACTTTTTGCATCGCCTTCTTGACGATCGGCTGGAATCGTTTGACCAGAGGCTCGGAGGTCGTGCGCTTGAAATATAGCGTCGCCGCATCGTCGCCGCCCTTGAGGATGCCCTTGGCGTCCTGCACGCTCATTCTCTTCACCGCGTCGACGAGCAGGGTCTTCGCTTCGGGCACTGCGGCCTCGGCCGCGCGGTTCATGCGCAGCACCAGCTCATCGGCGTGCGGGCTCATGCCGATCGAGCGTATCACTGCTTCCAGTCTTCTCAGGGAAGGCGGCAGAGGAATCTTGACGCGGTCGTTCCCGAAAAACCCGTTCTCGACACCGAGGCGCGCCACGGCGGATTGGGAGCCTCTGGTGAGCGCCTCCTTGAGCCCGTTGATGGCGTCGCGGTTGGAGATGTCGGCGAGCCCCGCGGCCCATACGGCAGCCGGAACGAAGAACACGCCGAGATATCCAGGAACGCGAAGCAAGAGCTCCTCCTAGTTCACGCCCGCAGCGTGCGCCTGCCGGTCGGCGTGGTAGGAGGAGCGCACCATGGCGCCGACCGCGGCATGGGTGAATCCCAGGATTTGTGCCTCGCGTTCGAACATCGCGAAAGTGTCCGGGTGCACGTAGCGCGCGACCGGAAGATGGTGCGCCGAAGGCTGCAGGTACTGGCCGATCGTGAGCATGTCCACGCCGTGCGCGCGCAGGTCGCGCATCACCTCGAGAATCTCCTCATCGGTCTCGCCCAAGCCCACCATCAGGCCCGACTTGGTCGGGAGTTGCGGATGGCGCGCCTTGAAATCCGCGAGGAGCTTGAGCGAGTGCGGATAGTTGCCGCCCGGGCGCGCCTGACGGTAGAGCCTGGGCACGGTCTCGAGGTTGTGGTTCATCACGTCAGGGAGCGCTGTATCCAGCATTTCGAGCGCGCGCTCGAGGCGCCCCCTGAAATCCGGGACGAGGATCTCGATTTTCGTCCGGGGCGAGCGCTCGCGCACGGCGCGGATGCAGTCGACGAAGTGACGCGCGCCGCCGTCTTTCAAGTCGTCGCGGTCGACGCTCGTGATGACGACGTAGTCGAGGCCGAGCGCGGCGATCGTTTGCGCGAGGTGCTCGGGCTCCTCGGGATCGGGGGCGAGCGGCCGTCCGTGGGCGACGTCGCAGAACGGGCAGCGCCGCGTACACAGGTCCCCCAGGATCATGAAGGTCGCAGTGCCTTTTCCGAAGCACTCGCCGATGTTGGGGCAGGAGGCTTCCTCGCATACGGTGTGCAGATTATTTTCGCGCAGGATGCGCTTGATGTCGTGAAAACGCGAACCGGGCGAGGCGGCGCGCACGCGGATCCACTCCGGCTTGGCGAGGCGCTCTGCCGGCGCGAGTGCGATCGGAATGCGCGTCTTGGCGAGGCCTTTCTTTTTTTCGACGGCCGCCGTCATTTGCCCTCGATGAGCCGGGCGATGCGCCGGCCGAGCTCGTCGCCCATTCCTTGCGCATCTGCGAGCACTCCGTGTGCGCGGGCCTGCGTGAGCGCGAGACCGGGATAGCCGCAGGGGTCGATCGCGGAGAAGGGCGCGAGGTCCATGTCCACGTTGAGCGCGACGCCGTGATAGCAGCAGCCGCGCCGCACCCGAAGCCCGAGAGCCGCGATCTTTGCGCCGCCGACGTACACGCCCGGCGCGTGGTCCCTTCTCTCGGCCATCACGCCGTGCCCGCGGAGAGTATCGATCACAGCCTGCTCGAGCAGCGCGACCATCGCCCGCACGGTGAGGCCGCGCCGGGTGAGATCGACGAGCGCGTACACGATCACCTGCCCCGGCCCGTGGTAGGTGATCTGCCCGCCGCGGTCGACCCGTTCGACCGGCACCTCGCCGCTTCGCGGGAAATGCTCGGCGCGGCCGGCGATCCCGACCGTATAGACGGGCGGATGCTCGAGCACCCAGAGCTCGTCGGGCGTTTTCGCTCCGCGTGAATCTGTAAACCGGCGCATCGCCTGGTAAGTCGGCACATACGCGGCGAGGCCGAGATGCCTGACGATCGGCGTTTTCCCAACCTGGATTCCCCACCCGCTTTCGCGGGTGCTAAAGGCCGCGGGAATGACGGCGTAAGCTGATCTCGCGGCGTTTTGCATGGGGCGGCTCACAACACCATCGTCACCATCGGATGATCGCACAATTCCCGGTACAGCTCGTCGAGCTGCTCGCGCGAGACCGCGCGCACATTGCAGGTGAGCGAAAGGTACTTCCCCTCGCGGCTGGGACGCATTCCGAGCGTCGCCGGGTCGAAATCGGGAGCGTGGCGCTTCACCACCTCGATCACAGCTTGCGCAAACCCGGCCTGTGTCTTTCCCATGACCTTGATGGGGAAATCGCAGGGGAAGGCGAGGACGGGTGAATCGTTTTCAGGCATGGGCGGGGGCGCGCATCACCCTGGCTTTGTACTCCTGGTACAGCGCGTAGACGCGCTCGCAGACGGCCCCGCGCTTTCCCGCGTTTTTCCCGCTGCCGACCGGCTTTCCGTCGAGCGTCGTGATGGCGAGCACCTCCCTCGAGGACGAAGTCACCCAGATCTCATCCGCCGAGCGCAACTCGCTCTCGGCGACGGGGCGAAGCTCGTGAGAGAACCGGTGGGCGCGCAGGATCTCGATCACCACGTCGTAGGTGATTCCGGGCAATATCAGCTGAGACTTGGGAGGGGCGAGAACGGTTCCGTTCTTGACGATGAAGACATTGCTCGCCGAGGCTTCGGTGAGCTGGCCGTCGCGCACCAGGATCGCCTCCACGCAGCCCTGATCCGCGGCGAGGGTGCGCAGCATGCAGTTGCCCAACAGCGAAGTCGACTTGATGTCGCAACGCAGCCATCGGAAGTCGGGCAGCACGATCGCCTTGGCGCCGCTCTCGACGAGCTCCGCGGAGGGAGGCACGAGCTCGCTCGCCATAAGGAAAATCGTAGGCGCGATGCCCTTGGGGAAAGCGTGATCCCGCTTGGCCGCGCCGCGCGTGACCTGGAGATAGACATTCTGGTCATCCCAGGGATTTCCCGCGATGATTTTTCCTACGAGCTCGGTCCACTTCGCGAGCGGATGCGGGTTGGCGAGTCGAATCGCGTCCAGGCTTGCCTGGAGCCGGGCGAGATGCTCCTCGAGGCGGAACGGCCGCCTGGAATATACCGGGATCAGTTCGTAGACACCGTCCCCGAAAATGAAGCCGCGATCGAGGACTGAGATCTTTGCCTCCTCGATCGGCATGAACTCGCCGTTGAGATGAATCATGGAGTCTTTCCTCACCTGAACCACAGCCGAACCGAATCCCAGGTCCTGGCGAAAAATCCCGCGACCGCGACGCTCTCCAGCGCGATCACCGGAAACTCTGCGAGCGGCTTGCCGTCGTGTGATACGCGCAGCGTCGCGACGCGCGCGCCTGCTTCCAGGGGCGCGATGAGCGGCTGCTGGCTCACGAGCTCCGCGTGCAGAGCGTCGGCCGTGCCCTTGGGCACGGTTACGTACAGGTCCGCGGCGACGCCCGCTTTCAGCTCGGGCTCGCTGCCTTTCCACACCTGGAGCTTCCCGATCGCATCGCCCTTCTGGTAGAGACGCAGGGCGTCATAGGACTGGAACCCGAAGTTCAGCAGCTTTTGACTCTCCCGGGAGCGCAGATTCTCCGACGTCGTGCCTATGACCACCGATACGAGCCGTCGCCCGCCGCGCCGTGCCGAGGCGATGAGGGAGTAACCGGCGCTTTCCGTATGGCCGGTTTTCACGCCGTCCACGTTCGGGTCGAGCCACAGGAGTTGGTTGCGGTTCCGTTGCGTGATGTCGTTGTAGCGGTATTCGCGTTCCGAATACAGCTTATAGTACTCGGGATAGTCGCGGATCAAGGCGGAGGTGAGCAGCGCGAGATCGCTCGCCGTCGAATAATGCCCGGGGTCGGGTAGCCCGCTCGAATTCGTGAAATTCGTGCCTGTCATGCCGAGGCGCCGGGCCTCGCGGTTCATCCGTTCCACGAACGTAGGTTCCGAGCCGGCGACGGCCTCGGCGAGAGCGATGCAGGCGTCGTTGCCCGACTGGACGATCATTCCGTGTAAAAGCTCCTCCACTGTAACGGGCTTCCTCGGCTCGATAAACATGCGTGAGCCGGCCGTGCGCCATGCGCGCTCCGACACGCGGATCGCTTGACCGAGGGCGAGCGACCTGCCTTTGATCGCCGCGAAAGCGAGGTACGCGGTCATGAGCTTGGTGAGCGAAGCCGGCTCGATGCGCTCCCTCGGATTGCGGCTTGCGATCGACTGTCCGCTCGTTGCGTCGAGGAGCAGCCACGCGCGCGCGTCCACGACGGGCGGCTGCGGCGCGGCGGCGAGCGCGACGCCGGAAAGCAGCAGAGGAAGGCAAGCGGCGAGACGACGTGACATGGGATCGCGAAGGACGAATTATACCGGCGGGTTTCGCGTTGCCGCCGAGCTCCGCGGCAGGATGGTTTCCACTTCCACCCGAGCGCTGCCGGCGCTCACGAAGCCGAGCTTGTACGCGGCCGCGTACGACAGATCGATGATGCGCTCGGCGAGGAACGGCCCGCGGTCGTTGATGCGCACGACGACGCTGCGGCCGTTGGAGAGATTGGTCACGCGCGCGTAGCTGGGGATCGGCAGGAGAGTGTGCGCCGCGGTCATCGCGTACATGTCGTAGCGCTCGCCGCTGGAAGTCGGCTTTCCGTGAAACTTGCGCCCGTACCAGCTTGCAAGGCCGCGCTGCCGGTAGGGCGTGAGCGACTGGAAGGGAACGTATTTCCTGCCCAAGGCGGTGTAAGGGCTGTTGGCGCCGGGGTTGAGCGGCTCGGACCGGGGTCTTGCGTCGGCGATTCCGTCGGGGTTGCTCGGGAGCGGTCCGCCGGGACCGTCGTCACGGGTAGCCCCGATGTGTTTCGGCGCGAGAGTGCATCCGCCTAGGGCGGTGCCCACCAACAGCAGGAACGCGAGCACGGGCCGCTTCACGTCTGCACGAGCGTGCGGTGATGCTGGATGCTCATCAATATGCCTATGCCGAGAAACAGCGTCACCAGGGACGTTCCACCGTAGCTGATAAGCGGCAGCGGCACCCCGACGACGGGCAAGAGGCCGCTCACCATGCCCATGTTGACCACTGCGTAGGTGAAGAAGGTGAGCGTGATCGAGCCCGCGAGCAGCCGCGTGAAGAAAGTCGGCGCGTTGGCTGCGATCATCAGCCCGCGCATGATGAGCGCGAGGTAGAGCACGAGCAGGAGGGTCGCGCCGATCAGCCCGAATTCCTCGGAATACACCGCGAAAATGAAATCGGTGGCGCGCTCGGGAATAAACTCGAGGTGCGTCTGGGTGCCCCCCAACCAGCCTTTGCCGATGATGCCGCCGGAGCCGACCGCGATCGTGGACTGGATGATGTGATAGCCCGCACCGAGCGGGTCCGACGACGGATCGAGCAGAGTTTGAAAACGCCTGCGCTGGTAGTCGTGGAGCGCGTAGTACCACAGCGGATACAGGCTCGCGATTGACAGGGCGGCCCCCGCCGCGATGATCTTCCATGACAGGCCCGCGAGAAAGATGACGTAGAAGCCGGCGGCGGCGACCAGCAGCGCCGTCCCCAGATCGGGCTGGCGCGCGATCATCGCGGTTGGCACCGCGAGCAGCACGAAGGCGACCGCGTATTCGCGAAGCCGGAGCGCCACTTCGTGCCGGTGAAAATACCGGGCGAGCATGAGGGGCATCGCGACTTTCATGAGCTCAGAGGGCTGGACGCTGGCGAATCCCAGGGGAAGCCAGCGGCGCGCGCCGTTCCTCACGTCGCCGAACAAGGCGACGCATGCGAGCATCGCCAGGACCAGCACGAAGGCGGGAAGAGCGTAGCGCATGAAAACCTGCGGCGGAACCTGGGCGGCGACCCACATCAGCACGAGCGCCAGGAGCACGTTGAGAGCTTGCGCGCCGACGCGTCCCGGCGCTTGGTAGGCGGCGCTGTAGAGCGTGGCGAGACCGAGCACGAGCAGGCAGGTCACCAGGGCGAGCAGGGGCCCGTCGATCTTGGCCGTGAGCCGCTCAAAAATGCGTCTAATCATTGGCTTCGTCCTCCGCGGGCGCGGGTTCAGCCGGCTCGCCGGGGGCGGGCGCCGCCTGCTTGTCCGTGCGCTTGACGGGCGGGTGAACCGTTTCCGCCGGCTTGTCGACGCGCTTGCCGAGCAGGTAGTAGTCGAGCACCTTGCGCGCGACGGGCGCCGCCGCACGCGCTCCGAAACCGGCGTTCTCCACCAGCACGGCGAGCGCGATCCGCGGGTTCTCCGCGGGAGCGAATGCGATGAAAAGCGCATGGTCGCGCAAATGCTCGACGACCGTGGCTTCGGAGTATTTTTCGGTCTTGCTGAGCGCGACGACCTGGGCGGTGCCCGTCTTGCCCGCGCTCACGTAGCCGGCGCCGGCGAAGGCGCGCGCTCCCGTGCCTTCCTTGTTGACCCCGACCATGGCGTGCTTGACCACTTCCAGATTCCGGGCCTTGAGCGTGATGGTCTTGGAGGCTTCGGGCTCCACATAAGTGCGCTCGCCCGTCATCGGGTTCTCGATATAGTCGACGAGATGCGGGCGGAACATCACGCCGTCGTTGGCGAGCGTTGCAACGGCCTGCGCGAGCTGCAGCGGCGTGTAGGAGTTGTAGCCCTGCCCGATGCCCACGCTGATGGTCTCGCCCGGGAACCAGCGCTGCTGCGCTGGATTCTTGAAGCGCTTCACCTTCCATTCCGGAGAGGGCAGCACGCCCACGAACTCGCCTTCGATATCGATTCCGGTGCGGCTTCCAAACCCGAACTGGCCGATGAAGCGCGCGATATTGTCGATGCCGAGGTCGTTGGCGAGCATGTAGTAGTAGGTGTCGCAGGACACGACGATCGACTTGTACATGTCCACCACGCCGTGGCCGCGCGCGGTGGCGTCGCGGAATCGATTGTTGCCGAATACGAAGTAGCCCGGGTCGAAGATCGTCTGCGAAGGCGTGCGTGTGCCGAGCTCGAGCGCGGCGAGCGCCATGTAGGGCTTGAAGGTCGACCCCGGCGGGTAAAGTCCGGTGAGCGCGCGGTTGTTGAGCGGCTTGTCCGGGGAATTGTTGAGCGAGTCCCAGTTTGCCGGGTCGATGCCGTCGATGAAGAGGTTCGGGTCGTAGCCGGGCTTGGATACGAAGGCGAGTACTCCTCCCGTGGCGGGCTCGATCGCGACGAGCGCCCCGCGGTTTTCGCCGAAGGCGCGCTTGGCGGCCTCCTGCAGGCGGATGTCGAGGGTGAGCGCGAGATTGTTTCCGGGCACCGGGGCCGTGCGCGGCGCGAGCTTTTGCACGCTCTGGCCGCGCACGATGCGTCCGCCTGCGTCGGTCTCGACTTGTTCGAAGCCGGTCTTGCCGTGAAGCACGCGCTCGTAGCGCTGCTCCAGACCCGTTTTCCCGATGTGGTCGGTGCCTTTGTAGTTGCCCGGATCATCGCTCTCCTCTATGCGCTCGAGGTCGCGGTCGTCGATGCGGCTGATGTAACCCACCACGTGCGAAGCGACCTCTCCGAGGGGGTACTGGCGGAAAAGTCTGCCCTTGATATCCACCCCCGGAAAGCGGTAACGGTTGACCGCGAGCTTGGCGACTTCCTCGTCGGTGAGGCGATTTCGGATCGGCAGGGTGTCGCGCCCCTTGCTTTCGTCCCTCAGCTTCTGGAAGCGCCGGCGGTCTCTGGGCTGGATGTCGACGATGGTCGCGAGTTGGTCGATCGTGCCCTCGAGGTCGGCGATCTTGCTGAACGTGAGCTCCAGCGTATACGCGGAGTAGTTGCGGGCGAGCACCACGCCGTTGCGGTCGAGGATGAGCCCGCGGTTGGGCGGATTCGGCTCGATCGAAATGCGGTTGTCTTCGGCCTTGGTTTCGTAGTACTGGTGCTGGATCACCTGCAGGTAGAAAAAGCGCCCGAACAGGACCGCGAACGCGGCGAGCACGACGGCTCCTGCGACTCCCAGGCGCAGCTGGAAGTAATACAGGTCCCGCTTGGTGTCCCGGATCTCGGCGCGACGCATGGGTCTTCAGATCGGCCGGTTCTCGTCCACGCTGTCGCGCCCGCGTTGCGGCAGGAGGAGCAAAAAGCTTGCGATGGGCCACAGCGCCGCGGCAACGAAGGTCCCCGCGAAATAGGCCAATCCCGGGAACGCCCCGCCCGCTACGAGCCGCACGGCGAGCATCAGCATCTGGCTCGCGAGCAGCAACACCAGCACGTGCGCGGCCTGCCGCCACGGGGAGAACCACAGGATGCGCCGGTGCAGGCTGACTGCGGCGAAGGCGAGAAAAGCGTAAGCGAAGGCATGCTGGCCGAGGAGCGCGCCGTCGCCCGCGTCCATCACGAGCCCCACGAACCACGCGATGCCGATTCCCATCCTGCGGGGCTGGTGCACGCACCAGAAAGTGAGCACGAGCGCAACCATGTCGGGCAGCCCGATGACGTCGCGCCACGGCAGCAGGTTGAACAGCAAGGCGAGCACGAGGGTGAGGGCGATGTAGCCCACCTTCGCGGGCAACAGGATACGCTGCGGCTGCTCGTAGAAAGACACCAGTTCTACCTCGCGCTCATTCGCGGTTTCTGGAGCGCTTGGGCTTGGGGGGCTTGCCCGCCACGGGTTCCGCTTCCACTGGCGGGGCCGGGAGGTTCATTTCCCGAGACAGCACGAGCACCTGTCGGTTCTGTTCAGTCCCGGCCGTGGGCACGCACGTGATCTTGGCGAAAGAGTAAGCGGCGTCCTGCTCGATGCGCGACACCTTCGCCACCGGGAGCCCCGGCGGATAAGTGCCGTCGATGCCCGAGGTGACGAGCACGTCATCGGCGAGCACGTCGGCGTTGGCGGCCGTATAGCTCAAGTCGAGCGTGCCCCTGTCCCCGCCTCCGTAGATGATGGCACGCAGGCCGTTCCTCACGACCTGCACCGGTGTCCTCTGCTCCTTGTCGGTGATCAGGGTCACTTCGGAGAGGAGCGGATATACCCGCGTCACCTGCCCGATGACGCCGATGTCGTCGATGACCGCCTGTCCCGGCCGGATCCCCTGCTGGCGGCCCTTGTCGATGATCACCTTGCGCGAGAAAGGATCGCGCCCTTGATAGAGGATCTCCGCCAGCGTCGACTCGCGCGGCAGACGCTCGCGCGCCTCGAGTAGGCGCCTCAGCTGGGCGTTCTCGGAGCGCAGCGCCTGCACCGTCAACAGCTCGTTCGCCGCCAGCAGCTGCTTTGCCTTGAGTTGGTCGTTCTCCTGCTTGAGCGATACCTGTGTCGTGAAGAATCCGGCGGCGCCGCCGAACAGCTCCCCCGGAGCGAGCGCGACGCGCTGCAGCGGATAGGCGAGCAAGGCGATGACCTGACGCAGGGGCTCGGCGTATCGGAAACGCGCGTCCAGGACCATGAGGAGAACCGCGAGACACGCGAAAAAACCCAGGCGGACGAGCGGCGCGGGACCGCGGCTGAAGAACGGCGGCGGCTGGTAGTCCATGGGTCTAGCGGCTCGAGGGGCCTGGGCGACGCAAACCCATTACGAACACCGCGTGCAACACTCGCTTTTCCCCAGTCTCGGGCCTCGAGTTTCCGGCCGCTATTCGCTTGCGAATATGCTCCCCAGCTTGTCCATTCTTTCCAGCGCCTTGCCCGACCCGCGCACGACGCAGGTGAGCGGATCATCGGCGACGATCACGGGCAGCCCCGTTTCTTCCATGAGGAGGCGATCGAGGTCGCGCAATAGCGCCCCGCCGCCGGTGAGCACCATTCCTTTTTCGGCGATGTCGGCGCCCAGCTCGGGCGGGGTCTGCTCCAGCGCCGACTTCACCGCACCGACGACCTGGTTGAGCGGCTCGGTGAGAGCCTCCAGGATCTCGTTCGAGGAAATGGTGAAGCTCCTCGGGATGCCCTCCGCGAGGTTGCGGCCCTTCACTTCCATCTCGCGCACTTCGGATCCGGGGAAGGCCGAGCCGATCTCCTTCTTGACGTTCTCCGCGGTGGTGTCTCCGATCAGCATTCCGTAGTTGCGGCGGATGTAGTTGACGATCGCCTCGTCGAACTTGTCGCCCCCGACGCGCACCGAGCCCGAGTAGACCATGCCTCCGAGAGAGATCACGCCGACCTCGGTCGTGCCTCCGCCTACATCGACGACCATCGAGCCCGTGGCCTCGGCCACCGGCAGGTCCGCGCCGATCGCCGCAGCCATCGGTTCCTCGATCAGGAACACCTGGCTTGCGCCGGCCTCCATGGCAGCCTCTCGGATCGCGCGCCGCTCGACCTGCGTCGAGCCGCAGGGCACGCAGATGATGATGCGCGGCGAGGGCGAGAACAGCCGCGACTGGTGCACTTTCTTGATGAACTGCTTCAACATCTGCTCGGTGACGGTGAAATCGGCGATCACGCCGTCCTTCATCGGCCGGATCGCGACGATGTTGCCCGGCGTCTTGCCGAGCATCATTTTCGCTTCCTTGCCGACCGCCTGGATGGTTTTCTTGGAGTTGGGGCCGCCTTCCTGGCGGATCGCCACGACCGAAGGCTCGTCGAGCACGATGCCTTTGCCCCGCACGTATATCAGCGTATTGGCCGTACCCAGGTCAATCGCCATGTCGTCTGAAAAATATCCACCCAAAAAGCCGAACATCCTGCTGATTTCCTTAGGAAAGGGGGTTCTCGGTTGCGCTATAATACAGCAAATAATTTTCCGCTTTAAGCGATTTTTCATGCCGCTGTCCTCAAAAGAGGTGCGCCGCATCGCGGAACTGGCCCGGATCGGCGTCAGCGACGCTGAAACCCGGACCGTCCAGGTCCAGCTCAACGACATCTTCGAGCTGATCGGGCGAATGCAGAAGGTCGACACCGAGGGCGTCGAGCCGATGTCGCACGGGCAGGACCTCGAATTGCGCTTGCGCGACGACGCGGTGACCGAGCGCGACCAGCGGGAGCGTTTCCAGTCGGTGGCGCCCCAGGTGGAGCAGGGGCTCTATCTCGTTCCGAAAGTGATCGAATAGCAGGATTCAGGCTGAATCCTGGATCCCATGCTCAACGCCTCTCTCAAAGAGCTTTCCGCCGCGCTCGCGCGGAAGAAAATCTCGAGCGCAGAGCTGACAAAACTCTTCCTCGATCGCACCTCGAGACTGAACGGTGCGCTCAACGCGTTCATCACCGTCGAAGCCGAGAAGAGCCTCGCCCAGGCGCACGCGGCGGACGAGCGTATCGCGAAGGACGACGCGAAGCCGCTGACCGGGATTCCGGTCGCGCACAAGGACATCTTTGTCACGAAGGGCTGGCGTACCACCTGCGGCTCGAAAATGCTTTCGAACTTCGTGGGCCCGTACGACGCGCACGTGATCGAGCGTTTCAACGCTGCGGGGGCGGTGAATCTCGGCAAGACCAACATGGACGAGTTCGCGATGGGATCCTCCAGCGAAACTTCCTTCTACAAGCCGGTGAAAAATCCCTGGAACCAGGATTGCGTGCCGGGCGGTTCCTCGGGCGGGTCGGCGGCTGCGATTGCCGCGCGCATGGCGCCTGCTGCCACCGGCACCGACACCGGCGGATCGATCCGCCAGCCGGCGGCACTCTCGGGGGTGTCGGGGCTGAAGCCGACTTACGGCCTGGTGTCTCGCTACGGCATGATCGCTTTCGCCTCCAGCCTCGATCAGGGGGGACCGATCGCGAAAAGCGCCGAAGACCTTGCGCTGCTTCTGAACGTGATGGCCGGGTTCGACGTGCGCGATTCGACCTCGGTCGAGCGCGCGGCCGAAGATTACCGCCGCGAATTGGACAGACCGCTGGCGGGTCTTCGTGTCGGCGTGCCCAAGGAGCACTTCGGCGAGGGACTTGCCGCCGACGTAGGCAAGGCGATCGAAGCGGCGCTCACGCAGCTCGAGAAGCTTGGCGCGAAACGCGTTTCGATCAGCCTGCCCTCGAGCGGCCTCTCGGTCCCTGCGTATTACGTCATCGCGCCGGCCGAAGCCTCGTCGAACCTGTCGCGCTTCGACGGTGTGCGCTACGGCTACCGCGCGAATGAATACCGCGACCTCGCCGACATGTATCGCCGCACGCGGGCCGATGGATTCGGCGCCGAAGTGAGGCGCCGCATTCTCATCGGCACCTATGTGCTCTCTCACGGCTACTATGACGCCTACTACCTCAAGGCGCAGAAGATCCGGCGGCTGATCGCAGACGACTTCGTAGCGGCCTTCAAGCAATGCGACGTCATCGCAGGGCCGACCGCGCCCACGGTGGCTTTCAAAATCGGCGCCAAGGCCGCGGACCCGGTGCAGATGTACCTGAACGATATCTATACGATCCCGGCCAACCTCGCCGGATTGCCCGGGATGTCGATCCCCTGCGGGTTCGGGAAGGGCGGTCTTCCGGTGGGTTTGCACATCGTCGGGAACTACTTCACCGAAGCGAAGATGCTCAACGTCGCCCATCAGTACCAGAAGGCGACGGACTGGCACGAGCGCGAGCCCGCCGGGATTCAGCCATGAAATGGGAAATCGTCATCGGCCTCGAGACGCACGCTCAACTCTCGACCAAGTCGAAGATGTTCTCCGGCGCATCGACGGCATTCGGCGCGGCGCCGAACACGCTGGCGAGCGCAGTGGACATCGCGCTGCCCGGCGTGCTGCCGGTCGCCAACCGCGGCGCCGTCGAGCGCGCGATCCGGTTCGGGCTCGCGGTCGGCGGAGAAAAGATGATCAATCGGCGTTCGGTCTTCGCGCGGAAAAACTATTTCTACCCGGATCTGCCCAAGGGCTACCAGATCAGCCAGTACGAGCTTCCCATCGTCAAAGGGGGGGAAATCAGGATCCTGACGAAGAGCGGGGAGAAAGCGATCCGCCTGACGCGGGCCCACCTCGAAGAGGACGCCGGCAAGTCGCTGCACGAGGCCTTCCAGGACGTGAGCGGGATCGATCTGAACCGGGCGGGCGTGCCCTTGCTGGAAATCGTCTCCGAGCCCGACATGCGCTCGGCGGAGGAGGCAGTCGCATACGCAAAAACCCTGCATACGCTGGTGCGCTGGATCGACATCTGCGACGGCAACATGCAGGAAGGCTCGTTTCGCTGCGATGCCAACGTCTCGGTGCGCCGGCCCGGGGCGCCGCTCGGCACGCGCTGCGAGATCAAGAACCTCAACTCGTTCCGGTTCCTCGAGCGCGCGATCGAGTTCGAGGCGAAGCGCCAGATCGAAATTCTGGAAGACGGCGGAAAAATCGTACAGGAGACGCGGCTCTACGATCCCGACCGCGACGAAACGCGCTCGATGCGCGCCAAGGAGGAGGCGCACGACTACCGCTACTTCCCGGACCCTGACTTACCGCCCCTGGAGGTCTCGGAGAAGTGGATAGAAGAGATCAAGGCGAAATTGCCCGAGCTACCGGAAGCGAAGCGAAAGCGTTACCAGACCGAGCACGCGCTATCGCCCTACGATGCCAGTCTCCTTACCGAAACCCGCGAAAAGGCCGAATACTTCGAGGGCACGTACAAACTGCTCAAGGGTCCTTCTTCAAAGACGGTCGCCAACTGGGTAAACGGCGAGCTGTCGGCGCTCCTGAACGAACGCGGAGCCGATTTTTCGCAGATCCTCATAGAGCAGAAGGCATTCGCGAAATTGCTGGATCGTATTCATGACGGCACGGTCTCCGCAAATGCGGCGAAAGAGGTGTTGCATGAAATGGCGAGAGGAGAAGGCACAGCCGACGAAATCATAGAGAAGCGCGGCCTGAAGCAGCTCTCCGACTCCGGCGCGATCGAGAAAATAGTGGACCAAGTCCTCGCGGCGAACGCGAAGCAGGTCGAAGACTATCGCGCCGGGAAGGAAAAGGCGTTCAACTCCCTCGTCGGTCAGGTGATGAAGACGACCCAGGGCAAGGCGAATCCCGCGCAGGTGAACGAGATTCTGAAGCGGAAGCTGGCCGCTTAGCCGGAGGAAGCCTACCTCCTCTGGGCGGGTGCTTTCCCGCGGGTCAGCTCGACATACCGCCGCTTGTCCTCGTCGTACTTGGCGTTGATCGTGCTGATCTCCTTCTTCTTCGCGTCGAGCAGAACGATCTGGTTCTTGATCTCGACGTCGTTGTTCGCGATTTCCTGCTTGAGCTTGAACGGCATCGGTTTCTTCACGTAGAACTCTTTTTCCGCTTCCAGCTCCTTGTGGCGCTTCTGTGCTCCGGCGATGCGCCGTTCGGTGTCCACGATGGCGCCCTGCGCTTCCGTGAGCGCGCGCGTGCGCGCGTCCTCGATGTCCCTTTCGCTGGAATAGGTGTTGAGCAGCGCGAGGTTCTTGCGGCGCTCCTCCTTGGATCTCTCTTCGTCTTCGATTTTCTTCCTGCGCTCGGCTTCGCGCGCCTGCTCCTGCGCGGGGGTCAAGGGGACTGCGGCCGGGTTCTTGCGTATCAGCGTCCCCGACTTGTTCAGCTCCTGAGTATCGCGGCCCAGGCACTCCGGGGGCGGCACCTGCGTGTAATAGACCTTGCCCCTTGCGTCGACGCACTTGTACATGCGCTCCACGCATTATCACGCTCAACCTCAACGGCATCCGCTCGGCGCTCTCCAAGGGCTTTCCGCGCTGGCTCGCTCGTCAACGTCCCGATGTGGTGTGCATGCAGGAAGTGAAGGCGCAGGAAGCGGACCTCGCGGACCTCGCGCTCATCCCCAGGGGATATCACGGTCACTATCACTGCTGCTCGACTAGGAAGGGCTACAGCGGCGTCGCGCTGTACTCCCGGGCCAAACCCGAAGGCGTGTCCTGCGGTTTCGGCAGCCGCGAGTTCGATCCGGAAGGACGGTTCCTGCGCGCGGACTTCCGCCGGCTCTCGATCGTATCGGTCTACCTGCCTTCGGGGTCGAGCTCCGATGAGCGGCAGCAGGCCAAGTTCCGCTTCCTCGGGGAATTCACGCCGGTTCTGAAGGGACTCAAGGCGAGCGGGCGCGAGTTCGTTATCTGCGGTGACTGGAACATCGCCCACAAGGAAATCGACCTCGAGAACTGGCGCGGAAACCGCAAGAACTCGGGCTTCCTCCCCGAGGAACGGGCATGGCTCACCGAAGTATTCGACAAAGTGGGCTGGGTCGACGTGTTCCGCCGCGTCGATCCGCGGCCCAGGCAGTACACCTGGTGGTCGAATCGCGGCCAGGCCTGGGCGAAGAACGTGGGCTGGCGCATCGACTACCAGATCGCGACGCCGGGAATCGCCGCCAAGGCGACGAAGGCGAGAATCTTCAAGGCCAAACGTTTTTCCGATCACGCGCCGTTGACGATAGACTACGACGCACAAATCTGATGCCTTCGTCCTATCTCGAAGTCTTCCGCAGCCGCCGCCTCGCGGTGATCCTCGTCCTCGGCTTTTCTTCGGGGCTGCCCATCGCGCTCACCGGCGGCACGCTGCAGGCGTGGATGACGGTGGAGGGCGTGGATCTCTCGACCATGGGCGCTTTCACACTGGTCGGCCTCCCTTACGTCTGGAAGTTCCTCTGGGCGCCGGCGATGGACCGCTTCGTGCCGGCTTTCCTGGGCCGGCGGCGCGGCTGGCTCGTCCTCACCCAGCTCGCGCTCGCTTTAGGGATCGCCGCGATGGCGTTCCTGTCGCCGCGGGCCGATCTCGCCCTGGTCGCCTGGGTCGCGCTCTTCGTCGCCTTCGCTTCGGCGTCGCAGGACATCGTGGTCGACGCCTATCGCACCGACGTGGCGAGCCGCGAGCAGCGGGGCATCGCGGGCGCGCTGAGCGTCACGGGCTATCGCATCGCGATGCTCGTCTCCGGGGCGCTCGCGCTCGTCCTCGTCGGGGGCTCAGGCGTGATTCCGGCCCTGGGCTGGCGCAACACCTATCTCCTCATGGCGGCGCTGATGGCGGTCGGCGTGCTCGCCGCGCTCTGGGGGGAGGAGCCTTCGACCGCGAACGCGCCCCGGAACTTGCGCGAGGCGGTGGTCGAGCCCTTCCGCGAGTTTTTCTCCCGGCCCGGGGCGGTCGCCCTCCTGGTGCTCCTCGTCCTCTACAAGCTCGGGGACGCCTTTGCCGAGTCGCTCACGACCGCGTTCCTCCTGCGCGGCGCCGGGTTTTCGCTGGACGACGTGGGCTGGGCGAACAAGGCGATCGGCTTCGCCGCGACCATCGCCGGGGCGCTGTTGGGCGGGGCGCTGATGGTGAAGGTGGGACTGTACCGTGCGCTCCTGGGGTTCGGGATCCTCCAGGGCGTGGCGATCCTGGCGTTCATGTGGCTTGCGCTCGTGGGGAAGAACTACCCGATCATGGTGCTCGCGGTGGGCCTGGAGAAGGGCACCTCGGGCATGGGCACGGCGGCGTTCGTCGCGCTCTTGATGGCGCTCTGCGACCATCGGTTTACCGCGACGCAGTACGCGCTGCTCTCGGCGCTCGCCTCCATCGGGCGCATCGTTGTCGGCCCGATCGCCGGCTACGCGACCGATCCCAAGTACCTGGGGCTCTCGTGGGCGATGTTTTTTCTTTTGGCTTTCGGCGTCGCGCTCCCCGGGCTGGTGTGCGTGTGGTTCCTCCGCAAGGAGATCGAGCGCGCTGAAGCTGCGTCGACTTCCTAACGCTTTGTCAGGCATAAGCCTTGAACACCAAGCTCGAGGCCAGTGCTGAAATGTATAAGCCAAGCCCGAACACAGCGTGATTCATGAGGCTTCGGAGCCTGGCTTGAGTAGGGTTGGGTGTCTTAGAAGCCGCAATGCCTAGCCCGAATGATGGCTGCATGACAAAAAAGGGGATTGCGACGGTGGCAAGGCCCAGGATCATCGCTGGCAGAACTGTGGGCTCCTGCAGCCACTGAGGGGAGGCCAAGAGCACGAGGGCCAACGCGAAGATGACACCAATCGCGTAGTGTGCGATCCAGCCAACAGTGCACTCAGCCGGCTTTTGCGGTGCTGCGGCAATGCTGCTGTGGCGGAAGATGCCCTCAGGCATGTAGCGCAGCCAACGACCCACAAAGCAGTAGTTGGGCAAAGGGATGTTGAAGGTGTGTTTGAGGAAGATGCCCCACAAGTCCATGACGAGGGTCGCCCCGAATCCCACGGCGATGGCAATCAAGGCGTAGATGAGTTCGATGTTCATGAGTTGCAATGTCTGTCCTTATGGGCTATCGCGCAGCCTCGAATAGTTCGACAACATTGCCATCCGGATCCTCTAGCAAGATCTGCTTGCCGCCGGGGCCTACGACGACATCGTTGCGGAAGCGTAGGCCGGCCCGCTTCATTTCTGCCACGCGAGACACAAGATCCTCCATCTCGACGACGAAGCGATTCCATCCGCCAGGCTCGGGACGTCGTGCGTCAGGCATGGGCCGAGCCGCGGAACTCTGTGGTCCGGCGAGCCAAAGAGTCAGGTCGTTGTTGGAGACGCGAGCGA
>WNGC01000671.1_pt1 | contig 31412 bp, 27 predicted proteins | sample 5400051 | NCBI WGS metagenome assembly WNGC01 (sample SAMN13153368, study PRJNA577476) | soil metagenome | isolation source: 20 cm soil or saprolite under grassland replicate 2 | place: USA:California | collected 2016-06-15
CGCGCGGTACAGCGAACGGCCCACGCTTCCGCACGGATGCTGCTTGACGTTGGAGGATGCGTAGAGCGGTGCCCTGCATCCCTGCACAGGCACTGGTGAGGAGCGGTGCGGTGCCGAATAGTGACGGCCCGGCGCAGCGGCGCGGGCGCGTTCTTCGCTGCCCTCAGACTCTACTTGAAGGATCGAGGCGGAAGACGTCACGCCGCGAGCCCCTGAAGCGCGAACTTGCGGCCCTTGAAGCTCAGGTAACGGCTATGCGTCTCCTGCCGGGGGCACCAATCTCACGCGTAGTTAGTGATCACCCGTCGGAGCTGCGGCGGTCGTGCGGCGGTACCTGTCGGCTTTGTTCTGTCGGCTTTGTTCTTGACACCCCTCTCACCTGCGCCTAGACTCCGAGCCGGTTCCGGAAACCCAAACCGTCTGGCCCTCTGGGGAGATAGCTGTGCCCCTGGATCGGGTCCCTGGACAGCCTTTCGTGAGCGGCCTCGCGTCTCGGTGATCACTCATCAGCGCAGCGAACAAGGGCGAGAGCACCATGAGCGCTCCGGGAGCATTTCTAGGCGACATCAAGGAGATCCGTCGAGGGCTCGCCAACATCTCGGCGAAGGAGCCGTCACGCAGAACTACGGGGGTAAGGTGGAGGACGCCATCGCCCTCCTGAATCACGCTGTAGCCACGGAGATCGTGTGTGTCCTCCGCTACAAGTTCCACGCGGTGTGCGCGACCGGACTCGCGAGCGAGGCGGTCAAGGAGGAATTTGCTCAGCCGCCGTTTGTTCGGAACGCACATGCCGTGCACGCTCCTGTATGACGACCGGGTTCGAATCGATTCCGGGAGGTAACGATGGCAACTGATGTCGAACGCATCGACGTGTCTACCGCACGGACCGACACCGCCCAAGGGCGTGCCTTATTGGTGTGCGGCTACGAGGACGACGCAAAGTGCCGCAAGGGCCGTCTGGACGGATCGATCCCATATGCGCGCTTCGCATCGATGGCGCCGACCCTACCGAAGAACAAGGAGATCATCTTTTATTGTGCCTGACCCGCCGAAGCGACTGCTGCCGGGCAGGCGGCCCGATATATTGCTCAAGGGTTCACTAATGTGAAGGCGCTTCGCGGTGGCGTACAGGCTTGGGCGCAGGCCGGTTTGCCGACCAAAGACACCTGATCGGCACGCCGGCCGCACGACAACGCTCGAACCTATCAACAACGCGCGTGATGTGGCGCAAGCGGTGTTTCGTTTCACGCCACCGGAGAAGAACGTCATGACGAATCGATGCAAGACGGGCATCTCGCTACTCGTATTCCTTATCTCCGGGTGCACGGCAAGCGGGCGCAATGAGACCACCGCTCCGAGCGCCGCCGACGTGCGGCAGGAAGTCCAATGGGTCGCGTTCAACGGCGGCTACGACGCCACTCGCTTCTCGACGCTCACACAGATCGATACCAAGAACGTCGCGACGCTCCGGGAAGTGGCCCGCTTCAAGCTCCCCGAGACGATGAGCTTCCAGTGTGACCCGGTGGTCATCGCGGGGACGATGTACCTCACGACGCGTGAGAGGACCTATGCGATCGACGCACGCACAGGAGAGCAGCGGTGGGCCCGCTCCCACGAACTCAAAGACCCCGGGCCCGGAAGGCTCGGGCGCGGGGTGGCCTATGCCAAGGGCCGGGTGTTCCGGGGCCTGGTCGATGGACATGTCGTGGCGCTGGACGCCAAAACGGGCGACGTGATCTGGGACGTGATCGGCGCCGACAGCAAGGCGGGGGAGTTCTATACAGCGGTTCCGGTTGTTTGGGAAGACCGCGTATACCTCGGCAGCGCGGGAAGCGACTATGGGGCGATCGGCCACATCCGGGCTTTTGACGCCGCTACCGGCAAGCGGCTCTGGAGCTTCGACACCATTCCGTCCACCGGCGAAGCGGCCAGCACATGGCCGAACGAACCGGGCAAGGTGAAGGCAGGCGGCGGCACCTACTCCTCGTACGCGCTGGATACCGAGGTCGGGCTGCTGTACTCGCCCGTCGGCAACCCTGGTCCCGACTTCGTCGGGGACTACCGCAAAGGCGACAACCTTTATACCAGCAGCGTCATCGTGCTCGACGTGAGAACCGGGGAGCTACGAGGGTACCACCAGCTCGTGAAAAACGACTTTCATGATTGGGATGTGGCGGCGAGCCCGATCCTCTTCACGTCCCGAGCCGGGCGGAAGATGGTCGCAGCGGCAGGCAAGAACGGCTATGTGTACGGCCTGAGTCGCGACTTGCGCGAGGTGTTGTTCCAGACGCCAGTCACGCGGATCGAGAACGTCGACGCGCCGATGACCACCGAGGGAACGCGATTCCTGCCAGGCACGCAAGGCGGCACCAACTGGTATGGTCCGTCGTATTCGCCGCCCCTCAACCTCCTCTTCGTTCCGGCGATCGACTGGGCGACGACCATCAAGCTCGGCGGTCCCGAGAGCCTCAAGCACGATCCTCCCAAACCCTTCATCGGATCCGCGAACGGGTTTGGGGAGCAGGACCCGAACGATCAACGGTTCGGGCACGTCACTGCCGTGGATGCCGACAACGGTCATATCGTCTGGAAATACGACACCGACACCTCGATGGTCGCTTCCGTCACCCCGACCGCTGGTGGAGTGGTTCTCACGGGTGATACTAAAGGCAACTTCCTGGCTCTCGACGCGGCGAGCGGGAAGGTCTTGTTGAACAAGCATCTGGGCGACCCGATTGGTGGCGGTGTCGTTACCTATATGCTTGGTGGCATTCAGTACGTCGCGGTCGCCGGTGGGATGAAGAACCCGATTATCCAGACGGACAGCGGGCCCGCATGGGTGGCGATCTTCGCGCTGCCCGATCAGCCGAGACGATGAACGTTCCTGCCGACGCGACGCTGCGCCTCTGCGAGGCCGAGCTTGCCGCGGCGGCAAAGACCGTCGCGACATAGCTGGCGTTTCGCGGTGGCGTATACGCCTGGATGCACGCCGGCTTGCCAACCACGGACACCTGATCGTCAATCCAAGGCGACGCCAGTAGGAGATACGACGGCTACGGAGAATCACGACGGGCGCCCGCATCGTCGGCGCTTCCCACCGCATTTTTTTCCTCACCGGCGGTGGGAAGCCGCCAACCGCGCCATAAGGCCACAACTCTGATTCCGAAGCACACTGCGGCTCCGGCCAGCGCCGACACCGCAGGCGGAGCATTCAGAACGTGGCCAGCGACGACGACGAGGGCGCCGGCAAGGGCGGCGACCGCATAAAGATCGGAGTGGAGGACGGCAGGGATGTCTGAAACGAGTACATCACGCAGCATGCCGCCGCCGATGCCGGTCAGCATGCCGAGGAGTGCAGCCATGACCGGGTTAAGGCCGTAGCCGAGCGCCGTTTGTGTGCCGGATACGGCAAAGAGCGCCAGACCCGCCGCATCGAAGGTCAGGATGAGATTACGCAGCCTCTGGTGGCGCTCCGGACGGGGCGACGACAGAAATACCATCAACCCGGCGACGACCGAGATTCCGAGGTAGCGCCAATCCCTGAGTGCCGCCGGAGGGACCGCGCCGATGAGAACGTCGCGCGTGATGCCGCCGGCGGTGGCTGTCGCGCACGATACGACCAAGACGCCGAACAGATCGAGTCGGTGCTTGACTCCGGCCGCCGCTCCGCTGAGGGCGAAAACGAACGTGCCGGCGAGTTCGAGCACCAGTAGCGTGCCCGCCGCGTATGCCTTGAAGCCGGCCAGAGTTTGCAGGACTTGTTCAGCGCTCGACGTCGGGACCCCATGCGAATCGTGCCGAGGACCGCCTCGCGCGGCCCGTAGTAGACAGCCGCCAATGTGCCGTCCTGACGTGCCCTACCAAACCACCAGCTCGTACCGCTGAGGGTCCAGCTGCCGACCCTCATCCGGTGCGGCGGGTCGCAAGGCACCGCGTCGACATACAGTTCGGACCCGCGCTGCCTCCACATCGATGGGTGTCGAGTCATAATTGTCTGAGCTGCGTCTAGCGATTCTACCGAACCATTGGCGAATCGCCTGCCACGGGGGAACCCTTTTCTGGAGCGAGATGGTCGGCCATTCGAGGGTGGCAGACCAGCCAGAACCTATAGGCTACATCGCCGTGTGGGAGCAAAGCGCATGCCGATAGGCCAAGCGTTCGGACGTGAAGTAGCACCCCAGGAAGCTAGAATATGCATCAACTTGGTGCAACTGCACCAGGTTGGTGCAAGGCATTGCTCTGGCGCCGTTGAACACGATGAAGTGGTCGATGGTGCAGCTCGATGAGGAGGGATTCCACCCAAGACGCCTCTTCAGATGAACGGGAACAACAGTTACGTGCAAAAATGAGGCAGCTCGTTTCTTGACACAGCGTGTGCTCGGCGGACTGCGACACATTAATCACCGGACCTGCGGGTTCGCGCCGGGAGAGGAAGCCGTCAGGCATCGGCAGCTGCGGCCATCGGCGGGCGCTCCGACTGCTGAGTGCCGCTATGTGAGCGGACTCTTCGAGCGGGTTTCTATCGGAATCACCGTTGACATATCATCTCAGGCTTGAAGGCAAACAGGAGGACGTGATGAACTGCTGCGGCGACGCGTTAACGCGACGGCAGTGGATGACAAGCGCATTGCTCACCTCGGCCGGCGTCGCGCTTGCCGGATGCGCCCAGACGCGAGCCGACGCCCCGCCGGCCAGTACCGCTGACGCCCCTCGATCCGCGGCCAAGACGCTTCTCGCAGAGAACGTCTCGGTCGACGTGCACAGCCACGCCGGCGCCACGGGAGTGGTCTCGCGGAATGCTCCGAACGACGATCTGGCTCGCGGCATGCGGGCCGGTCGCATCGCGATCGTGTGCCTGGCCGACGTTCCCGACGCTCCCATTCTTGGCCGCAACCCTAACAATGTCCTTGCGGCGCTACGCCAGCCGGCGCCAGGCGAACTCTACCGGTACCACCTTGACCGACTCGCGTGGATAGACGAGCTCAGCGTGCGTCACGGTGTCCGCCGGGTGCTGACCGTCTCCGATCTCAGGGCCGCCCACGCCGCGGGTCAGCCGGCGATCATCCTCGACATCGAGGGCCTCGACTTCCTCGAGCGGAAGCTCGAGCGGCTGGAGGAGTCACACCGGCGCGGCGTGCGCCATATGCAACTCGTGCACTACACACCGAACGACATTGGCGACTTCCAGACCGGCGCGGTTGTCCATAACGGCTTGACACCGTTCGGCGCCGAGGTAATCCAGGCGTGCAATCGGCTTGGTCTCGTCGTCGACGTGGCGCACGCGACCGCGGACATGGTCAAGCAGGCGGTCAAGGTCTCGACCAAGCCTCTGCTGCTCTCGCACACGGCGCTTCGCGGTTCCAAGGCGCAGGGCTCGACGCCCCTGACCGAGCGGCAAGTCACGCCGGACCACGCCCGAGCGATCGCCGACACGGGCGGTTCGATCGGCATCTGGCACTTCTTCCCGAGCCTTGAGCGATACGTGGACGGCCTCAAGGAGATGGCGGACGTCGTGGGCGTGGACCACGTCAGCATCGGCACCGATCAGCAGCCGAATCCGGGTGTGGTCCAGGAGTACGGCACCTTCATGCGGCTGGTGGATGCGATGCTGAGCGGCGGATTCACGCCCACCGATGCCGCGAAGATCGTCGGCGGCAATTATCTACGCATCTTCGCTGCGTCTTCCAGCTAGGCCTAGGCGACTAGTGATGGCGAGCTCGGAGTGTCGACTTTGCACCGTAATACCAACTCAATGCGTACGATGGGGTGCGAAAGGGTAGAACGGGTGGAGGAGTATTACGTGGTCCATTCAGCCGCGCGGAACGAAGCACTGGCCTATCTCGGAAATCCCGGGTAAACAGTCACAACGGAGGTGACGTGATGGCGCAATGGACACGTCGGCAGGTTCTGGCTCAGATGGGTCTCGCAGCCGCGGCGGTGCACACCCTCGATCCACACGAGCTCTGCTGTACCGTGGCCGCCCACGCCCAGACGGCGGACAAGGAGCTCTTCGAGCTCAAGAAGGTCGGCGACGGCGTCTACGGCGCCATCGCGGCCACCCGCTATAAGGTCAACTGCAACGCCGCGGTGATCATGACCGACGACGGCGTGGTCGTCGTCGACTCGCACTCCAAGCCTTCGGCCTCGCGCGCCATGTACGCGCAGCTCCAGGGGATCACCAAGAAGCCCGTCCTCAAGGTCATCAACACGCACTTCCATTGGGACCACTGGCAGGGCAACGAATCGTACGCGGCGACGAACCCGAAGGTGGAGATCATCGCCTCCCAGGCGACGAAAGAAAACCTGACCAAGCCCGACGCGGGCGTGGGCGGCGTGCCCTACATCGAAAAACAGCTCGCGGCGCTGCCCGGCGAGATCGAAAAGCTGAAGACCGACATTCAGAAGGAAAGGGACCTCGAGAGGAAGAAGAACCTCGAGTCCAATCTGCAGCAGGCCGAGTCCTTTATGGAGGAGCTCAAGCGGATTAAACCGACGCTGCCGACGCGGACGGTCACCACCATGGTGACCCTGAAGGAGCACGGCCGCGAGATCCAGCTGCACGTGCTGGGTCGCGCCCACACGAACGGCGACCTCTTCGTCTACCTGCCGAAGGAAAAGATCGTCGCCACCGGCGACGCGCTGATCGACTGGATGCCGTTCATGAACGACGGTTACCCGGAAGACTGGATCCACACGCTGACCGCCCTCGAGAAGCTCGACTTCACCTCCATCGTGCCCGGGCACGGCGAGGTGCGGCCCAAGAGCCATCTCGCGTTCTTCCGCGGATACTTCATCGATCTCATCGCCGCCGTGAAGAAGGCGTCGGCCGAGGGCGCCACCCTGGCCGAGATGCAGAGCAAGATCGGTGATCAGCTGGCGGCGAAGTACGAGGCGGGGTTTTCGAAGTATCCGCTCGGGCGCTATCGCGACCGCATCGGACAAAACGTCGAGATGATCCACAAGAAGGTGGTCCAGAAGGCCTGAGGGGCCCATGGCGACCACGTACTGATCCTAGCGCTCCTCGCGCTTCCACCGGACGGCCCCGCCGGGAGATATGGATAGAGTTGCTCACGCGTGTAACAATTGCCACCGAGGAGATGCCGATGCGCGTGATCGACATGGAATGCAACGTTCCGAAGCGAGCGTCGGTGGACGAAGCAGCGTCCGCTGCCAGCGCGTCGGCGGCGGCGAGCGACCGCCCCGCCGGCTACGGCATGGCGAACTACGACCGTATCTTTCGGTCCCGCGGCGAGGGCGCGCAGGTCGGATCGAAGGCGGAGCTCGACGCGTACGTCGGGATGCTCGAGCGCGTCGGCGTGGTGCGTGCGGTGCCGTTCGGCGCTACGAACGACGAAGTCGCCGCGCTCCTGCGAGACTATCCCGACCGGTTCATCGGCCTCGCTCGCATCAGCGCGTTCCTCGGCATGCGCGGCGTGCGGGAGCTCGAGCACCGCGTGCGGGAGGAGCGGTTCCACGCGCTCGGGGTCTCGGCGCTGGTGGACGGGATCCCCGCGAGCGATCGGCGCTTCTATCCGCTCTACACGAAGGCCGCGGAGCTGGAGATTCCCGTCCGCATCTATTGCGCGATGAACTACGCGACCGACCGGCCGTACGACCTCGGCCACCCGCGGCACCTCGACCAGGTCGCGATCGACTTCCCGGAGCTCGCCATCATCGGCGGGCTCGGCGGCTGGCCGTGGGTGAACGAGATGGTCGCCCTCGTGCGCCGTCACCCGAAGCTGTACCTCGACACGTCGGCGCACCGTCCGAGATACCTTGGCCAGCCGGGGTCCGGCTGGGAGATGCTGATGCAGCTCGGCAACACGCTCATCCAGGACAAGGTCCTGGTCGGTCTCTCGACCGGCCTCATCGGGCAGACGTACGAAACGCTGATCGCCGAATACCTGGCGCTGCCGCTGAAGGACGCCGTGAAGGAGAAGTGGCTCTACGGCAACGCCGCGCGCCTCTTCGGCATTACGTAGCCGGGCGCTCGCCCCCGTACGCGACGCTCGGACCGATCCGGCTGTCCTCGAAGATCAGCTTGGCGCGCGACGCCACGGCGCGCTTCCAGTTCGCGAGCGCCGTTTGCGTGAACTCGCCGTCGGGCCGGCGCTCGTCTTCGAAGTTGCCGGACGTGTCCTCGCCCCGCACGAGCATCGCCGGCTGGCGGAACTTCGCGGGCTTCGCCCACGTCGGCACCATCTCGACGAGGAGCAGGAACCGGCGGTCGGGGCCGAAGTTCGTGGCCGAGCCGTGGATGAGCGAGTTGTCGAACATCGCCATCTCGCCCGGCGCGAGCGCGAAATCGACGGCTCTGGACTCGTCGAACTCCTCGACGATGTACTGACCGCGCGCGAGGATGCTCTTCGGGTCATCGCTCTCTTCGTGACGCAGGACGCCCCAGCGGTGCGAGCCGGGGATCCCGCGCAGGCAGCCCTGGGTCGGCCCGCAGTCCGAGAGCGCGAGCGCGCCCAGCACAACAGGTATGGGCGCGCCGTACGCCGAGTCCTGGTGCCACCCGGCGAACGTCTGGCCGTCCGCGTTCTTCACGCGCCAAGCCATGCTCCAGCAGCGGAGGTTCGGTCCGATCAGGTCTTCGAAGATGTCGAGGACGTGCGGGTCCTCCGCGAGCTCCAGCACCCAGGGGCAGAGCAGGTGCGATTTCGTCTTCATCTTCTTGATGTCGGCGGCGAAGCGCGCCTCGATCGACTCGAAGCGCGCGCGAAGGTCGCGCGCCCGGTCGGCGCTGATCGCGCGGACCGGCGTGAGGAAGCCGTCCTCCTGGAACGAGTGCATCTGCGCCTCGGTCAACACGTTCGGCATCGGCTCACGCCTCCGCTTCGACGAGGATCGGGGTGTCCTGCGCCGGCTTGTAGCCCATGTGCGCCGGGAAGTCCGGACCGAGCGGCCACGGCTCCGGGAACTTCAGCCACAGACGCAGCATGTGACGCTTCTGGTGCGGCTCGGGTCCGTCGACGAACTCTGTGCGCGAGTGGAGCACCGTGTAGTTGTTGATGAACTGGATGTCGCCGGGCTGGAGGTCCATGTCGAGCCGCAGGTCCGCGCGCCGCGTCTGCTCGTCGAGGTAGCCGAGCGCCGCCTTCTCGAGCGTCGTGAGCGGGACGTCACGCTTTACCGCGCCAGCGTTGATCTGGTTCCGGATGTAGCGGCAGCTGACGACACCGTCCTTCTGCCCGAACACCGGAATCGGCCGGTCGGACACACCGCGCTCCGTGAGCGCGGCCTCGCGCCGGATATAATAGAAGCCGTTGTACAGCAGGCCGAGATACTCCGGGTGGTGCGCGAGGACCTCGTTGTGCACGGTCACGGAGCTCACGAGGCTGCTGATGCCGCCATGGAGCGAGCGCCGGAGGCACAGCAGCCCGACGAGATCACCCGCGTCGGTGTGATACGGCAGGTACGCGTTCGTCTCGTATCCGCGCACGTCGATGTTCCCGTACGCGCGACCCTGGTCGTAGACGTGGCCGAGCAGATCGCCCTGGGGGTTCTGGTAGAGCGGCGCGCCGAGATAGCGGCCGAGACCCCAGAACATGAGCCCGACGTCGTCGTCACGGTAGCGCGTCACCGGCAACCCGCGCACGACGACGAACCCGCGCCCGCGGTACACCTCGTCGAGCACGCGCTCGAGACGCGCGCGCAGCACGGTGAGCGGGAACTGCTCACGGGTGATCGCCGGGAGCGGCAGGCCGCTCGCCTTGGCGGTGGCGAGCGCGCGGTCGACGTCCGCGATCTCCGCGTCGTCGAGCGTCATGATCCACGAGCTGTCGTTCGCGAAGTCGCTGCCGCGCCACGCCTTCGGACCCGTGACCGTCTTCATCAGCACCGTCGTCATGTCGGCTTGCCCCCGCGTCATCCTACCACGGCGGCGTCAGTTCACTGCTGCGTGGGATCGAGCGCATCGCGCACTCCGTCGCCGAGAACGTTCAGCGCCATCACGATGGCGAAGATCAGGAGTCCCGGATAGAGCGCCATCCACGGAGCCTGGGACAGATAGCGCTGCGCCGCATTCAACATGCTACCCCACGACGGCGCCGGCGGCTGTTGGCCGAGGCCGAGGAACGACAGGCTGGCCTCGGCGATGATCGCGGCAGCCACGGTGATGCTCGACTGGATCAGGAGCGGCGGCACCATGTTCGGCAGGATGTGCCGCACGGCGACCCGGAGGGCCGAGCAGCCGAGCGCCCGGGCCGACTCGACGTACTCCTCGGTCTTGATCGTGAGGACCGTGCCGCGCGCCAGGCGCAGGAACGTCGGCAGCGCCGCGATCCCGATCGCGATCATCGCGTTGACGAGGCTCGGTCCGAGGAACGCCGCCAGCGCGATCGCGACGATCAGGAACGGGATGGCGAGCATCGCATCCGTGATCCGCATGATGAGCCCGTCGATCCAGCCGCCGGCGTAGCCGGAGAGCAGCCCGAGCGGCACGCTCACCGCGAGCGCGATCGTGACGGGAACGACGCCGGCCAGCAGCGATGCGCGCGCGCCCCAGACCAGCCGCGAAAGCACGTCGCGGCCGACCTCGTCGGTGCCGAGCACGTGCGCCGGCGACGGCGCTTTTCGGACGGCGCGATAGTCCGTCGCGAGCGGGTCGTACGGCGCGACGTACGCGGCTGCGATCGCGATGGCGATGAACGCCAGCACCACGACCGCGGCGCTCAGCGCGGCCGGACGCCGCAGCACACGCCGCACGACGTGCGGCCGGTGCGCCTCGGCGATATCCGCGGTCGCGCCGGCGGCGACGGCCCGGGTCACGCTGACCCCCGCATCCGCGGGTTCGCCAGGAAGTAGAGGACGTCGGCGACGAGGTTGAGCAGCACGTAGAGGCCCGCGGACACGAGCACGACCCCCTGCACCACCGCGTAGTCGCGGTTGAACACGCCGTCGACGAGCAGCTTGCCGAAGCCGGGAATCGCGAAGATCTGCTCGGTCAGCACCGCGCCGGAGAGCAGGCGGCCGAACTCGATGGCGCCGAGCGTGATGACCGGGATCAGCGCGTTGCGCATCGCGTGCTTCAGCACGACGAGCCGCTCCGGAACGCTCTTGGCCCGGGCGGTCCGCACGTAATCGGCGTTGAGCGTCTGGAGCATCGCCCCGCGCGTGTGGCGCATCATCACGCCGGCCACGCCGGTCCCGAGCACGAACGACGGCAGCAGGAGTGTCGTGAGATTGCGGCGGAGATCTTCCCACGGCGGCACGTAGCCCGACGCCGGCAGCCAGCCGAGCTGCACCGCGAAGAGGAGGATCAGCATGATACCGAGCCAGAAGTGCGGCACCGACAGCCCGGACAGGGCGACGAGGTTCGCGGTGACGTCGACCGGCGTGCCGCGGTACGTCGCGGACAGCACGCCGGCCGGCAGCCCGATCGCGAGCGCGATCGCCATCGAGAACACGGCGAGCTCGAGGGTGACAGGCAGCTTCGAGGCCAGCAGCTCGCGCACAGGGATGCGGCTGCGCAGCGACTCACCGAAGTCGCCGCGCAGCACCCGGCCGATCCAGAGCCCGTACTGCACGACGAACGGCTGATCGAGGGCGTACTTCGCGCGGATCGCCTGGATCGCCGCCGGATCGTTCTCCTCCCCGGCGAGCGCGATCGCCGCGTCGCCGGGAAGCAGCTGCTGGAGCGTGAAGATCAGCACCGACACGAAGAATAGCGTCGGCACCAGCACGACCAGGCGCTGGGCGATGTACCGTCCGAGCTTCACGGACTACTGGAGCTTCAGGCCCTTGAGACGGATGATCCCATCCGGGTACGGCGTGAAGCCCTGGACGCTTTTGGTGTAGCCGGTGAACACGCGGCGGTGCCAGAGGTACAGGCGCGGGACGTCGCGCAGGATGATCTCCGTCGCCTGGTCGTAGAGCTTCTTGCGCTCCGCGGGCGCGCTCACCTGGCGCGCCTTCGTGAGGATCCCGTCGACCGCCTCGTTGCAGTAGTGGCCGTCGTTCTGCGCGCCCTTGCAGGTGGTGAAGCTGAAGACGTTGCCGTCCGGATCGGGCCGGCCGCTCCAGAACGTGAAGTACGCCTCGAAGTCGCCCTTTCGGGCCGACTGGAGCATCGTGACGTTCTCCTGCGTCTGCAGATTCACGGTGATCCCAGCCTCGCCGAGCATCGCCTGGATGAGCTGCGCCGCCTCCTGTCGGTCACGCTCCGGCGGCAGGGTGAGCGTGAACGTGAGGTTCGGCTGCCCGGCCTGCTGCAGCAGCTGCTTTGCGCGCGCGACATCGCGCTTCCGGACGGGCAGCTTCGCGTTGTAATAGGGGTTGCCCGGACTCACCCACTGGTTCCCCGGGATGTACTCGTCGTTGAAGACCGCGCTCACGAGCGCCTCGCGGTCGATCGCGAGGTCCAGCGCCTGTCGGACGCGGACTTCCGCGAACACCTTGCTCTTCGGCCCGTTCGCTACGTTGAGCGGAATCATCTGGTAGCCGAGCTCGGGGACGCCGACGACGGCGAGGCGGTCGTCGCCGCGGATCTGCGCGAGGTCGCTCGGCGAAACGCGCTCGATGATGTGCAGGTCGCCGGACCGCAGGCTCGCCACGCGCGCCGTCGAGTCCAGGATCGGCACGAACTCCACGCGGTCGATGTGGACGGCACCCTTGTCCCAGTAGTCGGCGAACCGCTCGAATACGATCCGCCCCTGGGCGACGCGCTCGACGAACCGGTACGGCCCGGTGCACACCGGCCGCGTGCCGAGCTTGTCGCCGAGCTCCTTCGCGGCCTTCGGCGAGACCATCATCCCGGCGCGATCGGTCAGCGCCGCGAGCAGCGGGACGAGCGGCCGCGCGAGGTTGAGGCGGACCGTGAGGTCGTCGATGACGTCGACGCTCGTGATGTCGCCGATCTCGCTCTTCCGGAACGAGCCCGGCATCGTGAGGTGCCGCTCGATGTTGAAGCGGACGGCCGCGGCGTTGAGCGGCTCTCCGTCGTGGAACTTCACGCCGGGTCGCAGCTTGATGACGACCGATTTGTTGTCCCGAGCCCACTCGTGGCCGGTCGCGAGCTGCGGGACGATCTTGAGCTCGGGCGTGACGTCGAAGAGCTTGTCGCACAGCGCCGCGAAGACCAGGCGGCCGGTGTACGCGCGGCTGATGGTCGGATCGAGCGCGTCGGGTTCGTCGTTGAGCCCGATGCGGAGCACGGACTGCGCGGACGCCGCGCCGGGGGGCACCAGCGCGAGCGCTCCGGTGAGGGCGAGCATGGCGATGGTGAACACGATGCGCATCGATCGACTCATGGCTGTCACGTCTTCTCAGTCGTTGGGGTTCAGCGTTGCACGGCCGTCGACGGCGACGGCGCCACCACCGGCGCGCCGGACGATCAGCGGGTTGACCTCGAGATCGACGAGCTGCGGACCCAAGGCCGCGGCGAGCCACGAGACCCGCACGACGACGTCGACGACGGCGTCGACGTCGAGCGGCGGGCGTCCGCGCGCGCCATGGAAGAGGGGCGCGACCCGCAGCGAATCGAGCATGGCACGGGCACGCCCGGCATCCACCGGCGCGGCCGCGAGCGCGACGTCCTTCAGGATCTCGACGGCGACACCGCCGAGGCCGACGAGCACGACGGCGCCGAAGTGCGGGTCGCGCCGCGCGCCGACGATGACTTCGGCCTCGCCGGCGACGGTCTCCTGTACGACGAACCCCTCGATGGCGGCGTCCGGTACCGCACGGGCGACGGCGGCCGCCATCTCGTGCGCCGCGGCGACGACGGCCGCGCGCGACGCGAGTCCGAGGCGGACGCCGCCGACGTCGCTCTTGTGCACGATCTGGCGCGAGACGATCTTGAGCACGACAGGAAAGCCGAGGCGGTCAGCGACGTCGGCGGCCGCCTCGGGGGTCGCCCTCACCGCGGCGCGCGCGACGGGCACGCCATATCGTTCGAGCAGCCCCGCCACCTCCGCCGGCGCAAGCGGGCCCGCCGCCAGCGGCGCGACGCGCCCGTCCGGCACGCCCGCAGGTCTCGCGGCGGGCGCGGGCGCCACGCCGCGGCGAGCGTCGTGCTCGGCGACGAGCGCGAGCACGCGGACGGAATCTTCGAAGCGGTCGAAGTACGGCAGGCCGACGTCACGAAGCGCCTGGCGCGGTCCGTCGGCCGCGGGCCCCGGCGTCAGGGTGACGAACACCGGCTTGTCCGACGCCAGTGCCGCCGTCCCGATGAGTTTCGTGCGCTGCGGAAAGAACGGCATGGACGTCAGCACCGCGAGCCCGTAGGCCACGTCCGGGTCGTCGAAGAGGAGCCGCGCGACGTCGCCCGCGATCTCGACGTCCTCCGGCACCGTCCGGCCACCGAGGTCGACCGGATTCGCCGCCTGCGCGGGGAGCAGGAACCGCTCGAGCCCGGCGCGCGTCGGCGCCGACAGCGCGGCCAGCGACAGTCCCAGCTCCGTGATCCGGTCGGACGCGATGCCGGCGGCGCCGCCCGACGACGAGAGAATCGCGACGCCGCCGCGTCGCGGCTTGCGATGGCGCGTCAGGAAGTGGGCCGCGCGCACCATGTCGTCGGGATCGCGGGCGAGCACCGCGCCTTCGTCGCGGCACACCGCCTCGAAGACGTCGAAGGCGCCGGCGAGACTCGCGGTATGCGACCGCGCGGCCTGAACGCCCGCGGCCGTGCGTCCGGTCTTCACGACGAGCACCGGCTTGCCGGCGTGCCGCGCGGCCGCGAGCGAACGGCGGAACCGCGCGCCGTTCAGCAGCCCCTCGACGTACACGCAGATCGCCTCGGTCTCCGTCTCGTCCACGAGGTAGTCGACGACGTCGCAAATCTCGAGATCGGCCTGGTTGCCGAGCGAGACGCACGCGCGGAAGCCGATGCCGTCGCCGCCGGCGCGATCGAAGATCGAGACCATCAGCGCCCCGCTCTGGCTCACGAGGCCGATCGCGCCGTCGCGCAGCCGGTCGGTGTCGAGGACGACGGACGAGCACAGTGCCAGCCGGTGGTGCGGCACGATGAGACCCATGCAATTGGGTCCGACCAGCCGCATGCCCGTGCGGCGCGCGATCTCGACGAGCGCGACCTGGCGCGCCATGCCCGCCGCGCCCGCTTCGGCGAACCCGGTGGAGATGATCACGCAGCAGCCGACGCCCGCGTCGGCCGCCGCCGCGACGCTCGCCACGAGCGCATCGGCCGGGACCGCGAGGATCGCGACGTCCGCGGCAGCGGGCGCCACGCCGATCGTCGGATACGCGCGACGGCCGAGCACCTCGGCGCGGCGCGGATTGATCGGATAGATCTCGCCCGCAAACCCGTGCCGGACGAGGAAGTGCATGATGCGGCCGCCGAACTTGTCTTTGCTGTCGGACGCGCCGAAGACCGCGACCGCGCGCGGATGCAGGATGCGGCCGACGTCGATACGCGGTTGCGCACGCTCGCCGCGGAGCCGCGCGGCATGCAGAGACATCGCTGCGCTCCTTCAGGTCTGGCGTGTACGTTTCGCGAGCAGTGATCGGTGTTGCGACGTCGCGGCGGGACTATATCACAGCCGCGCCGAGCCGACCAGCGGGGCAGCCTCGCGACGCGTTGAGGGCGGCGAGGCGAGGGCCGGGATACGGGCGCTCGACCGCGCCCTTCCTTCGGCGCGCTGCCGGGAGGGTGCGTCGCCTTGACCCCATGAGACGGTCCGGCTACGGTCTGGCCTAGATCGCTGAGCCGGAGGAGAAACCCGATGGGCAGACTCGAGGGCAAGGTCGCGCTGATCAGCGGCGGTGCGCGCGGGCAAGGGGCAACCGAGGCGCGGTTATTCGTCCAAGAAGGCGCGGCTGTCGTGTTCGGCGACGTGCTGGATGAGGACGGGAAGAAGGTCGAGGCAAAGATCCGGGCCTCGGGGGGCCAGGCGACGTACGTGCGTCTGAACGTGACGCGCGAGGCGGACTGGCGGACGGCCGTCGCCACCGCGGTGACGACATACGGCAAGCTCAACGTGCTGGTCAACAACGCCGGGATTCTCTTCCGATCGAAGATCGAGGACACGACCGAAGCCGACTGGGATCGCATCATGGCGGTCAACGTCAAAGGCGTCTTCTTGGGTACGAAATGTGCGCTTCCGGCCATGCGGCAAGCCGGCGGCGGCTCCATCGTCAACATCTCCTCCACGGCGGGGCTGGTCGGGAGCCCTGGAGAGACCGCCGCGTACACTGCCACCAAGGGCGCGGTGCGACTCTTCACCAAGGCCACGGCCATCCAGCACGCCAAAGAGCATATCCGCTGCAACTCCGTTCACCCCGGGCCGATCGCGACCGACATGATCAAGGACATGCTGGAGAACCGGGCCGCCTGGGAGGCGCGTCTGCGGCGTCTTCCCATGGGACGTGTCGGAACGCCCGAGGAGGTGGCCTACGGCGTCCTGTACCTCGCGTCGGACGAATCGTCCTACGTGACGGGCAGCGAGCTGGTGATCGACGGCGGCACGACCGCCGAGTAATGCCGGTCTCCGGCGTCGCTTACAGCAGGACGGAGCGGCGGTTCAGGGGGAGGTCGTCGCCCGGCGCGCTCCGCCCCGGCGGTCGACCTGTCCTTCGCGAAAACCTCATCCCATCCGGTTGACGACGGCCGATGTCTCGCGATAAACGGGAGCGCTAGTTTAGTTTAGGAAACTGTAGACAACGGGTCGGAGGCAGGGCGGCCCGTGGCTCGGGGCCCACCGGACCCCGCGGCGGAAGGTGGGGGGAGCTCAGCCTGCGTAAGAGGAGAGCCATGGCAACGAAGAAAACCCAGTACGTCCTGGTGCCTGCTGCGGGCCTTACTGCGTCGTCGCAAAACCCGAAACAGATGCAGTTCTTCCAGACGCTGCATGCGACGTCCCTTGCTGCGGAGAAGATTCACAGCGTCTCGACCGAGAGCGGCGCCCTGCCGGTCAAGGTCCTCGACTCGATCGGCGAGACCAAACCGAAGCTCATCGAGGCGGCCCCCGAGGATCTCGCGGCGCTCAGGGCGAGTCACCCATCCGTACGCATCCTCCCGGTCGTGTATTTCCAGCCTGCCGTGATGAGGTACGAGATTGGGCCCCAGATCGGATTGACCGCCGCAAAGGCCAAGAAGGTGGCCAAGGCGGCCCGCGGGATCTCGATCACCATCACCTCCTCGAAAGGCGGCTCCCCGGTTGCCGGTGCCATGGTCGTGGCGTTCACCGACTTCGCTCAACGCGCCGGTGCGCAGGGAACGACCAACGCGCAGGGTCGCGTGACGCTGGCGCTCGGCGGTAACAGCCAGAAGATCGAGCGCCTCTACGTGTATCCCTCGTCCGGCTTCTGGCCTGGACTGCTCCGCAATCTGACCCTGAAGTCCGGCATGAAGGTTCCCGTGACCGCGATCGACCTTTCATACGTGGATTGCGTGCGATACTTCTATCCGGGTAACGATCTGGCGTTCGGGCTCGGCGTGACCGTCGGCGTCATCGATTCCGGCATCGCCACCAACCATGCGGGGCTCGTGGTGCAGGGCGGACAGAACACAGTTCCCGGAGAGAAGCCGGGAGACTATGGGGACAATGGCACCGAGGGACACGGGACCCACGTCGCCGGGATCATTGCCTCGCGTGGCACTCCGCCCAAGGGGATTCGCGGCGTCGCGCCGGGGGTGACGCTGCGAAGCTACCGGGTCTTTCCGCAGGGAGGGAATAGAGCCTCCAACTACGCGATCGCCAAGGCCATCGATGCGGGCGTCGCCGACAAGTGCGATCTCCTCAATATGAGCCTGGGCGGCGGCAGCCCGGATACGCTCACTGAGGAGGCGCTGACGGAGGCACACGACGCCGGGGTCGTGGTCTTTGCCGCGAACGGCAACGATGATCGTCAGCCGGTGAGCTTCCCGGCGGCGTTCAGCATATGCCAGGCGGTGTCGGCTATGGGGCGCAAGGGCGAATTTCCGAAAGACACCGAGCCCTATGGCGCCATCGCGTCTCCGTACGGAAAGGATAAGAAGAATTTCCTGGCCAGCTTCTCCAACATCGGCTCGGCGACGGATCTGACCGGTCCCGGCGTAGGTGTGATCTCGACCGTGCCTGCGGGATTCGGTGTGATGAGCGGGACGTCGATGGCGACCCCGGCCGAGACCGGCGCGGCGGCGCGCCTACTCGCCACACAAAAGAACGTCCTGTCGATGCCCCGTGACCAGAACCGCGCAGGCGCGATGATCACCGCCCTCGCCGGGGCCTGTAAGCGCCTGGGATTCGGGGCGATCTATGAAGGCAAGGGCATGATCAGGGGGTGAGCGCCCCGGTGCTATAGTGACCGGTATGAGTCGGTACATCCTGCGCTATAGCGGGTTGCAGTCGGCTCCGCCGGAGCATGTGCAAAGCATTCGCGCGACTCCCGGGCTGCGCGTACTCGATCAGTCACCCACGATGCTCCTGGTGGACGCGGACGAGTCCTCTCTGCGCGCGCGGCTCGAGCGAATGCCGGGATGGTCCATGCATCCCGAACAGAGTTATCCGCTTCCCGACACGCGCAAGAAGATCGAGTAGAACCACTGTCGGTTGGCGGCTTGCGCCTGGGCGAAGCGGCAGGCGCTGAGACACTTCGGGGCCGGTCGGGGCGCCTGCTAACCTCGACCTACCGGAATCGTGAACATGAACGTCGAGCCCTCGGCCACCAGGCTCTTTACCCAGATCCGACCACTGTGGATCTCCCACAAACTTCCGACATAGGGTGAGCCCTAGCCCGGTGCCTTCCACCTTCTTCACCGTGCCCGCCTGACGGAACTCCTCGAAGACCTTACTCTTGATCCTCCGGGGCGATGCCAATGCCGGTGTCGGTGACCGTAAATGAGGCCCAACGGGAAACCTTCGAAGAAAGCGAAGTCCTAAGGGATTGCGCCCCTGAACAGGTCCGACATCGGGGTGGCGGAGGCGGAACGAGGTGCCTGGTGATGTAGCTGTTGAAGTCAGCGGCTCCCGTTTGGCTCTTGCTCCGGTCGATGATGAGCGGGACACGAGTCGTTGCGTCCTCGACAGGAATTCGATTCCCCGAAGACAACGACGGCATAGATCCAAGCGCTGATGTGAGTCGTTGCGTGTTAGTATCGCGGCGATGAGACTTCGGGGCGGGAAGATTGATTGGGGCCAGATGGTTGTAAGCGCACCTGCTGGCTGGCACATCGCTGGTGCGTCGCAGACGAATAGCGCACTGACGACAAAGTAACTCCGCCCTTCCTGGCAGTTGTCCTCATGGAGATTGCTCCATGCGCGAGAAGAAACGCAGGAAAACCGCGCGGAAACGCGCCGCCTTCAAGAAGAAGCAGAAGAAGCGTCGCCTTCGTGCCGCCGGGCGTCTTCGTTAGGGGGCGGCATCCTCGGAGCAAATCGCGCCTCGAGTGGCACCGACTCGTGGCACTCGGCGTTCAAGTTGGTGAAATCACTACCCATGGGCTCGCCCTCTCAAGACCGAGACGCGGGTTCGAATCCCGCTGCGGCCACCAACTTATTGAACGCCTTCCAGCAGCTTCGGACTTCGTTCGCCTCGCGGGCGAGACGAATGTCAGGCCTCACGCTTGTCGTTGCGCTCATCCGTGGTCCTCCGTTCGTCGCTGCCGTGGCTTGAGCGCCTCGCCTGGAAAGCTAGACACCCGCGTCACCACGGACGCGTTGGCGCACCCGCGGAAGCTGCCCACCAGACGCAGGTTGCTCAAGGACCCGAATCCCGGGGGGGTCACGCTTCGTGCGCCCCCTTCAGGCTCTCGCCTCTCGTCGCTCCTTCGAATCCGGCCATTTGCTGGCCCAGCCTCACCAAGGCCAGCCCGAGCCGAACACGGAACGACCGTGCGGGAACGCTCCGAGCGCGGAGAAGGGCCTGCCTCGCCGCGCAGGCGTGCGCCTCGGCGAGCCGTTCCCTCACGAGAAACATCGCGAAGAACTCGTTGTAGTCCATCTCTGAGGCCTCCGTTGTTGTTTGCTCGGTTACCTCGAGCGGTGACTCTTGTTGCTAAGTGAAACATTAGTTTCAGAATAAGTCAACAGGCAGTGGCGGGCCCGGTCGCACGCGGAGATTGGCTTGGAAGCGGCGGCCTGGACGCGTTCAGCTCGCGTAGCGCTCGTCGACCGTTGCCGCGAACACGGCGACGCCGATGAGACCGAATATGCTGGCCACCCAGAACGGAGCGGCCGGCGCAACCTTCCAGAGCGCACCTCCGATGAACGCCGCCGGCGCGATGGCGACGCTTCGGATGAGGTAGTAGAGTCCGATCGACCGGGCCCGCAGTGTCGGGCGCACAAAATCGACAATCATGGCCTTGCGCGCGGGCTCGCCGACTTCGCGGAGGCCGCCGACGATGAAGGCGGCGATGAGCGTGACGAAATCGTGGGCGAGCACGACGGCCACCGGGAAGGCCGCGAACGCGACGAACGTGGCGATGACGAACGGTTTGCGACCGACGCGATCCGCAAATCGGCCGACGGTGAGATAACTGACGATCGCTGTCGTCGCCTGCACCCCAACCAGAGCCCCGTACGCTGCGGCGCTGATGCCCACGATGTTGACGGCATAGAGCACGAGAAAGATGTCGACGAGCCCTTCACACGTGCGAATCGCGATGTCAGAGGTGAGCAGCCACCGGAGCGGACCGGGCAGCGCATGCCACACTGCGACGACGTTCGTGGGGGCGGCATCGACCACGATTGGAATGTCGACTCGCTGGATCGCCACCAGGGTGAACCCCGCGAGTACGACGGTGAGTGCGAGACCAAGATGGACGCCGCCGACCACGCCGTAGGCCGCGATGGCGAGGCCGCCGAACGTCGGTGCGATCGCGATGGGGATCCGCCGCAGGATCGACTGGACGGTGAATCCGAGCGCGCGTCGCTCCTTCGGCAGGGCATCGCCGACAACCGCGAAGAGTGTCGGGCTCGCCATACTCGACCATGCCATCGCGAACGCCAGCCCGGCGAAGACGAACGGCCAGTGAGGGGCCCACCAGTACAGCGCGTAGCCGACCGCCGCCAACGCCACGAAGAAGTGAAGGGCGCGCCGGCGCCCGTAGCGATCGCCAATCCACCCGCCAGGATACTGGTAGACGCCGTCGAGAAAATCCTGGCAGCTCCCGAACAGTCCGATCGCGATCACGGGAGCCCCGAGCGCTTCGAGGTACTTCGGCACGAAGCGCTTCCAGAGATTCTCGCCGAGCGCCAGCAAGAAGGCCGCGGCCGAGACGGCGACGATGTTCCGCTCGAGCCCAAAGGCGTGGACGGTCCGAGACATCTCGGACTTGACACTACCATGAAACTACTGTTTCATATAGAAACATGAACCAGACCCTCCTGCTCCTCCTGGTCGGAGTCCCCCCGACTCCCTCGAGCCTGCGCGTGCGAGTCTGGCGCCGGCTCCGCTCGCTTGGCGCCGTCGCCCTCAAGCGCTCGGCCTATCTGTTGCCCGACACGCCGGAGCGCTACGAAGACTTCCAATGGCTCGCGCAGGAGATCCAACGCGAGGGCGGAGAAGCAACCTTGATTCGCGTGCAACAGATCGAGAACGTCAGCCATGACGACGTGCTGCGGCTGTTTCACGCGCCGCGCGACCAGGACTACCGGCAGCTGGCTGTGCGTTACCGCAAGCTGCTCCAGAGCCTCGACAAGAAGTCGGCGGCGAAGAGCGCGCGCGTGCAGGCGGCGCTCGGCCGACTGGCCAAAGACCACCAACGCATCCGTGACATCGACTTCTTCGACGCTCGAGGCGGCGCCGAAGTGCGGCGTCTCGAGGAGGCCATCGCCATGCGCACCCGACGTCCAGAGACGCCCCGCCGCGAAGCGCAGCCCACCCTCGATCTCACCAAGCTTCGAGGCCGGCGGTGGGTCACGCGCCCTCGTCCGCACATCGACCGCATCGGGTCAGCGTGGCTGATCAAGCGGTTCATCGATACGGACGCGACGTTCGTCTTCGCGTCGCCGGCGGACTTCCCGAAGGACGCGGTTCCGTTCGACGCGCCCGGCGTGGAGCTCAGCCATCAGGGCGAAGACTGCACGTTCGAGACGCTGGTGAAGCGAGCTCGGCTCCGTGACCGTCGCCTCGTTCGGCTCGCCGAAGTCATTCACGAGGCCGACCTGCGCGACGGGAAGTTTCCGCATGAGGAAGCACGGGGCATCGATGCCGCGGTTCGCGCGCTGCTGGCCGCGTCGTCCGACGACCATACGGTCCTCGCGCAAGGCATGGCCCTGTTCGAGGGCCTCTACGCCAATACCTCACGGAGGGCGTAGCCAATGCTGATCCTTTCGCGCCGTGATGTACTTGATCTGCTGACGCTTCACGACTGCATCGGCGCGGTCGAGCGCGCGTTCCGCCTCCGTGCCGAGGGCCGCACGCTTGGGCCCGGCGTGCTCGGCGTGCCTGCCGCGGACGGCGGCTTCCACGTCAAGGCGGCCGGGCTCGTCGGTGAGCGAAGCTATTTCGCGGCGAAGACGAACGCGAATTTTCCCGAGAACCCCCAACGCTTCGGGCTCCCGACGACTCAGGGGACGATTGTTCTTGCCGACGCGAGCACGGGCAGGCCTGGCGTCGCGGCGAGGCTGTCGAGCACAGTGTCCGTGACGTTTGCGGAATCAAGCTGGCGCCAAGGGGTCTCCAGTGGATGGTTGACATGTGGGCTTCGTCACGAGACCGGACGTCGTCTCCGCCCGATCAGGCGATCGTCGCAGCGTCACCGTCGTGGACGGGGCACCGTCTCGACACAGTTCGACGGCGAGTGTGATATCCGGCGGCAGCACTGCGACAAGGTGGCGCACAGTTGGCCAGACCGTTTCGGCGTCGCAGCCGGACACGTCGACCAACGCAATCGTACGACGTGACAACAGGGGTGCACGCACACGCAGCGACAGCCCGCCACCTCGGAGCGGCGTTGCGCAAGCGCCGAGGACGATTCCGGCGGCACGAGCGCGGCGACGATCTCGCGCGTTGAGGACGATCAGCACCAAGAAAATGGCCCCCAGTTCAAGAGCCAGGAATGCCGGAGCGGAGAGATCCAACTCAGCGCGCGCCGACCATTCTGGGCGCCGCGTCGCCGGGCCACGGTCGGGCGGCTGGCCACAGCACGGCTTCGACCGTTTCGCGGGTTGCAATCTTGGCATCAATGTCGATGGGGCGGGTTGTGGGCCGGCGACCCCAGATGATGAGCAGGCGCTGGGCGGCATCGGTGGTCACGACGGCGTCGCCCTCCAGCGACGCGTGGTCGGCAATCTCGAAGACGCCTTCGCCCCGCCGCCGCGTTGAGACGCACGTCAGGGTGATCTGGGCTGCGCAGGACGATGCGTACCGCCGACGCGCCCGCGTGTTTAACTCGCTGGGTTGGCGATTCCTGGAGCACAGTCTGCAGGCTGTTGAGCACGGCCACACCGTGTTGGGTCAGCTCGCGCTGCGCGAGTAGCTCATCGCCCATCTGGTCGGAGCCGACGAGATCCCACCGGTGAATCGCGGCCTCACTGCGCTGGTGCATCGCCAGCTGGGCGGCGGTGAAGCGTGTCGTCGCAAACGAGATGGTCACACGCGCACCCTGCTGGGCCAAGGCCATGACGGCGGTTTCAAACCGCCCGGTCTCGCGCACGAGGGCAGTCCGAAGCTCTTCGACGTGCAAGGCCGGAAAGGCCGCCTCGCGCTCGGCGAATGCTTTGGTGGCGCGCTCGGGGCGCCCGGCGAGCTTGTCCTCGATCAGGTCGGCTCGCTCCTTCGCGCCGGCAGCCAGATGGGCGACCAGGGCATGCGCCGTCCAGGCCGTACAGGCGGTCGACGCCTGTGGCGCCACGTTGGGCAGGATCGCAAATAACGCGGACAGTTCCGCCGACGCCATGCTCATTACTCCGTTAGTGTCTCCGACGACCTGGAGCATCGCCCCGACCGGTACACGACACACCCCACTTGTTGCTATCGAATCAAGCTGCCTTGATGAGGTCCGACAAAAGAGCTTTGGCGTAAGTGTCGGCGATGGGAACGAGAAGCATTCCCCTTGTAACCGAGCTTTATGCCGCACTTTGCCTCTAAGTCGTTATCGACAGACTTGAGTCAATGCAGGTCAACCGAGTACACCTCGGGGACCGTGGAGCATTCTGCGTTGCGGGCCCGCGCTACCGCCGCTATATGAGGTCGACCTCAAACGTGTCTTTCCTTTGCGACGGGCGCCTCGCCAAGACGCGATGCCGTGCTTGATCAGAGCGCCACTCGGGGACGCCCACCTAGGGGTTGTCAAGGGGGGTTGTCAAGGCGGTTGACCACTCCGCACCGACCGGCTAAGGTTGCGCTGCGCTTCTGGCAGCACACCGGCCCGGCTCGCTGGAGAGGTGCTCGACTGAATGGCCGCCTCGAGCCCATCGTATGTGCCGCACGCCCGATCGTAACAGCGAGGAACGCGGCGACCGTCGCGGGCGCCCGAGAGGGAAGCTCACTTCATATTCCGTGCCTGGACGGCGCGACCGGAGTGACACCATGAAGACGAAGCTCACGTGGCTCGCGATGTTGTTGGTGCTACTCACGGTCGCGCTCGCACACGCGCAGGGCCTGCCGACCGCCACGCCCGAGCAAGTCGGATTGTCGTCCGAGCGACTCAGGCATCTCATGACGACACTCCGCAACGACGTCGAGAAGGGCGAGATCCCCGGCGCGATTGTGTTCGTCGCGCGCCACGGCCGCATCGCGTGGTTCGAGGCCGTCGGCATGCGCGACCCGCAGACAAAGACGCCGATGACAAAGGACACGATCTTCCGCCTCTACTCGATGACGAAGCCGATCACGTCGGTCGCAGCGATGATGCTGGTCGAGGACGGTAAGCTCGCGCTTGGCGATCCGGTGTCGAAGTACATTCCTCAGCTCGGCAAGACCATGAACGTCGCCGTCGAGAAGGCCGCGGCAGACGGGACGAAAACTGAGGAGCTCGTGCCCGTCGTGCGGGAGATGACGATCCACGATCTGTTCCGTCACAGCGCAGGCCTCACGTACGGCTTTTTCGGCGACACGCCGGCCAAGCGTGCGTACCTCGAGAAGAACGTGGGCCGCGATCCCAGCATCACGAACGCCGAGCTCATGGACCAGCTTGCGAGCCTGCCGCTCGGCTACCAGCCGGGCACGACGTGGGACTACAGTCACGCGACGGACGTCCTCGGGCGCGTGATCGAGGTGATCTCGGGCACGACGCTCTATCGCTTCGACAAGGAGCGGATCCTTGATCCTCTCGGCATGAGAGACACCTCGTTCTACGTCACCGACGAGGCCAAGCAGGGGCGCGTCGCGGAGCCGTTCGCGAACGATCGCACCATCGGCACCGGCAGCCAGGTCGGCGATCCGCGCATCGAGGGGAGGTACGAGTCGGGTGGCGGTGGAATGGTCTCAACGACGATGGACTACGCGCGGTTTTTGCAGATGCTGATGAATGGCGGCAGGCTCGACGGCAAGCGCATCCTCGGACCGAAGACCGTCGCGTACATGACGAGCGACCATCTCGGCTCGGTCATCACCCCTGGGCCGTACTACCTGCCGGGGCCAGGCTTCGGCTTCGGGCTCGGCTTCGCCGTGCGCAAGGACGCCGGCGTGTCGCCGGTGGAGGGCTCGGTCGGCGAGTACAACTGGGGCGGCGCGGCCGGCACCTACTTCTGGGTCGATCCGAAGGAGGACATGTTCGTCGTCTATATGATGCAGTCGCCCAGCAAGCGCGTCTACTATCGCACCATCCTGAAGAACATGGTGTACAGCGCGATCTCAATGGCGATGAAATAGGGTCACCACCATCTGGCAACGAATTTTAACCAAGTAATCGCGACGGATCAGGGGCGGCGCGCACCCTGCCAGCTGCCTTCGGAAGTCGACCGCCCCACTTGCACGACACAACGGTCAGGCGACTTACGTCGATGCCGTACGGTCGCCCGTCGAGTGCGCCGTATAGCCGCGGCTCGCTAGGTGGGCGAGCTCGACGCAGTCCTCAAAGAGCTCTCGCGCTACGGCACAGCAACGGCGTCCGTCAATTTCTCCTCAACGGCACGGGCGGTCGGCATGGGAGGCCGGGGACCGCTTCATGATTGAGGGCGGCCAGGCAGACTGTCACGATCCGCGGGGCCCCTTACTTGCCGGGGGTCGCGACGAGAGCGTTGGGCACTCCCCACCCACCGGGCAGCGATAGCATCAGCGCAGGGAGTCTTGCGACGAGCTGTGTCGATGGACCCCCGTCGAGGTTCAGGGCATCCGAGCATCCGAGCCCGCCCTTCTCGGCCGGGTCTGCCAGAAAGTGTGCGAAGGCGCTGGTCTCGGCCTTGGTCGCAACGACGATGACCACGATATGTCCCTCGGCGCAAACCGCTGTCCGCTCCGCGAGCTGCGGCTTCAGTGCCTGGACCTTTCTCCCGACGACGAGGCGGGGGATGCCCTGGACGATGAGGCGATGTGCGGACCGATCGTGGATCTCGGAGCCGAGTACGATCCGCGCGTTCGGGCCATTGAGCACGAGGGCGCCCCAGCTCCCCCGCGTCCCTGAAGCCATGACTCGCCCTTCGTCGACCGCGAGACCCATCGCGCGGCCTTCCGTGTCGAAGAAGCTGGCGTTGACGGCAACGACGGCAGAGTAGGGCGCGGCGATCTGCTCGACCGTGCGTCGCGACGAGGGGCCTCCGGCGGGAACGAGATGGAGTTCTGCCGCGTCGAGATCGATCCTGAAGGCGTGGCCCGAGAAAGGCTCAGCGTCTCCTGGGCGCGCCTCGAAGGTCGCGTGTGCAATGCCCTGGGCGACTGTCGAAAATTGTGGGGGCTCCCCATGCACCGAACTCACCCGAGCGCCACTCACTGCCCAGAGTATCGGCAAGATGCACAGAAGGAGAGCGAGGCGGGGCCGTCGCACGCTTCATCCTACCGCCAGGGTCTCGCGGGGACGCGAGCCGGAATTTTCTTCGCCCTCGTCTGCCTCCCGCCGGCGTTCGGGCTCCGTCCGCGTTCGGCCATGAGGATGAGGTCGGGCAGCTGCCGCGAGGCTCCAGTTTGACTTGTCAGGCGCGCTTTGACAGGATCTGCGCGCTGTTCCAACGCCTCGCTGAGAAGCCAGGGGAGGTCCGCCGTGTTCAAGCGACTCGGAGTCGTTGTCGTCCTGCTCGCGGCCGTCGTCACGCTCGCCGACGCGCAGCCGAAGCCGGTGCGCCCGTTCACCTTCATCCTCGATTTCCTCCCCTACGGCGAGTACACGCCGTACTTCACGGCGCTCGACAAGGGCTGGTACCGGGAGGAAGGGCTCGACGTGAAGATCCTGCGCGGCGCCGGCAGCAGCGACACCATCAAGCGCATCGCCGTCGGCCAGGGCGAGGCGGGGAGCGCGGATTTCAGCGGGCTCGTGGCCGCCAAGGCCAACGAGGACATCAAAGTGAAAGCCATCGGCGCCTACTTCCGCCGCCCGCCGCACTCGATCTTCGTGCGCGAGGGCACGGGCATCAACGGGCCGAAGGACCTCGAGGGCAAGACGCTCTCGATCACGCCCGGCAACAGCCATGGGATCATGTTCCCGCTGCTCGCCAAGCTCGCCGGCTTCCGCGCGGACTCCGTCAAGTGGGTGACGATGGACGGCGCCGCCATGGGCCCCGCCCTGATCACCGGACGTGTCGACGGCGCGCCCTTCTTCGCCAACCACGAGGCGCGGCTGCAGAAGCAGGCGAAGGCCCAGGGGATCACGCTCAAGCGCATCTCGTACGCCGACGCCGGCTTCGACATGTACTCGCTCGTGATCTTCGCCCGCGAAGACACGATCGCGAAGGACCCTGAGACGCTCACGGCGTTCCTGCGCGGCAGCGTCCGAGGCATGAAGCACGCCTTCGCGAAGGAGAACCTCGAGGAGGGCGCCCGGATCTTGCTCAAGTCCAACCCGGAGGTCGACCTCGACGCCGCCGTCGGCGCCGCCACCGTCGCCAGTCGCTACTCGATGACCGACGAGGTGACGAGCGGCAAGGTGGCCGTCGGCCAGTTCGAGCCGGCGCGGGTCGACCGCTCGCGCGACGTCTACACCGAGTACATGCAGCTCAAGCGCCGCGTGCCCGGTCAGGACCTCTACACGAACGATCTGCTCCCCGAGCGGAAGTAGCCGCGATGGCGTTCCTCGTCCGCGGCGGCCAGGTCCTTCGCGGCGACCCGCCCGCGCTCGAGCGCGCCGACGTCCTCGTCGAGGGCAACCGCATCGCCGCGGTAGGCGCGCGGCTGTCGCGGCCGCCGGCCGACAGCGACATCGATGCGAGCGGCTTTCTCGTGGTGCCGGGCCTCGTCAACACGCACACGCACGGCCACAACAACCTCCTCCGCGGCCTCGCCGGGCGCTGGACCCTCGAGGACCTCCTGAACCACGGCCCCGCGCTCAACGCCAACCGCACCGTCGAGGACCACTACGTCTCGGCCGCGATCGGCGCCATCGAGATGCTGAAGACCGGCTGCACGACCGCGTACGACCTCTTCATGGCGATCCCGGCGCCAACCGTCGAGGACGTGGAGGCGATCGCGCGCGCGTACGCGGACGTGGGCATGCGGGCGATGCTGGCCCCGGCCGTCGCCGACATCGTCTTCTACGAGGTGGTCCCCGGTCTCATGGACCTGCTGCCCCAGGGATTGAGGAAAGCGGTCGAGAGCATCCAGGCGGCGCCGACCTCCGAGCTGCTGCGCCTGAGCGCAGAGACGATTCGCCGCCTGCACGGCACCGGCAACGGCCGCATCCGCATCGCGCTGGCCCCGACGATTCCCACGCAGTGCACCGACGCGTTCCTCGAGGGCTGCGCGCGCCTGGCCCGCGAGCACGAGGTCGGCGTCCACACACACCTGTCGGAGTCGAAGATCCAGGCGATCACGGCGCAGCGCCGCTGGGGAAAGACGGCGGTGGCGCGGCTCGAGGAGATCGGGCTCCTCGGTCCCAACTTCGTGGGCGCCCACGGCGTCTGGCTCACCGACGACGACATGCGGCGCCTGGCCGGCGCCGGTGGCGCCATCGCCCACAACCCCGCGAGCAACCTGAGGCTCGGCAGCGGCATCGCCGCCGTGCGCGAGCTGCTCGACGCGGGCGTGACCGTCGGTCTCGGCTGCGACGGCTCGATGTGCTCCGACAATCAGAACCTCTTCGAGGCGATGCGCATCGCCGGTCTCGTCGGCAACGTCCGTTTCCCCCACGACACCGCCCGCTGGCTCACCGCGCTCGAGGTCTGGCGCATGGCGACCGCCGGCGGCGCCCGGGCGCTCGGGCTCGGTACTGACCTCGGCGCCATCGAGCCGGGCCGCAAGGCCGATCTCGTGCTGCTGCGCGCGGACTCGACCTTCCTGCGCCCGCTCAACGACGTCATGGGCTCGCTGGTCTACGCGGAGACCGGCGCCGCCGTGGACACCGTGCTCGTCGACGGCCGCGTCGTCGTGCGGGGCGGCCGCGTCCTCACCGTGGACGAGGACCGCCTGCGCGCCCGCGCCCAGGAGGCCGCCGACCGGATTCGTGTGAAGAATGCCGCGGCCCGGACGTTCGCCGCCGAGATGGCGCCATACCTGTCGACGGCGTGTCGCGCCGTCGCCGCCACGCCGTACCCGGTCAACCGCTACGCCGCGCCGGTGGGATGATCGAGCTCGCCTCGATCACGAAGACCTATCGCTCCCGCCAGGGCGATCCCATCCACGCTATCGAGGACGTCAGCCTCGCCATCAAGGAAAAGGAGTTCGTCAGCCTCGTGGGCCCGAGCGGCTGCGGCAAGAGCACGCTGCTCAAGCTCGTGGCCGGTCTGGTAACGCCCACGCGCGGCGTGGTGCGCATTCGCGGCACCGAGGTGCGCGAGCCCTTCCCCGACGTCGGCATCGTCTTCCAGAGCGCGGTGCTTCTGCCCTGGCGCACTGTGCTCGATAACGTTTTCTTCTCGATCGAGATGCTCGGCCTCCGTGCCGACAGTTACCGCGACCGCGCCCTCAGCCTCATCGAGCTGGCCGGGCTGGCCGGGTTCGAGCGCAAGTTTCCGTGGGAGCTCTCGGGCGGCATGCAGCAGCGCGTCGCCATCTGCCGCGCGCTCGTCCACGACCCGAGCCTGCTGCTGATGGACGAGCCCTTCGGCGCGCTCGACGCGATGACGCGCGAGGAGATGGGCTTCGAGCTGCTGCGCCTCTGGGATGAGCGCCGCAAGACGATCCTCTTCGTGACGCACAGCATCCCGGAGGCTATCTTATTAGCCGACCGCGTCGTGGTGATGACCCCGCGCCCCGGGCGTCTGGCCCTCGTGCTCGACGTCCAGCTCCCGCGGCCCCGCACCGTCGAGATGGAGTTCGACCCGCGCTTCAAGGACCACAGCGACGAGATCCGCCGCCTGATCTTCGCCCGACGCCAGGAGCCCGCGCCTGCTCGCCGCGCTTGAGCGCCGCGCCCGTCCGGTCCTCCTGCCCACCGGGGTGCTGCTCGGCACGCTCGTCGTGTGGGAGATCACGTGGCGGATCTTCAAGATCCCGCTGTTCGTCGTCCCGCTGCCGTCGGGAATCCTCGCCGAGACGTGGGCATGGCGCGGGTACCTCCTGACTCACAGCTGGGTGACGCTCTACGAGACCCTCGCCGGCTTCGCCCTGTCGATCGCCGTCGGCACGCCACTCGCGGTCATGCTCGTGTACTCGCCAGTCCTCCGCGGCGCCCTCTATCCGCTCCTCGTCGTCACGCAGGCCATCCCCAAGGTGGCCATCGCGCCGGTGCTCCTGCTGCTTCTCGGCGCCGGCGAGGTGTCGAAGGTCGTGATCGCGTTCCTCGTGGCCTTCTTCCCGGTCGTCGTGAACACCGCCACGGGCCTCGCCGCCACGCCGCCCGAGCTGCTGGACCTCTCCCGCTCGTACCGCGCGAGCCGGCTGAAGACGTTCATCAAGGTTCGGTTTCCGATGGCGCTGCCGTTCTTCTTCAGCGGTTTGAAGGTCGCGGTGACTTTATCGGTGATCGGGGCGGTTGTTGGCGAGTTCGTCGGGTCCGACAAGGGTTTGGGATACGTGATCGTCTCCGCCACGTCGTACTGGAAGTCGAATTTGGCGTTTGCGGCGATGCTGCTCTTGTCCGTGATGGCGGTCGGGCTGTTCGCGCTGGTCGAGCTGGTCGAGCGGGTCGTGTGTCCGTGGTATGCGCTTGCGCGGGAGCAGGGGGAGGTGGTCGAAGAGCTGAGCGTCAAGGACCTCGAGAAGGTTCGCGCTGCGGCCGGCTAGACGCCCAGGTAGTACTTCTTCACCAGCTCGTGGTCCCGCAACTGCTGCGTGCTCTGGCCTTCGAACTCGATCCTGCCGTGGACGATGATGTAGCCCCGGTCGGCGATCTTGGTTGCCTGATTGAAGTTCTGCTCGGCCATCAGCACTGTCAGGTCGTGGCGGTCCTTCAATTCCCTGATCTTCGCGATCACCCGGCTCACGAGGATGGGGGCCAGCCCCACCGAGGGCTCGTCGACGAGGAGGATGCGGGGCGAGGACATCAGCGCGCGGGCCACGGC
>WNGC01000212.1_pt1 | contig 31410 bp, 24 predicted proteins | sample 5400051 | NCBI WGS metagenome assembly WNGC01 (sample SAMN13153368, study PRJNA577476) | soil metagenome | isolation source: 20 cm soil or saprolite under grassland replicate 2 | place: USA:California | collected 2016-06-15
CCGAGTTGGGGGGCGACTTGAACCGCCAGTGGTCGGTCTTCAGCGGGGTCTACAATGATTGGGTCTACAACGCCAACGCCACCTGGAAGGAAGCCATCGGCCTGGTGCGCAGCGACGGCAGCGACGCGCGGCTGCTGGTCCATCACTACTCGGCGCATCCCGGCTATTGGGACGACCCCTTCGCCCAACCCAGCCCCGACGGCAAGGTCGTGATCTTCAACTCGAACATGAACGGGTCGGGCCGCTACGACCTGTTCGTCGCCGAAGTGCCATTGCGCTGACGACTGCAGCACATCGTCAAGAACTTAGGGCTCGGAGCAGTCATGCCGGGCCCACCTGCCAGCTGCTCCTGGCCTGACTCTTGCTCCAGCGTAGCGGTTTGACCGGTGGCCGCACCTGGTTGGGCGGCCGCGGGGTGGGCGGGCTCCGCCGGGAGTCTCGCGATCGGTCCCATTGCCAAGGGCCTTGGACGTAGGCGGTGACCATCGGGTACGGTGATCCGTGATTCGGCTCGCGTTCTGCATCGACACCTTCCAGATCGGCGGCACGGAGCTCAACGCGGTTCGTTGGGCCGAGCGTCTCAGTGACGAGCGGTTTCGCCTGACCGTCATCCACCTGCAAGCGGATGGCCCGCTGCGGGCTCGCTACCAGCAGGCCGGAGCAGAGTTGATGCACTTGCCGTTGCGGAGGCTCTACGGGCCGCGGGCGATGCGTCAGGGGATCCGCCTCGCCAGGTTTTTGGCCCGGGCGCACATCGATATCTTCCACGCCCACGACATCTACAGCAATATCTTCGGAGTACCGTGGGCGCGCCTCGCCCGTGTTCCTGGGGTGGTGGCGAGCCGCCGCTGGTGGAAGTCGAGCCCGAGCACGGGCTGGGCCCACGCGATCGCGAACCGATGGGCGTACCGCGCCGCGCATCGCGTGCTCGCCAACAGTCCCAGCGTTGCCGCGTTGTTGACGCGACGGGACGGCGTCCCGCCCGGGAAGATCATCTGCATCCCCAACAGCCTCGCCGAGGATGCCTTCGTTCCATTGCCGGCCGCCGAACGAGCCGCCTGGCGCGCCCGGTTGGGCATGCCCGCTGAGGGGCTGGTGATCGGCATCGTGGCACGCTTTGATCGCGACAAGGATCACGCGACGCTGCTCGGTGCGTTCGCACGCGTCGCGGCCGCCATGCCTCGGGCGCACCTGGTGTGTGTGGGCGACGGGCCCGACCGCGCCGCCGTCACGGGCTTGGCGCGGGGTTTGCAACTGAACGGGCGTGTGCGGTTCCCGGGCACCCTGACGCCACCGTTCAACGTTCACCACTTGTTCGACGTGTCCGTGCTGTGCTCGGTCACCGAGGCATCTCCCAACTCCGTCCTCGAGGCCATGGCGGCCGCCCGGCCCGTGATCGCAACCCGCGTCGGCGGAGTGCCGGACGTCGTGCACGACGGCGAGACCGGAGTGCTCGTTCCCGCCGGCGATCCCGACGCCCTGGCGGCAGCCCTTCGGGCCGTCCACGACGCGCCCGAGCGCGCGCAAGCGTTGGGCCGGGCGGCCCAGGCGTACGTCCGCGCGGAGCACCACGAACGTCGTATCATCGAGCGGCTGAGCGCCTGGTACGAGTCGCTCGCGTCGGGCGCCAGGGCGGAGTCGTAGCGCGATGTGCGGCATTGCGGGATTCGCGGGGTGGCCGCTCGGAGCCGAGGAGGCCGGCCGCACGGTGCGCGCGATGTGCGACGCCATCGTCCATCGGGGTCCCGACGACAGCGGGTATTTCATCTCTCCGGAAGTCGGGCTCGGGATGCGCCGGCTCTCGATCATCGATGTCGCCGGGGGGCAACAGCCGATCGGGAACGAGGACGGCTCGGTCCAGGTCGTCTTCAACGGCGAGATCTACAATCATCATGACCTGCGTCGCGACTTGGTCGCCCGCGGCCATGGCTTCCGCACGCGCAGCGATACAGAAACGATCGTCCACCTCTACGAAGAGATGGGCGACGACTTCGTCCGGCGGCTGCGGGGGATGTTCGCCATCGCCTTGTGGGACGCTCGCGCGCGGCGATTGGTGCTGGCCCGGGACCGCGTCGGCATCAAGCCCCTGAGCTACTGGGTGACGACGGCGGGGATCGCGTTCTGCTCGGAGCTGCGTTCGCTCCTGGCGCTGGACCGCTTCCCTCGCCGGCTCGATGAGCGCGGGATCGCGGCGTTCCTCAGCCTGGGGTATGTGCCCGATCCGTTGACGGCTTTTGCCGGGGTCGCGAAGTTGGCGCCTGGGCACCTCCTCACGTGGTCCGCGGAACACGGCGCCGCGGTGCGACGCTACTGGACGCCCGTGGGCGCGGAGGCCACCCTCGATGAAGCGCAGGTCGTGGACCGCCTGCGCGACCTCCTCGCAGACGCGGTGGCGACTCACCTCGAGTCCGAGGTGCCGCTCGGCGCGTTCCTCTCTGGGGGCCTCGACTCCTCCACCGTGGTGGCCTTGATGACGCGGACGGCGCCGATCAGGCCGCGCACCTTTTCCATCGGCTTCGACGACGAACGGTTCAACGAGGCGCCACATGCCAGCCGCGTCGCCGGGGCGATTGGCACCGAGCACACCGATCTCGTCGTAGCGCCCGACGCGGACCGCTGGATCGATAGCGTCGTGGGCATCTTCGACGAACCGTTCGCGGATTCCTCGGCGCTCCCCACGTATCTGGTGTCGTGGCTCGCCCGCCAGTACGTCACGGTGAGCCTCTCGGGCGACGGCGGCGATGAGTTGTTCGGCGGTTACACGCGCTATCTCGAGGTGCTGCGGCGGCCCACGGTTCCCGCGTGGGGCCGCTCCCTGCTCCGCGCAGTCGGTCATGCCCTCCCGTACATCGCGCCCGGTCGAGGCCTCCTGCTTGACCGCGCGCGGCCGCGCCAGGCGGCCTATGCCGGCACCGTAGCGCTCCCGCTGCCGCCCACCGACGGCGGGTTGGCTGCACCGCGGCTCGTGCCCGAGGACGGCGAGTTCGGGGACCTCCTGACGGACGCCTTCGCGGCCGCCGGCGCCCGCGATTTCGCGTCCCAAATGATGCTCGTGGACGTCGCCACGTATCTCCCCGGCGACATTCTGACCAAAGTCGACCGAGCGAGTATGGCGGTGTCCCTGGAGGCACGCGTGCCACTCCTCGACCATCCACTCGTCGAGTTCGCGCTGGCGCTGCCCGCGGGGCTCAAGATCCGTGATGGCGTCGGCAAGCAGGTCTTCCGGCGCACGATCCGCGGGGTCGTTCCGCCCGAGGTGCTGCGCTACCCAAAGCTCGGCTTTACGGTTCCGCTCGGGCCCTGGTTCCGCGGGCCGCTGCGCCACCGTATCCACGAGCTCACGACGGCGGACGGCGGGCTCTACACGTTCCTGGATCGGGCCGCCGTACGTCGCCTGGCTCGCGAGCATCTGATGGGGCGCCGGGATCACAGCGCCGCGCTGTGGCGCGCGCTCGTGCTCCGGCTGTGGCTGACGCACCTGGACGCGGGTCGCCTCGCGCGGCCGATCCCGAAGACGCTCATCGAGTTCCACACACCAGCGCGACACACATGAGCGGGATCAGCCTAGACCGACCGCTGGCGGAACGACGCCGCTGGCACATCACGTGGACCCCCACGTTCGTCGTGTTCCTGTGCTACGCGTGCATCATGTTGTCCGCCAGGCTACCCATCGCCAGCGCCGTGATGGCCGTCGGGCTCCTCAGTCTGGCGGTGCAACGCGAGCGCCTGCGCACGCCCAAGTTCGTCTTGCTATTCGCCGCCTGGGTCGCGTGGGCCGGCGTCGGGTACGTGTGGACTCGCTATCCGGAACAGCTCGTGTGGGACAGCCTCATCGAGCACGGGAAGCTCGTCTTGGTGACCTTCGTGGCCGTCAACGCCCTCCGCACCATGACGCAAGTCCGCTACTTCATGGTGGGCGTGCTCGTCGCCTTTATCCTATTCCCCGCCCGCTCCTCCCTGGTGGGATACCTGCTCGGCAACAGGCTCTTCGGGCGCGCCATTGGCCCAATCCCGTACGAGAACCCGAACGACCTCGCCGCACTCTGCGTCTTGATGCTCGGGCCGGCCCTCGCGCTCTGGGCCGGGGCCGCTCGAAGGAGTTTGCTGCGTTGGGTTGGAGTGGCAGCCGCCGCGCCGCTCCTCGTCGTCATCGTGCTCACGCAGTCGCGGGGAGCGTTCCTAGCTCTCGCCGTCATCGTCTTGCCCTCCGCCATCGCGCTCGCGCGCCGTCGACCCCGGAGCGCGATCGCCCTCGCGTCGCTCGTCACGCTGGCGCTGCACCTGGCCCCCGCCACGTTCTGGCAGCGCATGCAGGGTCTGCGCAAGGCAACCAGCGTCGAAACGATCAGCGAAATGGACCCCGAAGGGTCTGCGCGGATTCGGTTTGCCGTACTGCAAACGGCCATTCGCATCGTGCAGGATCATCCCGTGGTCGGCATAGGACTCGGAGCGTATGGCCTGGCAAACGCCCACTATAGCCCCGCCTTGGGCGACGTCGATACCCACAACACCTACCTCAACATCCTGGCGGAGACGGGCGTGCCGGGGCTCGTTCTCTTCGTAGCGCTGGTAACGAGCGTGCTGCTTGACGCGCGGGAAACGCGCCGTCGTGTGAAAGGCGTCTGGCCCGCACAGGCGGAGGTATTGCGTTGGCTGCAGTATGGGGTGATCGGCTACCTCGTCGCAGGAATCTTTGGATCGTATGCGAGGGTTGCCTTCCCGTATCTCTTCCTCGCGCTGATGTGGAGCGCGTCGCGTGCGCTCCGGGCGCAGCTCCCACCCCCAGCTCCTGCGGCGCCACCCACCTCATCCGCTGGCGCGGCAGCGCGCGTCCTGGGAGTGCGCCGCTCGCCCGTCTAGCGGTCCCACGTCGCCACAAAGACTTGGTGTTGCGGTCGCGCCACAGGTGGTCGCAGTGCGTTCCGTGCACCCGGTGAGGATGGGAACGTCGGGCGCAGCGTGGTCCGATCGTTGCAAGCTCAGATCGGGATGAGTTGGCGCGGCGTGGACCGAAGGGCACCCGTCAATTGCGTGCGCGCCACAGTCGAGCCAGCTCGGGAACTGGGCGAGCGAGTCGGAATCGGCGGCCCGATAATCGCTTGGGGTGCCCACGAAGGCGTAACACGCAGCGTGCTGCCTCCAACGACGGAATGAATCCGACGGCCCATGGCTCGAAGCTACATCCTCGGCATTTCAGCTTTCTACCACGACAGCGCAGCGTGCCTGCTGGCGGACGGCGAGATCGTGGCGGCCGCGCAGGAAGAGCGCTTCAGTCGCAAGAAAGGGGACGCCTCGTTCCCCGCTCGCGCCGTCGCCTATTGCCTCGGTCGCGTGGGCATTCGCGCCGGCGACCTTGCGTACGTGGCGTTTTACGACAAGCCGCTCCTCAAGTTCGAGCGTATCCTCGAAACGTACCTCGGGGTTGCCCCAAAGGGCTTTGCTTCGTTCCGCATGGCCGGCCCGCTGTGGATGAAAGAGAAGCTCTTCATGGACCGTGACATCCGAGGGGCCTTGGGCGGCTACGACGGCGAGGTCCGCTACGCCGAACACCACGAGTCCCACGCTGCCAGCGCATTCTTCCCCTCGCCCTTCGAGCGGGCGGCGATTCTCACCGTGGACGGCGTCGGCGAATGGGCAACCGCGTCCCTGGGCGTAGGCTGTGGTAATGACTTGGAGCTACTCAAGGAGTTGCACTGGCCGGACTCGTTAGGCCTGTTGTACTCGGCCTTCACCTACTACACGGGCTTCAAGGTCAACTCCGGTGAGTACAAGGTCATGGGTCTGGCGCCGTACGGGGAGCCCAAGTTCGTGGACACGATCTACCGCGAGCTCGTCGATCTGCACGACGACGGTTCGTTCACGTTGAACCAGGACTACTTCAACTATCTCACCGGCCTCACGATGACGAACGGCGCCTTCGACCGATTGTTCGGAGGGCCCCCGCGCGTTCCCGAGTCGAAGCTTACGCAGCGGGAGATGGACCTCGCGCGGTCGGTCCAGGTCGTGTGCGAGGAGATCATGATGCGGATGGCGCGCACGCTCCACGCGGAGACGGGAATGGAGAACCTCTGTCTCGCCGGGGGGGTGGCGTTAAACTGCGTCGCGAACGGGCGGCTGCTGCGTGAAGGCCCGTTCAAGCGGCTGTGGATTCAGCCGGCCGCCGGCGACGCGGGCGGCGCGCTCGGCGTCGCGCAGCTCGTCTGGCACCGGCACTGCAAGGGCCCCCGGGCGGCTGTGCGCGGGGACGCAATGAAGGGCGCGTACCTCGGGCCCGAGTTCTCTCCCGAGGAGATCCAGGCCTATCTGGACTCACAGGGAGCGGGCTATGAGCGACTCGAGCGCGCGTGCCTGCTGCGCCAAGTGGCCGATCTACTCGCCAAGGAGAAGGTGGTCGGGTGGTTCAACGGCCGCATGGAGTTCGGCCCGCGGGCGCTTGGCGCCCGCAGCATTCTGGGCGACCCGCGTAGTCCACGGATGCAGGCCCAGATGAACTTGAAGATCAAGTTCCGCGAGGGTTTCCGTCCGTTCGCACCGAGCGTCCTCCGAGAGCGAGTGGCCGAGTACTTCGAGCTCGACGGAGACTCCCCCTACATGTTGCTGGTCGCGCCCGTGAAGCGCGAGCGGCAGGTCCCCATGACCGACGAGCAGCGCCGCCTCTGGGGAATCGACCAGCTCAACGTGGTGCGCTCGGACCTCCCGGCCGTAACGCACATCGACTACTCCGCGCGCATTCAGACGGTCGCGCGGGACAGCAATCCGGACTACTACGACCTGATTGCGGAGTTCGAACGGTTGACCGGCTGTGCCGTGCTCGTGAACACGTCGTTCAACGTACGCGGTGAGCCGATCGTATGCACGCCGGGCGACGCGTACCGCTGCTTCATGCGGACGCACATCGACTACCTGGTGCTCGGGCCCTTTCTATTGGACAAGGCGCAACAGCCCGCCTGGCAGGAGCGTGACGATTGGAAGCGCGAGTTCCAGCTCGACTGAGCACCGCCGAAGGCCGCCGGTTCGGTCTCACACTGGGAGCCGCGTTCCTCGTGCTCGGCGCGGTAGCGTCGTGGCGCGGGGGGCGAGCTACGGCAGCGGTCGCCTTCGCGCTGGGGGGCGGGCTCCTCCTGGCGGGTGTCGTGATGCCGTCACGCCTGGGACCTGTACAGCGCGCCTGGCTTGGCCTGGGCGCCGCACTCTCTCGCATAACGACCCCCGTGGTGCTCGGGGTCGTCTACGTCGCCGCCTTTGCGCCTGTCGGCTGGGTGTTGCGCGCGAGTGGTCGGAACCCGCTCAGGCGCGCCCGGGGACGCACGACCTGTTGGGTCACCCGGCCGCCAGCGACCCGCAGCCGACGCGATATGGAGCGTCAATTCTAGGAGGAATCGTCCGCATGAGTCGTGCAACACTTTTGGGCGAAGTCTGGGTCTTTATGCGCGTCCGGAAGAAATGGTGGCTGCTCCCCATCATCCTGGTGATGTTATGTGTGGGCGCTCTCCTTGTGCTGGCTCACGGCTCGGTGCTGGCGCCGTTCATTTACACGATCTTCTAGGCACGGGCTTCCGGGACGCGTGCGCGGAGGATGCGGGCAACGCGCCCTGCGCCGACGGCCCGCACGTCGTACAGCACGAGCCCCGCCTGCGAGACCAGCGGCAGCCATTCCGGCATGCCCTGCATCGCCGCCGGTGCACGCGTTTCGGTGAGGTACACGTCACCCCCGGGGCGCACTACGCGCCCTGCCTCGCGCAATACGCGCGCAAACGTCGGCCAGCGGCGGACGTCGTGTTGCAGTACTGCGACATCAAAGCGCGCGTCGGGATAGGGCACCGTTGCGCCATCCCAGGTCTTGAACTCCAGTTTCCCGGCGACACCCCGCAGCCGGGCGGCGAGCGCGATGCGCCTCAATGAGCGGTCCAGACCACAAACCTGGCCCTTGACCATCCGGCGCCACCCCTCCTCCGCCACCCATCCGTCGCCGCACTCGATGAACAGCAGCCGCTCCCCGCCGCGGATCCTCACCGCCTCCAAGAGACAGAGCTCGTCGTCGCGTTGCGACCGAGCAAGGGCGACGTCCAATTGGGGAGCGCTCATGCTGCCGTCCGCCCGCTAATCAAGAACATCTGGTGATTTCTGGCATCGCCCACAGACGCGATCCTCCCTGGGGAGGCTCGCGCAAGCGCGATGCCAACGCGCGTTCCCACACCGAAGCGGCGGGCGCACCGGCCACGTGGGGTTGGGAGCTACGACACCTGTTGTGATGGCGCAACGGAAGCGGGGACGTGGCTCGGTCACCCACACGCCTCACGATGCGCGCCGGAGCGCCGAGGATGCACCGGGAGCCGTGTCCGGCGAGATCGGTCGGACAAGGGGCGGTGGTGAAGACGTGGGGCGGCGAGGTACAGCCCTGCGCTGCAGACGATTCTTCAGGAGTACCGCGGCCTGACGTTCCCCGATGATCCTGCTCGCCGTCGGGAGCAGGTGATAGTCGAAGTTGTTGTACAGCCTGTCCCGTCCCCGATACTCCTGCAAGGCCGCCAGGTTGTCGACAAAAAGCCAGTCCTGCTCGACGGCCAGCCGGCGCAGCGCTTCGTACAATTCCCGTTCTTCGCCGACGCCGGCTTGGTACGTGACTGGCAACCGTTCGAGCGTGCGCAACAGCGCCTCATCGACCGGCTGTTGTTGCACCAGCTCATACGAAGGCAGCGCACTCATGATGAGTAGCGTGTTGGGATTTTCCTTGCGAATCAGGTCCATCAACGCGCGCGCACGCGCCAAGCTCTCCTGCCGACTGGCCGGAAACCAGTGGAAGAGGAGCTGTTGGTTGAGGAACTGTGCCGCGAAGGCCTCGTGGTAGGCGATACTCGGTTCGACGGACTTCCGGAGATCATTCATGTATCGGACCACTGCCGAGACACCCTCTCCCTGCTGGGCCGCGATCGTGGACAAGAATTGGAATCGCAGTACCAGGTCGCGAATGCCGGTCGCGTCCGCCAGCGACCTGAGGAGAAACAGGATACGGCTGCGCCGCTGTACGCGAGGGTCTTCGAAGCGGTACCATACCGGTTTGGCGATCTCGTACCGCCCCTCCGACCCGACGAAGTGAGGGCGGTCGTCGACCCGTAGCAGGTCGTTGAAATCATTGCCGGTATAAAAGTTCAGCAGGAGCGCGTCCGGCGCGTACTTTTTCAGGAACTTCTTGTACAAGAGGTACTCTTGAAGCGGAGAATACCTGCCCACGCCGTACGGAAGGACGATTGCCCCGACGCCGTGCGCCTTCAATTCGCTTTCCAGTATTCCCGAATGCACTTGTGAATTCGGAGCGCAGAGATCGGTCTGCGAATCACCGATCACTGCAATCTTGAAGCTCTCCCGGTCGGCCAGGAGCTGTTGGACGGTGAAGCTGGTCCGGACCCCCTCTTCGTTCCTGAGGAACTCAACCGCTTCCCCCGACAGTAGATTGCATCGATCATAGTGCATGGTCCCCGTCAGCTTGAACGGGAGCCACCCGACGTCGGCGTCACCGTAATCGGGGGTCGGTGGAAACAGGCCAACGAGGTTGCAGACCAGATCCACGAGGAGCAGCGTCGCGATGACGATACCCACGTACGGGGCGGCCTTCATCGCCTGACCACGGACCAACGCCCAAACCTTCACGAGGATGTCCTGGTGTGATGGCTCTGCCTGGTGCGCCCCGTCCCTGCCGCATGATACGAGCAAGAGTCGGGCCGCATACGCTGGCCAACGGCCCAACTCTGTGAACCGACCAGAAGGCCACTCCCCGCCCCGCACCAGCCGAGCAGGGGCAGCCACGCGCATCCTGACACGATCGGCAGCAACACCAGGCCCACGCCCGCCCCTACAGCGGCCACGACGGTCGCCGCCCGCGAACGCGCAGACGCCAAGTACCCCAGCGGCCAGAGCAACGCTGCCAGCCACACCGCGGTCAGCAGCGTGGTCGCGGGGCCCCACGCAGGCTCGGCGGGGGTGAACAAGCGCCACCCATCTCCCGGGCTCATACGTGTTTCTCGCACGACCGTGCCCGCCTTGGTGACCAGGACGATCCGGTAGGCGAACGACCGCACGACGAGCCGTACGCTCACGGGCTCGCCGGCCGTCACCGGCAGAACGTGGCGGAGCCACACGGAGTGACTCCGCAACCGAGCGCCGTCACTTGCCGAAGCGAGGCGGAGGTGGAGATCGCGGTCTCGTTGCTCCAGCCAGATCCACGCCTGTCCGCTCGACATCCAAGCCACCACGATTTGCGCCAACCCGGTGTCGGGGCGGCCCGAAACGAAGTCGACCCCGATCTCCACAACGTTCCTTGCCGGGAGGTGGAGCCGCTCGTGCATCGGCGCTGCCGCTCCGTTGAGCCGCACTGCGCTCACGGACCCCGTGAAGGGCACGAAGCGCGAGCTGTCGACGCCTCCCTCCGTCCAGCGCAGTGATCGCGGCAGCGGTATCGCCTCCAGCGCCTGTCCCACCACGAGGGAGGCTACGAGGAGCCCACCATAGGCGCTCGACGCACGCAGGGTGCCCCCACGGGTTGCGACCAACCTGCGCGCCAGGCCTGGCAGCGCCATCCCCGCGCCTCCGCCAAGCGTATTCGCGAGGATGTCCGCCATACTCGCCACCCGGCCGGGGATGATGCTGTGTTGCAACCACTCGACCACGCTCGTTGTCGTCAGGACGACGGCGAGGGCCAGGTGCGGCGGCAGCCCGGCGCGAGACAAGGCCCATCCTAGGGGAACGAACAGCGCTACGTTGGCCACCCCATCGGCGAGGGCGTAGTCACCGCACCCCAGGCAAAAAAAGGGGATCTCGCCGCCGCGCATGCCGTGCGTCGGCATCGGGACCAGCGTGGCGGCGGCCACGAAGCCCAGAGCGAGGGCCACCGGCGCCCAGGTCACGACACCCGTCCGAGCTGAGGAGGAAGGTTCCACGTGTTTCGGTTCGATGTATGCAAGAGCGAGACCCGAGGTTGACGCGTGGCAGCGCGGGGAGCACGACCTGTGGTCGACTGTTGCATCCGCGCAACATCCAGGGGCTCAGCGCCACGGACGGAGCTGGCCGTCGGCGAACCAGTCGTCGGGGGCGCGAGCTTGCAGTGGGCACGCGACTTGCGCTTCCGGCTGCGCGACTCCCCTGATTCAGGACGACTCACACCGTGCACCAAGAGAGCGAGGCCTTTGAGGCGCTAAGCGGCGCCACCGCCGAAGCGGCCCTGCGGCCGCTCGTTGACGGGCCGACCCCTTCCCCCCCCCATGCCCCCCGGCTGAGCGCGGTCTTCGCGCGGATCGGCTTGAGCCCGGCCATGGTCAAGGGCGCTGTGTGGTCGATGGGCGGTTACGGCGCCGGCGCCGTCGCATCGTTCGTCGTGCAGGTGATTCTGGCGCGGGCCCTCGAAGCCACACGCTACGGCGTGTACAGCTATTTGCTGGCCTGGGTCAACGTTGCGGTCCTGGTAGGGAAACTTGAGTTCGACACCGTCGCAATCCGGTTCATTGCGACGTATGACGGGCAGCGTCAAGACGGGCTGCTCCGCGGGTTCTGGCAGTACGGATGGCGCGTGGTCAGCCGCACCACAACCGGCATCGCGCTCCTGGTCGGGGGGGCGGCCTGGCTCCTCCGGCGACAGCTGCACCCGGGAATTGAAGCAGGAATTTGGGCGGCTTGCGTGTTGGTGCCGCTCACCGCGCTGCTGGCGTTCAGCGGCTGTACTCTCCAGGGCTTCCGACGCGTGCCCCAGTCGCAACTGCCGCAGCTCCTGCTACGGCCCGTCTTGTTCGGCGGCGGGCTCGTGCTCGTCGGGTCCAGTCTCGGGGTCCCGCTCGGCGCGGGCGGCGCCGTGGCGCTGAACGCGCTGGCGACGGCCGTGGCCTTGGGGGTCAGCCTCTTCTTCCTCCGTCGCGCCGCTCCATCGAGTGCCCTCGCAGCCACACCAGCGTTCGATACCGCGACCTGGATGCGCACGGTGCGCGGCTACATCATCATCTCCGCCGCGCAGCTCGTCCTGTCGCAACAGTCAGATATCCTGGTCGTGGGCACGGTCCTCAGCGCGCGCGACGCCGGTCTCTACAGCGTCGCCAGTCAGCTCACCGGTCTGGTCGGGTTGGGTGCCGCGGCAGTCATCTTCGTGGCGCTCCCGGCCGTGGCGGACCTCCACGCCCGAGCGAGGCGAGCGGAATTCCAGCACCTCGTGGTCCGCACCGTGCAGGCCTGTGCCGCCGTGAGCGTTCCGGTTGTCGTGCTGCTGTTCGTCGCCGGTCGCATGATCCTCCGAGTCTACGGGCCTGCCTTCGTCGACGCGTACCCGATTCTCTTGCTGTTGAGCGTTGGCGGACTGATGGGCTGGACGATCGGACTCCCGGGGAGCCTGTTGCCCGCGACGGGGCATGAGTGGCAGGCGAGCCGGGTGATCGTTGCCACGGCCCTCCTGAACCTCGCGCTCACGTTCGTGCTCACACCCACGTTCGGCGTCGTGGGCGCGGCGACGGCCACGGTGGTGGCCCAGGTCGTGCGGGTGGGAGTGTTGCGCTGGTACGCGTGGCGCTACCTGGGGGTTACCACGCTACTGTGGCTCCCCGCTGAACGGCGCGTCCCGGAGGGCGTGTGACGAGCGTTCAGACGAGCCCCCCGCCTCAGCAGGCATGCCGGGGTGAATTGCTCCGCGACAGGGGGGCCGAATGGGAGACGTGCGAGCGGGCGCTGGCGACCGCGGGCGTGCGGTTACCGCTGCCCCATCGGGCTATTTGGAGACTGGCGCGCCGGGGCAGTGAGCCGCTGTTCCTGGCCCTCCGCACATCGGACGGTCGCTGTGCCGGGGGCTTCGGCATTCACGCCGCATCGAGCCGCGCGTTTCCGGGCTTTCGCGTGCTGCGCGTCGAGCGCTTCGGGGAGGCGGTCCCGCGCACCCTCTGGGCCACCGCAGTCGACGCGCTGACCCAGGTAGCGCGTCAAGAGCGTCGCGTGCTACGCGTGACCGTGGAGGTGTTCTCCCGCGGTGCGGAAACTCGCGCCGGGATCGCGGCACTCCTGCAGCAGGCGGGCTTCGTGCGGGCAGCCACGACCCGGAATTGGGGCACAACGTTCGCGCTCGATCTGCAGCCGAGCGAGGACGAGCTGTTTGGGTCCTTCAGCCCAACGGTGCGGCGCGCGATTCGCTCGGTGGCAAAACTCCCGCTGCAGGTTCGCTCGATCGACGACCGCCGACTGGCGAGCCGGCTGGACGCGCTGTCGAGCGAGACCTTCGCGCGCACCGGTGCGCGCTACCAGGAGATGTGGGACTGGGAGGGCGTGATCGAGCTGTCACGCCGCGCGCCGGACGCCTCTCGGCTGGTCGGGCTGGTTCGCACCGACCGGGAAGGCCCGGAGGCCCTGCTCGGCTTCGCCTGGGGATGGTGGAACGGCGAGAGCGTGAGCTATTTCGCCGGCGCGTCCTCACGCCCCAGCGACTTGCAGGGCGTGGGGATCGTGCATCCGCTGTTCTGGGATCTGATCGTGTGGGCGAAGCGGACCGGTGCGACGTGGTTCGATCTCGGCGGCGCGACGGCCGGCACGGCGGGCTCCGGGGACCCCCTCGGTGGGATCTCGGAGTTCAAACGGCGGTTCAGCAAGCAGACGGTGGACGTGGCAGAGGATTGGGTGCTCGAACCTCACGCGTTACCCGCGCGTGTGGCAGCGCTGGTGAGTACGGGCGCAGCGTGGCTGCGACGGGTGGCACGCCGTTAGCATGTCCGCGACCCTGAGCCTGTCCCGCCGCTTCCTGCTCCGGGTGATGGGCGCGGAGATTCTCGCGCCGGCGCTCCGCACGTTCGGGCGCGGCCTCCTGTCGATCTTTACGCTCCATCGCTTCGCGGACCCAGACCTGGGTATCGTGGGGCACGACCCGGCGCTCCTGCGCGATCACTTGGCGTACCTCCGGCGCCATCGCTACCGGCTTCTCAGCCTCACCGACGTGGTCACGCAGATTGAGAACGGCGGCAGCGGGGGCGGGAGCGCGCCCGCGGTGGCGTTCACGGTGGACGACGGTTATGCCGGCTTTGCCCGCACCGCCGCGCCCATCTTCGCCGAGTACGACTGTCCGGTGACGTTGTTCGTCACGACGGGCTTTCTCGACGGGCGGCTCTGGTTGTGGTGGGATCGCGTCACCTACCTCTTCACGCACACCCAGCGTTCCTCGCTCGTGCTCGACTTGGGAGCCGAGGAACGCTCCTATCGCTGGTCGACGTCCGGGGAGCGGGACCAGGCGCAACACGACGTGCTCCGCTGCCTTGAGTGGATAGACGCGCCGCTACGCGAGGCGACGATCGCGGGGCTTTCCCGACAGCTCGACGTGGAGGTACCCGCGAGCCCGCCGCCCGCGTGTGCCCCCATCAGCTGGGACGAGGTGCGCCGCACGGCGAAGCTCGGCGTGACGTTCGGTCCCCATACGGTGACACACCCGATTCTCAGTCTGGCGACCGACGATGCCTGCTGCTGGGAGATCGAGGAATCGTACCGTCGACTGCGCCAGGAGACCGACGCCTGGGTACCCGTCTTTTGTTATCCCAACGGCGAGCCGCGTTCGTTCGGGGAACGGGAGCTCGAGGTGACGCGGCGCGCGGGCTTCAAGGCCGCATTGACGACCCTGCGCGACTATGCTGCAGCGCGCCACGTTCGGCCCCAGGAAACGCTGGAGCGGTTCGCTCTTCCCCGTTTCCCCTACCCGGACGACATGCCTCACTTCGTGAACGTCGTCGCGGGCCTGGCCCGTCTCAAACAGAGGCTGCACCGCCTGCACGGTGGCGTGCTGCGGCCACGGCTCACTTTAGCATAAGGAAAGGCCCATGTCTCAACCCACGGCCTACCAAGATCGCCTGACCGAAACGGCATACTGGGATTCGCTGTACGACCCCGCGGCAGCGAGCGCTGCCCCGAGACCGCGCAGCCGAACGAAGGCGCTCCTGCGCAGGCTGGTCGGACCGAAGGTGCGCGAGCTACTGAATGATTATCGGGAGTATCTGGTATGGAACATGGTCTACCCTCAGTACCTGTCGGGAAGGACGGGGGCCAAGGTCCTGGAGGTTGGGAGCGCCCCCGGTACTCATCTGGTTCAGCTGCACCAGACCTACGGCTTCGAGTGCTACGGCGTCGAATACACACCGCGAGGAGCGGAGCTGAACAAGCAGGTGTTTCAGCGCCACGGGCTCGATCCGGCGAAGGTTATCCAAGCGGACTTCCTCTCTCCCGAGTTTCAGACGCGGTATCGCGCCTATTTCGATATTGTCGTTTCACGAGGTTTCATTGAACACTTTCGTGACGTCGACAGAGTCGTGTCTGCCCACGTGAACGTCTTAGCGCCGGGAGGGTTACTGGTTGTCAGCATTCCTAATCTCCGAGGCATCAACTACGGGCTGGCGTTGCTCTTCTGCAAGGAACGGCTGCCCCTTCACAACCTGGCGATAATGAGAAGGGAACGCTTCTCCAAGCTCTTTGACTTGAAAGGGCTGATTCCGCTGCAGTGCGGCTACTTCGGGGGAGTCAATCTCCATATCGTCGACACGACAACGACCAGGCTCAGGCGTCTAGGGCTCGTCGTGTGCGCGAACGCGCAGCTGGCCCTCAACTTGGTGTACCGTATCTTGGTCAAGCGCGGTGGGGCAGGGCACCCCTGGTTCAGCTCCCACTTGGTCTTCCTCGGCCGAAAGGAGCGCTGATACTCGATCATGCGACAGCGGCTCTGTGTTATCCCCAACCGATGGCCGCGTAGGTCCCGGTGGGACGGCGGGCGCACGAAGCAATCAGCCAGACTATGTGCGGGATCGCCGGCGTAGTCGGGACGCAGAACCCGCCCTCGGCGCTGCAGGCGGTCCAGCGCATGACCCGCGCACTGGCCCGGCGGGGGCCCGACAGCGAGGGCGTCGAGTGCTGGCCCGGCGTGGTGCTCGGCCATCGACGCCTCGCCATCTTCGACCTCAGCGATGCGGGGCGGCAACCGATGATGTCGCCGGACCGATCCCTCGGGGTCGTCTTCAACGGCGCCATCTACAACTTTCGCGCGCTCGCAGCCGAGCTGGCCGCCGCCGGCGCTCGCTTTCACAGCCGGACGGACACGGAAGTCCTGCTGCATGGATACCGTTCGTGGGGCATCCGGGGCTTGGTCGCCCGCCTGCGCGGTATGTTCGCCTTTGGGCTCTGGGACAACTCTACTCGCACCCTGTACCTCGTCCGCGACCGGCTCGGGATAAAGCCCCTGGTGTACGCCGCGCGCAACGGCACCATCGCCTTCGCCTCGACGGTTCGTGCCCTACGAGCGGGCGGCTGGGCAGGCGATGTCGACGCGGAGGCACTCGCCGAGTACCTCGAGTTCGGGTTCGTAACCGATAGTCGGGCCATCTACCGCGACCTCGCGAAGGTGCCAGCCGCCTCGATCGTGCGGTGGCATGACGGGGTCCTCCACGCGGAAGAGTACTGGACCCCGCCGGCGGTTCGAACCACAGCTGCTCCCACGTTCGACGAGGCGGTTGAGGAAACCGAGCGCCTCTTTCTCGCGGCAGTGCAACGACGCCTCGATGCCGACGTCCCCGTCGGCGCCCTGTTGAGCGGCGGGCTCGACTCCGGCCTCGTCTGCTGGGCCGTGACCAAGCTCGGGGCGGACGTGACCGCCTTCACCGTGGGCACGCCCGACGACCCGGAAGACGAAACGGCGGATGCGTGTGCGACGGCCACCGAGTTGGGCATCCACCATCGCCTGGTCGGTTTGCCCGCCTCCGCGGAGCCCGGCGTCGACGAACTGGTATCCGCGTACGGCGAACCGTTCGCGTGCCCATCGGCCCTGGCCATGTTGAGAGTCTGCCGGGACGTGGCGAGTTCCGCGAAGGTGCTTCTCACCGGCGACGGCGGAGACGACGTCTTTCTCGGGTACCCCCGTCACCGCCACCTCTGGATGGCACAGACGCTCGCGAGGATGTTGCCGCCACAAGCGAGCGCCTGGTGGCACGCCGCGCGCGGCGCCTTCGAGCACGGCGCGCCATTGCGGCGCGCGGTCCATTTCGTGGACTATGCGACGGGTGGGCTCGGCGCCTTCGTCGACGCCCACGACGGGCTCCCGACCTATCACCAGAAGGGACTGCTGGGAGAGCGGCTTCGTGGTGTGACGGTCGAGCAACGGCATATCCCGTGGTCCGTCGCCTCCGGTCGCCGCGTGCTGTCGGAGTACTTGGAACACGATCGGCGGACGCAGTTTGTCGCGGAGTATTTGACCAAGGTGGATGGTGCCGCCATGTATCACGGGCTGGAGGCGCGATCTCCGTTTCTGGACCAGGATCTCTGGGAATTCGCCTCCACGCTGCCTTTTGCCGTCCGCCTGCGCGGCGGTCGCCTCAAAGCCGTCCTACGCGAGCTGGCCCGCCGACGGATCGGCCACCGTATGGCGGCGGGTCCCAAGCGGGGATTCTCCATTCCAGTGGAACGGTGGCTCGTCGGGCGCTGGCTGCCCCAAGCGGAAGACATGCTGCGTTCGTCACGGCTCGCCGCAGATGGCTGGGTCCGATCGGAGGGCCTGCTCGCAGAGCTCGCGGCTTCGGCCCGGCGGGGCTCGGGGTGCCTCCAGCTGTGGTATCTGTTCGTCCTCGAGGCTTGGATGCGCGCGGAACAGGCGCCCACCTCGTCGTCTTCGTCCGGTTGCCAAGGAGCGGACCATTAGCGCCGTCCATCCCGGCGGGACCCGAGTGGCGGAGCGCGTACTGCCCCCGACGCGCGACAAGGCGGTCGTGTGGGATCTGTACCGGTTCGGGATGCTGGTGGGCCTCCGGACGCTGCCCGTCGCACTGCGCCACGGTCTCAAGCGGTTGATCCTCCCCGTCGAGTACATCCGTTACGCGGAGGACGTGTACGTGCTTCAGCACCTCGAGGTGCGCCCCGGCGCGCTCGTGCTCGATGTGGGCAGCCCGAAGTTGCTCTCGCTGTTCCTGGCGGCGCGCTTCGGCGCGCACGTCCACGCGACCGATCTGCTGGACTACTTCTTCGACTCGTCCGGCGCCTACGCCGATCGCGTCCTCGGCACGCATCGCGACCGGTACGTGATGCGGACGGAGGACGCTCGAGCGCTCACGTACCCGGACGATATGTTCGACCGGATATTCTCGATCTCGACGATCGAGCACATCCCGGACGACGGCGACTCCGCGGCGATGGAGCAGCTGGCGCGCGTGCTGAAGCCCGGCGGCATATGCTGTGTGACGGTCCCGTGGCGCGACACCGGCTACGTGGAGCAGTTCAAGCCCGGCGGTGATCCCGAGGCCTATTGGGTCGCCGCGACCGAACAGCGCGTTTTCTACCAGCGTGCCTACGACCGGCCCACGCTCGAGCATCGCCTCATCAAGCCGAGCGGCCTCGAGGTCGTCGATGTGAGCTTCTGGGGCGAGCGGCACGTACCCGGCGAGCGCCTACTCCTGGGTCGGCCATTGCTGCGCTACGCTCTGCTCCCACTTCACTTCCCGTTCGCCCTGTGGTTCCTCAGCCGCCTGGGCGAGCGGGAACCCTCACGCAAGAAGGTCGCGTGTCTGACGCTGCGGAAGCCGGTCGCGGGCTGAAAGACGCCTCCCGCCGGCGCTGCAGACCTCGACCATCCTACCAGCAGATCCCCTGATACCGACCGTCCTCGGCGGTGCGCTTGTCAAACATTCGCACGAGGTCGATCACGATTTGCCCGTCGCGTCGCAGCGTTTCGACCTGCCGGTAATCCTCAAGCTTGTTGCCGATCACGATCGTCTCCGCGTGCTCGACGACGTCGTGCAGCGAGTCGCGCATGAGCGACCAGATGTGCGGGATCTCCTGCTCGATGTACGCTCGGTTCGCCCCCATCACCCGTGCGGCCGACACGTCGGGATCGTAGATCGCGAGCTGCATGCCTTTGCCGAGCAGCGTCTCAGCGAGCGTCACGAGCGGCGATTCCCGGAGGTCATCGGTGCCGGACTTGAAGGTGAGCCCCAGCATGCCGACGCGCCGCTTGCCCGTGCGGAGCACCATGTCGACGGCGCGCTCGACCTGCATGCGATTGCTTTGCAGGACCGCCGCGAGCACCGGCGTCTCGACGTCGAGCTGCCGCGCCCGGTGCACTAGGGCTCGCAGATCCTTCGGCAGGCAGGAGCCTCCGAAGGCGAACCCCGGCTTGAGGTAATACGCCGACAGATTGAGCTTCGTGTCCTCGCAGAAGACACGCATGACCTCCCGGCTGTCGATGCCCAACGCGCGGCAGACGTTGCCGATCTCGTTCGCGAACGAGACCTTGAGGCCGTGAAAGGCGTTGCAGGCGTACTTCACGATCTCCGCCGCCTTGGTATCGACCACATGAACGGGCGCTGGGACGCTCGCGTACAGCGCCGCCACCTCTCGCGCCGCGCTGGCGTCGTCACTGCCGATGAGCGTAAACGGTGGGTTGTAGAAGTCCTTCAGCGACGTGCCCTCGCGCAGGAACTCCGGATTGACGCAGACCGCAAGCGTGTCCCCGAGGGCGCGCTGTGCGGCGCGCTCCAGGGTGGGCTTTACGACGGTGTCCACGGTCCCGGGGACAACCGTGCTGCGCACCACCACGATATGACGTCCCGGGCGGCCCCGGAGCGCGCGACCGATGTCTTCACACACCCGCTCGACGTAGGTCGAATCGATGGCTCCGTTCGGCTTGCTGGGCGTGCCGACGCAGATCAGCGAGAACGCCGCCTCCGCGTTGGCTTCCGCACCGTCGGTCGTCGCCCGCAGACGGCCGGCGGCGACCTGCTCCCGTACCAGATCGGCCAGCCCCGGCTCGAGGACGGGGCTCGTCCCCTGGTTGATCATACCGACCTTCGTGCGGTTCACGTCGACGCCGATGACCCGCCAGCCCGACTTGGCGAAGCAGGCGGCGGACACACACCCGACGTAGCCGAGCCCGAACACTCCTAGCGTCGTCATGACCGTACCAGCTCCGCACTGGCCCCCGCCGCCACCGCCTCACAAATGGCGGCGAACTCGGCCGCCGCACGGTCCCAGCCGGCGCGCTCCCGGACCATACGGGACGCCTCCGCACCGAGGGCTCGCGCGCTCCGTTCGTCGGTCAGCAGGCGAACGGCCGCAGTCGCAAACTGTGCCGGTGAATCAGCGAGCACGATGTCCCGGCCGTCCGCGACCGGGAGGCCCTCCGCACCGACGCGCGTGGATATGACCGGTAATCCCATCGCCATGGCCTCGAAGATCTTGAGTCGCGTGCCGCCGCCGATGCGCAGCGGCACGACGTACAGGGCGGCACGCTCCATGTACGGACGTACATCGTCCACGCGGCCGGTTACGATGACGCCAGGCTGCCGTTGACCCAACGCGATCAGCGCGGGCGACGGGCTCCGGCCGACCACCGTGAGGGTCGCATCGGGCACCGCGTGCCGAATCCGCGGCAGGATCTCCTCGATGCAGTACCGCACAGCATCCTCGTTGGGGATCCAATCCAGCGACCCGGTGAAGACCATCCCGTGCGGGTCGAGCGGGCCCTCCTCGGTCCGAGCGAAATACTCGGTGTCGACGCCGGTGGGCACGTCGGAGACCCCGCGCACGCCGTACTCCCGGGACACGAGCTCTCGATCCTCGGGCGAGACGACCACGACGTGTCCGTAGCGGCGGCATTCGCCGGCCTCGAAGGCGCGCATCCTGCGCCACTGCTCCCGCAGGTAGGTTCGCGATAGCGGGTCACGCGCCAACGTCCAGTGCCGCTGCCAGATGAGGGCCTCCACGTTATGCTCGAACAGCAGCGTCGCGCACGGCAGGTCGTCCGGCACGTTGATCGACGGGAACAGGAAGTCGCACACGAGGACGTCCACCGCACCCGATGCCGCCCGGGCGCTGAGTTCGCGCCGCATGGCCGGTGATCGATACTTCGCGATCGCGTACGGCAACGGCGAAACAACGTTGACGAGCAGCTCGCCATAGAAAGCAGGAGAGCGCTTCACTCGAGTCCGGAAGGGAATCGGCACGACCTCGTGGCAGTACTCAGCGGCTCGCTCGAGCGCGTCGGGCGCGGCCTGCCCGTCGTCGAGCGTCACGTACGTGACGTGGTGGGCACGCTTCAGGTGCCGCAGCATGTGGAACGTGCGGATCTTGCCGCCCTTGTCCAGCGGATGCAGCAGCTCGGTTTTTGCCCAAACGATTCTCATGCCATCCCGTCCTGGTCCGCCCGTCAACGCAGCGCGGCGCTGTACCGAGGATGCCCCATCTGCGCCTCCTCGTCTCCGTCCACGAACCGCCTCAGCCACAGCTCGAAGTTGACGAGCGCCCACAACCGCTCCGTGTGCTCCGCGCGCCCGGCGATATGCTCGTCCACCAGGCGCCGCACCATGCCCGGATTGAAGACGCCCCGCGCCCGCGCGCGCTCACCCAACAACAGATCCGTGACCATCCCGCGCCACTGCCCGCGGAACCAGGATCCCACCGGGACCGGAAACCCCATTTTGGGGCGAGCCAGGATGCTCGGCGGGAGGACACCCTTCATGCTCTCGCGCAGGACGCGCTTGGTAGTGAAGCCACGGAGTTTGAGCCGCTCCGGCAGACCCGCCGCGAACTCGACCAGCGGGTGGTCGAGAAACGGCACGCGGCTCTCGATCGACGCGGCCATGCTCATCTGGTCCTGCTTCATCAACAGCTCGTGCAGGTACGTCTTGGTGTCGACGTAGAGCAGCCGGTCGAGCAGGGTGGACCCGTCACTCCGCGTAAGGTAGTCGCCCATCACCCGGTACGGGTCAGGCGTCGCCATACGCTCTTTGGCCGCGGGCGTGAGCAGCCCCGCATGCATGGCGCGTGGAAAAACGGCAAAGTTATCGAAGTAGATGCTCGCCAAGTCCGGTGCACGACAGACGAACGTGCGCTCCAGTTTCCGGCACGCGAGCGATCTCGGCGCGAGCTGCTCGACCACGCGGCGCGCGGCCCGACGGAGGCTCGCCGGAAGCACCCGGTGATAATGCGTGCCCCACCGCACGTTGAAGAGCGTCCTCGCGTAGCGCCCGTACCCCGCCAGCAGCTCGTCGCTGCCCTCTCCCGTCAGCACCACTTTCACGTGCTCCGATGCCAACCTCGCGACGAAATACAGAGCGACACTCGAAGGATGCCCCAGCGGCTCGTCCTCGTGCCAGACGAGCTTCGGCAAGGCCTCGAAGAACTCCGCGGGACTCACCACGACTTCGTGGTGGTCGGTGCGACAGGCGGCTGCCACGGTTCGCGCGTGGGCGAGCTCGTTCGCCTCCCGCTCGGCGAACGCGACGGAGAACGTCTTAATGGGTGCCTGCACGAGCCGACTCATGACCGCGACAATGGACGCCGAATCGATTCCACCCGAGAGGAACACGCCGAGGGGAACATCGGACATGAGCTGCAGACGTACGGCCTCGCTGAACCGGTCGCCGAAGTCCGCGATCAGATCCCGTTCCGTCCGGCTCGCGTCGTGCGCGCGGGCGAAGCTCAGGTCCCAGTACTGCTGAATCTCCACCGCTCCGTCTCGCCAGCGGAGCGTATGACCCGGCAGCAGCCGCCGGACGCCCGCGAACAGCGTGGCGGCGCCCGAGGGGGCGTGGTTCGCGAGATAGTCCGGCAAGACGTCGTAGTTCAGCTGCGGCGCCGTCGCCCGGGCCGCAAGCAACGCCTTGATTTCCGAGGCGAAGTACAGGGACCCGTCATCCGTGTGCACGTAGTAAAGGGGCTTGACCCCGACGTGATCGCGCGCCAGGAACAGCTCTTCTCGGCGACTGTCCCAGATCGCGAACGCGAACATCCCCCGGAGCCGGCGCACCGCTTGAGCGCCGTCTTCCTGGTAGAGACGGAGGATGGTTTCGGTGTCGCACCTGGTCCGGTAGCGATGACCGTGTCGCTCGAGGGACGCTCGGAGGTCCGGATGGTTGTAGATCTCGCCGTTGTACACTATGTGGAGCGAGCCCGCGTCGTCGTGCATCGGCTGATGCCCGCCCGCCACATCGATGATGGACAGACGGCGGTGTGCCAGGCCTACCCGCCCCTCGTCGAAGATGCCGTAATCGTCCGGACCCCGATGCGTCATGGTGTCCCGCATCCGGACGAGCTCCAGGGCATCCACCCGACGCCGCGAACGAGCCGACAACGCAATTCCGCAAATCCCGCACATACGGGTCAGCTCACCTCCACCGGAGCGGACTCTTCACTCCCGGGACCTCCGGTCCCTCCACGGTGGGGGACGCGCGACCCCGCGACCCCGACTGCAGCGCCCGACGCGCCGCTCACGACGACCCGCTCGGCGCCCAACGGATCGACGTCGCATCGGCCGGTTCCGTCCACCTCGACGTGCAGGTCCGAACCCCGCAGGCGGGCGGCCAGGTGGGGTACCGAAGCATCGGCTCGCACGAGCGCCCGGCCGCGCCAGCTCAGCCGGCGACCCCGCAGCATGACGAACGCCGAGGGCTCGCCGGTGACGAGCGAACGACGCACCCACGCCCACTCGGCGTCCGAGGCCAAGTCTCCGCTCGCGATGTCGCCGCCGCCCCCCACCAGCAGCACGTCCTCGACACCACGGCCGCTGATTGTGAAGGCGCGCCCGTGGGTCGCCGGCCGCTCTTCGATGTCGACCGACTCGTCGGTTCCACTCCGCGGCACGAAGAACGACACGAGTTCTCGCGGCCCCCGACCACGCGCCGCGTACACCACGGCACGCGCCGGGCTCAAAGCACCGTAGGATCGCGAAATCCAGGCTTGGCGGACGCGCATGACACCCTGGTGCCCAAAGACACCGATTTCAAGCCGCTCGGGGCGAGCATCCGCGCCCCACTGCGCCACGGCCCGGCTCGGGGACAGGATCTCGAGCACGAGGCCCGGCGCGAACTGGAGGTGCAGCGCGACGTCGTGGTCCCCCTCCGTCTCGATGCGGTCCCGCACGATCCAGTAGTCGCCCCGGAGAAACAGCAGCGCTCGACGATGCAGCGCCGGGGGCGTCAGACGGGCATAGCCGTCGTGCGCTCCCTCGAAGTAGTCACACTGCTCACCAGGCCTCCACGCAACCGGCGTGCTCTGCGCTACGTGGCACCAGCTGAACGGCCCGGCAGGGATCGAGGACGAGACACCGGCAACGGTCACCGTGCTGTGGGCCGCCGAGGACCGAAAGTGATCTCGTAGCTCAGGAGCGAGGGTGTAGGTGTACGTCCCAGGGTCGAGCAGAACCGGCGTGCCCCGGACGACCAGCGTGACGCCGAGGGCGTCAGCGTGGGCGTGGCCGCAGTTGAAGACACCGTGCGGCCCGCAATCAACGAGCAGGCTGCTGGCATCTCTGGCCCACCCATCGCGCATCACGTAGTAGCCACCGTCCGGGAACGCCCGGCTCGTGGCCGCCGGTGGCGCCGGCTTCACCGCGTCGAACGCGCGCAAGCCGGCGCAGCCCAGCAGCCAAACCGTCTCCTCCGCGCTTTCGCCGGCCACGTAGCGATAATCCGGTCGGTTGAAGAGGGCGGCACCCGTCGCCAAGGCGGCGCGAAAGTCACTTGGGGCACGCTCGTCCAGGATGACGAGCCTCCCGCCGTCGTCATCTCCCAGCAGCGGCACGCAACCGTCCGGCTGGGTCAGGTACATCACCTGATCGAGCAGCGCCCGCAGCGTCCCCTGAATCGCGGCGTCGATCGGGAGACCATTCAACTGCCCCAGGATGCTCAGGTGGAGACAGAAGTCCGTTGTGTAACGATGATAGTACGTGGACTGCTCGAAATACGACCCGTCCGGCCGTACCTGTTTGTTCAGCTGCTCGACGAGGATCGCCCAGCCGACACGACGCCACCGCGCAGCGTCGCGGAACTCCGGAAACAGCGTTCCCAGATACACCAGTCCGAGCGCCTCACCCGTGAGGTGCGTGTTGGGACTGTAGTAAGTCGACAAGTAGGTCTCGACATGTCGACCGTGTAGGTAGAGAAACTTGAGCGTCCGCAGGTACGCAGCCCCAGTCAGGCAGGGCGAGGTCTTGAAGAAATACAAACCCCAAATCCACGAGATCAGCCGGAATGCCACCTCGAGGCTGCTCGCCCAATTGATCCCCCACGTCGGAGGATTCGCGTCCATCCAGGCCATCAGGTGCTCGACGAACGTCGCAGCATAGCGCTCGTCGCCGGTATACCAGTAAGCCTTCCCCAGCGTGGTGAAGTATTGATGCCGATTGAGCTCCCAGATCAGCTTGTACTCGCCCGCGACCTCCGGGTCCAAAGGATCGATCCGACTCCAATGCCCCCACGCGGCCCGCCGACCCGACGACGGGTCCCGGTGCCAGTCAATCGGCGTGCCGCACTCCAGGCCGGGGCGCCCGAGGAAGTCGAACTGCCCCTGGCGAATCCGCTCGGCCTTTTCGAGCACCCGCCCTTCGAGCTCCGGCCAGCGACGGCGCAGGGCGGCCACGACGTCCGGCCCCTCGCCGAACGCGGAGAAGAACCGCGGCGTCGTTCGCGCCCGGAACCGTTCGAGCAACGCGGGCCCCTGCGCCCCCGAGCGGGCCCATTCCGCGGCCAGGAGACGAGTGAACGCTCGATCCTCGGGGACTCGGACCCGGCCGGAGATGCTCACCCGCTCCGACCACGCGGCCAACCATTGTGCCGTGCGCACCCGCAGCTCGGCGAAGCTGCGGCCTTTGAGCTTCGCCCACGTCGCGAGCATGCCTGAGGGGCGGCTCATGAGAGAGCGCCGGGTCGAGCAGAGAGCTCAGGTGCCGGCGTTTGCGCGTAAGCGAGGAGTTCTGCGTACACGCGCCGCCATTCTCCCACGACGGCCTGCGGTGTGTACCGTCGGCGACATTCCTCGAGGGCGCAGGAGATCAGTCGCTCGGCCAGTGAGGGATCCGCCAAGAGGCGCAGAGCCCCTGCCGCCAAGGCCATATGGTCTCCCCGGGGCACCATCAAACCGGTCTCGCCGTGTCGCACGATGTAGGGAATGCCCCCGGCGTCGGTCGTCACGACCGGCAGCCCCGAGGCGAAGGCCTCCAGAATGGATGCCGGCATATTGTCGATGTCTGGCGCATTGAGATACACGTCCGCGGCCTGGTACAGGGCGGGCATCCGATCCGGCATCACTCGACCCACAAACTCCGCGTTGGTGAGGCGCAACTCGCGTGTCAGGCGCATCAGCGAGCGACGCTCGGTGCCGTCGCCGGCGATGATCAGCCGGGCGTCCGGATAGGTGCGCTGAATGAGCGCGAAGGCGCGCAGCACGCAGGCGACGTTGTAATGCGGCTCGAAATTGCGGTTCGACAGGAACACGGGGCGCAGCGGCTTGCGCTCGCGAAACCGGAATTGATCGAAGTCGACCATGTTGGCGACGATGCGACCCTGCAAGCCGACGCGCGCGAACACCTCTACCAGATATCCCGAAGGCACCACCACCGCGTCGGCGAGTCGCATCACCGGAATGGCACTGCGCGCCCAGCGTCGTAAGTGGTCTTCCGCCTCTCCACTCCGGTAGTTGAGGATCACCTTCTTACCCAGCCACTTGCCCACCAGGATCGCCGGCGTGGGGGCGAGCAGAAACGAGAAGTACGACGCCGAAAACACGTGCACGATGTCGTACTCGGGCAAGCGCCGGAGCAGGGCCCACACATAGCGCAAAGACGTGACGACGGTGCGGATGTAGCGGACCCGCTGCAGCAATCGGAGGGGCCCGGTGAGCCGAGGATTCACGGGCAGGAACCCGGCGGCGATGGAGTCTACCTGTTGCAGACCCTGCACGAGCCTCGCCGCCTGAACTGCCTGGCCGCCGAGAATGTCGAGCGACGGCGCGACGAGACACACGCGAATGCGGCGGGCTCCATTGTCCGGCGTTCCACCGTGTCTACTTTTGCCAGACATCCCAGCGCCCCCGCAAGCCGTTGAACGTGGCAACCAGTACAGCCGCCTGCAACAGGACTGCCTGTCCCATCATGTGACGGACACGCCCGGCCCGGTCTGCGCTCAGAACCAGCAGGCACAGCAGCGCCGCCGCCGCGGTGCTCAGCGACGTACCCAAGGGCGCGGTCACCCTCGGCCACGTCGTCCCGAGACACCAGACACCGATCGCGAGGGCGCCGTACGGCGTCAGAAACCGCAGCAGTTTGTGGAAGAGGAACTGCGCCCAGATCGGGTTGCGCAGCGGGTTGAGGAGCGCGGGCAGCCACGCGCACAGTTGGATCACGCCGGTCAACGTGCGCGTCTTCCGACGGTACTCCTCGACGGGCTGCGGCTGGCGCAGTTCCCAAGCCAGCGCACTTTCGACGAACCCGACCCGGTATCCCCGCAGCACGATCTGCATCGGGGTGTACAGGTCGTCGAGCAGCAGCGCCGCAGGAAGGGGCTGCCAGAGCGACTTGCGGATAGCGTAAATCGCACCCGTCACCCCGACCGCAGAACCCACCGTGGCTTCACACTTGCGGAGCCAGCGCTCCCCGCGCCAGTACAGCGCCGCGAGCGAGGTCGCGTGGTTCGACCATGGCAGCTCCAGGTTCCCCGATACGGCCCCCATGCCGGGCTGGCGTAGCGCTTCGACCAGAGCGCGCACCGCGTCCGGATGAAAGCGTTGACTCGTGTCGGCAAAGACAATGACGTCGCCCGTTGCAGCCCTCACCCCCGCGTTCAGCGTCGCCGCCTTGCCGCCCGGCTCGTCGCCTCGAACGAATCGCACCGCCCCGCGGGTCGTCCCGGACGTCTCGATCGACTCCCAGGCACATCGCCGGTCGAGGGCAACGATCACCTCGATGGGCGCAGGGAGGTTGGTCGCCTTGAGGCAGTCCTCGACGCGGGCGCCTACGACCGCCGGGTCGTCACGAGTCGCGATCACAACGGAGACAGAACGTGCCGCGGGCTCCAGGCGCGCTGCGGCGGTTCGAACCCGGCGTCGCACCAGGCCAGCCAGTGCCCCCATCACCAGCGGGTAGAGCAGCCACACCGTTACCAGTGTGACCGCGGACACGTAGGCTCCGAAATCCAGCGGTGTCACGGTGCCGACTCAACCGTTCTGAGTGGAGCCGAGCGAAAAGCCGGCGACAGTGGCAGCACCGTCCGCCGCCCATGTCCACGTGCGTCGCAACCCTGCCTCCAGCGACACCTGCGGCCGGTAGCCCAAGAGCCGTTCGGCGCGCTCGAGGCTCGCCAGTGAATCGCGCACGTCGCCTGGACGGGTCGGCTGGCAAACGTAGCGCAGCTCGCGACCCGTCACGCTGCCGATCATGGCGATCAGCCGGAGCAACGTCGTCTTGGCCCCGGCACCGACGTTGACGACCCAGCCACTCGCCGTCGCACCAGGTGCCGTTGCCGCGAGGATGTTCGCGTCGACCACGTTGTCGACGTAGGTAAAGTCCCGAGTCTGCTGGCCGTCCCCGTACACCACAGCCTGCCCTCCGTCGAGAACAGCCTGGAAGAACTTGGGGATGACCGCCGCGTACGCGGAGTGCGGACTCTGCCGCGGCCCGAACACGTTGAAGTAGCGGAGCGCCACGCCCTCGATCAGCCCGGCCCGGGCGAACGCCAGCACATACTGCTCGCCAGCAAGCTTGGAGGCGGCGTAGGGCGACCGTGGCAGCGGCTCGACCGCCTCGCCTTTCGGCAGCACCGGCGTATCACCGTAGACCGAGCTGGAGCTCGAATAGACGATTCTTGCGACCTTGGCGTCGCGGCACGCCTCGAGCAGGCGCACCGTGGCGTTCACGTTGGAGGCGTGAGAGGCCCAAGGGTCCTGCAGCGACCGCGGGACGCTGGGCAAGGCAGCGACATGAAAGACGACATCCATTCCGGCGACCGCGCGACGACACACGTCCGCGTCGCAGAGGTCGCCGAGGACAAACTCGATATCATCTGCCAAGTGGGCGAGATTGGCTTCGTCCCCTGTGCTGAGGTTGTCCACCACGCGAACGGCGTGTCCGAGAGCGACAAGCCGTTCGGCGAGGTGCGAGCCGATGAAGCCGGCACCCCCTGTCACCAGGCACTTTGACGCGGTTGCGAGCATGGGACCTCTCTTGAGGAACTGGACGTGGTCCCGACAGCCCGTGCAGACCAGGGACCGGCGTGCTCGTTCGGCGGATCGGAGCTGCAAGGCTGGCGCCGCGCCCCTCCGTTGCTCCCGTATCAGTGATAAGTGGCGCTGAAACAATGAGATACACGACAACTCCTCGAGTAAGGGCCGGGTCTTCAGCCCTAGGTGTGGCGTCGCCGCTATAGCGACCGTGCGGAGCAGCCCGGCGGCCGATCGTTGCGTGGACGGCCGCGGAACCTACGCCTCGCCGGGCAATTAGCCGACGCCGGCCACTGCTCTCGCGAGTTCGCCGACGCAGCGCTCGATCCGCGTGTAGGCCCGGTCACACACCTCCGGGCCTTGCTCGACGGGGTCTTCGATGGCGCGGGAGGTGACGGGCATGGGATCCAGGTCACCGAGCAGGAGCACATCCCGCGTCGCGCGCCCGAACCGCTCGCAGATGCTGCGGCGCTGCAGCTCCTCCATCACGACGATGAGGTCGGCCGCGCGCGCCAAAGGGGCGACCAGCAGCTGGGAGGTGTGTCCGGCGAGATCGATCCCATGACGGGCGGCGGCGGCGATGGCGTGGGGCGGCGAGGGCCGGCCGTGCGCCGCGAAGCCCGCCGACTCCACGCGCACGCTCCCCGCGCCGCGGAGGTTGAGCTCCCGCTGCAAGACCGCCGCCGCAAACGGGCTGCGGAAGATGTTGCCGCTGCACAGCACGAGCACGCACGCCGGCGGCCGGCGTGCCCTCAGGGCGGCGAGCGCAGCCCGGCGGCGGGAGCGGTGCAAGAGCTGGTCGGGCACCCGGCGCAAGCGTCCGAGCAGGTCAGTCACCCACTTCTGTCGCGTCGGGACGCCAGCAGTCCCGGCACCGCGCGATCCGCCGGCACCAGAGCGGGACCGCGCTCGCGTAGGCGGGGCGTCGGGCGTAACGAGCCGGTCGCGCAACGTCATCAGGCGGCTCGCACGCCCCCGCCATGGCACTTGGCCGAGAGGAAGCGAGCGATCGCTGCGATCGAACCCAAGTTCCGTTCCGTGATTTCCTCCTCTTCCAGCGTACAGCCGAACTCGCGCTGCAGAAACCCGACCAGTTCGATCACGCCGATCGAATCGATCACGCCGCCCCCGAACAACGGATCCTCGTCCTTCAGCGGCCAGTCGGGCCGCATGTAGAGGAAGTTGTCACGGACGTAGGCTCGCGTGCGGTCCGCGATCACCGCCGGAGTCAACTCTCGGGTCTCGTCGCGCATCGTCCTGACCTCAGGGTCACACGTCAGGCCGCGGCGGGGGCTTCTGCCGCCGGCCACACTCGGGCGGTCGCCGGGACGCGCGCCCGGACGGGCTCCGGCGCGCCGAGAAACTCCCGGTGCCACAACTCGGTCGAAAGAATCGCGACGAGCGCCTGGCTCTCGCGGAATCCCTCCGCACGCCCCGCACGGCAGCGCCGCACCAATCCCGCGACCGCCTGTGGATTGAAAACCCCCGTGCGCGCGAGGCTCGCGGGCTCGAGCAGTTCCTCGACGTACTCCGCCGGCCGCCCGTCAAAGAAGGCAGGCACGTCGGGCGCTCGGTAGGGCTGCTTGCGTCGGCGGGTGACCGCGGGCGGCACGAGATCGGTGCCCTCCCCCCAGCGGCGCAGGATGTCCTTCTCCCGCAGGCCGCGCAGCTTGCTGCGCGCGGGAAGCGCAGCGGCGAACTCGAACAGCCGGTGATCGAGGTACGGGACGCGCGCCTCTACGCCGTGGGCCATCGCCATGCGATCGCCCTGCGAGCTGAGCAAATACGACGAGAGGAGCGTCGTGATCTCGAGATACGCCGCCCGCGCAAGCAACGACCAGGCCCCGAACCCGGCCGGCAGCGAGGCGCGCAGCTCGGCCAACGGGTCGAAGGCCCCGAGTCCAGCGCGAAACTCGGTGGAGTAGAAGTCCTTGATGCGGGCGGTGAGCTGGAACCGCGGCAGGTGCGAAAACAGCGGATCGTCGGGCGCGCCGGCGGTCGTGAAGTAGCTCCGCCAGAAGGCACCCTTCCCCGCACCGGGAGCGATCCCCGGATACAGCCCATCCAGCAGACGCGGGAGCCAGCGCGATGCCGGCCGCTGCCAGCACAGCAGCCGGATGATTGCCTCCTTGAAGAGGTCATAGCCGAGGAACACCTCGTCCGACCCCTCCCCCGTGAGTACCACCTTGATACCGTGCTCCTGGACGATCCCCGAGAGGAGATATAGCGGAGCCGGCGCCGTCCGGACGAGCGGCGTCTCGGTGTGCCGGATGACGTGCGGGAAGACGCGGGCGATATCACCGCGCCCGATTCGCCGCACCGCGTGACGGCTCCGTACTTCGGCCGCGACCGCCCGCTGATAGGCGCTCTCGTCCAGCGTCGGATCCTCGAAGGTCACCGAGAAAGTCCGCAGCGCGTGCGGCGAGCCCACCGCCGCGAGTGCGCACACGA